>Ga0302193_10001432_pt1 | contig 20536 bp, 18 predicted proteins | sample II_Bog_E3_3_FD_200228 | JGI IMG/M metagenome (GOLD analysis project Ga0302193, IMG submission 200228) | Peat permafrost microbial communities from Stordalen Mire near Abisko, Sweden - II_Bog_E3_3 | ecosystem: Environmental > Terrestrial > Soil > Wetlands > Peat | place: Sweden: Abisko...
CTCGCCGGGTGGCGGCTCTGATCGTCCTGGCCTCGGCCAACGACATCGCCCGCATCTCCACGCGCATCAGCCAGCCGGTGGAAGCCGTCGGGCGGCTTTACTTCCTGGTAGGAGGACGCTTCGGCCTAGGCTGGCTGCGGGCTGCCGCCGAGAAAATGCCGGCGGGCAGCCACTGGCAGAAGATGGCCAGCGATGCAGTGATCGACGATCTCTATGTCCGTCAGGCGTCCTTGTGCGAAAGCGTCGCCCAGGATGGCGTCGGCAAACCCGCCGAGGAGGCTTTGGAGGCTTGGATCGAGTCCCGCAAGGCCGCGGTGTTGCGCACCGACCAGCTGCTGGCCGAACTGCGGGCCGTGGGCAAACTGGAACTGGCGAGCCTCACCGTCGCCAGCCATCAGTTCGCTGGTTTGACTGAGCGGTAAGAGGATGGTTGCATAATCAAAACAATCTTTACCCCCGGGCTTGACCCGGGGGTTTTCTTTAGGCCTTTCCCATCCGCAGCAACTGGCGGATTAGCACGGCCACCGCCACCACGGCAGTGCCGATGGCGGCCCAGGGCATCCACAAGCTATCCAGGGCCAGGGCCAACAGCACCAGATCGGCCAGCAGGATCGACAGCACCACCTTGTCGTGGCCGCGTCCGCCGCTCAGGGCTTTCTGATAGAAATGCTCGCGGTGGGCCTGCCAGACCTTTTCGCCCCGGGCCAGACGGCGCAGCAGGGTGATGGTGGCATCGGCCAGATAATAGAGCGGCAGGATCAGGGCGGCGGCCAGATGGCCATGGCCGGCCAAATCCAGCAGCAGCCAGCCCAGCAGATAGCCCAGGGGCACACTGCCGGAATCGCCCAGGAACAGCTTGGCCGGATGCCAGTTCCAGAACAGAAATCCCATGGCGGCGGCGAAGAGGACCGTGGGTTGGGCCATGGCCTCGGGCCGTCCGTCCAGGCCGGCAATTAGGGCTAGGCCTGCGGCGATGACGGCGGTCTCGGTGCCGGTGATGCCGTCGATGCCGTCCATGAAGTTGAAAAGATTGACGAACCAGACATAGCCCAGCAAAGCCACGGTACGGTCCAGCCAGAAGGGCATTATGCCCTGGAAGATCAGGGCATCCGTGGGCAGGGCCAGCAGACCCAGGACGCATGCGCCGATATGTACGGCCAAACGCCGCCCGGGAGGCAGGCCCTTGCGGTCGTCGGTCCAGGACAGGGCCAGTAGGGCGATGGCCCCCAGCAGAGGCAAGCCGCTGGCGGGTAAGGCGTATCCAAGGCCGGTGAGGACAGCCCAGCCCAGCAGACAGATGGGCGTCACCGCCAGCCCGCCGCCGCGCGGCGTCGGCAGGCTGTGGCTGGAGCGATCATTGGGCAGATCCATGATCTGCTTTTTGCGCAGCCAGCCCAACACCAGCCGCACCGCCAGCAGACTGAGTGGCAGGGTGATCAGCAGGGCCAGCAGGGCGACGGTCACGGTGCTAGTGGTCCAACCCAGACGCTTGGTTTCCAAGCGGCTGGATAAGTTGGTCCACCAACTGTTTGAATCGTGGTTGAGATTTTACAGATGGGAAGAATTCCATCGGTCAAATCCCAACCACGAGCGGCTCGACGGTGATGCGGCCCTGCCAGGGGAAATTGACCCGGCGCGAGAAGACGATGGCCTGAGCCGGCAGAAATTCACCCCAAGCGGTCCAGATCTTGCCCGGCTGAAGTTCGGCCGGCACGTCGGCCATAATGCGCAGGGAATGGCCGGGAGCCGAAAGGATCACCGAACCATCTTCCTGCAAAGCCAGGGGATGCTGGGTGATCAGACGGCGGGCCAGGATGCCGCGACCGGTGCCATTGACCACGTCGTCGATGATCATGGTCCGGCCCTCGAAGCGCCAGCGGCGGTTGACCTCGGTATGGCCGAGAATACGGGCATAGCCGTCGAAGACGCAGGTGGCACCGTCGAATTCCGCCTGCAGGACCGGCGGCTTTCCGGCGATGTCGCGGCGGAAGCCATCGGCATAGATGGCGCGGTTGCGCGGGTAAGGGTCGGCTCCGTCGATGGTCAGTCCGCCATGGGCCGCCGCCGAGCGATAGGCCCGGCCTTCGGCTCCGGTGGCGCCGTTGCCTGGGTCCACAAAGATGGGAACGCCTTCGTAATGAAGCACTGCGCTGCCCAGATCCGCGTGGCCATAGCCCTTGATCGGGCACCAGCCCGAGGGGAAAGCGTGCCAGAGGCCACTCCAGGAACCCACAGTCTGGCGCAGCCAGCCGTCGCTGCGCAGGGCCTCCAGGTCATACTGGCGGCAGCTGTCTCGCAGCTCGGCAAAGGCGGCGCGGTCGGTTTGGGGCAATAAGGCGGTCCAGCCCTGGTCCAGAGGCGCTTCGGCCAGCAGGCAGGTCAGGAAGGACGGCGGGAATTCGATGGAAAGATCGCCGGTCATGGGCAAAATGCCGTCTATGGCCAGGGCCGGCAGCGGGGTGATGATCCGCCGCAGCAGGGATTCCAGAACGGCGGTCTCGGCCCGGTTCTTGGCGCGGGCGGCTAACCAGGCTCCGGCGATATCCATGACCGCGATCAGATGATGGTGGGTCGCCCCCTGGCTCAACAGGCCCGAGGGGCCGAACTGGCGCTTGCCTTCCTCGGCCAGGATGGTGAAGCCGGCCTTGGCGTGATTTTCCAAGCCAAAGGCCAGACCAATGCGCACCAGGGCGGCGGCTTCGGCGATCAGGCGGGTGTCGTGGGTGCCGTCTTCGCGCCAGTCCAGATGGGCCAGAATGGCATGGGCATGGGCGGCCAGCCGGGCGGCGCTTTGCTCCTTGGGGCCGGGCAGGCCGATGTGGCGGGCGTAATCCAGGATGGTCAGGGCGCGGCGCGCCGCCACCGAGGCTTCCCAGGCCGGCTCGTCATCGGTTTGAGGCAGGCCATGATGGGCCGACCAACCCTGCCACAGGGCCAAGACCCAGGCGGGGTCGGTGTTGGGCTGCAAGGCCAGCCAAGAGAAGGCATGCAGGCCCAGTTCCACCTCGGGCTCGTCGAACGAGCGGGTGAAGAGGCTGCGGGTCTCGCTCTCGTCGACCGTGACGGTTTGACCCGGCAGCTGCAGTTCCAAAGAGCCCGAGACCTTGCCGGATGCCGTCAGGTCGGCGAACCCCCCGTCGCTTAAGGCCGCTTCCGCCGGGGTGGCCGGCAGATAGGGCGGATGATGGGCGATGAAGCTCTCGGTGACCGGCCAACGCTGGCGCAGGCGGTCGATGGCCCAGCGCCGCAGCACCGGGTCGCCGACGAACAGCAAAGAGAAGGACTCGGAGACGGAGTCCGGCAAGGAAAAGGACAGTTTCATCGTTTTCTCAGCTGCGAAGGATGTTGGAGAACTTTCCGGCCTTCAGCTGGGCGTCGAAATAGGCGATGGTCCGGGTCAGGCCCTCTTCGATCGGGATCTTCGGTTCCCAGCCCAGGATTTCCTTGGCCTTGGTGATGTCGGGCTTGCGCTGCAGCGGATCATCCTGGGGCAGCGGCTTGAACTGCAGCTTGGACTTGGAGCCGACCATGGCGACGATGCGCTCGGCCAGTTCGCGGATGGTCATCTCGTGGGGGTTGCCCAGATTGATGGGGCCGGTGACCGAATCATCGGCGGCCATCAGGCGGATGAAGGCATCCACGGTGTCGGTGCAGAAGCAGAAAGAGCGGGTCTGCGTACCGTCGCCGTACATGGTGATGTCATTGCCCTTCAGCGCCTGGACGATGAAGTTGGACACCACGCGACCGTCGTCGGGATGCATGCGCGGGCCATAGGTGTTGAAGATGCGCCCGACGCGAATGCGGGTGCCATGCTGACGCCAGTAATCGAAGAACAGGGTCTCGGCGCAGCGCTTGCCTTCGTCATAGCAGGCGCGCGGCCCGATGGGATTGACGTTGCCGCGATAATCTTCGGTCTGGGGATGGACCGTGGGGTCGCCGTACACTTCCGAGGTGGAGGCCTGGAAGATCTTGGCCTTGGTGCGCTTGGCCAGACCCAGCACATTGATGGCGCCATGCACGCTGGTCTTGGTGGTTTGCACCGGATCGAACTGGTAATGCACCGGCGAGGCCGGGCAGGCCAGATTGTAAATCTCGTCTACTTCGATATAGAGCGGGAAGGTCACATCGTGACGGATCAGCTCGAAGTAGGGATTCTCCATGAGCTTCAGGATGTTGTCCTTGGTGCCGGTGTAGAAGTTATCCACACAGATCACTTCGTTTCCTTCGGCCACCAGCCGCTCGCACAGATGCGAGCCGAGAAAGCCGGCACCCCCCGTCACCAGAATCCGCTTCATCTTGGATCATTCCCTTTTCACGATCGAATGGCTCGATCACAACACACCAGGACTTAAAAAGTTCCTAGCGCCCCAAATTGGACGAGCATTTTAAGCCCCCTTTGCCCGGCGGGCAAAGGGCTTGTGGCAAAGGCCGTCATTTCACTTGCGGAACGAGTAGCTTGGCGGCGGCCTCGACTACGCGTTCCACCGGGATGGAGTTCAAAAGTCCGGTGGCGTTGCGGATGTCCCAGACCCGGCGGGCTTCGAAGTCCTCGAAGCTCTCCGGCGTGTGCAAGGCGATGCTTTTCTCGCCGCGCGGACCATAGACTTCCGCGCGGCTGGGGCCGAACAGGCCCACCACCGGGATGCCGGCGGCTCCGGCCAGATGCATCAGACCAGAATCATTGCCGATATAAAGGGTGCAGCGGGCCAGACAGGCTCCGGCCAGGCCTAAGCCCCTCTTGCCCACCAGATCGATGCGGCGATCTTGGGGGATGCTGTCTAGCACCGGGGCGGCGGTCGCTTCCTCGCCGGGGCCGCCGAAGACAGCGACACGGGCGCCGGGCAGCAGGCCATCAAGGGCGGTCAGGCGGCCGATCAGGGCGGCGTAATTCTCGGCGCCCCACTGTTTGCCGGTCCAATTGGCGGTGGGGCCGATGGCCAGGATCGGCCCGTCTTCCGGAATGATCCGGGCGGCCTCGGCCTTTTGCGCGTCGCTCAGCCACAGGCGGGGCAGCGGCATGGGCTTGGCCCCGACGGCGATGGCCAGTTGCTCCAGCTGGTGGATGGGTTGGGGGCTGGGGGAAAAGACGATGCGTCGTTGGGTCCTGACCAGATAGGAAAAGGCCGAATGGCGCAAATCCACCACCAGATCCCAGCGGGTGCCGATGCAAGCCCGCCACAGTCGCCGCCAATGGGCTGAATATTTGCCCTTGCGCATGGGGATCAGCCGTTCCAACTGGGGAATGCCGGCAAAGATTTCCTCGGCCAGCGGCCCGCAGGCGACGGTCAGCTTAGCGTCCGGATGGCGTTCCAGCAGCCAGGACAGGATGCCCGTGGTCAGAACCGCGTCGCCGACCCGGTTCGAGGTGATGAACAGAATCTTCAAAGCAAACGCACTCCAGCCACCACCAGGACGGCGGCGAGGATCAGGCGCAGCCAGCGTTCCGGCATCTTGGCCGACAGATGGCTGCCCAGCATGACGCCGGGAATGGAGCCGAGCAGCAGCGAGACCAGCAACAGCCAGTCCACCGAACCCAGCCACCAATGGCCGATCCCGGCGAACAGCGTCAGGGGCACGGCATGGGCGATGTCGGTGCCCACCAGCCGGGTGGGCGGCAGTTCGGGGTAAAGCAGCATCAGCACCGTCACCCCCAAGGCTCCGGCTCCAACCGACGACAGAGTGACGACGCAGCCCAGCACCAGCCCGGTGACCACGGTCAGCACCGTCCGCCAGACCTTGGGCAGAGGACGGCCGTGGTTTTGGCTGTAACGCAGGATCTGGGGGCGAAAGACCATGCTGAGCGCGGTCAGCAGCAGGGCGATGCCCAACACGGTGGCGAACAGGCCGCCGCCGTGTTTTTCCAGCCCCATCTGCGACATGACCCACAGGGTGACGGCGGTGGCGGGCAGGCTGCCGCAGGCCAGCAGCCCGGCAATGCGCCATTTCACCCGCTGCCCATGGGAATGAACGGCAGTGCCGCAAAGCTTGGTGGCCGAGCCATAGAGCAGATCGGTGCCGACGGCGGTAGCCGGGGCCATGCCGAAGATCAGGATCAGCAGAGGCGTCATCAAGGATCCGCCGCCGACGCCGGTCATACCGATCAGCAAGCCGACAAGGGCTCCCGAAAGGCTATAGGTTGGGTTGATCTGAAGGAGAAATTCCAAGGCCTAGCCTTTCGCCGCCAAGGTCACTTTACGATCTGCGTGATGGCGAAGGCGCCAATACCGACGCCGATCATGGTGCCGGCGATGGTTCCCGGGGGATAGGTATCCACCACCAGCCGCTCGACGGGAGCGTCGCGCAGGGCGGCGGTCTTGTCCTGGCGGTCATAGAAAGCCATCATCCGCTGGGCCATGGCGAAGGTCCAAGCATCGATGCGCGGGTTGTTCTGGGACTGGTCTTTGCCGGATTTGGTCTTGGACCGCTTGTCTGCATCGGCCTGGTCGGCGGGGTCATAGTCCTCGATCAGATTCTGCAGACCCAGCACGGCGACGCGCGGCGCCAGATCGCTTAATGCCGCCACTTTGTCGTGGAAGAAGTCGGCATGCTGCTGGCAGATTTTATCAGCCAGGGCCAGGCAATCGGCCTGCAACTCAGCCCAGGCATCGACGGAACTGGGCCAGTCGTTGACGGCGGCTTCGGCATAGGTGCGGGCCTGGGCGGCATCGCCGGACTGACGCAGCGTCATGGCGTTGGACAGATTCTGGGCGGCGCGGGTCTTGTCGAAAATGCTGGCTTTCTGGCTTGGGGGAACCGTCACCTCGGGGCGGGTCGAGGTCGGCGGCGGCGGCGGCGGGGCATGGGAACAACCCGACAGCAGACCTGCCGTCAGAAACCCCCAACCGATCAAACGCGCCAGCCGCATTGTCAAGATCCTTCCCTTTGCTTTCTTTGCCGGCGGGGATGCTATCATGGCCCACCGACGGGAGATAGAAATCAGATGAACCGCGCCAAAGTCCAACAATTTTATGCTCGGCTGGCAGAACGCAACCCCGAGCCCAAGGGCGAGTTGGAGTACGTCAACCCCTATACCCTGCTGGTGGCGGTGGCTCTGTCGGCCCAGGCCACCGACGTTGGGGTCAATAAAGCGACCCGAGCTCTGTTCCAGATCGCTGACGATCCGTCCAAAATGCTGGCCCTGGGCGAGGCGGGCCTGAAGGAGCATATCAAGACCATCGGCCTGTTCAACACCAAGGCCAAGAACGTCATCGCCCTGTCGGCGCAATTGCTGGAAAAGCACGGCGGTCAGGTGCCCGAGGACCGCGATGACCTGGAGGCTTTGCCGGGAGTGGGGCGCAAGACCGCCAATGTGGTGCTGAACATTGCCTTTGGCCATCCACTGATCGCCGTCGATACCCACATCTTCCGGGTCGGCAATCGCACCGGTCTGGCCAAGGGGGCAACGCCTCTGGCAGTGGAGCTGGTGCTGGAGAAGATCACGCCGCAGGAATTTCGCCTGCATGCCCATCACTGGCTAATCCTGCATGGCCGCTATATCTGCAAGGCCCGCAAGCCCGACTGCGGCCTCTGCCCGGTGGCGGATTTGTGCGAGTTCAAGGGCAAGGAACTATAAGGCGCAGGCCGATTCCCTCTTCCCAGCCGGCGGGCACAAGGCCATCGGCGCTCTTTCGTGTTACCTTAATCCGCGGCTTCTCCCCAAGATTAAGGCAGATAAAGAAGGCTATGCTTTTATAAACGTGAAGATCTTTTGGCCGGGTTTTTCAATACAATGATATGTAAATATCGAGCAGATGACGATTAAGACCATGTATAAAATTGCCGAAAAATCTGTCGATAATTTGTCGTGGAAAAACCAGACCGGCACATCTTTTCCAGATTCTTCTGAAAAACGCATTACAACGATACTCGTACCGAATTTGCTCTGGGCGAAATTCAATATTCTACCAATAATGATCAGCACAGATTCATGAATCATATAGATTGAATAAGATAGTTTCCCAAGGAACTCGAATGGCTTTAACGAGATAAAGCGAGAAAGAATCCCGGCGCCGGATGCAAAAACATAAATCACCAAGGCGAATATCACCGAGGCGCCCATGTTCACGCTTAGGTTTTTTGCGTTGATGACGTAAGCAATAACGGATGCAATCAGAAAAAACTCGATAAGTGATATGAGCTTCCCCGATATGAAGTTGGAAATGGGCCGGCGCTGATACAAGTTGTAAACAATAGCGCCCATGAAAAAGCTATATACGCATCTGAAGAAATATCCCCCAAGCGTAATGTCGCTGCCAAAAAAATAATATGCGACACCGCCCAATGCTGCTGTAATGATTAAGTTATAGATCCTATTGCTGCACCGAATTGCAAATATTATCGCAAATAAAATATATGTGTAGAATTCAACACTAATTGACCAGCTTGCAGTATTCCATGTATCGCTATTCTGAAATCCAATTGATTGTATCAATAAAATATTTGTGAAAATAGAACCAATAGAATTTACGCCATCAAAAGGCATATTAGTTGCTGGTATAATATGCGATTTCATATAAAAATACTTAATGAACTCCAGTGCGACAAGAAAACATAAGATGGAAATATGAAGAGGCCAAAGACGTGCGAATCTTTTATCGATAAAATAAGCAATATTAGCAAACGACGTAAGTCTGGTTCCATAGGCGTGAAAAATAACAAATCCACTTAGAACGAAGAAAAAATCAACAAATAGACCGCTATGTCGGATAAACGATAAATCATAAATATTTCCAGCGCCTTGAAAGTGCATGAGGGCAACAAGCAGCGCGCAAATACCTCTCCAACCGTCTAGAGCAAGAAAACGATTTGATTCTAAAGACTTCATTTCGCAGATGTTTCCTATATGGACGACAATAGCAGCAGATTAGCTCCGCTTATGGCCTCGGAGAAGAGCCAACCCGCCCTCGTGCGGCTTAATAGGTCAGGAAGGTCTTGATCTCGATATCGCCTTCGAAGGGGTGGCCCAGGGCTCGCTCGGCGGCGATGCGGATGGCTTTTTTGGCCGCCTCCTCGCCGCCATAGGGGCTGTGCAGCTTGGCGTAGCCGGTGGCGGGGACGGTTTCTTCGACGGCATGTTTGACGATGCTGCTTTTCACGCCGTCCAGCATCTGCCCGGTCACTTCGTCCTTGGGCATGATATAGGCGTCGATGCGGATATGCTGCCAGCCGTTGTTGACGTCCCCCTTGGGCAGGGCAACATTGATGCTGGGCAGTTCGATGATGCGAAAGGCGCTCATTTTGTCCTTTTGCCCACCGCCCAGGTTGATTGTCTTGGCATCAACAGGCGCAGTGCAGGATATGGCCAGGAGGGCAGCCGCCATCAAAAGTCCCAATCTGCGCCATTCTTTGATCATTGCCCGCCCTCTCGTAAATAGAGTTACAAATATAAACCGTAATTTTTTGGCTGACAATCGCCGACACCAGGGGCTATTTTTCAGTTCAGGCGAAAAAATCGCTATCGAATAATGGTTTAATTGAGGGCCTTGTCATGAAATTCCGCAAATCACTGGCCCTTGGCCTGTGCGCCGCCGCGCTTTTCACTCTGCCTGCCTTGGCCGGCGAGAAAAAAGAAGGCGGTGAGAAAAAGGGCACCGGCAATGAAATTAATGCCGTCGTTCCCGCCAATTACATCCAGCTGAAGCATATGCGCCTGACGGTGCCCGAGGATTCCAGCAGCCAGTACCGCCAGCTGGAGTTCGAGGCCTGGATCATGGCCAAGGGCGAGGAACATACGGCTCTTCTCAACAGCAGCAAGAAGAAGATCAACGACTGCGTGAAGGAGGATTTCGCCTCTTATCGCTGGGAAGCCTTCGCCAACCCCGAGACCGGCATTGACGTGGCCAAGGCGGTGGTGGCCAACGCGGTTCAGCGCGCCGTCGGTATTAAGCCCGACGAAGTGATCATGAAGACCCTGCTGCTGCATTAATACTGGCAGGCCAATGAATGTAAGTCCCTCGTCCGGACCTTGGCCTCGCGATGAGTGCGCTCTGGATACCGGCCAACGAGTCACATCAAGTGTTGGCCGGTATAAGCCTTTTCCGCTCCACCCGGCTCTGCACATAGAGCCCGGTGGCTAGGGCCAGGGCGGTCATGGCCGTCATCTGATAGCGGGGGATGTTCAAGGACACCGCCGCATAAAATAGCAGCGACCACCAGCCCGGCACCAAGGCCGCCAGCTCTGCGCCATCTCGGCGGCGCAGGGCGCGGATGCTGATCAGGATCAGCAGCGGGAAACCGATGACCATGAATTCATCGCACCATAGGCCACGATAGATCATCACCGGCATGGTCGCCAGATAGTCAGGGATGTCGGAGAGGATCTCTCCGATCACCATCTTTGTTTCCAGGGGGAATTTCTTGCTGCTGGTCCAGTCAGGGTGCTGCGCCTGAATTTCGGCGAGCCGTTGCTCATGGCGGGCCACTTGTCCCTGGAGGAAGAAGCCATTTTCCTCATACCATTCATGACGTTTCCAGACCTCGGGCGGGAACCATTTTTTGGCGAGACCGTTGCCGGGACCGCGGGTCCACCAGACCCAGGCTGCGAGATGTTCCTGCGGCGTCATATGGTCGAAAACTTCGCGGGTGCTGAGGACGATGGCTCCCCGGTTGTCCGAGGTGACGCCGAACAACATCAGGTTTCGGGCCATCCAGCCGCCGTTGATGGCCAGAAGCATGGAGCCCAAGGCCAGCATCGGCACCAGGGCCTTAAGGCCGCGTTGACGCAGGTTCCATAGGCCGCGTAGGCCGAACCAGACGGTTAATAATGCGGCGAAGGGGAGGAAGCTGGCCTTGGTTAGGGCGAGGGCGGCCAAAGCCAAGCCGGCCGCGATCCAGCCGGCGGCTGTTCCCTTGCGGCATGCGCGAGCCAGCAGCCATACAGCCAAAGCCACACAGGCCATGGCCAGGAAGTCGGATATGGCGTAGCGCATGTCCTTGGTGATATGCAGATTTAAGATCAGATAGGCAGCCGTGACCAGATGCGCCAATCGTCCGCCGCCCAATTCGGCCAGAGCCAGCAAGGTGAAGCCCGTGGCCAGCCCCAGCAGCAGGCCGTTGAGATAGGCCAGTACCTTGAAACCCTTGTGGCAGCCCTCGGCGGGGGGCGAACAGCTGGTCAATGAACTTGCCAAGGACGGTACGACCCGGGCGGTCAGGGCGGCCAGGGCTGGATAGAGGGGTTCGCGTCCCGGCTGGGCGTCGGCTTCTGGTCCGGCAGGGGTTGACGAATAGGAGCCGGTCAGATAGAGCGACCGGGCATAGCCCATATAGTCCAAGGAATCAGCCTGGGGTACTGTCGAAGGCTGGCTGGCGGCGATACTCAGTCCTACGGCGATGGCCAGCAGGGTCAGCAGCAGGCGCAGCCGGGGAAGAGAAACCGACGCCAGCGCCTTGATCATTTGCCGGGTGCCTGATAACGCAGATAAGCCAGTCTTTTGGCTTCGCGCCGTCCGCTGGTGACGGTGTCAAGCACCAGTCCGCAAACCAGAGCCAGAAAGGCTGCCAGCATCATGCCCATGGACAGGATGGCTGTGGGAAAGCGGGGAACCAGACCGGTTTCCAGGAAAGTGATGACCACGGGAACGGCCAGAAACATGCTGCAAGTCGCCAAAGTGGCGAAGATCAGCGAGAAGAACTGCAGCGGCTTCTCTTCCTTGAAGAGGCGAATGATCATCTTCAGGATGCGCCAGCCGTCATAATAGGTCCGCAGCTTGCTGACGGAGCCTTCAGGGCGCGCACCGTAGGGAGTTTCCACTTCGGCCACTGGCAGGCGCATTTCCAAGGCGTGGACGGTCAATTCGGTTTCGGTCTCGAACCCTGCGGACTGCGCCGGGAAAGATTTGACGAAGCGGCGCGAAAACACCCGATAGCCCGACAGCATGTCGATGAAGCGGTCACCGAACAGATATGCAACGGCCCCTGTCAGCAGGCGATTGCCGATCTGATGGCCGGAGCGAAAGGCTCCTTCAACCTGGCTGTGAAGGCGGGTGCCGACGACCATATCGAGATTTTCGTCCACCAGCTTGGCGACCATCAAAGGGGCGCTGGGAGCGTGGTAGGTTTCGTCTCCATCGGTCATGACATAGATGTCGGCCTCGATGTCGGCGAACATCCGGCGCACCACGTTGCCTTTGCCCTGCAATGGCTCGGAGCGGACGACGGCCCCTGCTGCGCGAGCCACCTCGAAAGTGCGGTCCTTCGAGTTGTTGTCGTAGACATAGATGATTGCCTGAGGCAGGACAGCGCGGAAATCGGCCACCACCTTGGCAATGGCTTTTTCCTCGTTGTAACAAGGGATCAATACGGCAATGTTCATTGAGTTCCCTTTATATTTAAAATAATTCGATCTTTTAATTGCGATTAACTTCGCGTTCTGAAAATCGAGACCTCAATGTCAGACGGCAATATCGGCAGCACAAAAGAAAGCAACCAAATTGACAGATATAACACCAGTCCTTTGATGCCTAAGTGGGATGCCCCGATACGACCACGAAGATTCACTCTTGAAACGGTTTTCAAGGGGAATTGGTCGATTCTTATCATTTTCGTGTTTCGCTGGACAAGCCCATTAAGGTTGTTAGCGCTGAAATAGCTGATATGGGGAGACGGCAGGCCCACTTGCCAAAGCCGTGCAAGAGGTCCCGGCAAACCTGCGGAAGAAAGCAGGTTGGCGATGCGAAAGAGCATCCCCTTGCTTGATGGATAATTAAAGACGGCCAAGCCATTGGGCTTCAGCAGAGCCTCAACATCCTGGATAATCTTCGAGGGTGAGGGGATATGTTCGAAAACATCGTTGAAGACAATGATGTCAAAGGGCCCCCGATCCATCAGATCGTTTGGAAAGAAACCGGATTCCACCGATAACCCCTTGGTTCGTGCCAAGTCGGCGTTAGCCTTTTCCGGTTCGATACCCTGTACCACGGCTCCTCTTTCGGCGGCAGCCTCGAGAAACCATCCCCAGGCCGAGCCAACTTCGAGGACACGAGCATTTTTCAAGGGTTTATGGGCTTCAATGCGATCCAAAAGGCGCTTAAAATTTTCTCGCCTTAAGTCTTCCAAGCCGGGAATTCCGGTTCCTTCGGCTGGTTCAAGAGTGGATGATTGGAAGCCACAATCGCGGCAGGTCATAATCCAGTCATTCAGTTTGACCATTACAGAACCGCAGCATTCGCAACGCATGAAATCGTGCCATAAAGAAGTGGGAAAAGGAGGGTGAAGCCTAGAGGATACCTAGTTCTTCACCTGACGCAAGCTGACCCCGGCACCATCATAGGTCGGCCAGTTGCCGGCGGCGATGGCGTCCAGGGAGGGAGCGTCCTGGCCCAGGCGGTTGCGGTAGGTCCAATAGTTGGTCAGCACCCGCTGGACGAAGTGGCGGGTCTCGCGCACCGGGATGCTTTCCAGGAACAAGAGAGCGTCGCCGTTATGGTGCATGGCCTGCTGCCAGCGGGCCAGATTGCCGGGGCCGCTGTTGTAGCTGGCGGCCAGGAACAGTAGGTTGCCCTTCACCGCCGTGTCGTCGAGCAGGCGGCGGATGTAACGCTGGCCAAGCTCCAGATTGACCGAGGGATCGGTCAGCTTGCCGGCACCCACGGTCTTGGCAGTGCGCGGCATCAACTGCATCAGGCCGACGGCACCGGAGGGGCTGTGGGCGTGGGGATTGAGGTCGGATTCCTGACGAGCGATGGCCAGCATCAGGGCGCGGTCGATGTTCCAGCCGCTGGAGGGATGCCAATCGGGCACCGGATAGGCGGCGCTATCGTGAGAGCGACCGTCCTGGGCGGCGACCACGCCACCCAGATCGACGGTCAGGCCGGGAATATCGGCGGCACCCGACAGGGATAGCATGCTCTGGGCCAGGGCCGGGCTGGCTTGGGGCACCAGGGCGCGCAATTCGTCTTCGGCGCCATCACGCACGCCCACCTGGATCAGGGCCAGGGCGCGCCGCGTGGCCGGCACCCGGCTCAGGGTCTCGCCGTCCAGATCGGTGAAGGGGCGCGAATCCCAGGAATATTGCATTTCTTGACCCAAGGCCCGGCGGGCCAGGAAGCCATAGAAGGTGCGGGGGCTGGCGGCGGCTTCCAGTAGCCAATGGTTCACCACCTCGGGCTTTTGAGCGGCCAGATTGGCCCGGGCCGCCCAATAAGCGCCGGCGGCATTCAGCCAGGGGGCGGCATGGGAGCCATTGGCGGCGGCCTCGAAATAGCGGGCGGCGTCGGCATGCTGGTTCATCCGCCACAGGATCAAGCCGACCACCCAATTGGCTTCCGGCAGCAGATCGCCGGAACGTTCGGCGGCTTCGCGGGACCAGCGCAGGGCTTCTTCGTCGCGGCCATTGGCGAACAGCGCCTGGGCCAGCGAGGTCTTCATTTCGTCGTAGTCGATCTTGTCGAAGACCCGGCGCAGCTCGGGTCCGTCGAGCATGGCGGCGGCCTGATCAAAGGCCTCGTCGCTCAGCTTGTCACGGAATTTGTCCTTGGCCGGATCAAGGCGGCGACGGTCGGCGGCGGAGCGGGTTGACTCATAAATGAAGTCGCCCGACAGCATGGCCGTATCATCGCGGCTGCCCGAAGAGGGAACCGTGGGACGGCTGATGGAGGGGGTCTTCAGGGAAGAGGCGGCGATACCGCGCTGGCGGGCCAGCTGATAGATGGCGTCGGCCTGGGCCTGATCGGAATATTTAGACAGCCAGTCCTTCAGCTCCGGTCCCTGAGGGTGGTAGCTGTCGGACAGATAGCGATGGGCCAGCAGCGGGCCCAGCAGGATCGGATCATGGATCTTTTCAATCATGCGGTCGGCATAGGTCATCTGACCGCGGTCCTGAGCCTGGAAGGCGGCGCGGTAGAGCTGCTCGTCGGTCTCGGACAGGATGGCGGGAATATTGGACTGGCGGCCCAGTTTGGCCGGGGTGCCGGTGATGGCGGCAAGCATGCTGTCAGCTTCGGCTTCGGCAGCCGACTTGGGCGACGCCTGCGCTGTCTGCGCGGCAAAGCCGAAGGTCATGGCCACCAGCAGCAGCGCTGCCGGGGCTAAGAGGTGCTTGCTTTTCAGCATGTACTCTCCTCGCCGTAATCGGTTTCCCCGATGGGGTAGTTCAGGTTTATAAATGACCGGCGAGGGGGGAATCAAACAAAAAGGGCAGAAGCCACACAACTATTGTGGGTTCTTCTGGAGTCCCAGGCACTTAGATCAGAGTCTGGAGACGCTTGGAAAGAGCCAGAAAATCTTGCCAGGCCTCGCGCTTATGGCTCGGCGTACCCAACAGATAGTCGGGGTTGAAGCTGGCCAGGGCGGCCAGCGGGCGGGCCAGCCCGTGGGAATGATAGTCCCACCAGCGGCCCCTTAAACGATTGATGCGTTCTTGCCGGGCCAGTAGGGCCGAGGCCGGAGCTTCGCCCAAAAAGACCAGGATGGCCGGGTCCACCAGCTCGATATGGCGCTGGATGAAGGGCAGGCACAATTCAATCTCGGCCAGCTCGGGCTTGCGTCTTCCCGGCGGTCGCCAGGGCACCAGATTGCTGAGATAGGCCGAGGATCGATCCAGGCCGATGGAGGCCAGCATCTTGTCCAGCAGCTTGCCGCCTGGTCCGACGAAGGGCAGGCCCAGGCGATCCTCGTCGGCACCGGGAGCCTCGCCGATGAACATGATCTTGGCATCGGGGTTGCCGTCGGCAAAGACAGTGTTCTGGCTGCTTTTTTTCAAAAGCCCGCCATCGAACTGCTCCATGGCTTCTTTCAGCTCGTGCAGGCTTTTGCAGGCGGCGGCCACTTGGCTGGCCGAGGCGCGGGCTTGCGCAGGAGCTTGGAAAGCCACCGGTTGCGCGGGTTGCTGTGGGGCTGCCTGCAAGGGGCGCATGGGCTGGGGCGCCGCTGCGGCCTTTGTCTGAGACAAAGCATAGCGGTCCAGCGGCTCTTCGCCGATGGTCTCATCAACGCCGGCCTCCAGGTACCAGCGAAGAAGGTGATGCGGGGACATGTCGAAACTCATGGGCAGAAGGTAGCACGTGCTTCCCCGTCGATACAGCGCCACAGACGTGCTATAGACTTGACCCTGTGGCTTCAGAACCAGGACTAAGAGACCATAGAGGGGTTGAAATGGAACGCGAATCGATGGAATTCGACGTAGTGATCGTTGGCGGTGGACCTGCGGGTCTGTCTGCGGCGATCCGTCTTCGGCAGCTGGCATTGGCCAGCGAGCGTGAGCTGACGGTCTGCGTCATCGAAAAAGGTTCGGAACTGGGGGCCCATATTCTGTCCGGCGCGGTGATCGAAACCCGCGCCCTGGACGAGCTGATTCCCGATTGGAAGGCCAAGGGCGCGCCGCTGAATACGCCGGCGGGCGACGACCGTTTCGTCTTTCTGACCAAGACCAAGGCCATCCGCCTGATGACGCCGCCGCAGATGAACAATCACGGCAATTACATCGTCAGCCTGGGCAATGTGGTGCGCTGGCTGGGCGCTCAGGCCGAAGAGCTGGGCGTCGAGATTTTCCCCGGCTTCGCCGCCGCCGAAGTGCTCTATGACGAGGCCGGCGCCGTGCGCGGCGTGGCCACCGGCGACATGGGCATCGGCAAGGACGGCGAGCCCACCGCCAATTTTACCCCCGGCGTCGAGCTGCTGGCCCGCCAGACCATCTTCGCCGAAGGCTGCCGCGGTTCTCTGACCAAGACCCTGTTCGAGCGCTTTGATCTGCGCAAAGACGCCGATGTCCAGACCTATGGCATCGGCATCAAGGAGCTGTGGGAGGTCGATCCGGCCAAGCATAAGCCGGGCTTTATCATGCACAGCGTCGGCTGGCCGCTGGATGCTCATACCTATGGCGGTTCGTTCCTTTATCACCTGGAGAACAATCAGGTGGCCGTGGGCTTCGTGGTCGGGCTGGATTATGCCAATCCGCATCTGTCGCCCTTCGAGGAATTCCAGCGCTTCAAGACCCATCCGGCCATCCGCGACGTCTTTGAAGGCGGTCGCCGCATTTCCTATGGCGCCCGCGCTCTGTCGGAAGGCGGCTATCAGTCGGTGCCGAAGCTGACCTTCCCGGGCGGCTTGCTGGTGGGCGATACCGCCGGCTTCCTGAACGTGCCGAAGATCAAGGGCACCCACACCGCCATGAAGACCGGAATGATGGCCGCCGAGGCCGTCTTCGAAGTGCTGACCGTCGAGGACGGCGGACCCTTCGAGGTGGATTCCTATGAGGCCAAGGTCAAGGACTCCTGGGTGACGAAAGAGCTTTATATCGCTCGCAACATCCGGCCCTCGTTCCATAAGGGCCTGTGGGCCGGCATCGCCTATTCGGCCATAGACACCTATGTCTTGCGGGGACATGCGCCCTGGACCTTCCATCATCACCCGGACCATTTGGCCCTGGGCAAGGCTGCCGACTTCCCGAAGATCGACTATCCCAAGCCCGATGGTAAAGTCAGCTTCGACCGGCTGTCCTCGGTGTTCATCTCGAGCACCAATCACGAGGAAGACCAGCCGCCCCATCTGAAGTTGAAGGATTCGGGCGTGCCGCTGAGCATCAATCTGGCGCTCTATGACGCGCCGGAACAGCGCTATTGCCCGGCCGGGGTTTACGAAATCATAACCGACGACGCTGGAAACTCTCCGCGCCTGCAGATCAACGCGCAGAACTGCCTGCACTGCAAGACCTGCGACATCAAGGATCCGACCCAGAATATTAACTGGGTGGTGCCCGAGGGTGGCGGGGGACCGAATTATCCCAATATGTAATGGAGCGGGGGCTCCGCCAAATCATGACGAAGCCCCCGTTTTCTTAAGCAAGTGGAGTACTGTGGTGATGCAAGGAACGGCTGTCCGCGGAAAAAGCCTTCTGCGGCGACGGCTCTGCGCCTGGAGCCTTCTGGCGGCGATGCCCGTCCTTCTGGCGTCCTGCGCCGACGATATGGATGGACTCAGCTCCAGCGGGGGAAGCAAGCGCACCTCCATGGCCACGGGCTGGTCGGGTGCTGGCTCCTATCTGGCCGGGCGCTTCGCTCAGAACCATAACGACGCCGCCTCGGCCTCGCAGTTTCTGCTGCAGGCTCTGAAGGCTGATCCCCAAAATGGCGAGCTGTTGCAGCGGACCATGCTGGCCCTGGCCTCGGACGGTCATCTGCCGGAAGCCGCCATCCTGGCACGCCGCCTGCTGACCTATGACAGCGAGGCCGCTTTGGCCGCCATGCTGGTGGCCGAACAGGAAGCCCGCTCCGGCAATTGGAACAACGCCGAGCTGATGGTGGTCAAGCTGCCTCGCCGGGGTATCAATGCCGCCATCGTTCCCCTGATCATCGCCTGGAGCCGCGAAGGCGAGAACCGCACCGATGATGCGCTCGAGGCTCTGAAGCCCCTGTCGCAGAACAGCAGCTATGCCCAGGTCCATGATTTCCATGCCGCCCTGATCAATGATCTGGCCGGTCGCAACAAGGCTGCCGAGGACAATTACCGCGCCATCATGGCCGGCACCGCCGGCACCTCCTTGCGCACGTTGGAAGCGGCTTTGTCCTTCTATCGTCGCACCAATCAGACCGACAAGGTCAAGGAGTTGATGGATCGCGCCCGTGCCCAGCATCCCGACGCCGTCGACAGCCTGCTGGCCGAGGAACCCCACCGCTTGGTGGACGGTCCCCGCGCCGGTCTGGCCGAAGCTTATTTCAGCGCTTCCGTCACTCTGCGCCAGGGCGGGGCCGCCGATCTGGCTTTGATCTTCGGCCGTCTGGCCCTGGATCTGACCCCCAATCTGCCCAGCTGCCAAATTCTGGTGGCGGACATTCTTCAGGGCATGGGTCGCCTGAAGGAAGCCAACGACATCTATGCCACCGTCGATCCCAAGGCTCCGGTCTATTGGGCGACCCAGTTGCGCGTGGCCGCCAATCTGGACAGCCTGGGCGATCTGGACGGCGCCGTGGCGGCGCTGGAAGCTTTGTCGGAACAACATCCCGACCGCGCCGACGCCATGATCACCCTGGGCGATCTTCAGCGTGGCCATCAGCATTGGAACGAGGCCGCCGAGGCTTACAGCCGGGCCATCAAGGTCTTTGGTCAGCTTCAGCCTCAGGATTGGTCGCTGCTCTATTCCCGTGGCATCGCCTATGAGCGGGCCGACAAATGGACCCTGGCCGAGAGCGATTTCCTCAAGGCCCTGGAGCTGCAGCCCAACGAGCCCCATGTGCTCAATTATCTGGGCTATAGTTGGATCGACAAGGGCATGAATATCGACAAGGCCCAGAAGATGATCGAAAAGGCCGTCGAGCAGATGCCCGAGGACGGCGATATCATCGACAGCCAGGGCTGGGCCTTTTACCGCACCGGCAATTACCGTCAGGCGGTTGAGACCCTTCAGAAGGCAGTGGTGCTTCACCCTGAGGAATCCACCATCAACGAACATCTGGGCGATGCCCTGTGGATGGTCGGCCGCAAGGAAGAAGCCCGCTATCAATGGCAGCGGGCCATGAGCTTCAACCCCGAGCCCGATCAGAAGGTCGAGCTGGAGAAAAAGCTGAAGGGCGGCATGAAGGCGCCAACGCCGGTTAAATGACTTTGGCCGTCTTTGCTCCGGCCAAGGTTAACCTTTACCTGCATGTGGTGGGAAAAAGGCCCGACGGCTATCACCTGCTGGATAGTCTGGCGGTCTTTCCCCGCGTTGGCGATTCTCTGAACGCCGAGGCGGCAGGGGATTTGTCTCTGCGCCTCGATGGGCCCATGGCCGCTGAGTTGCAGGCCGAGCCCGACAATATCGTCCTGAAAGCCGCCCGCGCCCTGGCGTCGGCGGCGGGGATAGAGCCCAGGGCGGCCCTGACCCTGACCAAGCGTTTGCCTATTGCCTCTGGCATTGGTGGCGGTTCCGCCGACGGAGTGGCGGCCTTGCGGGCGTTATGCGCCCTGTGGCGGTTGGAGATGTCGGAAGAGCGATTGGCCCAGATCGGTCTGGCCATCGGTGCTGACCTGCCGGTCTGCCTGCGGGCCCGGCCCACCCAGATGGCCGGCATCGGCGAAATTCTTGAAGATGCCGTTTCCTTGCCGCCGGTCTGGATGCTGCTGGTCAATCCCGGCGTGGCTTTGTCCACTCCGGCGGTGTTCAAGGCCCGCAAGGCCGGCTTCTCCGAGCCCGCGCCCTTGACCCAAGCCCCCCGCGACGCCCGCGATCTGGCCGAGGCCCTATCACGCCGGACCAACGACCTGATGGCCCCGGCTCTTTCCCTGGCTCCGGTCATCGTTCAGGTGCTGGAGGCCCTCTCTGGCCAGCCCGGCTGCCTGCTGTCGCGCATGTCGGGCAGCGGCGCAACCTGCTTCGGCCTGTTTGCCAACGAGGCCGAAGTTCGCTCTGCCGCCGAAGTCCTTTCTCAACGCCAACTCGGATGGTGGGTGGCCGCAGGCGAAGTTTCCTGAAACGCACCATCTTGCATCCCGTCGCGCCATGTCATATGGTGCCGGTCCTCTCAGTTGGGGCGTCGCCAAGCGGTAAGGCACCGGTTTTTGGTACCGGCATTCGCAGGTTCGATCCCTGCCGCCCCAGCCAACTTCATAAAAACGTTTAATA
>Ga0302193_10001447_pt1 | contig 20443 bp, 18 predicted proteins | sample II_Bog_E3_3_FD_200228 | JGI IMG/M metagenome (GOLD analysis project Ga0302193, IMG submission 200228) | Peat permafrost microbial communities from Stordalen Mire near Abisko, Sweden - II_Bog_E3_3 | ecosystem: Environmental > Terrestrial > Soil > Wetlands > Peat | place: Sweden: Abisko...
TGTGGATTTGGTGGATAATCCTGACCAATGAGTGACCAATCCAAAATCGAGTGGACAGATGCTACATGGAACCCGGTTCGTGGCTGCACCAAGGTGAGCCCCGGTTGCAAGCATTGTTATGCTGAGACATTTGCCGAGCGATTCAGAGGAGTTCCCGGGCACCCATATGAACAGGGATTCGAACTGCGTGTAGTCCCGTCAAAACTTGACACTCCCCTCGAATGGAAGCAGCCTCGACGCATTTTTGTAAATTCGATGAGTGACCTGTTCCATGACGAGGTCCCGGTTTCGTATATTCGACAAGTGGCCGAGATGATGAGAACGGCGAATTGGCATACCTATCAGGTCCTCACCAAGCGAGCCAGGCGACTCAAGAATCTGCTGAAGAAAGAACTCAACGAGTTCTCCACCGAATCGCATATTTGGTGGGGTGTAAGCGTCGAGAACCGGAAGCACGGCCTCCCTCGGATAGACGAACTGCGCGAAGCGCCGGCAGCCGTGCGCTTTCTCTCAGTCGAACCATTACTCGAAGATCTTGGCCTTATTGATCTCAGCGGAATATCTTGGGTCATCGTTGGCGGTGAAAGCGGACACGGTGCGCGCCCTATGAAGGCCGAGTGGGTCCGTTCAATCCGTGTTCAATGTCAGGAAGCGAATGTGCCATTTTTCTTTAAGCAATGGGGTGGAGTTCGAAAGCACGAAACGGGCAGGCAGCTCGACGGTTTCACTTATGACGAACTGCCAATCCTTGCTGTGACGGCATGAGCCCGGCCAGAGCGAGATGAACGACGAATATACAGATCGAGAGCAGACCAGGCTAAAACATTTCGCCCTTCGGAAATATCTAGAGCCTGCCACAAGGATTATCGGCTCGGGTTGGAACAATTTCTCCTACGTCGACTGCTGTGCAGGCCCGTGGATGTCGCGTTCCCAAGATTTTAGCGATACCTCTTTTGGGATCTCAGTAGCCGTGCTCAGAGAATCCGAAAAGTGGCTGCGGAGTCATGCGAAGAACACCCGGTTCAAGGCGCTTCTGATCGAGGAGAAAACCGAACCCTATAGCCGGCTGGCAGCGTTTGCCGAGGCCGCAACTGGCGAGCGAGTTCAAGTGGATGCTCGGAATTGGGATTTCCGGGAGCACATCCCGGAAATAGTTCGGTATGTAACAACTCCAAGATCATTCTCCTTCATTTTCATAGATCCCACTGGATGGACTCCCGCGCAAGTCGGTGCGCTCGAACCGCTTTTACAAGTTAGACCTGGCGAGGTTTTGATCAACCTGATGACCTCCTTCATTGTCCGCTTTGTGAATGACGAGGCTACGAAGCTACAGGATATCCTCGGTCCCGAATACCACGATATGAGGAGCCTTAACCACGAAGAGCAAGAGGACGAAGCGGTCAGAAGATATTGCGATTTGATACGGACACAAGGAAGTTTTCCGTATGTTTGTGCGCTCCCGGTTATGAAGCCGGATCAAGACGCAATTCACTTTTATTTGATTTTTGGCACCCGTAGCGCGAAAGGGGTTGAGGTTTTCAAGAGCGTTGAGAAGAAGACGGAGGAAGAGACTGCGTTGGTGAGAGCTCTTCGTCAACAAAGCAAGCGACCGACGCTGGACCTGTTCTCCGCCGACGTTCTTTATAGTCGTGAAGAGCGGTATAGGAGACTTGCGGCCAGACGCAAAGAAGATGCCCAAAAGGCGCTTTGGCAACTCTTATCAAAGAAAGGGAGCGTTCTTTATGACGACTGCTGGGCAGAGGCATTGCAGTTCCCCACGGTTTATGAATCCGATTTGCGAGCCTGGCTAAAAGACGCAGAAGAAATCGGATCCGTTCGAATTGATGGACGAAAGCGCCCTGATGAATCTCCAACCCGAGATCGAGGGCATGTGATCGTCAGACATGCTGACCGAGAGTTCTGAGTTGTCCTCGAATTGTTCACACCTGAAAGAAGAAGCCCACGCCAAAACCGCGACGTGGGCCTCTTATTCACTCTTTCACTTCTTCACTCATTCACTTCTTCACTGCTCCACTCACCCGTTCAACTGCTCCTGCAGCTTATTCAGCGTCCTCTGCAAATCCTTATCCGCGCGCCGCTGCTCGTCGATCTTGGCGATCGAATGCATCACCGTGGTGTGGTGCTTGTTCCCGAACTGCCTGCCAATCTCCGGCAAACTGGCCTCGGTCATTCCCTTCGCCAGGAACATCGCAATCTGCCGCGGCACCACCACATTGCGCGAGTTGTTCTTCTGCTTCAGGTCGCTAACCCTCATGCCGAACTGTTCGGCCACCGCGCGCTGAATCGCCTCGATGGTGATCTTCCGCACCTGCATGTCGATGAACTGCTTCAGGCATTGCTGCGTCGAGGCCAGCGTGATCTCTACGCGGTTCATCTGGCACCACGCGATCAGCCGCGTCATGGCGCCCTCAAGCTCGCGCACGTTGGTGCGCACATTCGAGGCCACAAACAGCGCTACGTCGCCGGGCAACTGCACCTGCTCGCTCTCGGCCTTCTTCTGAAGAATCGCAACCTTGGTCTCCAGATCCGGCGGTTGGATATCGGCGATCAGCCCCATCTCAAACCGCGAGCGCAGCCGGTCCTCAATCTCCGCCAACTCCTTCGGCGGCCGGTCCGACGCAATCACAATCTGCTTCATGCTCTCGTGCAAAGCATTGAATGTGTGGAAGAATTCTTCCTGAGTGCGCTCCTTCTGAGCAATGAACTGGATGTCGTCGATCAGCAGCACGTCCACTGTCCTGAAGCGATCTCGGAAGCTGGTCATGCGGTCGTTGCGCAGCGAGGTGATCATCTCGTTGGTGAACTTCTCCGCTGAAACATAGCAGATGTTCGCCGACGGTTGCCGGCGCTTCACCTCGTGCCCAATGGCGTGCATCAGGTGGGTTTTCCCCATCCCCACGCCGCCATACAGGAAGAGCGGATTGTAGGCCCGCGATGGGCGCTCAGCCACGGCCAGAGAAGCGGCGCGCGCAAACTGATTCCCGTTGCCGATCACGAAGGCGTCGAAGGTGTAACGCTGGTTCAGTTGCGCAGCGGTAGACCAGTCGAAGCGCGCTTGTTCCGGTGAGCGCGGCGCGGGCGGCGGCGCAGTCGGAGCGTGAGCCGGAACAGGCCCGAAGCCCCCGTCCTTGCGCTGCGGCGGAATCGAGGGATCTTCCTCCACCGTCACAAAGCTCACGTCGTCAAAGTCCAGCGACTGCAGGTCGATGGCTTCCTGAATCAGGTCTCCGTATTTGTCGCCGATGTGCTGAAACTCCGGCGACGGCACGCGTACATAAAGCGTGCGGCCCGCGGCATGGCTATACCGCGTCGGTTTCAGCCAGGTTTCGAAGGACTGGCGAACCACCTTCTTTTCGAGTGCTGACAATATCTGCAGCCAGGGATTGAGAACCGTTGCCGGCGAAGTTGCGAATGCCATCGTGCTAATCCTTGCCTGCGTCACCTGTGAACTACTCGAACTGTTCACCTGCGGGCTTTAGGCAACGGCTCTCTCCTGACGAAAAGCCACGGGCTTCTCGTCCAGTTGTTAGTCGCCGACTACCTGGTTGCCGCTTGTCTGCCCCTGATTTGTACCCTGGGGCCGCAGATAAAACTCGTTCGCTGGGACGCTGGGAAACTTTCTTGATCGGTCCCGATAGTAGCATATTTGACGCTTGTTGCAATCAGTCTTTCACATAACTTTTGTGAGTGCCCTGCAAGATGCACCAATGGTGGTGAAACTCCCTCACAAACGTTACCAGGGTCACCGCAAGTCACTATGAGAATCACTACGGGACGACAGCAAATCAGCCTCTCGGCATCTTTCAGCGCCAATGTTCCCGTGCGCTCATCGAATCTCAATTCTATCTCAAAATTCACTTCGCGCTGGATTCCTGACCCAACCTGCGATACACTTAGAACTTGCCGTAAAGGCGCAGATTCTCTTTAGGAAACAGGAGCGCATTTTTATGCCCAAGCGCACATTTCAACCGAATCGCCGCAAGCGTGTCAAGACACACGGGTTTCGTGCCCGCATGAAGACCAACAGCGGCGCAGCCGTGTTAAGCCGCCGCCGCGCCATCGGCCGCAAGCGCGTGGCAGTCAGTGCCGGATTCCGCGACTAGTCCCCGCCCGCCCTTGCCCCCCGCCATTTTCATTCATCGGAACCGGCGCTGGTCGCACACCCTGGCGGTTCGGGCTCACGCCAAGCCGGCAACGTCATGAATACCTCTCCCGCACACGCCAAGCCCACGGCCGACTCACAACCCCGCAGGCAATCCCTCACAGGCCTGCGCCTGCGGAAGCACGCCGACTACCAGCGCGCCTACGCGGCGGGCCGCAAGCGCCAATCAGCGTCCATGAGCTGGTTTCTGGCCCCGCAGCCACGCGATACAGCCTACATTCCACTGTTCCCGCCTACTGGACCTCGCGTCGGCCTCACCGCCGGCAAAGTCCTCGGCAAGGCCCATGAGCGCAACCGAATCAAGCGCCGCATGCGCGAGGCGCTCCGCCGGCATGTGGACCTGTTGCCCCTGGGCTGCGATCTCATACTGCATCCCCGCCGCTCCATCCTCACCGTCGAATTTGCGAAACTCGAAGCGGAGATTGTGCGTATCCTTCAGCAGGCAAATGCCGAAGCGGCGCGGATGGCGGGTTTTTCAGCACCTCCAATTGCAAGCCATGAGCCCGCACCGCCCCGAAAGCCTGCACCATGACGCGCTTGTTGCTTGCCATTCTCGACCTCTACAGCCGCTGGCTTTCCCCAGCTGTTCACTCGCTGGGCGCGGGCGGCTGCCGCTATCGGCCCACGTGTTCGGAGTATGCCGCGGTGGCCATCGCCACGCACGGTCCGCTGCGCGGCGTGTGGCTGGCGACCCTAAGGCTGCTTCGCTGCCACCCCTTCAGCCGCGGCGGTCTCGACAATGTTCCCACCCAATTCCCAATTCCCTTTCGCCGCCAAACGCGGCCGCAAGCCATTTCTCCCCACGAACCGTTACCATAGAACAAGCGGCGGCCTAAAGCGCTGCCCTTTTTAAACGATTGGAAGTATCCTTTGCCCGAAATTCGCAATCCAAATCTGCAAAACCAGGGGCCCGGCGGTGGCTCTTCCAGCGGCGGCGATATGCGCTCCACCTTGATCTTTACCGCGGTCATGGTGGTTGCACTTCTCGGCTACCAGTATTTCTTCAAGCCCAAGCCGGCTCCGCCCGCAGCCAATACTCAAGTCCAGTCGCAACAGGCGCAGCCCGCCGCGCAACCTGCTCAAGCCGCAAGCACTCAGCCAGGCCAGCCGCAATCGGCCTCAGGCGTCGTCCAGGCAGTCGCAGTCATCCCAACTGTCGCTGCGGCAGCCGAGACCGAGACCACCATTGAAAACGAGCTGTACAGCATCGTTTTCACCAATCGCGGCGCTCAAATCAAGCATTGGGTTCTGAAGAAGTACTTTGACAGCGCCGGTAAGCCGCTCGATCTGGTCCAGCCCCAGGCCTCCGCCCAATTCGGCCTGCCGCTCTCGCTGTATACCTACGAACCGGCGCTCACATCCCAATTGAATCAGGCGCTCTATCAGGTCTCAGCCTCGGGAGTTCGGCCTTCCGCAACCGGCCACGCCCTGGCCCCTGAAACCAGCGCCCTCACCTTCCACTACGCTGCCAACGGCGTCGACGTCGTGAAGACCGTCCGCTTCGACTCCAGCTACGTCCTCTCCATCGAGGCCCAGGTCAATCGCAACGGTGTACCGGTGCGCTCGCTGCTCCAGTGGCCGGCAGGACTCGGCGACATGGAGGAATTCCTTCCCGCAGGTTCCAAAAACGCCCTCACACGCAACCAGGTCCCGACCTCCGCATCGTCGCTCTTCGCCTGGTCCATCGATGGCAAGCAGGACTCGCAGCCCGTGGCCAAGGTGGGCAACAACGCCACCTTCGACCAGCCCTATGCGTACGCGGCCGTCGCCGACCTGTACTTCGCGGCCGCCTTCATGCCCGTCTCCCCCGAGCGCGCCACCGTCGTAACACTGCACAACACCATCGACCTGCCCAAGGATCTCAGCGACGCCAACAGCCCGAAGAAGCCCGCCCAGGTTCTCGGACTGGCTGTCGGCGACACCAGCGGAGACACGCATCTGCGCCTCTTTGCCGGCCCCAAGTCGATCGATGTCCTTACCTCCATCCATGCCACCGGCCCCGACGGCAAGCCAACGGGCCAATCGCTCGAAACGCTCATTCAGTTCGGGTGGCTCACCGTCATCGCCAAACCGCTTTACCTGGCCTTGCGCTACCTGGTCGAGCACGGCATCGACAACTGGGGCTGGGCCATCATCGTCGTCACCGTCATCTTCAACCTCCTCATGCTCCCCACCCGGCTCATGATGATGAAGTCCTCCCTGAAGATGATGCGAATCCAGCCCAAGGTCGAAGCCCTCAAAAAGCGCTATGCCCATCTCAAGGTCAGCGACCCCAAAAAGGCCGAGATGAATACCGAGATGATGGAGCTCTACAAGACCGAAGGCGTAAACATGTACGGCGGATGTCTGCCCCTGTTCATCCAGATGCCGCTGTTCTTCGCCTACTTCCGCGTCCTGCAGAACACGGTCGAGCTTCGCCAGGCGCACTGGTTCTGGCTCACCGACCTCTCTGCGCCAGACCCGTCGCACGTTCTGCCCATCATCATCATCATCAGCATGTTCTTTACGCAGTACATCACTCCGGCGCCCGGCCAGGATCCGGCACAACGCCGCATGCTGGCCTTCATGATGCCGGTCATGTTCGGCTTCATGTTGTGGCATTACGCATCGGGATTGGCCCTTTACTGGGGCACCGGCAACCTCATCAACCTGGCCATGCAGTTAGCTATCAACCAATCGGGCATGGGCAAGGAGATGCACGCCATAGCCGCCAAGCGAGCCGCCAAGAAGAGTGGCGGAGGCGGAACCATCCAGGGCCGCCGCTAATGCTTGAGCTTTCGATCCGGAGGGAGCAGGGGCGGGGTACCCATCACATGGGTCGAGGCCCTTGGATGCAACGGGTAGAATGGCGGCCTTTAGGCCCGGGACTTTCAGTCCAAATGCGTTGCTAAGGTCGCGGCTTTGAATCAGGGCACGGCGTCAGCCGTGCCGCATATAACTAAAATTAAGCCTGGCTTTTAGACCCTGCGTTTCGCAGATAGAAAGATTCGATCGCTTCGCTTATTTACTGCTCACTGTCCTCTGTTCACTGCTCACTGTCACCGCCCGATCACCGTGCCGAACTCCGTGCCGACTTCCGGATGCGGCGCTCTTCCTTGTGGCGAATCTTCTCCGCCTGGCGAAGGTTCAATGCGAGAAGCAAATTTACATATTGCCTATTGAAGCAGACCTTGCAACGAACGGGATATCGAAACAAGAGCAACTTGGTCAGATCGGATCTCCGAAGCCTCGAGGTCCGAATTTTGGTCGATCCACAGTCAGGGCACTTCATGTCGTATAAGGCTCCAGGTCGTCGAAGTAAGCTGGCATCCGGCCAATGGAGAGGCTCTATGACTCCAAAACCGGATTGCCAATGAGATTTCTATCCCTATAAGCTAGCACGAAAGAGCATAAGCCCGCGCGGATTTCTCCGCAGACGGGAAATCCCGACAATAAGAAAACGGGGGCGTGCGTCCGGCGTCTAACAAGAAACAAACCCTCCATTCAGCGGCCATGGACGTGATCTGGACGGCGAATCCGAGGCTCTGGAGCCGGTTGAGGAGTCGTAGCGCCTGCTTTCCTTTGTCGCGGTTGTCGAAGTGGTTTGCGCCGAGGTCCTGGTAGAGGGTGCCGTTTTTGAGCATGTGGTAGGCGGCGGTAAGGATGGACGCGGCGACGGCTCCAATGGCCTTCTTGGGGCCACGCCTGGAACGGATGCGCAGGTATTGGGCCTGGAGGTAGCTTCGCTTGGTTCGTGAGGCTGCCCAGGCGCATTGAATCAGCGTTGTCTTGAGCCAGGGCGCGCCCTTCTTCATGCGATTGGATCGGCGTTTTCCAGCGCTCTCGTCGTTTTTCGGACAGAGTCCGGCCCAGGAGATCAGATGACCTTCGGTCTCGAAGCGGCTCATGTCGATGCCGATCTCGGCGGCGATCACCTCGGCCGCGAGCGAGCTGACACCGGGGATGGTGGTCAGCATTTCGATGGCTGCACGAAAGGGTTCGACGTTGGCGTCGACCTCCTTGTCGATGCGGGCAATGGCCGCATTGACAGCATCGAGATGGTCCAGATGGAGTTGCAGCATGAAGCGGTGATGGGGTGTAACCCGTCCGCGCAGTGCCGCCTCCAGTTCTTCGGCGGAGGCGTGGATGCGCCGGTGAGCCAGGGCCGCCAAAGTTCCCGGATCGGTCTCACCAGCGATCAAGGCCTCGATCATGCGGCGGCCGGAGAGGCCAACGATGTCGCTGATGACCGAATCGAGCTTAATGTTGGCATCCTCCAGCGTCTTCTGGATGCGCTGTGTATGGCTGCTGCGTTCGCGTACAAACTGCTTGCGGGTACGCAGCAGATCCCGCATCTGCTGGGTTGGTTCGCCGGGAACAAAGCTGGCTCTAATCAGCCCATGCGCCATCAGATCGGCCAGCCAGGCGGCGTCGTTCACATCGGTCTTGCGGCCCGGCACGTTCTTGACGTGCGCGGCATTGGCAAGCACGAGGACAAATTCGCCATCGGAGAGGATGTGCCAGACCGGCTTCCAGTAGACGCCGGTCGCCTCCATGGCGATATGCGTCACGCCTTGAGTGGATAGCCAATCGGACAGTTCCATCAGCTGCTGGGTCGTGGTCTGGAAGGACTTGACTTCGGTTGTCACCTTGCCATCCACCATGTGACGAATGCAGGCGACAACGGTCTCCTTATGCAAATCGAGACCGGCACAATGCGGGTGTAAAAGTTCCATCGCTCCTCCTTATGCGCCGCTGGCGTGGAACCCCTATCTGTGGAATCTAACAAGCGTGCTCCGGGGCTACGAACCGCCCGTGGCGACAATCCGGGGTGCTCAAGGGTTCCGGGTCCAACTAGGAAACGGGCTCATGCGCACCAAGGATCGAACGACCTCTGTGCCGTTGGCGCTAGAATAATCTACTACAGACTTGACGCCCGTTTCATCTCCCGCAGGTCGGAAACGCCGGTGGGGAACTAGGATCAAAGTTCAATACGACGAACTGGAAGAAGACGGTTGAGCCGAGATCGTCCAGCGGCAGATAGCCCATTTCGTCGATGATGAGGACCTTGGGCGCCAGGTAGACGCGCAGGCGGCGGTCAAGCCGGCCTTCTCGATAAGCGCGGCCGAGATCGGTAACCCGGTCGTGCGCGGTCATGAAGTAAGCGGCTCGTCAGGCCTGGATGGCGGCCTCTGCCAGAGCCACGGCAAGATGCGTTTTTCCGACCCCTGGCTGCCCTTGCAGGATCACGTTGGCCGCCCCATGCACGAACCGGAGGGTACGCAGTTCGCCGATCTGGCGCTCGTCGATGGAGGGCTGGAAGCTGAAGTCGAACTGCTGGAGTGTCTTCAGGTAGGGGAAATGCGCCAGTTGCAACCTCGCCTTAAGGTACCGCCGGCGCCGACCATTAGCTTCGGTGTTCATCACTTCGGCGAGGAAATCGGCATAACTCGGTGCTTTCGTCGCGGCGGCTTCCAGTAACGAATCGAGTCCTGCGTCAATGGCTGTCAGGCTAAGTGTTGCGAGTGTAGTTCGGAGCTGTTCAATCGGAGTCGTCGCGCACCCCCACAAGCCACGGAGCGAAATACTTCAAGGGGCTGTCCATGCCCCCATCTCATCCGTTATCGCCGCCCTCGCATATAGCAATTGAGATGCGTCAGCCCTGAAGCCGTAGACTGAAAGTGGAGCACCCGCACACCCGGACGAATAAGCAATAGCGAAGCCAACTATGGTCCAAACACGCATCAAACCCTACTACCAGCAAATGGCCGAGAAGGCGCGGCGGGCGGAGCAGACGCGTGTCTATCAGCGCAACCAGATCCTCGGTCTGGTGATGGTCGCTGCGGCAATACTCGTCTGGTGGCTCTTCCATACGAATCCGAAGTGGATCTTCCCCCCTGGATGGTGGCGGCCTTGAAGACTGTGGAAAGGGGTCATGGATCAGTTCCAGAGGAAAGTGATCCGCGACGTTATTGAGACGAGCCATTTGCCGCGCGCGGTGCTGCTGCTCGGCCCCACCGGCAGCGGAAAAACCGCGCTTTCGCTAACGCTCGGCGAGCGCTTCGGCGGCGAGATCGTCAGTTGCGACTCGGTCGCCGTCTACCGTGGCATGGACCTGGGCACCGCCAAGCCATCCGACGAAGATCAGGCGCGCCTCCCGCATCACCTCATCGACGTAGCCGAGCCGAATCAACCGTTTACCGCGGGCGAATACAGCAGGCAAGCTCGTGCGGCGCTGAGGGATATTTCCAACCGTGGCAATCTCCCCATCGTCACTGGCGGAACCGGCCTCTACCTGCGCGCGCTCACCGAAGGGCTTTTTGCCGGACCCGCGCGCCAGCAGGAATTGCGGTCGCGCCTTGAACAAAGCCGGCAGAGGCGCGGCGAACTCTGGCTCCATCGGCTTCTCACCCGGCTCGATCCAACCTCGGCCGCTCGCATCCACGCAAACGATACGCCCAAGCTGATACGCGCCATCGAGGTCTGCCTGACCGCGCGCAAGCCGCTTTCCGAAGTTCTGGCATCCGAAGTCTCAGCCAGGGACCCGCTCACCGGTTTCCGTCTCCTTCGCATCGGCCTTAATCCGCCCCGCCAGCAGCTCTACGGCAGGCTCAACCGTCGCGCTGCCGCCATGTTCGCATCCGGCCTCATCGACGAGACGCGCGGCCTGCTTGAGTGCTATGGACCTGTGAAGGCACTGGATTCCCTCGGCTACCGCCAGGCACTTTGCGTGCTGCGCGAGTCTTTCAGCATCGACGACGCGATCAGAGCCGCCCAGCAGGGCCATCGCAACTATGCCAAGCGGCAGTTGACCTGGTTCCGGCGCGAACCGGAAGTTCACTGGATTGAGGGCTTCGGCGACGAGGCGGAGACCATCCGCGCGGCCAGCGAACTGGTTCAAGACAGCCTCCAATAACCTGCCAGAGGCGAATGCCCATCCAGCCGCATCCATTAAACTGGACAATGAATAGGAAGTTGGGAATGGCTCGCCTGTTGCATTCGCGGGTAGCCCCGGAACGGAGTTCGACTTGGCTGAAACAGCAGAGACGATTTACGATGTGGCGATTATTGGCGGCGGGCCAGCCGGTTACACAGCGGCCATTCGCGGCGCGGATTACGGGCTGAAGGTTGCGCTGATCGACAAGTCCGACAAACTCGGCGGCACCTGCCTGCACGTGGGCTGCATTCCCACCAAAGCCCTGCTTTTCAACGCAGAAATCTGGGACCATCTGAAGCACGCCGCCGAGTTCGGAATCGACGGAATCGGCACCCCCACGCTGAACTGGCCAGCAGTCCTCGCCCGCAAGAATGGGATCGTCTCCAAGCACGTCAAGGGCCTCGATTTCCTGATGCGCAAGCACAAAATCGCTACCATCCAGGGCACGGGAAGCCTGACCGGGCCGGCTCAGGAAGGCGTGCATACGGTCGAAGTGACGGCGGCGGGCGGCGAAGTGAATCAGGTCAAGGCGAAAAATGTGATCCTGGCGACTGGGTCGGCGGCGAAGATGCTGCCGGGCCTTCAGGCTGACGACCGCATTCTGACCAACATCGAGATTCTGACCATGGATCAGGTACCCAAGTCGCTCATCGTTATTGGCGCGGGCGCGGTGGGCATGGAGTTCAGCTCGATTTTTCGCAGCTTCGGCGCCGAGGTTACGATCCTCGAGTTTCTGCCCCGCGTGGTCACGGTTGAGGACGAGGAGATATCGAAAGAGATCACGCGGCTGTTCAAGAAGCGCGGCATCGACGTAAACACCGGCGCCAAGGTGGAGACGGTGGAGAAGACCGAGACCGGCGTCAAGGTGACCTTTACCGACTCCAACGGCAAGACCCAAGTCAAGGAGGCCGAGAAGGTACTCGTAGCCGTCGGCCGGGCTGGGCTTACCGGCAACATCGGCATTGAGAAGACGCGGGTCGAGCTTGACCGCGGGCTGGTGAAAGTCAGCGAGACGCAGGAGACCGCGGAGCCGGGGATTTTTGCCATCGGCGATATAGTGGCAGGGCTACCGCAACTGGCGCATGTGGGCGCAATGAGCGGCATGGTGGCCGTGGCCAAGATTGCCGGACGCAAGTACCGGCCGGTGCGCCGCGACCGCATTCCCGCAGGAACTTACGCCGAGCCGCAGATCGGGTCGGTGGGGCTGACGGAGGCGCAGGCGAAGGAAAAGGGCTACGAGGTGAAGGTGGGCAAGTTCCCCTTTGCCGGCAACTCAAAGGCGAGCATTGTGGACAGCCACGATGGCTTTGTGAAGATCGTGTCCGACGGAAAATATGGTGAGATTCTGGGCGTCCACATCCTCGGCCCCCAAGCCACGGAGCTGATCGCCGAAGCGGTTGCGGTGATGGAGCTTGAAGGCACGGTAGAGGAGATGATGTTCACCATCCACGCGCATCCCACGCTAGCCGAATCGATGCTGGATGCCTATGGCGCCGTGGAGGGGATGGCGATTAACGCGTGAGGCGGCCAGTTCGGCCACTCGTCATGGGCCTCAAACCTCTTCTTCGGTAGTCTCTTCTTCCAGGAGCGGGTTGATGTCGCGCTTGCCATGAAGAACACGGACTATGCGCAAGTCGACCATCGAGTGGAGATAATCCTAAAAACGGCAGTTGAAAGCGTTGGTGAGCGGCAAGGGGTTGATTCTGTGGTTCCTTGCACTGCTCCGCATCTGACCAAAGTGGTGAAATCGTCAATGTTTGCAACCCTTTTTAGTTTGAAACAGTTGGCCATTCTTGCCACACATCAACTGCCGTTTTTAGGATAATAGATGCGCATCGCGGTGAAACCGCGAACCGGCCATGATCGCAACCCCGATAGCCTTGCGTTTTCAAGCACCTTGGGAGCGCCCGCTCCTGGCATTCTGCACAGCAAGCCGATAGACGACTCAACAGCTTCCAGGAACCGCTCTGCGGCAATGGCAGCATCCTTCTCGATCAGATAATAAAAGTACTGCTTGAGAATATCCTCTCGTGCGGAGGTCCGAATGAAGATGTTCACAGGCCGGGGTGTCCTTCCGGGCTACTTGCGCCTGGCAAGAATCTTAGCCGCGTCCTGCCTGAGTTCGCTCCAAAAAGCGGGCGTCAGCGGAATATCTTCGCCGGTGGTCAGTCCTTCGATCAGCAAGGCCTCCAGGCGAGCGTCCGCCTCTTTGGCTTGTGCATCGCGCAGGAGACCTCGCACATACTCGCTTACGTTGCCATAGCCCTTCGTCTCGACCTCCCGGTCAATGAAGTCTTTGAGCGATTCCGGCAGGGAGATGGTCAGGGTGGTCATGGTTCGCCTCTGCCGCAATTATAGCAATAGTTCTTATCTAATAGGAAATGCGTGGAGGCCATCGGCTCGTAATCGCAGTTGAGGGGTTGGCGATTAACCCGTGAGCGAAGCGTAGAAGCCGTCCTCGACCTCTGGGCCGGCTCTTTGCTGCCGCAATCATCGTCTAGATCCCTAGTACAGAAATTTGCTCGTGCACGACCAGTTCAGATCGCATCCATTTGGTCAACTGGACGATCATTCTTGAAAGACCAAGTCTATTCCGGTCGAAGTCACTAACAAACCTCCTCCGTGCATCCCCGCCAATGCAGCGAAGAATTCCTAAGTCCGGCGTTAACTTTGCCGCACCCAAATTAACTCTCAGGTTCTCCCATTCAAGAAGGATTCTCATCCACTCCTCGCGTGGGATTTCCGTCACACCATAATGAGCATAGGGTCGTGTATACGGTGTGCAATGCTTCTTGATGCCTGGCTCCAAGAACCAGAAGACGTCCTCCGCAATATGAAATGAGTCATCAGGCATTGGATCACCGCAATACGGGCCTGGGCCAAGACCCATGTTCAGGCCACAATGACCACGCCTTAGCTTTTTCAGGCGGAAGTCCATTTGGGCTCGCTCATGCCCAATCCAGCGTCGCAATCTAGTTTTCATTTGAGATCCAGGGAGGATCTTCTCAATAGAAATTGTGTTCATGGACCTGCTACACCCTGTCCAACTCGGCGAACAGGTCGGCAAGCACAATGCGGATGGGCGTTCCCGGAATTTCAAGCTCGCCTGAACGAGCTGGTTCCAATCCATCTGCCGTTCCGCGATAACCTACCCGCGCCGTCGGATCGATTACCCACACGTGCTCGATGCCGAATGCTAGATACTCGGCTGCCTTCGCTGCGCTACGTCGCAGCGTGTCTTCCGGCGACTGAATCTCAATCACAAGAAGTGGAGGACGGGTTAAGATCCGCTCTCGCGGCATCCCCGCGCGCAGGATGGTCACATCTGGCACGCGGAAATGATCTCTCTGTGTTTGGACGCGCTGTTCCGTGACGGCAACTACACCCCACTCGGCTCGATGAGCGACAAAGATACTGCCCAGAAACAATTGCAGAAACGAATGTTCGAATTCGCCCAAGTCGCGCTCCTCGATTACCCCATCCACATACTCGCAGTCGTGCTCGAAGACCGTCGCAAGATACTCGTCGACGGAGACGGGGTGGTCGAAGGTGGGCTGCGTTGCCATAAAGACAGTATCCTCCGAATTCAACGCATTTGCTACAGTTCCGTCGACCGCCCCTCCACCAGCACTTTCGCCTTGGCAACAAACTCGCCCAGCGGCACCGAGCCCTGATCACCCTTGCCGCGCGCCCGCACGCTCACTGAACCCGAGGCTTCCTCCTTGTCGCCGAAGACAAGAATGTACGGCGTCTTCTGGTTGGCGAAGTCGCGGATTTTGCCATTCATCTTCTCGTTACGGTCGTCGGTCTCGACGCGGAGACCGGCAGCCCGCAACTCCGTCTCAACCTTCTTCGCGTATTCGTGGTGCCGCTCGCTGATGGGGACCAGGCCCACCTGTACCGGCGCGAGCCACAACGGAAACGCCCCGGCGTAATGTTCGATAAGTACGCCGAAGAATCGCTCGACCGAGCCGAAGAGAGCGCGGTGAACCATTACCGGCTGATGCCGCTCGCCGTCCTCGCCCACGTATTCAAGCTCGAAGCGCGCGGGCAATGTGAAGTCGAACTGGACGGTGGAAAGCTGCCACAAGCGGCCCAGCACATCCACCAGTTTCACGTCGATCTTGGGGCCGTAGAAGGCGGCTTCTCCGGGGATGGTCTTGTAGGCAATGCCTTTGCGGTCAAGCGCGCGCTCCAACGCCCCGGCGGCCAGCATCCAATTCTCGTCGGAGCCGGCATATTTGGCGCGGTCGTTCGGGTCCCATGTCGATAACTCGACTTTGAACTCCTTGAAGCCAAAGGTTGTCAGCACTGCCTCGGCAAAGTCGATACAGGCAACCACTTCGTCTTCAATCTGTCCTGGTGTGCAGAAAATATGTGCATCGTCCTGCGTAAAGCCGCGCACACGCAGCAGGCCGTGCATGGTGCCTGAACGCTCGTAGCGGTAGACATTGCCTAACTCGGCATAGCGCTGAGGCAGGTCGCGGTAGCTCTTTGGCGAATTCTTGTAAATGAGAATGTGGCCAGGGCAATTCATCGGTTTCAATCGATACTCGGCGTCGTCCAGTTCCATGGGAGTGTACATGTTGGCGCCGTAGTAGCCATCATGCCCGCTGACCTTCCACAGTTCGCGCCTCATCACGTGCGGCGTATTCACCAGCAGGTATCCGCGGCTCAAACACTCTTCACGCATCCAGTCTTCCATCACCTTGCGAACCATGGCGCCTTTGGGATGCCAGAAGACAAGACCGGGACCGGCAAGTTCCTGAATGCTGAACAGGTCCAACTGCTTGCCGAGCAGCCGGTGATCGCGCTTGGCTGCCTCTTCAAGCCGTGCGAAGTGTTCGTCCAGCGCCTTCTGCGAAAAAAAAGCGGTGCCGTAGACACGCTGCAGTTGCGGATTCTTTTCGTCGCCCAGCCAGTAAGCGCCTGCCAGCGACAGCACCTTGAATGCCTTGACGCGCCCCGTCGAGGGCACATGCGGACCCCGGCAGAAATCGACAAAGTCGCCGTTGCGATAGAAGCTGACTTCGGCGCCGGGCTCGGTGAATTTGGTCACGAAGTGCGTCTTCATGAAGTCGCCGTCGCGGGCGAAATCTTCCAGAGCCTTTTCGCGCGGTTCATAGACGCGCTGGAACTTCTCATCGCGCGCCACAACTTCCTTCATCTTGGCTTCGATGGCGGCCAGGTCATCGGGCGTGAAGTTGGTGGGGCGATAGAAGTCGTAGAAGAAACCCGCATCCGTCGCTGGCCCATGACCGAGCTTGGTCTCAGGAAAAAGCTCCAGTACAGCTGTGGCCATCACGTGGGCGGCAGAGTGGCGCACCACCTTGAGTGACTCCGCGTCGTTCTCTTTGAGGAGCTCGATGCGAGTATCGGCAGTCAGCGGAGTGGAGAGATCCACCAGGCGCGGAGCGGCCGAGTTTTCCGCGGAATACATGGCGGCTTCCGCGGAATCCTCGCCGGGTGCGGTCCTGGCTTCGGCGACATTCACCGGAGTCAGGCGCGCAACGACCGAAGCCGCAGCCAGCCGCGGTGAAATCGAGTTGGCAATCTCTAACGGCGTTGTACCGGCGGGCACTTCGCGAATCGACCCATCCGGCAAATGTACGGCGATTGTCTTCGTGTTCATGATTTGTGCGCTTCCTGAGTTTTCCGGCCCCGGCTCTCGATACGTCCGCGGCAACACTTCAGGATATACCGCGGATAGCTGGAACCATTACCCGCAACAATGCGTACATTCATCCTGGTTGCTGAAACGGTAAGATTCCGCATTCCCCAGGCATCGCCTGCGCGGGAGCCGGAGCAAGAACGAAATCCAGAACGAGGTCTCTCCATGCACAAGTATTTGCGGGTCTTTGCGCCGCTTTTTCTCATTGCCGTCTTCGCCATTGGCGCCCTGCAGGCGCAACCCGCCATCCAGCCCACAGTGGACATTACCCAGATCCCTGCCGCGGCCCAGCCCTCCGCGAATTTCAACGCCGACGCCGCCACCGAAGCGTACATGGCCATGATTCCGTCAGCGGCAACCGCCCGCTCCAATGCTTACTTCGAAGGAGGCTACTGGCTCGTTCTGTGGGACTTCCTGATTGCCTCGGCGATTTCGCTTCTTCTGCTGAACCTGCGCTGGTCCGCCCGCATGCGCGACCTTGCCGAGCGAATCACGCGCTTCCATTGGCTGCAGCGCGCCCTCTATTGGGTGCAGTTTCTCCTGGTGACAACTCTGCTCGGATTTCCGTGGGAGTACTATGAGAACTTCGTGCGCGAGCACAAGTACGGCCTTGCCACTCAGACCTTCGGACCCTGGATGGGCGACGAGGTCAAAGGCCTCTTCGTAAATCTCGTCGCCGGCGGAATTGCCGTCATGGTCCTGTTCGCCATCGTGCGCAGGCTTCCCCGCTCATGGTGGATTTGGGGCTCGGCGGCCACGCTCGCCCTCATGGTAGCTGCCATATCCATCGGCCCGGTTTATATCCAGCCCATCTTTAACAAGGTCACGCGCCTCAACGATCCAAAGGTCACCGGTCCTATCCTCAGCATGGCGCACGCCAATGGCATCTCCACCAACGACGTCTATGAGATCGACGCCAGCCGCCAGACTACGCGCATGAGCGCTAACGTCAGCGGCTTTGCCAATACCATGCGCATCACGCTCAACGACAACCTGCTGCGCCGCGGCTCGCCCGAAGAAATCCAGGCCGTAATGGGGCACGAGATGGGACACTACGTCCTCAACCACATCCCCAAGACGATCGTCTTCTTCATCATCGTCGTGGTTGGCTCCTTCGCCTATCTCCGCTGGACTCTCGGCTGGGCATTGGCGCGTTGGGGAGAGAGATGGAAGATTCACGAAATCAGCGATCCGGCCATCCTGCCGCTCGTTATGCTGCTGGCCGGCATTCTCTTCTTCGTGCTTACTCCCATCATGAACACTCAAGTCCGCACCCAGGAAAAGGAAGCCGATATGTTCGGCCTCAACGCCTCCCGCCAGCCCGACGGCTTTGCCCAGGCCGCAATTCATCTTTCCGAGTACCGCAAAATGCGCCCTGGCAAACTGGAAGAGTGGATCTTCTACGACCATCCCAGCGGCTACAACCGTATCCATTCCGCCATGGTATGGAAGGGCGAGAACCTGCGGTTGTTTGAGAAGACGCCGGTTCAGCCCGATTCCCATTGAGAGTCGGGCAGGACGGCGTTCCCTCGTCCCACCAATAGTGCATGGATGTATTCCCCGAAAGTCTGGCGTCTTGCATGGGAAGAGGTATGTGAATCCCCTTAAAGAAGCTGCTAGAGTTGGCCTCATCTCCGGAACGGTCCGGCAACGGGGGGAGATCATTATGCAAGTTATTTGTAGAAGCACTAATAAACATCCTGAGACACGGTGCTGCATTTGCGGGCAGGGATTTGTGATCTTCTGGGAGCGGGAATCGCGCGCCCAGCGTAGAGAATCGCTGTTTGAGATCCAAAAGATTCTGTGCAATCATCACCGGCAAAATGAGGGGCCATTGGTTCATCCGCAACACGATTTCGCAATTCTGCAGTTGAACGGATCAATGGCGGGAGCGGGGGAAGCCATTCACGGCCAATCCCCTAGCATGGCGATGTAAAGGGCCAGCCCGCTCCTACCGTGAGCGCGAGTCAGGGTCATGGCTTGACTTACATAAGATATCCCTGACTCACTCGCCCTTTCCTGGCGCGTGGGTGCAAGAAAGCCCTGCTTGACACGCGCCGAATCCGCAAAAGATACTTATGACGGTCGCATTGCTCAACGGGCGCTTCCAATCGCCTGAGTCGATCGGTTGTATACAAAGATGGCTACTAGCTGAATGTTGAGTAATTTGCTCTTTCGGGATTCTTTGCGCATTGAGAAGCCAATTAACGGGCTGGTTACGGGAGCTTTCCCATGCCTGAGGTTCCGAAGCTCACCATACCCCTTGGAAAACGCCTGCGGGCTCACATCGCAATCGCAAGGCTCGACCATTCCATAAAAAACATCTTTGTGCTGCCCGGCGTAATTGTTCCCATAAGTGTGTATCCCAGCCTTTTCAACAGGCAGCTCGCGGGCGCCCTGCTGCTTGCCTTTGCCGCTGTCACCCTGATTGCCTGCAGCAACTACGTGATCAACGAGGTGCTGGACGCGCCATTCGATCGCTTGCATCCGATCAAGAAGAACCGCCCCGCCGCTCTCGGTTTGGTACACACCGGAGCCGCCTACGCACAGTGGCTGGTCATGATGGTTGCGGGCATTGCAATCGGCCTCCGCATATCGCGAATGTTTGCCTTGACGGCTCTCGTACTCTGGATCATGGGCTGTCTTTACAACTTCCCTCCGATCCGGGCCAAGGATGTGCCATATCTCGACGTCTTGACGGAATCGATCAATAACCCGCTGCGGATGCTGCTGGGCTGGTATGCGGTCACCAGCGTCGTGGTGCCGCCGGTGTCGCTTCTGATTGCCTACTGGATGATCGGCTGCTACTTTATGGCGCTGAAGCGATTCAGCGAGCTTTCCGAGATAAAGGGCCGCTATGTGGCAGGCGCCTACCGCGCCTCCTTCCGGCACTACACTCCCGAATCGCTGCTTGTCTCCGTTGTCTTCTATGCTTCCGCAGCCATGTTGTTTCTGGGCGCGTTTATCATCCGCTATCGCATCGAGCTTATCCTGGGCTTTCCTCTGGTTGCGTTGACCATGGCCATTTACCTCAGGCTCTCCTTCAAACCGGGAAGCGCCGTTCAGAACCCCGAGAAGCTCTATCGGGAGCCAATGCTGATGGCATCCTTCACAGCCACAGTCCTGGTGATGAGCCTGCTGCTCTTCATCCGCTTGCCCTGGCTGGAGAAGTTCTTTATGCCGACACTTCCGCAATCGCCGACATTTTCCGCCGGTCAACCTATCGCGCAAATTGGCGTCACGCCGGGCCGCGCAAACGCGGGTTCGCGGATGCGCGCCGACTAATTCGCGCCCGTTTTACATGCTGCGGAAAAACTCTCTCCCAGCGCAATTTGCGAAGGCTTTGTAACAGGGACCGACTTTAGTCGTGCCGCAAAGGCAATAGAATCAAAGCGGGCTTCAGTCCCCGAGGGACCCCTTCCGCCAATCTCATCCGAAGTCCCGACTTTTTCGCAGCCTCTTTAGTCACAATGAATCGCAACAGTTGGACACACGAATGCGCAGTCGCGGAGCAGCACAAAGGTGAAACTTCCGATGTCGATCTGTCGCGGAAAATCCAAAGTCCGGCACACTACTCCAAAAAAGCAAACGAAGGCCGGAATCGCCCAGGCCTTCGTTTTTGTTAGCTGGATTCTGCCGGAAGCAGGCCTGGAGGTTACAGCGGCTGCACGTC
>Ga0302193_10001456_pt1 | contig 20364 bp, 18 predicted proteins | sample II_Bog_E3_3_FD_200228 | JGI IMG/M metagenome (GOLD analysis project Ga0302193, IMG submission 200228) | Peat permafrost microbial communities from Stordalen Mire near Abisko, Sweden - II_Bog_E3_3 | ecosystem: Environmental > Terrestrial > Soil > Wetlands > Peat | place: Sweden: Abisko...
TCGGATTGGTGGGATGTCATGGAACGCCCTCCGGCTGGGAATGGATGTGCGGAGGACATTCAATGCAGCAATCGTACCAGGCCCCCGGAACCGGAGAAAGGGAGCCGGCACCCCAAAATCATCGACAACTAGGACTAAAATTGATTTGATTAGTCTAAATAGCTAATGATTTATTGCATATTGGATGCAGATTGGAATAATGCAGGCATGAGCTACCCTGATTCGCTCCAAGGAACCCTGGAAGAGGTCCTGCAGACCCACGGTCTGGCCTGGGGTGGCGTCGCGGACCAGCTGCTGGAGGCCAGCAAGGCCGGATGCGCGGTCCTGGACCGGGACCTGGTGGTGCTGTTCGCCAACCGCCGGGCCCGGGAGATGGTGGGCGTCCGGCCCGGAGCCGCCCTGGCCATATCCGTGCCCGAGATCCAGGCCCAGGTGGAGCGGGTGCGGGCCGGAGCCGAGGATCCTGGCGGGGAGCCCCTCCTGCGCGGTGCCAACTCCTTCCTGACCCGGGTGTCCAGGCTCGGACCGGGCCTGCCGGGCATCCTCTGCGTCTTCCTGGACCGGACCCGGAGTGAATCCGCCGCAAGGGAGGTGCGGGCCTACGAAGAGCTTACCCGGCAGCAGGACACCATCATCGATTCCCTGTCCGAAGGGCTCTGGATCGCCGACAGCCACGGCACCGTGCTGCGCATCAACCCGGCCTCGGAACGGCTCAACCTGCTCAAGGCCGATCAGGTGGTGGGCCGCAACGTCCAGGACCTGATGGACGAGGGCATCTTCGACCGCTCGGCGACCCTGGAGGTGCTGCGCCGGAAGGCTCCCGTATCCATGCTGCAGAACTGCCGGGGGCGCAAGCTGGTGCTCACCGGCATCCCGGTGCTGGACGAGGCGGGGCAGATCATCCGGGTTGTGGTGACCGAGCAGGACATCACCGAGATCGACGCCCTGCACCAGGAACTGGAAGAGAAGGAGGCGATGCGGGATCGGCTGCGGGACCGGATCGTGGAGATGCAGATCGAAGAGGTGGAATCCAGCCGCTTCATCGCCAAGAGCCCATGCATGCAGAAGGCGCTGCGCCACGCGATCAAGGTGAGCACGGTGGATTCCACCGTGCTGCTCCAGGGCGAGTCGGGGGTGGGCAAGGAGCTGTTCGCCGACATCATCTACAAGTACTCCGAGCGGGCCGGCAAGCCGCTGGTGAAGATCAACTGCGGAGCGATTCCGGAACCGCTGCTGGAGGCCGAGCTGTTCGGCTACGAGAAGGGGGCGTTCACCGGCGCCCAGGCCAAGGGCAAACCCGGCTTTTTCGAGCTGGCGGACGGGGGCATCATCTTCCTGGACGAAATCGCGGAGCTGACCCTGGCCTCCCAGGTCAAGCTGCTGCGCTTCCTGGAGGACGGCCGGGTGACCCGGGTGGGGGCCACCCAGAGCCGGAAACTCAACGTGCGGATCGTGGCGGCCACCCACCAGGATCTCAGGGCCATGGTGGACCGGGGCTCGTTCCGGCTGGACCTCTACTACCGGCTCAGCGTCATTCCCATCCACATTCCCCCGTTGCGCGAACGCACCGACTGCATTCTCCCCCTCCTGCGCCACTATGTGGAGCACTTCTCCGCCCGGATGGGAGTGATCCGGCGGATCACCCGGGCCGCCTCGGAGGTGCTCCTGGCCTATCCCTGGCGCGGCAATGTGCGCGAACTGGCCAATCTCTGCGAGCGGCTGGTGGTCATGTCCGAATCGGAGCTGATCGGGCTGGCGGACCTCCCCGCGGACATCCTGGGCCAGGCGGGCAAGGCCGCCCTGGCCCAGGCCGAACCTCAGCTGACCCTGAACCAGACCCTGGAGAACACCGAGCGCACCCTGCTGCAGGAGGCGCGCCAACGCCACGGCAACCAGGCCCTCATGGCCAAGGCGCTGGGCATCGACCAGTCCACCGTGGCCAGGAAGATGAAGAAATACGGCCTGGTCTGAGCGGGGCCATGCGCCCCCGCATATTCCGGCCCGGGCCCGCGGCCTGGAAGGACAGCCAAAGCCTTAATTCATATGGCATTCCCCAAGGCGGCATGGTTCTGGCAATGAAGTCCGGCAGAACCCCTGTCGCCAGCAATGACGAGAGCGCACCCAAGGAGGTATCGCATGAGACGGACCAAAGGCTGGGCCACCCTCGCGGCAATCGTTTTGGCAACGACTGCCAACGCCCAGGACGCCAGAGACTATTACAAGGTCGGCGTGGTCACCGAGCTGTCCGGCGATCTCGCCACCGGCGGCAACGTCACCAAGCGCGGCTACGATCTCTGGGCCCAGGAAGTGAACGCGGCCGGGGGCATCACCATCGGCAAGAAGAAGTATCCGGTGAAGCTGTACTACGCGGACGCCCAATCCAATCCAGCCCAGGGCGCGGCCGCCGCCGAGCGGCTCATCACCCAGGAGCACGTCGACTTCCTGCTCGGCCCCTACTCCTCCGGCGTGACCATCGCCGTGGGCCCGGTGGTGGAGAAGTACAAGGTGCCGATGATCACAGGCTCCGCCGAGTCGCCGATGATCTGGGTGCAGAAGTTCCAGTACACCTTCGGCACCATTCCCCCGGTCAACTTCACCGGCGCCGCGGCCATGGCGACCCTCGCCGCCCTGAGCCCCGCCCCCAGGACCGCCGTGGTGTTCGGCTCCAACGACACCTTCTCCAAGGCCACCGCCACCGCCTTCAACTCCGCCCTGGAGAAGCTGGGCATCAAAGTGCTCAAGTTCAACATCGTGCCCGAAGGCCAGGACCTGACCCCGCTGCTTTCGGCCATGAAGGGCATGCGGCCCGACATCATCGCCTTCGGCGGCCATGACGAGGAGCTGATCAAGCTGGTCAAGGACCTGCACCAGATCGACTTCACTCCCAAGGCCCTGCTCATGCACTACGGGGTCACCGAACCGGCCTTCATGGAAGCGCTCAAGGGCGACGCCAACCAGGTGTTCGGCGGCTCGGTGTGGACCGAGACCACCAAGACCTCCAGCAAGGTGCTGTGGAAGGATTCACCCACCTATGCGGCGGCCGCCCTGAAGGCCTTCGGCGTCGCGGCCGACTATACCCAGGGCGGCTGCTCCGCCGCCGGGATCGCCTTCCAGGTGGCGCTGCAGAAGATCAGCGCAGCGCCGCCGCTCTCCGACGCCAAGCGGGTGGAGCTGGTGAAAGCCCTTGAAGCGATCGACGTGGAGTCCTTCTACGGCCGGATCAAGTTCGCCACCGATGGCGACTATTATCACTCCAACGTCGGCCTGAATCCCCTGACGGTCCAGATCCAGAACGGGGTGGTCAAGTCGGTGGGTCCGGCCAAGGTGGCCGAGGTCAAGGCCCAGTATCCGATGACCCCCTGGAGCAGCCGGTAGCCTCGGGACTTCCAATGGGAGGCTGCACCTGCCCCGGGCGGTGCCGCCTCCTCCATCTTTGCTGGAGACGATTCATGGAAATCTTGCCCCAAGTCCTGCTGGACGGCATCATGCTGGGCGCCGTCTACATCATCATCGCCATCGCCTTCTCCCTGGTGTACGGGGTGATGCACGTCATCGACTTCGCGGTCGGCGAATGGATCATGCTCGGGGCGTTCACCGGCTTCCACCTCACCCAATGGACCAAGGTCGACCCGTTCCTCCTGCTGCCTCTGGTGTTCCTGATCTTCGGCGGGCTGGGCTACCTGATCCAGCCGCTGCTCCAGCGGGTGATCTCCGGGCACAAGGGCAACCCCCTGCTCATGGGCCTGGTGTTCACCTTCGGCCTCTCCCTGATGTTCCGGGGCCTGGCCCAGACCTTTTTCGGCTTCTACAGCCATTCCATCCCCTCCCGCTTCTCCACCGGCTCGTTCTTCTTCGAGAAGGGTTCGTTCTTCCTCACGGTCTCCACGGTCCGGCTGGCCGGGCTGGTATATGCGGCCATCATCACCGGTGTGCTGCACTACCTTCTCAAGCATTCGGATTTCGGCCTGGGAGTGAGGGCCCTGGCCCAGCACAAGGAGGCCGCCGGGTTGATGGGCGTGAACAACAAGCGAACCAGCGCCTACGTTTACGCGATCTACACTGGCACCAGCGCCATGACCGGCGTCCTGATCGGCACCATCCTCTCGGTCTCCGCCAAGATGGGCCCCGAGTACACCATCTTCGCCTTCTTCGTGGTGGTGCTGGCCGGGATGGGCTACCTGGCCGGGGTTCCGGCTGCGGCGCTCCTGCTGGGGGTCATCCAGTCGGTGTTCCTGGTCTACCTGGATCCGGGCTACACCCTGCTGGCAGTGTTCGCGCTGCTCTACGTCATCCTGCTGGTGTCCCCCACCGGCCTGTTCCGCAAGGGGGTGTGACCATGGCCCCGGTCCACAAGGACAAGCGTCTCCTGGGTGCGCTGGTGGTGTTCGCGGCCATGCTCGGCGTGCCCTTGGCCATGCACGACACTTTCTTCCTGCGGGTGCTGACCGAGGCCATCATGTGGATCGGGCTCGCCCTTTCCTTCGATGTGCTGGCTGGCTACACCGGCTATCTCAATTTCGGCCACAGCGCCTTCTTCGGCATTGGCGCCTATGCCACGTCGCTGCTCATGATGAAGGCCCATTGGCCATTCCCGCTGGCGGTGCTGGCAGGAGCAATGGCCGCGGCCGTGGCCGCCCTGGTCATCGGCATGCCCACCCTGCGCCTCCGGGGCGCCTATTTCGCCATCGCCACCTGGGCCCTGGCCCGGGCCATCCAGCAGTTCGCCCTGGTCTCCAGCTTTACCGGCGGGCCCGACGGGATGCGGCTCACCGCCTACCTGAACCCGCAGTACTTCTACTACGTGATGCTGGCCGTGACCGCCTCCACCTTCTTCGGCCTGTGGTTCCTGCTGGAGCGGGCCCCGTTCGGACTCAAGCTGAAGGCGGTGCGCGAGGACCAGGAGAGCGCCAAGGCGCTGGGGCTCAACCCCACCAAACTCAAGATCCAGGCCATGGTGCTGTCCGCCATCCCCACCGCCCTCCTGGGCGGCGTGTTCGCCTACTGGGTCACCTTCATCGATCCCGGCTCCACCCTGGGCGATCTGGTGAGCGACCAGGCCCTGGTGATGGTGGTGTTCGGCGGCATGGGCACCCTGGTCGGGCCGGTGGTGGGCGCGGTGCTGATCTTCGCGTTCAAGACCCTGTTCTGGGCCTACCTGTCGGCGTACGAGGTGCTCTACATCATCATCCTCGGCGCGGTGATCGCGCTCTCGGTGGTGTTCCTGCCCGACGGCGCGCTGGGAATGGTGTTCCGCCGGCGCAAGGCGCCCGAAGCGGACCTTGAAACCCCGGCCGGCCACGCGCCGGAATTCCCGAACGAAGAGGAGGCGTGAACCCATGACGGAGCCCATTCTGAAAGTCGAGGGCCTCAGCAAGGTGTTCGGCGGTCTCACGGCGGTGAACGACGTCTCCTTCGAATTGGCCAAGGGGGAAATCCTCGGCCTGATCGGCCCCAACGGCGCCGGCAAGACCACCCTGTTCAACGTCATCAGCGGCTACTATGCCCCCACCCGGGGCCGGATCATCTTCCAGGGCAAGGACGTGAGTGGCAAGCCGCCCTACGCGCTGGCTCACCGGGGCCTCGGCCGGACCTTCCAGGTGGTCAAGCCGTTCGCCGGGCTGTCGGTGCTGGAGAACGTCATCATCGCCTCCTTCCTCAAGCATCCCCGCCGGGCCCAGGCCGAGGTCCAGGCCTGGCGTGTGCTGGAACTCACCGGACTGGCCGACCGCGCCAACCTCCCCGCCGCCAGCCTCACCCTGGCTGGGCGCAAGCGGCTGGAGATCGGCAAGGCCCTGGCCCTGGAACCCAGCTTTCTGCTCCTGGACGAAGTGGTGGCGGGGCTCAACCCGACCGAGACCGACCGCACCATGGAGCTGATCCTGAACCTGCGGGCCAGCGGGATCTCGATCCTCATCGTCGAGCACATCATGCGGGTCATCATGGGCATCAGCGATCGCCTGGTGGTGCTCAACTTCGGCCAGAAGATCGCCGAAGGCGCGCCCAGGGACGTGGCCCGGAACCCAAGCGTCGTCCAGGCCTATCTGGGCAAGGAGCAGGAATGATCGCCCTGGAAGTTTCCGGCGTTTCCGCCGGCTATGGTCTCACCCAGGTCCTTTGGGATATCTCCTTCGCCGTGGCGCCGGGCCAGCTGGTGGCCCTGATCGGCGCCAACGGGTCCGGCAAGACCACCATGCTCAAGACCATCTGCGGCATCGTGCCGGCCAGCGCCGGCTCGATCCGCTACCAGGGCGGGCTCATCAGCGGCAAGCCGGTGCACCAGGTGGTGGACCAGGGGATCACCCTGATCCCGGAAGGGCGCCAGCTGTTCCCCAAGATGACCGTGGAGGAGAACCTGCGGGCGGGCTGCTACCTCAAGCGGGCCAAGCCGCACAAGGCCAAGAACCTGGCCCGGGTCTACGAGATCTTTCCGCTGCTCAAGGAAAGGCGTACCCAACTGGCCGAGACCATGTCCGGCGGCGAGCAGCAGATGCTCGCCATCGGCCGGGGCCTCATGCAGGATCCCCAGCTCATCATGTTCGACGAACCGAGCCTGGGGCTCTCGCCGATCATGGTGGAGGAGGTGTTCCGGATCATCAAGACCCTGCATGGGGAAGGCCTCACCATCTTCCTGGTGGAGCAGAACGTGAAGCAGACCATGAAAGTGGCCGACTACTGCTATGTGATCGAGAACGGACGGGTGGTGCAGGAGGGAACCGGCACCGCCTTGGCCGCGGACCCCAAGGTGCGCGAAGCTTACCTAGGATTTTGAGCGGGGCCTCCCATGTACATCCCTTCCTCCTTCCAGGAAACCCGGCTGGAGGTCATCCACGATCTGATCCGGGCCCACCCCCTGGGCCTGCTGGTCACCGGTGGGGCCGCCGGGCTGGCCGCAACCCAGGTGCCCTTCCTGGTCTACCCGGGAGAAGGGGACCTGGGCACCCTGCGCGCCCACGTGGCCCGGGCCAACCCCCACTGGCGGGAGCTTGCGGGCGGGGCCGAGTGCCTGGTGGTGTTCCAGGGCGAGCAGGGCTACGTCAGCCCGTCCTGGTACCCGGGCAAGGCGGTCCATCACCAGGTGGTGCCCACCTGGAACTACGCGACGGTGCATGCCTGGGGCCGGCCCTCGATGGCGGAGGAACCGGGCTGGCTGCACCGGCAGCTGGAGGATCTGACCCGCTCCCAGGAGCGGCGCCGCGCCCGGCCCTGGGCCGTGGGCGACGCCCCGGCGGACTTCATGGCCAGGCAGATGGAGGCGATCGTCGGCATCGAGATCCCCATCGCCCGGATCGAAGGCAAGTGGAAGATGAGCCAGAACCGGGAGGAGGCCGACCGGGCGGGGGTCATCGCCGGCCTCACCGACCCGGACGACGCCCACCGGAACCCATCCCTGGCCAAGCAGGTGGTCGACCGCAACCGCCCTGCCCATCCGGAGGATCCGGCTTAGCTTCACTGGGGCGTCCGGGTTCCGGTCCGGCAGGCATAGCCTGACTGGAACCCGGGCGCCCCAGTGGAGTTAGACTCCCTGTCAGCGCCTCAGCCGAACCACTGGGGCCCGCTGACCCGGAACCGGGAACCCAGCCGGTAGCGGGATCCAGGGTGGACGCAGCGGACGAAGGTGACCACCCTCCCGCTGGACCAGGTGCGGCGGGTGAGCACCAGGCAGGGGTCGCCAACCTTGATCCCAAGCAGCTCGGCCTCCTCGGGGCTGGGCTGGACCGCATCCACCACATGCTCCACCTCGTCGAGGGGCACCTCCTTGACCAGGTATTCGGAAAACCCGATCCGGCCGAAGTCCTGGGCGAGGAATTCCGGCGCCGCCTCGGGATTCACGTAGCGGTCCTCCAGCTGCACCGGCACCCCGTTCTCCCGATGCACGCAGACCGCGTAGTAGACCGAGTCGCCGGTGTGCAGCTCGAGCGCCGACGCCACTTCCAGGGTGGCCGACGCCCGCCCCACCTGGAGCACGTCGCAGCTGTATTCGTGGCCCCGGGCCCGGGTCTCGGTGGCGATGCTGGTGATCTGGAACAGGCCGGACTTCGGCTTTTCCGCGGCCACGAAGGTGCCGATCCCGGCATAGCGCGCCAGGATCCCGTGCTCGGCCATCTCCCGCAGGGCCCGGTGCACGGTCATCCGGGAGACCCCCAGTTCGGCCACCAGCTCGTGCTCCGATGGGATGCGGTCCCCGGCATGCCACTCCCCCTCGTGGATCCGCTGGCGGATGTGGTCCTTCACGAACTGATACAGGGTGGTGGAACCGGCCTGGGCCCGGCCTGGTCCGGACTTCGGTGGCGGGTTCCCGGGCTGGCGGCTCAAGGCAGCATGGGCAGCTGCAGCCCCTTTTCCCGGGCGCAGGCACGGGCGAGCTCATAGCCGGCATCGGCGTGGCGCATGACCCCGCTGGCGGGATCGTTCCAGAGCACCCGGGCCAGGCGTTTGGCCGCCGCTTCGGTGCCGTCGGCGACGATCACCAGGCCGGCATGCTGGGAAAAGCCCATGCCCACGCCGCCGCCATGGTGGAAGGAGACCCAGGTGGCGCCACCCGAGGTGCTGAGCAGGGCGTTGAGCAGGGGCCAGTCGGACACCGCGTCGGTACCGTCCAGCATGGCTTCGGTCTCCCGGTTGGGGCTGGCCACCGAACCGGTGTCCAGGTGATCCCGGCCAATGACGATGGGCGCCTTGAGCTCGCCGGTACGGACCATCTCGTTGAAGGCCAGCCCGGCCAGATGGCGTTCGCCCAGGCCCAGCCAGCAGATCCGGGCCGGCAGCCCCTGGAAGCTGATGCGCTCCCGGGCCATGTCCAGCCAGCGGTGGACGTGCTGGTTCTCGGGAAACAGCTGCTTGATCCTGGCGTCGGTCTTGTAGATGTCCTCGGGATCGCCGGACAGGGCCACCCAGCGGAATGGACCTTTGCCCTCACAGAACAGCGGCCGGATGTAGGCCGGCACGAACCCGGGGAAGTCGAAGGCGTTGGCGACGCCGTGCTCCTTGGCCACCTGGCGGATGTTGTTGCCGTAGTCCACCACCGGGATGCCCAGGGCCTGGAAATCCAGCATGGCCTGGACGTGCACCGCGCATGAGGCGCCGGCCCGTTCCATCAGCCGGGGGTGCTGGGCCGGATCGGCCTGGGCCGCCTTCCATTGAGGCACGGTCCAGCCCTCCGGCAGGTAGCCGTTGATCAGGTCATGGGCCGAAGTCTGGTCGGTCACCAGATCCGGGCGCAGGCCGCCGGCCCGGGCCCGCCGAACCAGTTCCGGCAGCAACTCCGCCGCGTTGCCGAGCAGGCCGATGGAGACCGGCGACCGGTCCTGGCAATGGCGCTGGACCAGGCTCAGGGCGTCCTCCAGGTCCTTGGCCTGGAGGTCCAGGTAGCGGGTGCGCAGCCGGAAATCGATGCTGCTCTGCTGGCACTCGAGGGTCAGGGAGACCGCGCCAGCCAGGGTGGCCGCCAGGGGCTGGGCCCCGCCCATGCCGCCCAGGCCGGCGGTGAGGATCCAGCGCCCGGCCCAGTCGCCGCCGTAGTGCTGGCGCCCCGCCTCGGCGAAGGTCTCGAAGGTGCCCTGGACGATGCCCTGGGCGCCGATGTAGATCCACGAACCGGCGGTCATCTGGCCGTACATGAACAGCCCCTTGCGGTCCAGTTCATGGAAGTGCTCCCAGGTGGCCCACCTGGGCACCAGGTTGGAATTGGCGATCAGCACCCGCGGCGCGTCGCTGTGGGTGCGGAACACTCCGACCGGCTTGCCCGACTGGATCAGCAGCGTCTCGTCATCCTCCAGCTTGCGCAACGATTCCAGGATGGCGTCGAAGCATGGCCAGTCCCGGGCGGCCCGGCCGATGCCGCCGTAGATGACCAGACTCTTGGGATTCTCCGCCACCTCCGGATCCAGGTTGTTCTGGATCATCCGGTAGGCGGCTTCGGTGAGCCAGCTCTTGCAGGTCTTCTCCGGGCCCCTGGGCGCACGGACGATCCGGCTTTCGTCCCGGCGCGGATCCTTGGTTCCGGTGGTCGTGGCCATGGGGCCTCCTTGGTTATTTGGGCAGCATCGCCGACAGGTTGGCATCGCCGTCGGCGCTGGCCCGGTCCAGCAGCGTCCGGGCCTCGGCCAGCAGCCGGGCGCACCTGGCTTCCAGGTCCGCGGTGAAGGCCGGGTCGGTGATGTCCTTGAGGTTGATGAGTACGTTCCAGAGGCCGCCGCGCAGGCCGGCGAAGCCCATCTGCAGCCCCACCAGGGCATCGGTGATGGATGCGGGCTTGCCGGAGGCCATGGCCCCCTCCGCGGCCCGCATCACCTCGAAACAGGCCTGGGCCGTGGACCAGGGCACCGCCACGGCCAGCTTGAGGCCCTGCTGCATGGCGGCGGTACGGGTGGCCTTTTCTCCGGCGGTGCCCTGGGGCAGGCGCCGGGCCTCCAGGTAGCCGTTGAACGCGTCCGTATCGTCGTCCACCGCCAGGATCAACTGGTCCTTGAGCCGCTGGCCCTGCTCCGCCACCGCCAGCAGGGCGGCTTCCTCCTGCCTGGGGCCACCCTGGGCGAGATTGGCCACCATGGCGGCCAGCCCGGCCCCCAGCGCTCCGGCCAGGGCGGCGATGGAGCCGCCACCGGGAGCGGGGGTGTCGCGACTGACCTCGTCAGCCAGGGCGGCGCAGGTCATGGCCACCAGAGCCTTTTCCCTAAGGACCGGCAGGCCCAGCAGCTTCTGCTCCAGGTCGAACGGGGCCACGTCCGCCAGCCCCATGGAGAAAACGGCATTCTCCAGCAGATCGGGCACCGGGATGAAGGGCGACTTGCCCTGCTGCCGCAGGTAGAACCGGCCCGCATTGAGCAGGGCCTGGAACGGCACCAGGCCGACGATCTCGCTGCCCGTGACCACCAGTCCGCGTTCCGCCGCCAGCTTCCGGGCGGCCTCCAGCACCGCCTCGGGCGGCGTCACCTGGTAATCGGTGAGGTTGATGGAGAGCTGGGCCCGCTTGTAGGTGTCCACGTACCATCCGATGGCCTTGCAGTGGGCGAACAGCCCGGCCTTGAACACCTGTTTCCCGGCCAGATCCTGGCCGGGATCGACCTCGTTCAGCCGGAGCAGATGGCCCAGGTCATAGCCGTGGTCGTCCCGGCAGTGGCGCTCCAGTTCCGGGTAGCTCGCCGCGTCGAACCCGCAGTTGCCGCAGGGGAGGCAGCCGTCGGCGTAGCGGAGCGGCTGGCCGCTGCTGTAGAAGGCACTGGTCTGGCCCCGGCGGGCGACCCGGCCCTTCTCCCGCAGTTCGAAGGCGATGTCGGTGGCGTGGGCCTTGTCCCGGCTGTTGAGGGTGATGTTGTAGGCGATCAGGAATGCCCGGGCGCCGGTGATCAGGGCCCCGGCCTTGGGGTCGAACCGGGCGGGGCCGAAATCCGGGGCCCACCGGGGATCCTTGAGCTTCTCCGCCAGCCCCTCGTATTCGCCCCTGCGCACCGCGGCCAGATTGCGCCGCTCGGGGCAGCTGGCGGCGTGCTCGTACAGGTAGACCGGCAGCGCCAGTTCCCGGCCCACCCGCTCTCCCAGCCGGCGGGCGAGCTCGGCGCAGTCCTCCAGGCTGACCCCCGCCACCGGCACGAACGGGCAGACATCCGTGGCGCCCATGCGCGGGTGGGCGCCATGATGGGTGCTCATGTCCAGCACCCGGGCGGCGGTCTTGACGGCCTGGTAGGCCGCTTCCAGCACCCGTTCAGGCTCCCCCACGAAGGTGACCACGGTCCGGTTGGTGTCCGCGCCGGGATCCACATCCAGCAGCCGGACCCCCGCCACCGCCCCGATGGCGTCGGTGATGGCCTTGAGTTTGGCCGGATCCCGGCCTTCGGAGAAATTGGGAACGCACTCGACCACGCGGTTCGACACGGAGCTACCTCGCCGTTCAGAAAAGGGGGGACCAAAGGTATAGGCCTGTCTATACAATCACGGATTTCCAGACCGGACCATCCCTTTCTGGGGTTCGGTTTCGATCCCATGGCCGCGCCCGGCCAGTGCCGCCCAGGGAACCTATCCCTAGTCCAGACCATTGGGTGAGTGGCCAGTTGCCAATGTAGCGTTTATGAAAATTCAAACCCTGCCCCTGCTGATCCTCGCCGCCCTCCCCGCCCTGGCCCAGGAACGCTGGCAAATGAACCTGGCCTTCAACGACGTCGGCAGGATCAAGGAGACCACCGCCCTGGGGGGTTCCTATCTCCGCTTCACCCGGGAACAGAAGCCGGCTCTCGCCATCCAGGTCGGCTACTCCGCCATCGACCTGGGCTGTTCGGACCTCAGTTTCGTGAGGGGGGTCAGCGCGCCAGGGTGATCTTGAAATCCCCGGACTGGGGGTCGGCCTTCCGGCCCGGCTCCTGGGCCCCGGGCGCCGTTGAGGCTTCCCGGCCCATCCCGGAGCTGATGGCCATCCCCCGGCTCATGCTGGCCCGGGCCCCGTCGCTGCTGCTGTTGACCCCCTCCAGGCGCAGCTTGAATTCGCCGACGTTGGTGGCCCGTTTCAAGGCTTCCTCGACCGTGATGAGGCCCTCCTGAAGCAGGAAATACAGGCTCTGATCGAAGGTCTGCATTCCGTACTGGGAGGTGCCCTGGGCGATCACGTCCTTGAGCCCCTTGGTCTTGTCTTTGTCCTCGATGCAGGCCTTCACGGTCTCCGTGGCCACCAGCACTTCCACCGCCGGCACCCGGCCCTGGCCGTCGGCCCGGGGCACCAGCCGCTGGCTGATGACCGCCCGGAGCACCTGGGACAGCTGGATCCGCACCTGCTTCTGATGGTGGGGCGGGAACACCGAGATCACCCGGTTGATGGTCTCGGCGGCATCCAGGGTGTGCAGGGTGGAGAACACCAGGTGGCCGGTTTCGGCCGCGTGGATGGCGGTCTCCACCGTCTCGTAGTCGCGCATCTCGCCCACCAGGATCACGTCCGGATCCTGCCGCAGGGCCGCCCGCAGGGCGCTGGAGAACGACTTGCAGTCGGCCTCCACCTCCCGCTGGTTGATGATCGAAAGGTTGTCCCGATGCAGGTATTCGATCGGGTCCTCGATGGTGAGGATGTGCTCGGAACGGGTGGCGTTGATGAGGTCGATCATGGCCGCGAGGGTGGTGGACTTGCCGGAACCGGTGGTGCCGGTGACCAGCACCAGGCCGCGCTGCTCCTCGCAGATCTTCTCCAGCACCCGCGGCAGCATAAGGTCCTCGATGGAGAAGATCCGCCTGGGGATGACCCGCAGCACCATGCCCACCGTCCCCCGCTGGTTGAAGATGTTGCAGCGGAACCGGCCCAGGGACGGGACCGAATAGGCCAGGTCGATGTCCAGGTTTTCCTTGAACTTGGTCTTCTGCCGATCGGTGGCCATGATCGAGTAGGCCATGGCGATGGTGTCCTCCTGGACCAGTTTCTTGAACTGGGTCAGGGGGGTGAGCCGGCCCTTCACCCGGCCGATGGGATAGTTGCCGACTTTAAGATGGAGGTCGGAACCACCCATATCAACGATGGTGGTGAGCAGTTCGTTGATGTGCATGGCCGGCTCCCATGAATATCCCTTAGATTCAGGAGACATCCGCACCCAAGTTTAGTCATATCCCGAAAAATCCGTCCTACGAGATTTCACCCATGCCTGTTAAAATCGAAGGTTCTGCCCCGGAGGCCCCAAACTTCGGGCCCCGAAGTTCTTTCCAAGGACCCGCATGACCGCCATCGAGAAGATCCGCAACATCGCCATCATCGCCCACGTCGATCATGGCAAGACCACGCTGGTGGACGCCATGTTCAAGGGCGCCCATATGTTCCGGGACAACCAGCGGGTCCAGGAACGAGCCATGGACAGCAACGACCAGGAACGGGAGCGTGGCATCACCATCCTGGCCAAGACCACGGCCCTGCATTGGGGCGGCTACCGTTTCAACATCGTCGACACCCCTGGACACGCCGATTTCGGCGGGGAAGTGGAGCGGGTGCTGAGCATGGTGGACTCGGTCCTGCTGGTGGTCGACGCCTTCGACGGCCCCATGCCCCAGACCAAGTTCGTGACCCGCAAGGCGCTGGCCCTGGGCCTGAGGCCGATCGTGGTGATCAACAAGGTCGATCGTCCGGGAGCGCGTCCGCTCTGGTCCCAGGACGCTGTCTTCGACCTGCTCATCGAACTGGGCGCCACCGACGAGCAGCTGGATTTCTGCTGCGTCTTCGCCAGCGCCAAGATGGGCTACGCCATGCTGGACATCAACGACGCCAGCGAGAACCTGGATCCCCTGTTCGACGCCATCGTCAAACACGTGCCGCCGCCCAAAGGCGATCGCGAAGCCCCCCTGCAGATGCTCGTCACGCTCATGGACTTCAACGATTTCGTCGGCCAGATCGGCATCGGGCGCATCGTCAATGGCTCGATCAAGGTGAACGAGACCGTGGCCCTGGTCAAACGGGACGGCACCATCCAATCCCAGAAGGTCAGCAAGCTCTATGGCTTCGAGGGCCTCACCCGGGTGGACCTCACCGAGGCCTCGGCCGGCGAAATCATCGCCGTGGCCGGCATCCCGGACATCCGGGTGGGCGAGACCATCGCCAGCGCGGCCGACCCCGTGGCACTGCCCTATGTGGACATCGACGAACCGACCATTGCCATGATGTTCATGGTCAACAACGGTCCCTTCGCCGGCCAGGATGGCAAATACACCCAGAGCCGCCGCATCCGCGAGCGTCTTATGAAGGAACTGCAGTTCAACGTGGCCCTGCGGGTGGAAGACACCGACAGCCCCGACAGCTTCAAGGTCTCAGGCCGAGGCGAACTGCATCTGTCCGTGCTGATCGAGACCATGCGCCGCGAGAGCTTCGAGCTCTGCGTGAGCCGCCCCGAAGTGATCACCCACATTGACCCGGTAACGGGCGAGAAGATGGAGCCCTACGAGGATCTAACCATCGATGTGCCCGAAGCGGCCATGGGTGTCGTCATGGAAAAGCTTGGCACCCGCAAGGCCGAGATGACCGACATGCATCAGGAAGCGAGCCGCATGCGCCTGCATTTCAAGATTCCCAGCCGCGGCCTCATCGGTTACCGCTCGGAATTCATGACCGACACCCGCGGTGAAGGTATCATCCACAGCCTCTTCAGCCACTACGGCCCCCACAAGGGTGACCTGCCCGGCCGCAAGAACGGCGTGCTCATTTCCATGGACCAGTGTGATTCCGTCGCCTTCGGCCTCATGAAACTGGAAGCGCGCGGCGTCATGTTCATCGATCCCTGCACCAAGTGCTACGAAGGCATGATCGTCGGCGAGCACAGCCGCGAGAACGACCTCGTGGTCAATATCGGCAAAGCCAAGCAGCTCAGCAATATGCGTACCTCCAGCAGCGACGAGGCCACGCGCCTCACGCCTCCCAGGCTGCACACCCTGGAACAGGCACTGGAATACATCGACGACGACGAACTGGTGGAAGTGACCCCCAACTTCATCCGCATGCGCAAGCGTGTCCTCGCCGAAAGCGACCGCAAGAAGTCCGAACGGCGTTCCGGCAACTAGGGCACCAACGGTAATAGCCAGCTTCGTCGAACCGGTTCCAACCTGTTTTGCAAACTCGTCCCGGCCGGTTGCTCACGCAACCGCCGGGACCTCTGATTTGGGCAGGTCGGCCGATCCCGGGGACCCTGCCGAATGCTCCCGGAGCCCCCGGCAGGGAATGCTGGGATGGGACGAAAAGCCCAAGGCGGCGACTCCCTGGCACAAGTCCGGAACGCGGCCGCCTCCGTCTATCGGATGAGGATGAACGCCTCCCGGGAAATTCGGGCCGAGGCGGGATTCCAACCGACCAGAAGCGCCAGGGCAAGGGTCGGGGCGGGACCGGTTCGCATCAAAAGGCTCCCTGAAAACCTTTCCAATATCATTTATTATTAATTATAGTCAAGCGGTCCGGTCCCGGCGGCCGGAGGATCGAGGCGGCTTTGGATGTGCTACCCTAACGGCAAAATCGAAGGTCCCACCGTCCAGGAGAGCGACATCCAAAAGCCCGCACCCCCATCCGCCCCATCGGCCTTGGACGAGGCCACCTTGGCACATTGGCAGCAATGGCATCAGACCGCCCTGGCCAGGATGTCGGACTTGGCCCACGCCCTGGACCGGCTCGACTGGATGGCGGTGGACCATGCCTGCCTCTGGGTTCATGACGTGCTCCGCCCGCACCACCAGGTACAGGAGCGGGACCTGTTTCCCCTGCTGAAGCCAGGGCTCGACGGCAAGCTGAGGACCCAGCTACGGGCCGACCACCGGAAAATGAGCCACCTGAGCCGGGCCATCCTCCAGGCCCGGGCGGTCGGCGCCAGCCCGGACGACAACCTCCAGGGGGAACGGTCCCGGCGGCTCCTGGACTTGGTGCGCCAGCATCTGGACACCGAAGCCCGGTTCCTGCCTTCCCAGCCCCCTGCCGTGTGCCAAGTGGCCGCCGTCACCAGCGACGGCTACAGCGGCCTTCCGGCGCCGGCTTTCGGGCCTTCCACCCCGGACTACCCCCGGGCGTAGCGCTGCAGCTTCTGGATGTCCAGGATGCGCACCACCGGGAACGTGCTCTGGATCAGGCCCAGGTCGGCCAGGAGCCGCAGCGCCCGGCTGAAGGCTTCCCGGCTGGCGCCGATGCACTGGGCCAGGTCCTCCTGGGTCTCCCGGAATTCCACCAGCGCCCGGCCGGGATTTCGTCCCTGGTATTCCAGGATCAGCTGGGCGACCCGTTCCGGCACGCTGTGCAGGCTGAGGGTCTCCACCAGGGAGATGAGATGGCGGATCTTCCCGGCGAAATGCTGGATCAGGCACATGGCCACGGCGTTGTTCCGGCCGGCCATGAGCCGGAGCGGCAGCGCCGGGATCAGCCAGCACTCGGTCTCCCCATGGGCTTCCGCCCCGGAGGCGGCCAGACCGCCGTCGAACACCTGGACCTCGCCGACGCAGGTGCCCGGCTGAAGGATGTCGATAACCTGCACTTTGCCCCGGCCATCGGTCCGGAACACCTTCAGCGCCCCCTGGATCACCACGAACACCCCGGGCATCCCTTCGCCCTGGGTAAACACCGGGGCGCCGTCTGGATAGCGCCTGAGTTCACTGACGCCGGCAAGCTCTTCGGCTTCCGCGACGGGAAGTCCGGCCAAATAATCGATTCGCCTCAAGTTCACCACAGCCTGCCCCATAGGCTTGCCTTCCCTTCACAGTGATTTGTATCACACCTGACCGGCCGCAGGAACCAGGGTTGTTGTCTGCCGCAGACGGCTCGGGAAGAAAAGTTCAAGAAAACGCGAATTTCAAAACGGCAATAACTGCCCAATGGAAAAAGCCCCGAAAAACGGGGCTTTTTTCCATCGGGCTGGAAGGGCGGGGAGCTACTTCACCCGCTCCATGAAGGTGCGGTCCACGGTGTTCACCCGGATCTTTTCGCCGGCCTCGATGTAGGGCGGAACCCCGACGGTGACGCCATTCTCCAGCTTGGCCGGCTTGTACGAGCCGGTGGCGTTGGCGTTTTTCATGACCGGCTCGGTCTCCACGATCTCCAGGACCACGCTGGGCGGGAGGGTGATGTTCAACGGGTTGCCATCGTGGAATTCCACCTCCACCTGCATGTTGGGCTGCAGGAAGGCGGCGGCGTCGCCCAGGAATTCCTTGGGCAGTTCGATCTGCTCGTAGGTCTCGTTGTTCATCAGAACGAAGTGGTCGCCATCCTCGTAGAGGTACTCCATCATGTGCTGCTCAAGACTGACCTTGTCCACCTTCTCGGCGGAGCCGAACCGGTTCTCCCGGTTGAGCCCGTCCTTGAGCCGCTTCATCTTGGTGGCGATCCGGGCGGGCAGGTTGCCAGGAGTCTGGTGCTCGACGAAAGTGACCCGGCAGAGCTCGTTCTCGAAATTGACGATCATTCCGGCCCGAAGCTGAACAGCGTTGATGAACGGCATGGGAAACTCCTTGTTGGCTTGTTTTGCCCCTACTAACCAAAAGCGGCCCCCGAGGGAACCCAGGGGCCGCTTGTTCTTGGTGGGCATACCAGGATTCGAACCTGGGACTTCTACCGTGTGAAGGTAGCACTCTACCGCTGAGTTATACGCCCGCGGCTCATTAGGTTAGCAAATCCAGGCGATTTGTCCAGGGTGTTTTTCAGAACCGATGGATCAGGGTGAAACGGACCCGCTGGGGATCGGCCGGCTTCAGGTGCCGATCCGCGACCCCAGCGGTTTCGGACGGCAACCGGGAGCGGTAGAACCACTCCTGGTTAAGCTTCTGCCAGCCGAAGATATTGCTCACGTTGACGGCGAAGGTCCAGTCCTTCCAGGCGCGGCTGAGGTTCAACTCCAGCGACTCCTGGCGCTCGGCCGTCACCGTTTCATCCGCGGTCAGGGCATAGCCACCCAGGTGTTTCAGACTCAGCTTGGCCGCATGGGAGCTGCCCTTCCAGCCCACCGCCAGGAGACCGGTCCGGCTCATGGCGCCGGGCACGTGATCCTGGCCGGCCTCGGCCTTGGCGAACCGGGCCCGGTTCCAGCCCAGGCTGAATTCCGCGCTCCAGGGGCCCCCGGCTGCCAGATTGTGCCACTCCAGGCCCCGGTGGCGAGCGGCGGACGTGCTGGCGAAGCTGTTCCAGGAGGGATCCAGGCCCAGTTCGGATTCCAGGTCGAGGGTATACAGCCTCACCCCGGTCAGCCAGGAACCGAGCACCCGGGTCTGGACCCCGAGTTCGGTGCCCTTGACCCGGTACAGGGCCCTGGGGTCCCGGAACACGTTGCCCGGGCGGAACCCCAGGCCATGGCTGAGGCTGAATTCCGTATCCAGACCCGGGCGGTAGGCCAGGCCAAGCTTCGGGCTCCCGAGCGTAGCGCTGTGCCCGGACCGGTTCCAGGTCGCGGGAAGATTCCCGCCCACCCCGTTGTCCTGGGAATCCAGCCTCAGGCCGGCCCAGGCCCGCCAGCCCCGGCCCAGATGGACCGTGCTCCGGCCGAACAGGGCCTGGTGCCTCAGGGTGGCGTCGGCCTGCACCAGCGGTGCCAGCCTGGCCCGGTCCACCGTGGCATAGACCTCCGCGGCACCCACCCGGTCGGTCCGGGCCTGGTAGCCGGCCAGGTGCTCCCATTCCAGACCGAGCCCGGGGCGGGGCCGCCACTCCCGGCTGAGCTCCAGCCCCAGGAACAGACGGCGGTCGCCTTGCTCCAGTTGGTCCCCGCGCTCCGGATCGCGCAGGAAATAGGTGTAGTCGCTCCACCGGGTCAGGGCGGAGGCCCCGGCATAGACCTGAAACCGGTCGACCACCCCCTCGGCCTCCCGGCGCGCCCCGAACCCCAGCAGCAGCCGCCGGCTGCTCAGCCCGTCGCCCTGGTGGAGCTCGTCTTCGTCCCCAACCGGTCCCCGTTCCGGGTCGGGCCAGTCGCTGTCGCCCCGCTCCCGGCTGGCCAGGAGCGTGAGGTTCCAGCCCCGGTCACCGTCCTCCCGGCCGAGCCGGAACGCCGCGTTGAGCTTCACCGAATGCTCCAGGTCCTCCCAAGGCCTGCCGCTCCGGGTCCCCTCCAGGCCGTAGGTGAAGGTCGCCTCCCCCAGCGGCCGGGACCCCGCGAACAGCAGACGGCCGAACCGATCCTCCTCGGCTCCGCCGTACTCCGCCAGGACCATGGGCTGATCCAACGCTTCCACCAGCGTCCTGCGCGCCGACCCGGCCACGGCGAACCCGCCGTCCTCAATGGCGTGGGGCCCCCTGCGGACGCCTGGATCTTCCCCCTCCAGCTCTGGAATCATGAAATTCATATCAAGATAGCCGGGACCCCAGACCGTGGAGGGCAGGTTTACCGGGATACCGGCCACGGCCACGCTGAAATCCGAGCCCTGTTCCAGGTCCAGCCCGCGCCCAAAGGCGTGGGCCGGGCCGCTGCTCCCGGGGTGGGCCTCGGGCTGCACCGCCGGCGCGGCCTTCCGGAGTTCCGGCAGGCCTTCCCCGGCACCCGCCCAAGCCAGGGCCCCAACCATCCAGCAGACGCATTTTCCGTAGACCACCCGAAGCTCCCTTGGTTTTGCTTTTGCAATCGTCCAGCCGGCCCGGTCCCCCCAGACCTCACACCTGAATGTATTATTCATATATGCCTTGGATCGGAAAAGGTTCCGTAGCTGGGCCCGATCCATCCGGTACACTGTCGACGCCCGTCCGGACCCGCCGGATCCGGCCCCAGGACGCGAGGTGCTGCTTGATCCACCCTTTCCAAGGCATGGCCCCCCGGATCGGCAGCCGGGTCTTCATCGCCCCCACCGCCACGGTGGTCGGGGACGTGGAGATCGAGGACGACGTGTCCATCTGGTTCAACTGCGTGCTCCGGGGCGACGTGAACGCCATCCGCATCGGCGCCCGCAGCAATGTCCAGGACC
>Ga0302193_10001466_pt1 | contig 20323 bp, 17 predicted proteins | sample II_Bog_E3_3_FD_200228 | JGI IMG/M metagenome (GOLD analysis project Ga0302193, IMG submission 200228) | Peat permafrost microbial communities from Stordalen Mire near Abisko, Sweden - II_Bog_E3_3 | ecosystem: Environmental > Terrestrial > Soil > Wetlands > Peat | place: Sweden: Abisko...
GAAGGTAAGGGGTTACTTAATATCGACTTTGGAGAGACCGGACTAAACTCTGACGAGAAATTGGCTCTGATTGGCTTGGCCCTCACGCAAATCCCCTGCCTTCCTTCGAAACCCGAATCGGAGATAATTGCAACACGGGAGGAACAGGAAACGATTCTTCATAACACCTCTGAATCCGATATCCCGCGCCTGATCATTTATCCCTTCACACAGAAACAAAACCAATTCCTTCCTCTTGAGGTCAAAAACTGCGAGAAGTTTGGCGGATTGCTCCGAACGGAATTTCGAGTTACCCAGCGGGCAAGGCTGTGCATCCAAGGGAACTCCTCCGGGATTATTAAGGTCGTACGCCAAGGTTGGAAGAACACACTTGCCCTTGCCCTCCGGGAAGCATAGGGCCACCAGATCCCGTTCTTGCCGGATGAACCCTGATGAGACGAAATTGCCGGATGCAGATTCCCAGTCTTTAGGAACTGGTCAGGCTGGGTGGACTCAGGGGTCCCGTAACAGCATGTTCTCAGCATTTCGACCGACAAGGGCCTCCATACCGGCCGGGGTTGCCGTGGCCGTGGGCAGGCACGCCTGTAGAAAATGACCATGCTTTAGTTCCAAGGTACCATCTCGAAAAAAACTTCAGCGCAAAAATTGCCTAATTGTGTACCGCGCCCGATTGTTTAGACCAGAGATTTGCATCAGGCCGCCTGCTTGGTTTCCCAAGCTTGGCGGGCTTCGTCGGGTGTGCGTCCGCTCAGCTTTTCGAGCCGCCAGGCGCGGTTGTATCGGCCCATGAACTCGACCAGGGTCGGCCGGAGGTCGGCGAGGGTCTGGTAAATCCGGCCCTCCAGGACCTGCTTCTTGAGGGTCTTCCAGAACCGCTCGATGACGCCGTTGGTCTGCGGCTCCCCGACATAAGCCAGGCTCTGGCGGACGCCGAAGTGCTTCAGTTCCCGCTGAAAGTAATCGGAGACATATTGGCTGCCGTGGTCGTTGCGCAGTGCTAAGGGAGCGCCTCACCTCAGATAGTCCTTGCCGTTTCTTGGGCAGAAAAATTCTCCACAACTGGAATTGGCAAATTCGCGAATAGGGACACCTCTAGAGACCAATTAAATCAATCCATCGTTCATGTTACTGACCCGTGTTGGGTTGACAAGCGAAGTGCCCCAACTTAGCCTGGATCTCTTCCACGCTGAAGGGCTTTGTGATGACGCCCAACCTGGGCTGGCGGAAGCATTCCCATTGTTCAATGCCCGGTTGCCCCGATGCGATGAGGATTGGCAGATCAGGATGCAGTTTCCGGATCTCCATCATGGCCTGGATCCCATCCATCCCTGGCATATTCTGGTCCAGGATGACGATATCAGGGAGTTCTCCCGCCCGAAGGCTCTCAAGGGCTTTCTTGCCTCCAGAAAAAGCCTTCACCTGGTGTACGCCAGCCTCTTTGAGCATCAATGTCACCAGGGATCTTACAGATTCCTCGTCGTCCACCAAAAGCACCTTCATTGAATCCAGGGGTACCGAGAGCGAAGGGGGTTTGACTGTTTCGCTCTGAGCCGGGGCAGGAATCCTGGGGAACCGGAGTTTCACGGTGGTGCCCAAGCCTGGCTGGCTGGAAATGCTCATGGTTCCCCCGTGGGCCTTGACCGTTCCATGGGTCATGCTCAATCCCAAACCGGTGCCCTTACCCACCTCCTTGGTCGTAAAGAAGGGCTCAAGGACGTGCGCCAGGACATCGGTGGTCATTCCCCAGCCGGTGTCCATAACGGACACCTCCACCCAGTCATCTTCATGGATGGTAGTCCCCAATGTAAGCATTCCCCCCTTGGGCATGGCATCCATTGAGTTGACACAAAGGTTTACCAAGACTTGGTTGATGCTCCCGGCATCACCGTTTATCCACAATGGTTCTATGGCGAACGATTCAATGATCTTGACGCGTTTGCTAGTGGTGTGTTCCAGGAGGGCACATACCTCTCTCATGAGCGTGTGCAGTTCGATGGGGGCCTCGTTCGAGATGGTGGGCTGAGCGAACTGCATGAGCGACTTCACCATCTCTCTGCCCCGCTTGCAGATCTGGCCTATGGTCTTGTAGGCTTCCAGGTCCGAAGGTTCGCCTACCCGCTGTTCGCGTACTGATGCAGTGCCCATGATGAGGGTCAGAATGTGGTTGAAGTTGTGGGCAACGCCTGCCACCAGGACGCCGAGGCTTTCCATTTTCTGTGCCTGTTGAAGCTGGGCTTCGATGTGACGTTGCTGTTCTTCAGCCAGCTTGCGTTCAGTGATATCGGACGCAAAACACAAGAACCGTGCAGGCGAAAGCCTAACGCCCTGAACTGCGCAGTGGCACAGACGGCCACTTTTGTGCTTGAATATGAACTCTCCGAAACAAAGACCTGTTTCAAGTAGTTTTTGGAATAGACCAAGAGCGAAATCCTTCGACTCAGGTGGAAGAATGTCCGGAATGCTTAATTCCAATAACTCCTCAGGGCTATAACCGGTAATTCGGGATGCGGCTGGGTTGACTTGTAGGTACCGTCCCCTCCGATCACATTCGAATATGCCGATGGGCGATTGTTCCACATATCTTCGGAATTGCGCTTCACTTTCCCGTAGAGATTCCTCCGCCTGCTTGCGCAAAGTGATATTCCGTCCGATACCGAGAATGCCAGATATTCCGCCGTTAATATCGAAGATGGGGGTCTTGATGGTTTCCAGGTCTTCCTGATGCCCGTCGCAGGAGAAGGTGATCCGCTCCTCATTGCTAGTCGGCTTCCCCGCCGTCATCGCAATCTGGTCCTTCTCCCTGAAAAAATTGGCCAGGCCCTCGTCCACGAAGTCATAGTCGGTCTTGCCGATAATTTCCTGTTCATTGGCTCCAAAGAACAATTCGAATCGGTGATTGCAGGCCAAGTAGACGCCTTGGTGGTCCTTGAGCCAAACAAGGTCCGGAAGGGTATCGATCAGGGTTCGCAACTGTCTCTTGCTTTCCTGTTGAGATTCCTCCAGGCGGAATCGTTCCTCACTCTCATGCAGCGCCTCCTCCGCCTTTTTCCGCTCGGTGATGTCGCTCATCACCAATCGGGACATGGGCGCTCCATCAGGATCCCGCGCGATCATGGCCTGCATGTTAAACCAGGAGGCCGGCCCTTCCTTTTTAACCATCCTCAGATCCCACGATTGCTGTTCACCGGTCGCAAAGAGCTGCTTGCAGTGCTGGTAGTAGAGATCCTTATATTCGGTAAGGATGTACCGGGAAAGCGGTTGATTGATCAGCGAACCTCTGGTAACACCCAGCATCCCGGCGGCGGTTAGGTTGGCCTCCATGATCAAACCCGACTCGCTTAGGGTTAGATAGCCCACCGGGGCTAGGTCATAGAGATCTAAATAACGCTCCCGCACAGTTTCCACTTCTGCAAGGGCTTTCTGCAACTCTTCGTTCTGCATCTCAAGTTCGATTTGATGGACGGATAGCTCATGGTACGCCCGTAATACGTTTTGTTCCGCTATTGGGTTCTTATTGCTCGGAGATGAAGTGATTCCATCCGAGGAGGCTGATTCAGCACGTTGGCGTAGTTCTGTTAGCGGATTTAACGACTGACCTTTGCTCCTCAAGGTCACCTCCCCAAGATGCCATCACGTCAGGCTCATACGCGAGACCGATTCCGTCAAGAGATAACGCAACTATAGCCTTAATAAGGCCCAACGAACTGTTTACAGCATCGCAACGAAATTTACTATGGTCAGAGTATCTGATAACTTTCCATCAGGTGGCTTTCTGCCAGGGTGACGGTCCTTTCTCTGTTTCGCTTCCTCTCCAAGGGTTCCGAACTTCCCCCAGTGGGTGGGGGTGGGGTTTCCCGATCAATCACTCCCTTCCGATCCCACGAAACAACCGGGTGCGCAACCTATGAGCCGGGAAATCAGAGACAGTTTGGGGTTTAAAAGTGCTCCCAGGACTATGCATCCCACTCCTACGTCAGGAGCCTTCCACACGGCCTAGATCTAGTCATAGCCTTTTCATACAGTCTGCAGGACTTGTTCAACTGTCTCACAGAGATCCTTATACCTAAATGGTTTGAGGAGGAATGCGTCTGCCTCCTTGGGAAGGAGTTGATCAGACTGTCCGCTCATCAGGATGACCTTGGCAGACGGGTGGTCCTTTTTGATTGCTTTCGTGGCAGCGATGCCATCCATTTTTGGCATCATTATATCCATAATAATTAAATGAATTTTATCGTGCCTTGATAGATAAATTGCCGCTGCCTCAAGCCCATCTCTAGCTTGAATTATTTCGTGCCCCAATATGGTGAGTATTGCCGATACGGATGTTCTAACCATTTCATCGTCATCAACAACTAGCAATGTACACATGGTAATCCTCGTTCGGGTTGACTATTTCATGCGGCATTTCAATTTGGGGATAATTCTTCAACTCATCGGGTTATTTCTTGTACACTTTCAAATGCGAATTATGTTTGGAATTAAGACAAATGATAATTGCACTATCCGAGGCCTTTGAACATTTTAAATTAAACATATTACCTCTCGGATGATCGTGGAATATAACCGCGAAGATGCTTCTCCTGTGAATCCGCCCAACCTTTCTCCGCTCGAACTACCCACGGCATCACATAAGCAAGCAGAAACTATACCAATTTAATAAGTGCTTTTTGCTTCACACTTGCCTATCAAAATCTTTCGGATAATTTACTCCAGTATAGTCATTTTGATGGAAAGCCGTTCTCATCCTGAAGTTGCCGTGGTGGACCGGGGAACCGCGCCTACTTGACCTGGATCTCATCCATGGTGAAGGACCAACTCCCATGAACTTTCATGGCAGTGACTCGCGATTTGAACGGTCAGCATTACTATTTGGTCATGGCTGCAGGATAGAAGCGATGAAGAGCGGATGGTTGGCTGAGTTGTTGTCGGTTATTCAAAAGATTACTGAAGCGTTTTGGCTTTCAGGTGGCATTGCGCGGTTCTTTTTCCGCTGAATCTGGGTATTCAGGAAGGAATGGCACTGTTCCAACCGGGTTTTGTCTGGCCGGGAAGGGCTTGAAGGATCTTTTTGAAACATCAGCTCCACAGGTTATCGAACTTCAGAGTCGGCCAATTGACGCGGAACCGATGAGATGCGGGTGCTGTTCAGACCTGGAAAGCTCCCCGAAACCGGCAATCACATCGAACAGTTCTTCATCAATGCCGCTCTGGCGCAGGCGATGGAAGGTGCCATGGAGTTGCTCCAGCAGGTCATCGATATTCTTATTGGCCCGTTCCATCGCCGCCAAGCGACTGGCATTCTCACTCGCAAGCGATTCCGCGCAAGCCCGGAACAGGGAGATGAATAGATATTCTCGGATGAGTGCGCCCATGGCTACGGTGCCGGTCCCCATCACCTCGGGCAAGGCTTGGGTCGGCCAACTGACTTTGGCCAGGTCCTGTTGCCACTGTGCATCCAACGGCAACAACCGCTGGCTGACCGGCTCATAGAGCGCGCCGGACTTCGGGCGATTATGGAAGACATACACACGCGTGACCTCGCCATGGGCCCGATTGGCTTCGCTGTCGATCTGGATCTGTCCGACCAGGGGGGTGATGGCCCTGACCGAATTGGGCACCGGGTAGCCTCCCGCCAGAGCCAGACCGGTTGCCTCCATACGCGATTTGACCCGCTCGCCGACCGCCCACACTTGTGGTTTCCCGGGCAAATCGCGAAGCGTCTTGAGTGCGAAATCGGCCACCACTTCATTGAACTGGCCCACCAGTCCCTGGTCGGAACCGAACACGATCGCGCAGATCGCACCCGTCTCGCCGGCACCTTGCCTTTCTCGGGGCGGGACGGCCGGTCCGCTTTGCCGGAAAACAGCACCCAGGGCCAGTTCAACGGTGCGGTAATAGTCCGCCAGCGCCCGCACCGAATCCTGGTATTGCCCGATACTCGAGGCGGCCAGAGCTTTCATAGTGCGGACAACGGATTGTAGCTCCCCCGCGCTGTTGATCTTTCGGTTCAGGTCCGCGGTGGAGTTGCTCATGGCGCATTCTCGGCGACGGCCTTGGGTCTGAAAGGCATGAGGGCCTGCTTGGCGACCTGGATGATCGCTGCCCGGTCCGCGGTATTGAGTTTTGCGGCAGTGTCAAAGCGCGAGCACACCTCCGGCGGGATCTCCGCAGCCGCCTCCCGCACGGCATGCTCGGCTTCCGCCATCTGGTCCAGGGGGACCGGGTCGAACAGTTCTGCTGTCAAAGCGAGCAGGACAGCGATCTGGGCGGGTACGGAAACCGGGGAGAATTCAGGCTGTTTCAAACAAGCGCGGATCCGCCGCCCGTGTTCGATGATCTTGCGGGTGTCGTCATCCAGGCGGGCGCCGAAGCGCGCGAAGGTCTCAAGTTCCTCGAACTGCGCATAGGCGAGCTTGAGATCGCCCGCCACCGCACGATAGGCGGCTCGTTGCGCCTTGCCGCCCACCCGGGATACGGATTTGCCCACATCGACCGCAGGCAGCACCCCCAGTTCGAACAGCGATGGGGAAAGGTAGATCTGGCCATCGGTGATGGAGATCAGGTTGGTGGGAATGTAGGCGGATATATCCTGCGCTTCGGTTTCGATGATGGGCAGGGCGGAGAGCGATCCGCCCCCGCGGTCCTTGCCCAGATGCGTCGCCCTTTCCAGCAGGCGCGAGTGGATGTAGAAGATATCGCCAGGGAAGGCTTCTCGACCGGGCGGCCGGTGCAGCAGGAGGGAAAGCTCCCGATAGGAACGGGCATGCTGGGTGAGATCGTCATAGACGATCAGCACATCGCGGCCGGCCTCCATGAAATGTTCGGCGATGCTGGTCGCGGCGTAGGGTGCGATATAGGCGAGGCCAGGGGGATCATTGCCCTCGGTGACCACCACCACGGTATGCTCCATCGCGCCCTTCTCGCGCAGGCTGGCCACGGTCTTCGCCACCGCGGAGGCGCGCTGCCCAATGGCGCAGTAGATGCACACCACATTCTGGGCGCTCTGGTTGAGGATGGTGTCGAGGGCGATGGCGGTCTTGCCGGTCTGGCGGTCGCCCAAAATCAATTCGCGCTGTCCGCGCCCGACGGGAATGAGCGCATCGATGACTTTGAGGCCGGTCTGGAGCGGAACGGTGACGGGCGCACGGTCCATGATCGGCGCGGCTGGACGTTCGATGGGAAGTCGTTCGCTGGTGACCGGGGGCCCCTTGCCATCAAGAGCCCTGCCGAGTGGATCGATCACGCGCCCCAGCAAGGCGATGCCGACAGCAACATCCATGACCCGGCCGGTGCGCTCGACTTCATCGCCCGCGTGCAGGTGGAAATACTCGCCGAGCAGCACGACACCGATTTGGTCTTCGTCCACGTTGAAGGCTATCCCGAGTAGATCACCCGGAAAGCTGACCAGTTCCTCAAAACCGACATTGGGGAGCCCGGAAACCAAGGCTATTCCGGTACCGACGCTGATGATCGTGCCCACTTCCCTGGCCGCCAGGTCAGGACTGTGGGCTTTCCGCACCTCGGCAATCTGGTCCATGGCGCGGTCAAAAACGTTTTGAATGCTCTCTATTTTCATGCTCATTTGGCATTTGCCGCAGATCCAGCTAATTCCGGTTCGGGTTTTGGCTTTTTCCTGATTCTGGGTTTGGCCGTGGTTTTTCCGGTTGCCTTGGCCTTTTTCTTGGTCTTTGGCTTCGGTTTGGTTTTCGGCTGGTCCTGCTGTTCCAGGAGATCATCGACGCCCTTGCTGAGCGAGGTCAGATAATCCGCGATGCTCCAGGACAGCTTCTGGCCGTTCGTGGTGAGTTCAATGCCGCTGATCAGGTCAGGCGAGGTTTCGAACTGGACCTGGAGCTTGGCATCGGACATTCCGATAAGCGCCTTCTCGATCGCTGCGCGCTGGGCCGCCCCCAACTCAAAGGCGCTGCGAACCAGCGCGGGCTGCGCGGAGGCCTTGAGGGCCTTGCCAAGCGCCGCCTTTGCCTTGGGGTCCAGTGCGCCCAGACGGCCGATGAATACCGTGCCCATTCGTTCTTCCAGGCTTGCCCCGGCGAGGTCGGTGAGAGCCTGGCGCGCGATGGCAAATACCTCCTGCTGGGCCCTGCCGGTCAATGCCTTGTTAAGAGCATGCGCCTCCTGGACCAGGGTTTCGGCGCGCTTGGCAGACAAGGCATCGGCCGCCTTCCGCGCTTCATCCATGAGCCGCTGACCCTCTGCCTTGGCCTCTTCAGTAGCCTTGCTCATCAGGGCGGCGTGGTGCCGGTCGAATATCTGGTTCTTGTGCTCAAACCCCTCGCGCTCCTTCTGGGCTTCGGCCTTTTTGGCATCTGCGTCCGCCAGTTCTCCGGCGATCAGCTTCTCCCGCGAAGCGATGGCGCTGAGAATGGGCTGGTACAGGTAGCGCTTCATCAGCCAGACCAGGATCAGGAAGTTGAGCGCTTGCGCAGCAATGGTGAACCAATCGATCAACATGGGTTCACTTTCCTGCCGCTTTGATGACCTGGTTCCAGAATGGATTGGCGAAAATGAGAATCATCGAGACCACGAAACAATAGATGGCCGTGGACTCGATCATGGCGAGCCCCACGAACAGGGTCCGGGTGATCGTCGCCGAAGCGTCAGGTTGCTGGGCCAAGGCGGTCAGCGCGGTCGCCACCGAGCGCCCTTCACCCAGGGCGGGGGCCATGCAGCCGATCCCGGTGGTGATGCCGGCGGTGACGATCGAGGCCATTGCGATCAGGGTCATGTTGTCCATGGTGGTTCCTTTGCTTGTCTGGGGCTGGCTTTCAAGGTGCGGGCACCGGTTGCGGCCGGGGTTTCTTGGATTTGCGGGTGGCGGCAGCGATGTAGACCGCGGCGAGAATGCTGAAAATGTAGGCCTGAACCATGCCGGTGAGCAGACCCAGGGCGGTCATGATGACCGGAAACACGAAGGGGGTGATGGTGAGCAGGATGGCGATGATCATCGCCCCGCTCATCATGTTGCCGAACAACCGCACGGCCAGGGCCAGGGTGCGCGAGAGTTCACTGATGATGTTGAACGGCAACATGATCACGGTCGGTTGCACGTAGGACTTGAGGTAACCCCCCAGGCCCTGCTCCCTGATGCCGAACATCGGCACCGCGGCAAAGACGCAAAGGGCCAAAGCCGCGGTCGTGGAAAGCGAGGCCGTCGGCGGGTCATAACCCGGAATGACCGTGCAGAGGGCGGCCAAGGCGACGAACAGGAACAGCGTGCCCAGGAACCCCAGATATTTTTCCGGGTGGGGCAGCCCCACCGCCTCGATCTGCTTCTCGATGCCCGTGACGACCATTTCCAGCAGGTTCTGCCAGGGGGATCGTTCCAGGTCCGTCGCCAGCTTGCGGGTGATGAGCTTGGATCCGACAGCCAACACCGCCATCAATCCCCAGGTGAACACGATGGTGCCATTGAGCTTGAATAGGCCGTGATGCCAGAAGATCAGTTCGTCGGGGCTAAGGCGCATGGCTGGCCCCCTGGATGGATCGCTTAGGGGTTGATTCAGCCGGCCCGGCCAGCCATACAACCACCAAGCGCGCGGCGACAAAACCGAGCAGGCACGATAGCAGACGCTCCCAATGGTGGGCCCCCACCACATAGAATCCCGCCAAGGCCAAGCCCAATCGCAACAGCAGACTGCCGGCAAACCAAAGCGCCGGGCAGCCACTGGAAACCGCCCTGCGAACCGTCCACCAAAGGCCGCCGAAGAACATGGCGCCCAGCAATAGGCCCGCTGCCAAGGCAAGGAAAAGACCTATCCAATCAATCATCTGCTTCCTCCTGTTCATCGCGCATGGCCTGATCTTCCTTGGCAACCCAATGCCAGGCGTTCATGCAGCCGATCGAAAGCCCAGCCACCAGAAGCGCCAGCGTCCAGGCATGCCTGCCTGGATGGTGCTGGTCCAGCCAAATGCCCAGCCCGGCCCCCAGGAGTGTCGGAACGGTCACAGACCAGCCGATCAAACCCATCATGCCCAACCCGAACCAGACACCCGCCGGGTGTCGCCGGGCCTTCCGTTTGCGCGCAGCTTTGGCGCCGATAATGGTTGCGAAGGTCGGACCGGCTTTGGCGAGCTTTCCCGACCTGCTAATCATGTTGCACCGTCGCGAAACGTAGGAGCAGTCCCGCTTCCATTTTTTCCATCACCGAGCGAACAGTGCGCTCCTGCTCATCCAGGGTGAGGAATTCCTGCTCCAACTCGGCGCGCAACTGGCCAAGGTCGGTTCCGCCCAGGGCCCGGCGCACGGAAACCAGCACCTCCAGGCCCGTCTTGACCAGGACTCCTTCATCCACGGCAACCAGGACTTCCCCATCCGCGGTGGTCTGGAAGGTCAGGATGCCCGGCACTAATGCCGCCACACAATCGAGCCGATGCGGCAGGAGCCCGAATGAACCCTCGGAAGTCTCGGCGACGATGCTGGAGACGCCTGCCTTCTCGGCGAAGACTTGGAACGGCAAGAGGATTTTGAGGCTCATGAGGTCCTGCGGCATGTCAGACCTTTGCTTTCTCAGGCGGGACTGGGGTTTCGGCAGGTTTGGGTTTTCCCTTCACTTCTTCGATCGACCCGATCATGTAGAGCGCGCTTTCCGGGTAGTCCTTGAATTCATCCCGCAGGATCCTTTCACACCCATCCAGCGCGTCCTTGAGGCTGACCAGCTTGCCTTTGAGGCCGGTGAATTGTTCGGTGGTGAAAAACGGCTGAGTGAGGAACCGCTCCAGCCGGCGGGCGCGGGCGACCACCTGGCGGTCGCCGGGAGACAGCTGCTCCAGGCCGAGCATGGCGATGATGTCCTTGAGTTCTCCATACTGGGCGAGGGTTCGCCGGATTTCCTGGGCCAGGGCATAGTGCTCCTGACCGACGATGCCCGGCGTGGCCATCTTGGAACTGGACTGGAGCGGGTCGATGGCTGGGAACAGGCCTTCACTGGCCCGCTTGCGGGAAAGGACGATGGAGGCGGACAGATGCGAGAAGGTGTGGACCGCCGCCGGATCGGTGAAGTCGTCCGCCGGCACATACACCGCCTGGATGGAGGTGATGGCGCCGGTCAGGGTGTTGGCGATGCGCTCCTCCAGTCCTGACAGTTCGGTGCCCATGGTGGGCTGATAGCCCAGCCGCGACGGCATCTGCCCCATCAGGCCGGACACCTCCATGCCGGCCTGGATGAAACGGAAAATGTTGTCGATCAGCAGCAAAACATCGCGGTGCTGGTCGTCGCGAAAATACTCCGCCATGGTCAACGCGGCGTGGCCCACCCGGAATCGGCTGCCCGGCGGCTCGTTCATCTGGCCAAAGAGCATCACCATGTTCGGCAGCACACCGGCTTCTTTCATGTCGCGATAGAGTTCCTCGCCCTCCCGGCACCGTTCGCCGATGCCGCAGAAAATGCTGACGCCCTCGTGGTGCCCGATCATGTTGTGGATCATTTCGGTGAGCAGCACGGTCTTGCCCACCCCGGCGCCGCCGAACAGGCCGGCCTTGCCGCCCCGCTCCAGCGGTACCAGCACGTCGATGACCTTGATGCCGGTTTCGAAAACCTCCGATTGGGTGGAACGCTGCACCAGCGGCGGTGGCGCCCGGTGCACGGAGCGCCATTGGATGTCCTTGAGCGGCCCCTGGCGGTCGATGGTATTGCCGAACACGTCGAACATGCGTGACAGCACCGCCATGCCGACGGGTGCCAGCAGCGGGCCTCCCGTGTCTTCCACGGCCATGCCGCGGGCCAGGCCCTGGGTGGGCGTCAAGGCGATGCCGCGCACGTGCCGGGCATCGCTCTGGGCCAGGACTTCGATGGCGATCCGGCCATCCCCTCCTGCGCGGAGCAGCGAGTAGATCGGCGGCAGATGCCGGTCGAACCTGATCTCGACGACGCTGCCGCGAATGGAGGCGACCACCCCGAGGTTTTTGGGGTTTGTTCCGGCTTTCATGGCCTTGCCTCGCTGGCCCGGCCCAAGGCCAGAATTTCTGCATAGGTCATTGCGGGCAGGTGTTTCGGCAGGTCCAGGCGCGCCACCCCGATCCGGGCGTCCGCCATCCCGTAATAGACATCGAAACGGTCCGGCTGACCGAGATCGTCGCGCCGGTCGATTCCGGTGGGGAACACGACGTTGGCCTTGACCCCCCGGAGTTCCTGCGGCAGTTCCGGCTTCAGCACCGGTTCCGGCGACCGGTAGCGGACGAAGGACGGCTCCTCGTCCGAGAGCACCATCACTCCCGCCGAGTAGCAGAGCGGATGGCCGTCGCGGTCCGGGTCGGTGATTTCACTCACGCCGTGATAAAGGATCAGCCAGCCATGCCGGGTCAGGATGGGGGGCGTCCCGCCACCGATCTTGAGCCGCTCCCAGGGCGCGATGGGAGCGGCCAGGCGGTGGTGCGAGGTGAAATGGCAAAGAGGGAAGGGTTCCCGGCCCGGAACGGCCATGGAGCGGTAGGAGATCCAGATGCTTTCCAGGCGCAAATCGATGGCCCCAGTGGCCCAGTCGCAGGCCTTCTCCTCGGGACGAGTTCCTGGGAAGAGGGGTCGGTGGATCATGGCGAGGCATGATTCTCCGCTTGGATTGGGGACGGCGACCGGGAACACGCTGGCGTCCTTGTCTTCCACGCCGTCAATCGCGATGCCTTCACAGGGCAGGAAGGTGGCAAGCCCCAGTCGGTTCCAGTGGAAGAGATCCTCGGACACAGCCAGAGCGATCCGCGGGCCATTCTGGGAATACGCCGTATAGGTCATCACATAATGTTTGAGCGGTTCGACATAGGTGATGCGCGGATCTTCGCAGCCGCCGCCCCCGTCCGATCTCCGCTCGTAATCGGCTTCAGGCTCCAGTGCAAGGCCGAGCCGCTCGACTCCGGACGGATCGCCCCTCTCGTTGAACCGAACCCTGGCAATGCCGATGCGGGAATAATTGCCCTTCGCGACCAGCCGTGGAAACAGGTAAAGCTCTCCATCAGGGCCACGGATGGCAGCCGGATTGGTGACCCCTTCCGCCTCCTGGGGATTGCCTGGGGTGGGTTCCATGATCTGGCCGAGGCGGTGCAACTGGAATAGGCTCATTGATTTTCCCCATCGGCTTGGCTCAGGTTCGGACCAGGGGCCAGACATGCAACAATCGTTTCAATGACCCGCTTCGATTCGTCAGGATCTCTGACCTGAATGCACAAGACGCCGGCTTCCTTGGCCGGATAATCATTGCCTCCCGGAAAAAGGGCATCCCCCACATAGACCATGTCCGGAATGGTGATGCCGAGCGAGTCCCGGAGTTTCCTGATCCCGTAGGCCTTGTCGATGCCGGGCTTGGTGACGTCAATGGAGGTCGTGCCGCCCAGGCGTACCGAGAACTCGGGGATCAGCGTATCCAGGAAAACCTTCATCTGCTTGCGCTTGGAGAAATCCGGGTCCCATTTCTTTTTGTCTTCGATGGGCGCTGCCTGGCCAAGGGCGGAAAAAGTGACCTGGCTGCCACGATCTTCGATCTGCTCGCCCCAGGTTTTTGGGGCCGCGAAACCTGATTTGGCGATGGCCTGCTTTAGCGAATGAATGATCTTCTCTCTTTGCTCGGCCGTGAAATCTTCGGAATAAAGCAGTTTCCAACTTGATTCATACCGGTAGAACTTGGTGCCACAGGTGGGAAGGATGGAAAGCTGCTTCAGGTGGAGACCCTGGGCCAGTTGATTGAGCACCTGCCTTTGGAATTGGGGCCAGTTGCCACCGGAAATAATGGCGACCTTGACGACTGCCAGAAGCCCACCGAGCAGGGTGGCCATCTCGGCATCGAGCGGCGATTTGCTTTCGGCGATTGTGCCATCTAGGTCGAATACGATGAGCTTTTTCATGGTCAAACACCTTCCGGAAGGGAAAGTTCCAGCAGGGTGATCGTGTCGATGCTGGAACATGAGCACACCCCAGGGCGGCAGGCAGGACCAGCACATTGCCTCTGCTGACTGCATAGGGGACGCCGTCATGTTCCAGGTGTCCGTCACCGGCGATGCAAACCAGCACCCTCGGTGTTCCTGCCGCGCCGACTGGGAAGGGGGCGGCTCCATGAATCCGCCACAATCCAAAATGTTCGCAAAGGAAGATCCGTTCCCGCAGCTCCCCTTGCGCCGTTTCCACCACCGGCGTCACTGGGCCTGAAGGGCCGTGTTCGAAGTCGATGCAGGCCAGCGCCTGTTCCACCTGCAGAGGCCGGTTTCGGCCCGTCTTGGGATCCGCGCGTCCCCAATCATCGAGGCGGAAGGTGACGTCACTGTTCTCCTGCACTTCAAACACCACCAGATCGCCCAGCGAGTGGACGGTCCCGGCTGGAATGAAGATGCCGTCGCCTGGCTTCGGCCTGAAGCTGGCTAGCCGGTCGGCCACCGTCCGGTGCGCGATCGCCTGCCGCAGGTCTTCGGACGTGGTGCCTAGCTTCAGGCCGGCATAGATGATCCTTTCCGGCCCCGCCTCCAGGACCACCCAGGCTTCTGTCTTGCCAGTCTCGCCCGGGGGCAGGAAGGCCGTCTGCCGATCCGAAGGATGAACCTGCACGGAGAGCGTGGTACGTGCATCGAGGAACTTCAGCAGGAGCGGGAACCTCTGGAACCGCCCAGCCAGTTTCCCCAGCAAGGGTTCCGGCCACTGCTTCACCAGTTGCCCGAGGGACTTTCCCTTGAGCGGGCCATTGGCGACGAGGCTGGCATGGTCCTCGCGGTCACTCAGGAGCCAGGCTTCGCCGATGGAGTCATCACCGGGCAGCGCAGTGGATAGCAGCTCAGCCAGGCGTCGGCCGCCCCAGGGGCGGTACTGGAAGATGGGCTCGAAGCGCAAGGGGTACAGCGGCATTGGGTCCATTCGGGAATCGGGTCGAGTCATGTTTTTCTTTCCTGGGCCGAAGGGGTGGTTGATCACCTTGGCTTGGAGCCTGCAAGCAGCCTTTGTACCAGATAGCTAAGCTTAATAAAACGCTTCGGTTATCCAAGCTCCCGTGGGTGCGATAGTCGAGCCTTCCAGTCAGAATGGCGGGTTGGTGCGCGCAGGGATCCCGAATAGTCCTTGGAAGGAACGTTGATCCAACCTGGGCAGAGACCCCAGCTTTCGCAGTCGCCATTTCTCCATTCATTGTGATTGCAAAGCATTTCATTTCGATCGATGCCGGCACTGCCCAGAACCAGGGGAGACCGGCCCCGCTTGGTGAATTCGCTCCGTATGCATACCTTGGCGCGAATGATGCACGGGATTCAACTTGGCGTATGCCACTGGAGCCGCGAGGCGGATAGGGGAAAAACCATGTTACGAAGCCTTAAAGATCTTAAAGGTTATAAGGTGAATGCCACCGATGGCGCCATCGGCGCGGTGGCGAATTTCCTTTTTGACGACAAGGATTGGGCTATCCGTTATCTGGTCGTGGAGACGGGTGGCTTCTTCGCTGACCGACTGGTGCTCATCTCCCCCATTTCTTTCGGCGAGCCGGGTTGGTCGGAGCGACAGTTTCCCTTGACCTTGACCGTGGACAAGGTCAAGCATAGCCCCGGCATTGATATGGACCAGCCTGTCTCCCGACAGCATGAGCGGGATATCCACAATTACTATGGCTACCCCTATTATTGGGGTTCCTTAGGAATGTGGGGCATGGGCGCCAATCCGAACATACTCGCGGTCGCCGGGTTCGAGGAGCCGGTTGCCAAGAACTCCGACTCCGCCTTCGACGACGTCCATTTGCGCAGCGCAGCGGAGCTCCACGGGTACCATATTCAAGGCAGTGACGGTGCGATCGGACACGTCGAAGATCTCGTCCTCGACGATGAAACCTGGGCCGTGCGCTATCTGGTGATCGATACCAGCAACTGGTGGTTCGGCAAGAAGGTGCTGGTTTCTCCCCTCTGGGCGGAGAAAATCAGCTGGGCGGAGCGGAATGTCTATATGGACATGTCCCGGCAATCGATCAAAGAGAGCCCCCAGTGGGCTTCGCCCGAAGCGATCGACCGTGCTTACGAGACCAATCTCTACAATTATTATGGACGCCCGATGTACTGGTCCCTTGGCCAACTTCCGGAAGAGGAGGAGTCGCCCCACCATGCCGGATTCGATACCAGGTGACGGATTTTGCTCGCGCTCAAAACCACCACCAGAAGAGGTAGGCAAAACGCTGAATGGCCCTCTGATAGCCAGGGAGGGTGATCCATTGATCCAGGGTGAGCAATCGGCTGTGGGTCTGATCCTCATCCAGGGCTGTTTGCAGGGTGTTGGCCAAGGCCTTGCTCCGCACCATAAGGTTCAGCTCCAGGTTGCGCCTGAAGCTGAAGGAATCGAGATTGGCCGTTCCAATCAAGACAAGATCCTCATCCAGCAAGGCGACCTTGGCGTGCAACACCAGTTCCCGTCGCTCCCATATGCGGACTCCCGCCCGCAGCAATCGCCCGAATGTCGCTCGGCTGGCAGCTTGGGCGAAGGGGTGATCGGTATTGCCTGGCGCGATCAGGCCCACCGCGACACCCCTCCTCGCCATCCGCAAGAGCAACCGCAGGAACTGGGGGTCAGGAATGAAGTAAGCATTGGCGAACACCGCCCGCTGTTGCACCTGCCTGAGTATCAGCAGGAAGTGGCGGCGAATGGCCCACCTTCCACCCCTGAGGCTCGTAGCGATCTGGATCGGAACATCGCTAAGCCAACCTGGACCTGCTGCGCGCCTTGCCGGAACGGGAAGGGGTTCGGGCATCGCTCCACCCGCCCGCCTCCAGGACTTCCGGAAGTCGGCCTCAAGTTGCCCGACCGCGGGTCCCTGTAGTTCGATCCCCAGATCCCGATAGTATTTCGGTGGAATCTCATCATTGTATTGATTGCTCCAGTTGGCACTGCCCACCATGGCTCTTGCCGAATCTGCGATCAGCAACTTCCGGTGATTGCGGCGCCGCCACAGGCACCAGGGCAGGCGCCAGCCGATGGGGTGGAAGATGCGCACATCCAGGCCGGAGGCCTTGATCATCCTGATGCCGTCCCAGCTTCCTAAATGGTCGACGACGCCGCGGACTTTGACCCCTCGGGCCTGGGCGTCCAGAAGGCTGGTCATCAGGTCTCGGCCAGTCGTATCGTTCGCCCATTCGTAAATCTCGAAATGCACCGTCCTTTGGGCAGTTCCGATCAAGCTCCGGAGGCAGCACAGAATCTCGGTCCCGGAAGGAAGGAGCCGAACATCATTGCCTTCGGTGACTGGCAGGCGGTGGCGTTCGAGCCTGACCCAATACCCGACAAAACGACCAGAAGGGGCTCCAATGGAGCCCCTTCTTCTTTTCGGCCAGCAAAGCAAGCGCGCCTCTTTTACACCCCGGCCATGGCGGCGTTTCGCAAGGAGCGTTTGAGTTTTGGTTCCGATAGGTTTTGCAAAACTGAGAACAATTTCTGAAAGTTGTGGGCCACCGCGTCGAGGCTGAGTTCGATGGCCGCCCCGAGCCGGCCCCGGATCCGGAACTGCCGCAACCCCCGGGCTTCCTTTGTGCTCCCGTTGGTCGCCTCGATCCGGCCGCGCCGCTTCAGCCAGTAGGCCCGCCGGGCATTCAACGCCTTCTGCTCCCGGATCAGAGCGCTCTTCGTTGCTCGTTTGGCCTGGGGAATCAGCAACTCGTGGACGTGTTCCTTCCCGATAAGCTTGAGGTTGGGTTCGCCCGCATAGCCCATGTCCGCCAGTGCCCTCAGCAATTGGGGCACGCCCAACACACGCATGGTCGCGAGAAGGGCCGGCAGCAGTTCCCGGCTCTCCCCGCCGGTGGGGCTGACATGGTTGTGGAGGATCATGCCGGCCTTGCTGTCCACGACCCTGATCACCTGGTAGCCCTGAAGGAAGCCGCCGTTCTTCGCCTTGAGTCGCAAGGATTCCGGGTCAGTGGTGTTGACCCTGGCCGGCTTCGGGATTCGCATCCTGGAAAGCTTGGCGAGGACCTTTCGCCCGCCTTCCGGATCCAGCTTTCGCCCTTTCTTTCCGGTCCGTTTGAGGCGCCGCTTTGCTGGCCTCGCTTTCCGGCGGATGCGGGCCTTGGCTTTCCGGAGGATGCTCCGCCGGATCTTTTCCGCCTTCCCGGCCAGGGCGATGGCCTGGTCGATCCGGAGCAACCGGTCCTCCAGCGCGACCTTCTGGCGCAGCAGGGGGCGGGGAAATCCGTCGTCGCCGAAGCGGCCGTCCTCCTCGGCGTCCACGGCCTCGGCCTGGGCCACCAGGCGCTTGGCCTCGATGCCGGCCAGGGTTTCCTGGTCCTCGGCCTTCAGGCGGCGGAGGGTCTTCAGACGGCGCGATTTGGACTTGTTGGCCGAGGCCTGAATGGGTGTCCCATCCACGATCACGGCGCCAAGGTCGATCAGACCCAGGGCGTAGCCGACGTGAATGGACCGCTTGAGGAGCAGTTCGAACCAGCCCAGGTTGGCCTTTCGGAAGCGGCAAAGGGTGCGGAAATCCGGGGTCTGGTCGCCAGAGATAGCCTTGTAGGCCAAGTTCTCTTCCAAGAGCCGTTCGATCCTGCGACTGGAATGAACACCACGCATGTAGGAAAAGATCAATACAATCGACATCATGATGGGGTGGTATGCAGGCCTGCCGCCTTCAGGTTGAACCCGATCGAGAATGGGATCACCCTTGGTTAAACGCCTGACAATATCTGCCAAAAGAAAGGCTTCATGGTCTTTTGACAGCCAGTCTCTTGGGCTAGGCGGCAGTAGCATCTCTGAATCGTAATTCCATGGACGAAATATGGTCATAAATCACGATACACCATGCTAAAGTATTGCACAGCATGATATTTGCAGATTCTTGGCTTCGGCCCCGGGTGGCGAATCTGGCCAGACGGGGGGTTTTGAGACAGGCTCGTTCAGCATAGCGTTTCATCTGGCCCCAGAGATTCGCGACCCGTCTTCGGATGAACGTTGCGGATGCTGGGATCACGCTTGGCAGCATTTCAGCCCACCATCCCGTGTCCCACCTTCCTGGGCAGGGGTCTGAACCTGGGCGGAAGGGTCATCGATGCCTCTGGTCAATCCGGTCCGGGTCGGCCGGGCCCAATTCGACCGGAACCGGCCAGTGATGGCCCTGTTGAGCCAGAAGCATCTGCATGGCTTCGGGCCCCCAGGTGCCAGCATCGTAGTTGGGGAAATCGCTTGGCGGGGTGGCCTGCCATACCTCGAGCACCGGCATCAGAAGGCGCCAGGCGGCTTCGACCTGGTCCGCTCGCATGAAAAGGGTGGCATCGTCATTCATGATGTCCCAGAGGAGGGTTTCGTAGGCGTCCGGGGAGGAAACCGCGAAGCTGTCCCGGTAGTTGAACCGCATGTCCACCGGGCGCAGCTGCATGCTGGGACCAGGGTATTTCGCCTGGAAACCAAGCACGATGCCTTCCTCCGGATGGATCGACAGGACCAGCCGGGACGGCTGCCAGGCCAGAGAGGCTTCAGCCGGGAACGGCTGATGGGGGACCGCGCGGAACTGGATCGCTATTTCCGAAGCCTGGCGGGGCATCCGCTTGCCGGTGCGCAGGTAGAAGGGCACGTCCTGCCAGCGCCAGTTGTCGATATACAGCCGCAGCGCGGCACAGGTCTCCGTTTGGGAATCGGGCGCCACCCCTTCTTCCTGACGGTAGCCAGGTATCAGCTTCCTGCCGGCGCCGGCCGGGCCATACTGCCCGCGCACACTGCAGAGATGGACCGCATCCCGGTGGATGGGGCGGATGGCGTGCAGCACATCCACCTTCTTGTTGCGGATCTCGTCGGCCTCGAACGAGACCATCGGCTCCATGGCCACCAGGCAGAGCAGCTGCATCAGGTGGTTCTGGACCATGTCGCGGAGCGCCCCGGCATGGTCGTAGTAGCCGCCTCGGTGCTCGACGCCTACCGTCTCGGCCACCGTGATGGCCACGTGGTCCACGTAGCTGCGGTTCCAGATGGGCTCGAACAGCGGATTGGCGAAACGGAACGCCAGGATGTTCTGGACCGTCTCCTTGCCGAGGTAATGGTCGATTCGGAAGATCTGGGATTCCTCAAAGTTGGCGGCGAGGATGGCATTCAGGGCGCGGGCGGAGTCCAGATCGGAACCGATCGGCTTCTCGATGACGATTCGGGCGACCGCCCGGTCACCGGCCAGCCCAGCCTGGCCGAGGTATTCCGGGATGACCCCGAACAGGCTTGGCGGGGTCGCCATATAGTAGACGCGGCGGCCCTTGATGCCCCATTCCTGGTCCAGCTGGGCGCACCGTTCGCCCAGGGCGGCATAGGTCTGCAGGCGCTTGAAATCGCCTTTCTGGTAATGGAAATGCTGGGAGAATCCGGCCCAGGCGCCAGCGGCTGTCTTGCCA
>Ga0302193_10001480_pt1 | contig 20163 bp, 18 predicted proteins | sample II_Bog_E3_3_FD_200228 | JGI IMG/M metagenome (GOLD analysis project Ga0302193, IMG submission 200228) | Peat permafrost microbial communities from Stordalen Mire near Abisko, Sweden - II_Bog_E3_3 | ecosystem: Environmental > Terrestrial > Soil > Wetlands > Peat | place: Sweden: Abisko...
CGTAAAAGACCAGCCGTTTGATGATGGCGGGCGGTGAAGCCTTCAAGCGCCCCGCTACGATGCTGAGCGAGGCGGCGCATCAGGTTGCTCGTCACGCCGATATAGAGTGTGCCCAGACGATCGCTGGCCATGATATAGATACAGGGCTGGCGTTCCTCGGGCATATGACATCTCATATCCCGTTCGGGGTGGAAGCGTCCGGGGCAAACGGCACCGATTTGGCGGCGCCCGGCGTGTCACTGCGCGCTGGATGCCGGATCAGGTCCGGCATGACCGAAATGTGTGGGGCGGCTTGCGACATTTCGCGCGGGTGTCGGCTATTGGGTCACGTACGCGAAGCTGCCGAAACCTTAAACGACCCGGTTTGGGCGTTTCCGGTCACTCTGCAGTGCTTCGGCTCGCGGCGGAATGTGTTTGCGCCGTCTAATCGATAGCGACGAAGCGGGCGATGTCGGCGGTGTGCAGCCAGCGGACGCGGGCGTTGGGCACTGAATTGGTCAGCGCATAGAATGCCGCCGCCTGCGCTTCGCTCATGCCCATCGCGCGGTAATAGTCGACATAGGCGCGGTTGACCGGGGCGTTGGCGGGGTAATCGCCCGGCCCGCGCCCGGCGTCGTCTTCCCAGGCATGAACGCCGAAATCGGCATCGGGCGCGGCATGGCGGTCGGCACCGGCAAGGAACAGCTCGACCGCGCCCGATCGCACCGAGCCACCCGGCGGGACTTCGGTGGCGATGGCGCGCGCGCGGATCATCCGGCCCAGCCGCAAATTGGCATTGTCGTCCAGCGTGCCCGGGCAATCGACCATTTCGAGCACCTGAATGCCGGGATAGGCGCGCAGCATCGCGGCAAAGCGCGCGGGGCTGGCGCCATCGGTGGCATCGACCAGCGCGGCATGGCTGCGGTCAAGCACGACAAACGGGCCGAAGCGGGCGATTCCGGGCATGGCGGGCGCTGCGCTGCCGACCAGGCGATCGGCACCGTCGTTTTCGGTCTCGACGGTCGACGTCTCGGTCCACACCGCGCCTGCGGCATCGGTCCATGTGCGGGTCGAAACCTCGCGCGCCTGAGCGGTCACGCCCAGCGTGGCGATCAGCAGCGCAAACAGCGCGAGGGCACGGCGCATCATCATCGCGGGCAGTGTCGGCCGCCCGGCCTTGTCATCGTGCAAAGATCTGCGGTGAATTTGGCGTTTACCCAGTCTTGGACAAAATCACGCCAAATTGGCTGAATTCCCGGCCTTTGCCGTTCGGCCTTCGGCGCGCTAAGGATCAGGTCAATCACGGGGGTCATGAAACACAATGGTCGCAGTCGTGGCGACAGTCGCCTATCTCGGGCTTGAGGCGCGCGCCGTCGAAGTGCAGTGCCAGCTCTCCGCCGGGCTGCCCAGCTTTCGCGTTGTCGGTCTGCCCGACAAGGCGGTCGGCGAAAGCCGCGAACGGGTTCATTCGGCGCTGGCCGCGATGGGCCTGTCGCTGCCGCCCAAGCGCATCACGGTCAATCTTTCGCCCGCCGATTTGCCCAAGGAAGGCTCGCATTACGATCTGCCGATCGCGCTTGCGCTGCTGGCGGCGATGGGGGTGGTCGACCGCGAGACGCTGGCCGATCAGGTCGCAGTCGGCGAACTGGCGCTCGACGGGCGGATCATCGCCAGCCCGGGCGTCCTGCTTGCCGCATTGCATGCCGGGGCCACCGAGCGCGGGCTGATCTGTCCGGCGGCGCAAGGGACCGAGGCAAGCTGGGCAGGGACGGCGGTCATCGCCGCGCCCGATCTGATCGGCCTGCTCAACCATCTCAAGGGCACACGACATCTGCCCCCGCCGCAGCCGGGCGAGCCCGAACCGCCCGCGCGCGGCCCCGATCTCAAGCAGGTCAAAGGGCAGGAAGTCGCCCGCCGCGCGCTCGAAATCGCCGCCGCCGGGGGGCACAACCTGCTGATGGTCGGGCCGCCGGGCGCGGGCAAATCGCTGATGGCGGCCTGCCTGCCGGGCATCCTGCCGCCGCTGACACCGGGCGAGGCGCTGGAAGTGTCGATGGTCGCCTCGGTCGCCGGGACGCTCGACGAAGGCCGGATCAGCCGCGCGCGCCCGTTTCGCAGCCCCCATCATTCCGCCTCGATCGCGGCGCTGACCGGCGGGGGGCTCAAGGCGCGTCCGGGCGAAGTGAGTCTGGCGCATCTGGGCGTGCTGTTCCTCGACGAATTGCCCGAATTTCAGCGCGCCGCGCTCGATTCGCTGCGTCAGCCGCTCGAAACCGGCGAAGTCACCGTGGCGCGCGCCAATGCCCATGTGACGTTTCCGGCGCGGGTCCAGCTGATCGCGGCGATGAATCCGTGCCGCTGCGGGCATCTTGCCGATCCGGCGCTGGCATGCAGCCGCGCGCCGCGCTGCGCCGCCGATTATCAGGCGAAAATTTCGGGCCCCTTGCTCGACCGCATCGACCTTCATGTCGAAGTCGATCCGGTGGCGGCAAGCGATCTTGCGCTGCCGCCGCCGATCGAAGGGTCCGCCGAAGTCGCGCGCCGGGTTGCCGCGGCGCGGGCGATCCAGACCGCGCGGCTGGCCGGAACCGGGCGGCGCAGCAATGCCGAGCTCGATGGCGACTTGCTCGAAGCCCATGGCCAGCCCGATGCCGCCGGGCAGGAACTGTTGACCCGCGCGGCGACCGCGATGAAGCTGACCGCGCGCGGCTATACCCGCATGCTGCGCGTTGCCCGCACGATCGCCGATCTGGCCGGGACGGACGAAGTGGGGCGGGTCCATGTCGCCGAAGCGCTGAGCTACCGCCGCTTGCCCCCGCGCGCGTAACGTGCTGCAACAAAGCGGATGCATTGCGCCGAGGAGACGTTAAGCCCCCTCGACCGCAACGGATTGAGGACGCAGGCCCGATGACATTCAGCGACGCCTCCCTTGGCATGGGCCGACCGATCCAGCGCCGCGATTTCCTCAATGGCGCGCTGATGTCGGGCGCGGCGATGATGGCGCCGGGCGGTCTGGCGCGCGCGGCGGGCGATCCGGGGCCTTATCCCCCCGCGCTGACAGGTATGCGCGGCAGCGGTTATCCGACCGCGTATTCGACCGGCCATGCGCTGCGCGATCATGTCTTTGCGCCCAAGGGTCTGGCGAGCGAAACCGCCGACAGCTATGACCTGATCGTGGTCGGCGGCGGGATCAGCGGGCTTGCCGCCGCCTGGTTCTATCAGCAGCGCCATGGCGGCAAGGCGCGCGTGCTGGTGATCGACAACCACGACGATTTCGGCGGCCATGCCAAACGCAACGAATTTGGCGAAGGCGCCCGGATGCGCCTGTCGAATGCGGGCAGCTTCAACATTTTTGCCGACGATCACGATAGCGGCGCGCATGTCGATCTCTATCGCACGCTGGGCATCGACATCGCGGCGCTGGCGCGTGATACGGTCGATCCGGGATTCTATCACCGGCTGGGCATGGGGCAGGGCGTATTTTTCGATCGCGAGACGTTTGGCCGCGATGTCCTGCTGCCCGATCCCGCGCCGTGGACCGATTTCGGCTTTCTCTACGCGCCCAATGTGCCCCCCGATGCGCAAAGCCGCTGGGCGCGTTTCATGGCCGAGGCGCCGCTGTCGGAACGCGCGCGCGCCGATCTGCATCGCCTTTATCACGCCACGACCGACTATCTGCCGGGGATGGGCGTCGAAGAGAAAGTCCGCCGGCTCGATACGATGAGCTATGCCGATTATCTGACCGGGCCGGTCGGTTGCGACCCGATGGTGGCGACCTATCTGCGCGATCGCACATTCGGCGGCGGGCGCGGATTGTCATCGACCACTGCGCTGTCGGCGCATCAGCGGTTCGGCTTGCCGGGTTTCACAGGGCTCGGCCTGCCCGCAGCGTATGACACCGACGAATCGGGCACGAGCTATCACTTCCCCGAAGGCAACGCGACCGTCGCGCGGCTGCTGGTCGGGCGGCTCATTCCCGGCGTGCTCAAGGGGCGCGATGCGGCGGCGGTCATGCTCGAACGCGTCGATTATGCGCGGCTCGACGATCCTGCCAATGCGACGCGCATCCGGCTCAACGCCACGGCCTTTCATGTCGCCAACGGGCCCGGCGGGGTGGAAGTCAGCTATACGCTCGGCGGGGTCGACGGGCTTTTGCGCAAGACGCGCGCAAAGCAATGCGTGCTCGCCTGCTGGAACTATGTGATCCCCTATATCTGCCCCGATCTGCCCGCGCCGCAGCGCGAGGCGCTGGCCTATAATGTCAAGACGCCCAACTTGTGGGTCAATGTCTGGCTGAACAACTGGCGCGCCTTTCACCGGGCAGGGACGTGTTTCATGAATGCGCCGGGCAGCTATTTTGCCTCGCTCATTCTCGAACAGCCGGTGTCGATCGGCGGCTATGCGCATTCGGCGACGCCCGACGATCCGACCGTGATGACCATGTTGCGCGGCTATGAAACGCCGGGGCTGCCGATCAAGGACCAGTTCCGCCTTGGCCGTGCCGAACTCTACGCGACCACTTTCGAAACGTTCGAGCGCGAAACCCGCAGCCAACTGGCGCGCGCGCTTGGCCCCCATGGCTTCGATCCGGCGCGTGACATCGCGGGGCTGACGGTCAATCGCTGGGGCCATGGCTATTCGTATTGGTATTCGGCGCTTTATGACGATTTCCTGAAAACCGGGGCACCGCCGCCGCACCTTGCCGCGCGGCAACCGTTTGGGGCGATCGCGATTGCCAACACCGATTCGGGCGGGACCGATTCGACTGAGCTGGCGATCGACATGGCGGCGCGCGCGGTGGCCGAACTGGGCTGATTGTCTTTGCGCAGGGCGCAGGACGTGGCATAATTCATCCAACGGGCGCCTCGGGGTATTGTCCCCGGCGAGCAGCCCGGTCGGAGACATCGGACCATGGAAACCACCAACCGTCGCGAGATCCTGCGTGCTGCCGTCGCTGTCGGCGGGGTGGCGCTGTCTGCCGGGGCTGTTCCGGCACGGGCCGCAGCGCCGCACGGGGCCTCGCCGCATGGGGCCTCGCCCCATGCGGCGAGGCCCTTGCCTTATGCGCCCGATGCGCTGGCTCCGGCGATTTCCGCGCGGACGGTCGATTTCCATTACAACAAGCATCACAAGGGCTATTTCACCAATCTTGCCAAGCTGGTTGCCGGAACCGCGCTGGCGCAGGCCTCGCTTGAAGACATCATTCTGGCGACGGCGGGCAAGGCCGACAGCCGCGCCATTTTCAACAACGCGGCGCAGGCGCTGAATCACAATCTCTATTGGCAAAGCCTGACGCCGCATGGATCGGCGCCCTCCGCTGCGTTGACGGCGGCGATCGCGCGCGATTTCGGCACGCGCGCGGCGTTGGAGGCAGACCTGACCAAGGCGGCGATCGGCCAGTTCGGCAGCGGTTGGGCCTGGCTCGCCGCAGACGCGGGCAAGCTCAAGGTCGTGGCGACCTCGAATGCCGACACGCCGCTGGCTCAGGGGATGACCCCGCTGCTGGTGATCGACGTGTGGGAACACGCCTATTACCTCGACGAACAGAACCGGCGTGCCGATTACGTCGGCGCGATCGTGCCGCTGCTCGATTGGGCGGGCGCCTCGCAGCGCTTCGCCGCCTGATCGCGACCGTTCGCGCCTTTCTGCGCGTACGCCCCACGCACGCGATTGTGATTGCCCAAAACATTTCTGCCCGATGGGCTCCGCGATACCTCTTGGCAGCCTCCTGAAATGATGTATGTTGCACATACTAATTCGGACTGGGGCGGATCACAGCCCCAGCCGGTCAGGAGAGGGAAAACGCATCGCGTCGTTGAAGCCGGGCTTTTGCCCGGATCAGGTCCGAACAAAGCTCCAACCATCTGATAATATTATTTTTTCAGAGTGTGGTAGCGGCGGTCGCCTGGTTCATCGACTCGATTTTCCCCTCCTGCGGGACAGGAGAGGAGAAAGGCATGATCAAGTATACCCGTTCGCCCATTTCGGGGCGCACCCGGCTGCTGTGTGGCGGCGCGATCACACTTGTCGCGGCTGTTGCGCTCGCTTCGCCGGCTTGTGCGCAACAAGCGGCGAGCGCGAAGGCGTCCGACACCAGGACCGGCGGCATCGAGGAAATCGTGGTGACCGCGCAAAAACGGTCGGAAAACGTCCAGACCGTGCCGATCTCGATTTCCGCCTTTACCGCCAATGCCCTGAAAGAGCGGGCGGTCGGCGACGTGTCGCAATTGTCGAGCCTGTCGCCCAATGTCACACTTGACGCGTCCACGCCGTTTTCGGGGTCGTCGGCGGTTTTGGGCGCCTCGATCCGCGGCGTCGGCGCGGCCGACTTTGCCTTCAACATCGATTCGGCCGTCGGCGTCTATGTCGATGGTGTTTATCTGGGCCGCTCGGTCGGCGCGAATCAGGACTTGCTCGACGTCGATCGCATCGAAGTGCTCAAGGGGCCGCAGGGCACGCTGTTCGGGCGCAACACCATCGGCGGCGCGATCAGCGTCGTCACCCATGATCCGGGCAACCAGTTCCGCTTTATCGGCGATTTCACCACCGGCAGCTACAACCGGATTCAGGCGCGCGCCACGGCGGACATTCCGCTGACCGAAAACCTGACCTCGACGGTGTCGGTCGGCGTGATGAACCGCGAAGGCTATCAGTACCGCATCGCTTATCCGGGACAGTATGTCACCGATGCCTATACCTCGTTTGGGGCGGCGGGCTATGGCAGCGGCGGCGACCGGCAAGGCGGCGACAACAACTGGAACGCGCGGATCAAGCTGAAATACACCGGCCCCAACGGCTTCGTCGCGCGGCTGGCGTTCGACTATACCCACGTCAATCAGGAATCGACCGCCAACACGCTGCTGGGGACCGGGGGCAGCCTCGAAGGGCTTTACAACCTTTGTGTTTCGACGTCGGCGTCTGCCTTGTCGGGAATGGGTCTCGGCGGGATTTGCGGGCCGCGCACGGGCGTTGGCGGCTATAATACCCTGCCTGGCCTCGCCGGACAGGGCGCCAACGGCTATCTGACTTACGGCAACCAGTTCATCACCAAAAACATCGACACGACCTATTCGACCGGCAACAACTATTCGAAAGTTCAACAGCTTGGTGTCGGGCTGACGCTCGAACAGCCGATCGGCAACGCGGTGCTCAAATCGATCACCGCGTTCCGCAAGGTCGATCTCAATGCCGGGATGAATCAGGACGGCTCGCCGCTCAACATGCTGCTGCTCAGCTTTACCGTTGACCAGCACCAGTGGAGCCAGGAATTCCAGCTGTCGGGCAAGGCTGCTGATGACAAACTGAAATACGTTGTCGGCGCTTACGTTTTCAACGAAGCGGGTAATCTGCACGACTATGTCACGTTCGACGACGGGCTGTTGCAGGTCGACGGGCCGGGCCGCATCAACACGATGGCCCTCGCCGCCTACAGCCAGCTCGACTATCGCTTCAGCGATCTCATCGGGGTTACCCTGGGTGCGCGCTATACGCATGAAAACAAGGACTACTATGGGGCGCAGGCCGACGATAACGGTCTGACCTACAAGGGCGCGGGGCTGGCTCCCAATGCCGCCAACGGCGCGCTTCTGGGGTTCCCGGTCAACAACAACTTCGCCATGTCGTCGACCTATGGTTCCAACCTGGGCGCGCTGGCGCAATACCTCGACTATTACCCGGCATCGCCGACCAACCAACAGTTCAACAACTTCAGCCCGAAGGCCGGCATCCAGCTCTATCCGAGCCAGGGGCTGATGCTCTATTTCAGCTGGTCGCGCGGGTATAAATCGGGCGGCTGGACGACGCGCCTGTCAAGCCCGTTGCTCGCCGCGCCCGAATTCGGTCCGGAAAAGGCGCAGACGTTCGAACTGGGCGTCAAATCCACCCTGCTCGATCACAAGCTGCAATTGAACGCGGCGGTGTTCGACACCGACTACACCGGGATTCAGCTCAACGAACAGATCGGCGCCTCGCCGACGGTGTTCAACCTTGGCAAGGCAATCAATCGCGGGGTCGAGGTGGAAGCCACGGTTGCGCCCGGCTATGGCTTCTCGCTGACGTCGTCGCTGTCCTATCTCGACGCGCATTATACCTATGTGTGCGGCCAGGATAATGTCTTCCAGAGCTTCTGCGCCGGCAATTCGGCCTATCTCAAGCCCGATAGCAACTCGGCCGGGGTCGCGGCGGGCGATCCGCTGCCCAAGGCGCCGCATTGGAAGATCAATCTCTCGCCGCGCTATGAAATCGATCTGCCCAAGGGCAAGATCGTGCTCCTGGCCGACTGGACGTACACCTCGACCATGCGCAATGACTCGCTCGGGACCTATCTGATGGACCGCAAGGCCACCAATATCGTCAACGCCAGCGCCACCTACAAGGCGCCCGATGGCAACTGGGATCTGACCGTCGGCGGCACAAACCTCACCAACGAACGCTACATCATCACCGGACAGTCGAATCTGGCCGCCGGCGTGATCAGCGGCACGTATAACCGCCCGGCGGAATGGTATGCCCGCCTCGGCGTGAAGTTCTGAGGACCTGGCGGGGCGTTAGCGCCCCGCCATCGCCTTGGCACGGGGCAGATAGGTCCGCCCGATGCGCAGCGCCGTGCCGTCGGCCAGCTCCGCCGACCACACGCCCAGACCCTCGTGACGTAAGCCCGCAATGCGGTCGCGGCGCACGATGGTCGAGCGGTGCAGGCGAATGAAGCGCGCCGGATCGAGCCGGTCTTCAAGCCTCTGAATGGTGTGCAGCAAGAGATACGAGCGCGCGCCGACGTGAAGCCGGACATAATCGCGCTCGGCGTCGATCCGCTCGATGTCGCCTGCCGCCAGCCGGATCAGCTCGCTTTTGTGCGGCACCCAGAATTCGTCGAGCCATTCGCCCCTGTCGATCGGAGTGCCCGCCGGGCCCGCTTCGCGCGGTTCGGCAGAGCGACGCGCCAGGGCCCGTTCGATCGCGCGGGCGAGGCGGTCTTCGGCGACGGGCTTGAGCACATAGTCGACCGCGTCGCAGTCAAACGCCTCGACCGCGAACTGATCGTGCGCGGTAATGAAGATCACTGCCGGACGCGTGGTTTTCGCCACAAGTTGCCGCGCCACGGTCAGCCCGTCGACTTCGGGCATGGTCATGTCGAGCAGCAGGAGGTCGGGCGTCAGGGCTTCGGCGAGCCGCAGCGCCTGCGCTCCGTCGCTGGCGGTGCCGACGACATGGAGCGCGGGGATTCGCGCGGCGAGGATCTGCAGCCGCTCGATCGCCAGCGGTTCGTCATCGACGATCAAGGTGCGCAAGGGGGGCAGTGCGCGCAAGGGCGTGGTTTCGGTCATGACAGGGTCCGGCGCGAAAGGGGCAGGGTCAGCGTCGTGGCATAGCCGCCGTCGGGCAGCGGGCCGCTGGCAATATGTGCGTCAGACCCAAACCGCACGGCCAGTCGGCTGCGCACATTGGCCAGGCCAATGCCGGTGCCTGATTCCATGCCGGTCTTGCCCGGGCCATCGTCCGATACCGTCAGGACCAGCCGATCACCATCGGCGCGCGCGACGATCCTGACCGTGACGGCGCGGGTCGTGGCGGCCACGGCGTATTTGATCGAATTTTCCACCAGCGGTTGCAGGATCATCCCCGGCACCGGCGCTGCGACGAGCGTGTCGGGCACATCGAACACGGGTTTGAGCCGTTCGGGAAAGCGCACCGCCTCGATGTCGAGATAGTGCCGCTGCAAGGCGATTTCGTCGGCCAGCGACACATCGGCGCTGGGATCGGCGGCCAGGCTGTGGCGATAAAAGCTCGACATCGTCTGGATCATCCGCTCCGCCGCCTGCCCACGCCCGCTCATCACCAGCGCCGACAGCGAATTGAGCGTGTTGAACAGGAAATGCGGATTGACCTGATAGCGCAGCGAGCGCAGCTCGGCGGCCTTGGCGGCGCGACGATATTCGCCTTCGCGGCGTTCGGCGGCGCGCACCATTTCCGCATTGCCGAGCGCGAGATAGAGCGCGGCCCAGGCGATCAGCAGGAAATACCGCCCGAGCGCGACATCGGTCAATTGGCGCCACAACCCTTCGTGCTCGATCGGGTTCTGGATCAGCGTGATCGGGCGGGCGTCGGCGGCAGCCTTGTTGGCGGACCCGCTGCCCGTGGTCGGATCGTCGATGTCGATCAGCAGATTGCCCGAAAGATCGTGGCGCACGCGGACATTGGATGCGCCTCCGCCGGGATGAGGCTTTGGCTGGGCGGTCTGATCGGTCAGGCGCGCGATCATCTGCGCCTCGACCGGGGCAAAGGCCTGTTGGTTGACCACGGCAAGCGCCAGCGCGGCGGGCAACATGATCAGCAGCGCCGCCGCGAGTCGCACCCCGGTCGGACGCCCGTCAAACCGCCGCAGCAGCGGCCAGGCGAGCAAGGTAACGACGATTCCCGCCAGTGTGACCAGCGCACGGCGCCAAAGCAGATCGCTGAATTCGCCCAGTTCGACCACCAGCGCGCGCATGGTGATGAGCACGAAATAGCATAGCCACAAGGCTATCGCCGATCCCAGCACCTGCCGCGTCGGCACATGCGGGATCGTCGTGTCGGGCAAGTCATCTAATCGCTCGGGGGATCGGTCGGCCATCGACACACGCTAAAACGAAAGGCCCCGACCGCGCCAGTGCAACGGTCGGGGCCAGTCATGCGTTGGTCGATTCGTGCGTTGGTAGATCGGAAAATCGCGCCGATCAGCCCGGCAGCAAGTGTTCGTCGGCGATTTTCTTCTTCCACACCAGCGGTGCAAGCTGGTGAATGTTCTGGCCTTCGCAATCGACCGCGACCGTTACCGGCATGTCCTCGACGGTGAATTCATAGATCGCTTCCATGCCCAGATCCTCGAACCCGACCACTTTCGACTGCTTGATCGCGCGCGCGACCAGATAGGCCGCGCCGCCCACGGCCATCAGATAGGCCGACTTGTGATTGGCAATCGACTGCGTCGCGGCGGGGCCGCGCTCGGCCTTGCCGACACAGGCGAGCAGGCCCTGATCGAGCATCATGTCCATGAAGCTGTCCATGCGCGTCGCGGTCGTAGGGCCGGCGGGGCCGACCACTTCGTCGCGCACCGGATCGACCGGGCCAACGTAATAGATCACCCGGCCCTTGAAATCGACCGGCAGCGGCTCGCCCTTGGCCAGCATGTCCTTGATCCGCTTGTGCGCGGCATCGCGCCCGGTCAGCATCTTGCCGTTGAGCAACAGGCGATCGCCCTGCTTCCAGCTTTGCACGTCTGCGGCGGTCAGCGTGTCGAGATTGACTCGCTTGGCCGAGGCGTCGGCGGTCCAGTGAACATCGGGCCATTCGTCGAGCTTTGGCGCTTCGAGGAACGCAGGCCCCGACCCGTCGAGCACGAAATGCGCATGGCGCGTCGCGGCGCAATTGGGGATCATCGCCACCGGCTTGCCCGCCGCATGGCAGGGCGCGTCCATGATCTTCACGTCGAGAATGGTCGACAGCCCGCCAAGACCTTGCGCGCCGATGCCCAGCGCGTTGACCTTGTCGAAGATCTCGATGCGCAGCCGCTCGATGTCGGTCCGGGGCCCGCGCTCCTTGAGCTGGGCCATGTCGATCGGCTCCATCAGCGCCTTTTTTGCCAGCAGCACGCAATGTTCCGCCGTGCCGCCGATACCGATGCCGAGCATGCCCGGCGGGCACCAACCGGCGCCCATCTGCGGCAACATCTCCAGCACCCAGTCGACGATCGAATCGCTGGGGTTCATCATCTTGAACTTCGACTTGTTTTCGCTGCCGCCGCCCTTGGCCGCGACATCGACGCTGATCGTGTTGCCCCGGACCATTTCGACATGGAGCACGCAAGGGGTGTTGTCGCGGGTGTTGCGGCGGGTGAAGGCCGGGTCGGCCAGCACCGAGGCGCGCAGCTTGTTGTCGGGATTGAGATAGGCGCGGCGCACGCCTTCATCGACCACATCCTGCAGGCTCTGGTCGCTGTCGAGCCGGCAATCCTGGCCCCACTTGATGAAGACATTGACGATGCCGGTGTCCTGGCAGATCGGGCGGTGGCCTTCGGCGCACATCCGGCTGTTGGTCAGGATCTGCGCGATCGCGTCCTTGGCCGCCGGTCCCTGTTCCGCCTTGTAGGCTTCGCCCAGCGCGCGGATGTAATCCATCGGGTGGAAATAGCTGATGTACTGCAACGCGTCGGCGACGCTGTCGATCAGGTCCGCCTCGCGGATCGTTACCATGTCTGCCATCTGTCTTGCACCTTTCATCGCGCGGCAGGGCTCGCCAGGGATGGTCGGAGCGCCTGCGATTTGCCGGTCCATTCGTCGAAAGGCCCCTTACGCCTCGACGCACGACATGCAAATAACTTGGCGCGGCCCAGACGATAATCTAGAGCTTTGGCCAAGATCGGGGGACAGCCCCCCGATGGCGCGCTTGCGCCGGGACATCAGCTAACGAGGGAATTCATGACCTTGGTGGAAGAACGCGTAGGGTTTGACGCGGCGCGCCGCGCGATGATCGACAGCCAGCTTCGGGTGAGCGGAGTCAACGATCTGACGATTCTGGCCGCTTTTGCCGCCATTGCACGCGAAGATTTCGTGCCAGAGGCCGCCCGGTCGATCGCCTATATGGATCGCGCCGTGCCGCTGGGCGACGGCACCGTGCTGGCGCCGGCGCTGACCCATGGGCAGATGCTGATCGCCGCCGAACCGGTGGCCACCGACCACGTCCTGGTGATCGGCAAGCCCGGTGCCTATCTCTGCGCGCTGGCCGCAAGGCTGGCGCAAAAGGTCACGGTGGCGGCGCCCGATGGCGACTGGAGCGCAAATGCGCCCTATTCGCTGATCCTGATCGACGGCGCGATCGAAGTTGCGCCCGAATCGCTGGGCGCTGTGCTGGCCGATCAGGGCCGGGTGATCACCGGGCTGATCGAGCGCGGCGTGGCGCGGCTGGCGATCGGTCGCCGCGTGCTGGGCGAACTGGCGTTCACCAAGCTGTCCGAGGCCGATTTCGCCGCCTTGCCCGAATTTGCTGCCAAGAAGACCTGGAGCTTCTGAATTCCATGCAGCGGAGAGGATGGGGCCGTCTGCTGATCGGTGCGGCGATGTTTATCGCACCGACGGCGGCGCTGACAGAAACAGCCGGGGCGGAAACGCTGCGCGAAGCGTTGATCGCGGCCTATGGCAACAATCCGGATCTCGCCTCGGCGCGCGCCAGCCAGCGCGCGACCGACGAGACCGTGCCGATCGCCCGCGCGCAGGGCCTGCCCAGCCTGCAAGGCTCGGTCAGCTATGCGCATACCGTCGAAAAGACGGCTTATGGCGCCTATGACTTCTATCCCAGCGACACGTTTCAGGCATCGACGTCGTTCAGCGCGCCGATCTATGCCGGCGGCGGAGTCAGAAGCGCGATCGATGCGGCCAAGACACGGGTGAAGCAGGGCCAGGCCAGTTTGCTCGGCACGGAAACGAGCGTGTTTTCGCAAGTCGTGGCGGCCTATCTCGATGTCACGCTCAATGCCGCGATCGTCTCGCTCAACCGCAACAATGTGCAGGTGCTCGAAGTCAACCTCAAGGCGACGAGCGACCGCTTTGAAATCGGTGATGTCACCCGCACCGACGTGGCCCAGTCGAATTCGCGCCTTGCGCAGGGCCGCGCCGCGTTACGCAATGCAGAATCAAACCTGATCGCGGCGCGCGAACGCTATATTCAGGCGGTCGGCCATGTTCCCGGCAAGCTTGAAACGCCGCCGCCGCTGGCCGGATTGCCGCATGCGCCCGACGATGCCGTGCAAGTCGCGCTTGAAAGCAATCCTGACCTTGCCGCCGCGCGGCTGGCGATCAGGGCGGCGGGCTATGACGTGAAAACCGCCGATGCCTCGCGCCTGCCCAAAGTCGCCGTGGTCGGTTCGGCCGCTTATGCCAACTATCTCGGCACGCTTCCGGCGCAGGCGCTTCAGGTCGGCAGCCTGCCGCATAGCGGCACCGCGCAGATCGGGTTGCAGGCGACGATCCCGTTCTATCAGGGCGGATTGCCCAGCGCGCAGATCCGCCAGGCCCAGGCCAACGAAGGCGCTGCCGACGAACACGAGATTTCGGTCGAGCGCGAAGTGATCGCCACCGTGCGCGCCGACTTTGCCGCGTGGAAAGCCGCCAACGATGCGATTTCGCTCAATCAGACCGCCGTCGATGCCGCCGCGCTCAGTCTCGAAGGCGTGCGTGCCGAAAACACCGTGGGCAATCGCACGATTCTCAATATCCTCGATGCCGAGCAGGAATTGCTCAACTCCCAGGTCAATCTGGTGACGGCAAAGCGCAACGCCTATGTCGCCGGGTTCAACTTGCTGGCAGCGATGGGCAAGGCGCAATCAAAGGATCTCGCGCTTGATGGCGATCTCGGCGCCGCGCTCTATGATCCGCAAGTGCATTACGACCATGCTGCGGGCGATGCCAACGACTGGCACCGCGATCCGACGCCGGTGCGCCAATCGACCGCGACGGCAAACACCCCTGCGCAAGATGCCGAGGTGCCGCCGCAGCCCCTACCGTAATGAAAGGGGCCGTGATATTCGCTCGTTTGTGGGGCCTGCTCCGGTGATTCGGAGCATGCAGGTTTTTTAGCAGGGGATCGCGACAAGCATGCGTCAGGCGGGTGAACCCTCGGTCGAGGAAATCCTTTCGTCGATCAAGAAAGTGATCGCGCGCGACAGCCGGATCGAGTCTGGTCGGCGTGACGATGCGCGCCGCCGTGGCGGCGATGTGCTCGATCTTGGCGAAGTCGCCGCGCAAGTGCTGGGGGCCGAACGCAAGGGCCCTGCGCGTGGATCGGCTGCGCTCGATGATGGCGCTTTCGAGGACGACGATGAAGAGAGCGGCGATAGCCCGCTGCTCAATGATGTGACGACGTCGGCCATGCGCGATTCGCTGGCTGCGCTGGCCATGCTCGCCGAACCGGGCGCCCGGCCGCAGATCGTGCGCGCCGGTGAAACCTCGCTCGAAGGGCTGGTGCGCGAACTCCTGCGGCCGATGCTGGCCGAATGGCTGGACACACATCTGCCACCGATGGTCGAGCGGCTGGTCGCTGCGGAAATCGCGCGAATCGTGCGCAAAAAGGGCTGATCGGCATCACGGGGATCGGGTCATGAACGAAGACGCCGCTGCCGATCCTGCAACGGCCGATCCTGAAACGATCGAACAGGCAGAGCGCGCACTGGCGCTGTTAGGCGGGTTTGCGCCCCGGCGGCACATCTTCCTGTGCGTCGATCCCGAACAGGACAAATGCTGCCCGCGCGAAAAGGGGCGCGAAAGCTGGGCCTATCTGAAGCGGCGGCTCGGCGAACTCGGGCTTGGCGGCCATGTCGGGGTGTTGCGCAGCAAGGCGGGATGCCTGCGCGTCTGTCTCGCCGGGCCGGTCGCGGTGGTCTATCCCGAAGGGGTTTGGTATCATTCGTGCAGTCCGGCAGTGCTCGAACGGATCATTGTCGAGCATCTGGGGCAGGGCCGTCCGGTCGAGGACTACCGGCTCACCCCGCCATCCGCACTTACTCCCCGAGCATCGACTTGAAATCGGTCAGCCCGCGACCGGGATGGCGCGGGATGACGTCGCGATAGGTTTCCGCGATCCGCATCATGTCGGCGCGATAGTCGCCGGTGGGCATGATCGCCGGGCCGAGCCCGCCGACGCGTTTGGCATAGTCCATGAAACCGAGCGCGATCGGCACGCCCGCGCCCATCGCGATGTGATAGAATCCGCTGCGCCATGAACGGACCTTGCTGCGCGTGCCTTCGGGGGCGATCGTCAGCGCAAAGCGGTCGCGCCGCGCAAATTCGTCGATCATGGTGGCGACCATGTCGCTGCGCCCCGCCCGGTTGACCGAAATCCCCCCCATGTCGCGCATGAAACCGCCCATGGGCCAGCGAAACAGGCTGTCCTTGGCCATGAAATGCGGATCGATCCCCAGCGATTCGGCAAGGCCAAGGAAAAACACGAAATCCCAGTTCGACGTGTGCGGCGCGGCGATGAGGATATAACGCCCGTCGGGCGGCGGCGCGCCGACCGCGCGCCACCCCTGTCGGCGATAGAATGTCAGCAGCGCGGCCTTCGCCAGGCGCGACATCGCACCGATGGCGGGGCGTGCCGGATCGCGAGACCCGTCGGAATGTGGTACGTCGTTCATGGTGATCCCCCCCGGTTGCGGGGCGCTTACACCGCGAATGCCGCCAAGTCGAACGGCTTGCCGGGCAGTGCCGTGGTGGCGTACAACGTTGCAACAACACAGATAACGGGAGATGCGGCCTTGGGCTTGATTCACAATGTTAAGCTCAAGCGCATTCTGCGGTCCGGCTGGAACGGCACGTGCCCCGAATGCGGCAAGGCGTCGATGTTCAACGGCTGGCTCAAACTGGCCGATCGCTGCCCCAATTGCGGGCTCGATTACAAATTTGCCCATGCCGACGATGGCCCGGCGTTCTTTGCACTGTGCATCACCGCGTTTCCGCTGACGTTCATCGCGGTGTGGCTGGAGGTCGAATTCGATCCGCCGTGGTGGGTTCACGCGCTCGTGTCGGTGCCGATTCTCGCGGTGGGGTGCCTGGGGTCGCTGCGCCCGTTCAAAGGCTGGCTGGTCGCCTCGCAATATCTCAATGACGCGGTGCAGGCTGGCACCGAAAGCAGCTGGGCAAAGCTTGATTCACACGATCACGACGCGCGATAATCGGCGGTGATCGCGCCGCAGCGGGCAAGGTCGGCCTCATGCTCGACTTCGCGCCAGGTTTCGGCGAGCGCGGCGCTTTCCCATTCGCGCATCGCCGGGTGCGCCAGCACGCTTTCGACCCATTGTGCGCCCACAGGCCCGACATCGAGCCCATAGGTGCGGATGCGAAAGGCGACCGGGGCATAGAATGCGTCGGCTGCGGTAAAGGCCGATCCCGCCAGCCAGGGCCCGCCAAAGTGGTCGAGCCCCTGCCCAAGGATTTCGCCGATCCGGGCCAGGTCGCGCGCAAGCTCGGCATCGATTTCCGGCAGCTTCGCGCGCACGCCGACATTCATCGTGCAGCGATTGCGCAAGGCGGAAAAGCCGCCGTGCATTTCGGCCGCGACCGCTTGGGCAAAGGCGCGCGCAACCGGCTCCTCGGGCCAGATCCCCGCGTGCCGGTCGGCGAGATAGAGCGTGATCCCCAGCGAATCCCACACCGTCGTTGCACCGTCGATCAGCACAGGCACTTGCCCGGTCGGCGAAAAGGCGCGGAACGCCTGCCAGTTCACGGGCTGGGTAAACGGTTCGACGCGGTCGACGAAAGGAATGCCCAGCGCGCGCATCAGCACCCACGGGCGCAGCGACCAGCTTGAATAGTTCCGGTTGGCGGTGATCAGCGTGTTCATGTCGCCCCGCTTATCACCGCCCGCCGGATTATGCCACGTAGTGCGCCGTGGTCTTGGCCGCGACGTCTTCGGCAGTGACGCCGGGGGCCAGCTCGACCAGCCGGAACGGGGCGCCATGGTCGGGCCGCGCAAAAACGGCGAGGTCGGTGACGATCATGTCGACGACATTGCGCCCGGTCAGCGGCAAAGTGCAGGCGGGAATGAACTTGGCGCTGCCGTCCTTGGCGCAATGTTCCATGACGACGATGATTTTCTTGACCCCGGCGACAAGGTCCATCGCCCCGCCCATGCCCTTGATCATCTTGCCCGGCACCATCCAGTTGGCGATGTCGCCGCTTTCCGACACTTCCATCGCGCCGAGCACGGTCAGGTCGATATGACCGCCCCGGATCATCGCAAAGCTCGCCGCGCTGTCGAAATAGGCCGATTGGGGAAGCTCGCTGATAGTCTGCTTGCCCGCGTTGATCAGATCGGGATCGACTTCGTCGTCATAGGGAAAGGGCCCGATGCCGAGCATGCCGTTTTCCGATTGGAGCGTCACCGTCATCCCTGCCGGGATGTGGTTTGCCACCAGGGTCGGGATGCCGATGCCGAGGTTCACATAAAAGCCGTCTTCCAGCTCGCGCGCGGCGCGTGCGGCCATTTCGTCGCGGGTCCACCCCGTTTTTGCCTGGCTCATCATGCGTTCTCCCGTGCGCGGGTCGTGCGGAATTCGATTTTCTTGTCATAAGGCGCGCCGAGCACGATCCGCTGGACATAGACGCCCGGCAAATGAATCGAATCGGGATCGAGGCTGCCGGTGGGCACGATCTCTTCGACTTCGACGACGCAGACTTTGCCGCAGGTTGCCGCAGGCACGTTGAAATTGCGCGCGGTCTTGCGAAACACGACATTGCCGGTCTCGTCGGCTTTCCACGCCTTGACCAGCGCGAGATCGGCAAAGATGCCGCGTTCGAGGATAAAGTCCTGCCCGTCGAAGGTTTTGACTTCCTTGCCCTCGGCGACCAGCGTGCCGACGCCGGTCTTGGTGTAGAATCCGGGGATACCCGCGCCGCCCGCGCGCATGCGCTCGGCCAAAGTGCCTTGGGGGCAGAATTCGACTTCAAGCTCGCCCGACAGATACTGGCGCTCGAATTCCTTGTTTTCGCCGACATAGGACGAGATCATCTTGCTGACCTGGCGCGTGCGCAGCAGCCTGCCGATGCCTTCGTTGTCGATCCCGGCATTGTTCGACGCGAACGTCAGGTTTTTGACTCCCGATTCGCGCACCGCATCGAGCAGGCGTTCGGGAACCCCGCAAAGCCCGAACCCACCGCAGGCGATCAGCAGCCCGTCGCGCAGCAGCCCGTCAAGCGCGGCTGTGGCGTCGGGATAGAGCTTGTTGGCCATGAATCTCTCCCTTTGACAGGGGGCATCGTAATCGTTTCAATCCATCGAAAACAGCGCTACTTTTTTATGAAATTCGATAAACAACGTTTATGAAAAGATTGGCCATCTATCATTTCGAAACGTTGCTGTGGATTGCCCGGCTCGGCACGTTTCGCGCTGCCGCCGAACGGCTCAACACGACGCAGCCCGCAATCTCGGCGCGGGTGCGCGAAATCGAGGATCAACTGGGGGTCGATCTGTTTCGTCGCGAAGGGCGGCTGATGGTGCTCACGGCGCGCGGGCGCGATCTGGTGCGCGAAATAGAGCCGCTGTGGGTCGGGTTCGAGCGCGTGCTGACCCGCGCGAGCGATTTTGCCGGGGTGGCGGGCGTGGTGCGCGTTGGGGCGGGCGAAATCGCCGCTGCCGGTTGCCTGCCGGGCTTTGTCCGCGATGTCGAACGCGATCTTCCCGGTGTCGTCCTCGAAGTGGAGCTCGACCTGACCGCGCGCATGGTTCAGCAGCTTATGGCCGGGCGCAACGATCTGGCCTTTCTGGCCGGACCGGTGGCGATTCCCGGCATCCGCACAGCCGCCATCGGCACCGTGGCGCTGGTCTTTGCCGCCAGCGAGACGACGGCGCGGAGCCTGGGGGCAGAGCCGATCCCGATCTGGGCGCTGCCCCCCAGTTCGCCGCTCCATGCGGTGACGCACGAATGCCTCGCCGTCGCAAAGCTGGCGGCGCGCGCGGTGGCGACATGCGACAATGTGCGCACGCTGATCGACATCGTGCTGGCCGGGCGCGGCGCTGCGGTCATGCCCGAAACGATGGTGCGGGCAGAGCTTGCCGCAGGAACGCTGGTCGAAATCGCCCCGCGTCCCCAACGCCAGCTGCAATTCGAAGCCGCGATTCGCGAAATCGAGCGCGACCCGCTGGTGCTCGAACTGTTCCGCCGCGCATCCCTGCTGCAAGTCGATCCTTAGCCGAGCGGGATTCCGAGCACCGCCGACAAGTCCGCCAGCGCCTGTTCGCCGCTGGTCACCTTGATCGCGTGCATGCCCAGCGCGGCGGCCGGTTTGCAATTGATGCCCAGGTCGTCGAGATAGACGCAGGCGTCCGGGGCAAGGCCGAGATGGTCGCACATCATGGTATAGATGCGCGGATCGGGCTTGCGCAGCGCCACTTTCGAGCTTTCGATGACATGTTCGAAGCGGGCAAAGATCGCTTCCATCGCATCGGCGCGATCGGCCGCCCGCGCCATGCCCGCGCCGTGCCCGGTGGGGACATTGTTGGTGATGCAGGCCAGGCGATAGCCCGCCCCGGCGAGCTGATCGAGCGCGGTGACCATCGCCGGGCGGACCGCACCGGCGAGTACCGCCAGCACCAAAGCGCCATCGAGCCTGTGTCCGAGCGCGGCCGCCTCTTGCGCAAACAGGGCGTCAAACCGCGCAG
>Ga0302193_10001499_pt1 | contig 20033 bp, 17 predicted proteins | sample II_Bog_E3_3_FD_200228 | JGI IMG/M metagenome (GOLD analysis project Ga0302193, IMG submission 200228) | Peat permafrost microbial communities from Stordalen Mire near Abisko, Sweden - II_Bog_E3_3 | ecosystem: Environmental > Terrestrial > Soil > Wetlands > Peat | place: Sweden: Abisko...
CGGCTTCGCCTGCGCCCGATCCTGATGACCAGCCTTGCCTTCATCTTCGGCGTTATGCCGCTGGCGATAGCGCATGGCGCGGGGGCTGGCGGCCAAAACGCGATCGGCCGGGCGGTGGTCGGCGGCATGCTCTCCGCCACCGTTCTGGCGATCTTTCTGGTGCCGATGTTCTTTGTCGTCGTGCGCCGGATGGCCGGTCGCGTGCGGGGCCAAACCCCGCCGGACATCAGCGAGCCGGACCTCAGCAAAAATGACGGCGCCGATATGCGCCGGGGAGCATGATGCCCGTGACCAAGCCTTTCTCAACCCTCATGCTGCTTTGCGCGGGCAGCCTGCTGGCCGGGTGCAATCTCGCGCCGAAATATGTGCGCCCGTCGGCGGCTGTCCCGCCCGCGCTGCCGCAAGGCGGGGTCTATCCGGCGGCCGCGAGCGATGCGGCCGACATCAGCCGGGTCGGCTGGCGCGATTTCTTCATCGACGCGCGGCTGCGCCAGGTGATCGAGATTGGGCTGCAAAACAATCAGGATCTGCGGCTGGCCGTAGCCAATGTGCTGGAAGCCCGCGCGCAGTTTCACACCCAGCGCGCCAGCCTGTTTCCGGGGCTGAGCGCGAGCGGGTCCGGCACGTATACCAACACCGCCTCGATGACGGCGACCACCGGCGCATCGGCGGGCAGTTCTGCCGACATCCAGTATTTTTCGGGCAGCGCGGGCGTGTCTTCCTATGAGATCGATCTCTTCGGGCGGGTGCGCAATCTGACCAAGGCGGCGCAAGAGCAATATTTCGCGAGCGAGGAAGCCCGGCGCGCCGCACGCGTCACGCTGATCGGCGAGATCGCCGCCGACTGGCTGACGCTGGCCTCGGACCGCGACCAGCTCAAGACCTCGCAAGGCGTGCTCAAGGCCTATGAACAGACCTTTGATCTGACCCGTGCCAAATTTGCCATCGGCACCAGTTCGGAACTCGACACGCGCCAGGCGGAAACCAATTATCAGTCCGCCCGCAACGATATTGCCGTGTTGCAAACCCAAATCGCGCAGGACATCAACGCGTTGCAACTGCTGACCGGCGCCACGCTGCCCGCAGACCTGCTGCCCGACGGATTGGGCGATCAGGCCATTACGATCCAGAGCCTGCCCGGCCAGCTGCCATCGCAAGTCCTGCTGCACCGCCCCGATGTGTTGCAGGCCGAGCATCAGCTTATCGCGCAAAACGCCAATATCGGCGCCGCACGGGCAGCCTTCTTTCCGCAGATCTCGCTGACCGCGACGATCGGGACGATCAGCCCGGCGCTGGGCAGCGCCTTTGGCGCGGGCACCGGCACCTATACCGTAGCACCGTCGGCCAGCCTGCCGCTGTTCGACTTCGGCAAAAATCAGGCCAATCTGAATTATGCCCGCGCCGCGCGCGAAGCGGCGGTCGCCACCTATCAGAAAACGATCCAGACCGCCTTTCGCGAGGTGGCCGATGCACTGGCCCAGCGCGGCACGATGGATGAGCAGATGGCCGCGCAAACCGCCCGCGCCAAATCCGCGCGGCAGGCCGCCAATCTGTCGGATGCCCGCTATCGGGCCGGGGTGGATTCGTTCCTTGTGGCACTGGATTCGCAGCGCACCGCCTATGCCGCCGAACAGCAGTTGGTGACCACGCGACTGAGCCGGGCGAGCAATCTGGTGACGCTGTATCGGACGCTGGGTGGCGGACTGGATTGACCCCTTGCCGAAAGACAAAATCGGCATAATCTCTCCCCAATAAAACCAATTTGGGAGTGGTGAGGCCGTGGACGATTCAACCGTAAATGCGGGCGTGAATGCGGGCAGTGCAGGAAATTCTGGTGAGGAAAGCCTCATCATCCTTGAAAGCCTGTTGTGCCTGATGCGTGAGAAAAACCTGCTGACGCGCAGCGACATCGAGCTGCTCTGCGCCAAAGTGGGCCGCCGGGCCGAGGGCGAGAGCAAGAACCCCCTGCCCTGCCGCTCGGAAAGCGCGCAAGTGGCGCATAGTTACCTGCGCCAGCTGACCACGTATCTGGGCCAACGCTATGGCGGCAAGCATTCGCGGCATCTCAGCTAGTGGTCCGATTCTGACATTTGCTACCGCTCTCGGCTAGGTAGTGCGCAAATGTCAGAATCTTTTCGGACCACTAGAAACTTTTGATTCTAGTGGATTTTTCCGTTTTTGACATTTGCGACCGTGCTATCCGGATGGCGGGATGCAAATGTCAAAAACAATCCACTAGCGCGACAGCGCTGACAAACCGGGCAACAACGCCGCGCGGCCGTCGACGATGCCCGCGCCCGGGCCATGTCCGCCCATCAACATGTCCGCCCATCAATCGGCTTGCCGCAGCGGTGCGCCGGTGCGCGCGGCAATGGCGTCCAGCGTTTCCCCGGGAGCTGCGCGCAACAGCCTGTAGGTTTCGCCCATGGGCTTGAAAATGCCAAGCTCGGTATAAATCCGGTCGACCACGCCGCGCCCGGTCGCGGGCAACGACAGCATTTGCAACAGCTTGGGATGGCCCGCGCGCGTGGTGTGCGTGGTGATCACCCGCACGCTGCGCGCCCCGGCGACGAGATCCATCGCCCCGCCGACCGCCGGGACGCCGTCCTTGCCCGTCGTCCAGTTGGCAATGTCGCCGTTGGCCGCGACTTCGTATGCCCCCAGCACACAGATGTCGATGTGCCCGCCGCGGATCATCGCAAAGCTGTCGGCATGGTGAAAGAACGCGCCGCCGGGGATCAGCGTGACCGGCTTCTTGCCCGCATTGATCAGCTCCATGTCTTCCTCGGCTGCGGGCGGGCGCGGCCCCATGCCGAGAATGCCGTTTTCGCTGTGCAGCACGACTTCGCGCCCGGCGGGGATAAAATCGGCGATCCGTTCGGGCTGGCCAATGCCCAGATTGACGAAGGCGCCTTCGGGAATCTCGGCCGCAGCGATCGCGGCGATTTCGTCGGCGGTCCAGCTCATCGGGCTTGCTCCAAGGCGAGAATATGGTCGCGCTCGCTGATCGGGTCAGCAATGGGAACGACCCGGCTGACGAAAATCGACGGCGTCACGATCGCTTCCGGGTCGAGTTCGCCCAGCGGTACGACCTTGCGGACTTGCGCGATCGTGGTCTTCGCGGCCATCGCCATGACCGGGCCGAAATTGCGCGCGGCCTTGCGATAGACGAGATTGCCCCAGCGATCGGCCGCTTCGGCCTTGATCAGCGCAATATCGCCGCAGATCGCGTGTTCGAGGATATGGTCGCGTCCGGCAAAAGTGCGCGTTTCCTTGCCTTCGGCCAAGGCCGTGCCCACGCCCGAAGGCGTATAGAATGCCGGGATACCCGCGCCGCCCGCGCGCAGCCGTTCGGCCAGCGTGCCTTGCGGGACAAGTTCGAGCGCGATCTGCCCGTCGCGATACAGCGTTTCGAAGACATGCGCGTGCGAACCGCGCGGGTATGAACAGATCAGCCGCGCCACCCGCCGTTCGCGCAGCAGCAGGGCCAGCCCGATTTCGCCGTTGCCGGAATTGTTGTTGACGACGGTCAACTCGCGCGCGCCCTGTTCGATCAGTGCATGGATCAGCTCGGTCGGATTGCCCGCTTCGCCAAAGCCGCCGATAAGCACGGTGTCGCCGTCGCGCACGCCGTCTATCGCGGCGCGCGCGTCGGGAAAGATCTTGTCGATCATGGTCGATGCCTTTCGCGCGCGATCAGGCGGGGACTTTGGCCGCGCCGACCAGATCGGCCCAGGCGCGGACAAGATCAGCCGCGTTGCCCGATCCGAACACATAGCGATCCGGGCGCACCAGCACGGCTTCGCCCCCGGTCGCGGCAATCGTCTCTGCGACTGCGGCGCCGAGCGCCGGAGGCAGATCGCGCCGCACATCGACCACGCGCAGCCCGGGCGTGGCAGCGACGGCCCCGCTCTGGCCGGTATGGAGCAACCACGCCCCCGCCCCCAGCACATCGTCGAGCCGCCCCTCGCGCGGATCGGTTGCCTGGGGAAAAGGCAGCCCGGCCATGGCATCGCCGTGACGCAACGCGCCGACCAGCGCCGGCAGTATAAAAGGCCCCGAAACCAGCGGATTGGCGAGCATTTCGGCATCGCGGGCGGCGGCGCGTTCGCGGTCGAACGTGCATACCACGCGGCCCATTTCGATCGCCTTGGTAATCAGGAAACGGCAGTGCGGCTCGCGTTCGCGCATATAGCTGTCGAGCAGGGCCTGATCGGCGCCATCCAGCACCGCGTCGAGCTTCCATGCCAGATTGACCGCATCGCGCAGCCCCGAACACAGCCCCTGACCGAGAAATGGCGGGGTCTGGTGCGCGCTGTCGCCGACCAGCAGCACGGAGCCCTTGCGCCATTGGTCGGCAATCAGGCCGTGGAACTGATAGACTGCCGTGCGTTCCACATTCAGCTCGCCTTTGGCGCGCCAGGGTTTCAGCAGCGTTTCCAGGTTTTCGGGGTGCAGCATCGCCTGCGGATCTTCGTCTGCGCGCAGCATGAATTCCCAGCGCAGCCGGTTGGGGCCCATGTGGACGAATGATGTCGGCCGCTCCGGGTCGCAGAACTGGATATTGCTTTCGGGAAAGCCGGATTCGTCGGGAACCCAGGCATCGAGCACAAGCCAGGGCTCGTCGAAATCGAGATCGTCGAGCCCGATGCCGAGCGCTTCGCGAACCGGGCTTCGCGCGCCGTCGCAGGCGGCGAGATAGCGCGCGCGCACCGTGCGTGGGCCGTGTTCGCCGTCAATGCGCACCACCACCCCGGCGTCATCGTGTTCGACAAGTGCGTCGAAACGGCTGCCGAGTTCGACCGTGACGTCATCCAGTGCGTCGAGCCGCGTGCGCACCGCGCGTTCGATGCCCGGCTGATAGACATTGTACGACACCGGCCAGCCGCCCGTGCCGTTGAGCCCGTCGCGCTGAAAATGGATCAGCGGCTTGCCGTTCGATGCCAGGAATTCATAATCGGGCGCAACGCGCATATGCGGCAGAACCGCATCGATCACGCCCAGCGCCTGAAAGATCCGCATGACCTCGTGATCGACATGGGCTGCGCGCGGAAGCGGATAGACTTCGTGCTGCGGCTCGATCGCGAGGACCGAGTGCCCCAGATCGCCCAGCAGCGCGGCCATGACCGCGCCCACCGGGCCCAGGCCGACGACCAGTACGTCGCAATCATACGAAATGTCCGTCATAGGCGTTCAATCCCTCTGCCCCGGCGACCCTGCGGGCGATTTCGAATGGTGGAAATTCGTGTCCCGGCGGACGCGATCCGCGCCCGCATGGGCGGCTCGCTCCGCGTTGCCGACATCAGGCGAACCAGTCTGGTTTGCCCGGCGGCGATTGACTCTCCCGTTGAAGTTCTGTTCGATATGTCTTGACCTATTGTGCGATGGTCGCGGAACGCCAACAACGCGATCATTGTTGGCGTCCGCCTGGCGGGACAGGACCTATTTCATCATGAGCGAATCTGCGCCAACGAACATCGAATCGGGCGACAATGTGCGCAGCCTGCAACGCGGGCTGCGGCTGTTGCAGGCGATGAACCGGTTTCCCCACGCCTCGGTGACGCAGCTGGCCCAACGGGCGGAAATCCCGCGTTCGACCGCTTATCGCCTGCTTGAAACGTTGGCCTCGCTGGGCTTTGTGCGGACCTCGTCGGGCGAGGGATACCGGCTGACCCGGGCGGTCCGCACGCTGAGCGACGGGTTTATCGACGATGGGTGGATCGAGCCGGCGTGGCAGGAAATGCTGCGTCTCGGGCGTGAGATCGTCTGGCCGCTGTCGCTGCTCACGCCCGAGGCGGGGACCATGGTCGTCCGGCGGGCGACCCATGAATTCAGCGCCTTGTCGATCGATTACGGCATGGTCGGCCGTCGCATGCCGATGACCGAAGTCGCGTCGGGGCGAATCTATCTGGCCTATTGCACGCCCGAAGAACGTCGCCTGATCATGGCGCTGCCCGACGCCTATGCGAACCGGGCGGTCCCTGTCGACACCACCTTGCTCGACGAACGGCTCGCCGCCATTCGCGTGCGCGGCTATGATACGCGCGTCGGCGGCGTGGTGGAAAAAACCGGCGGTCTGGGCGTGCCGATTTTCAACGACGATCGCGTGATCGGGGTGCTCAGCCTGATTTTCATCGCATCGAGCCTCGATGTCGCCCGCGTGGTCGCGCAATATGAAGCGCCTCTCAAGCAGACAGCCGCCCGGATCAGCGCCGAGGCCGTCCGCCTGATGGACGCGCCGTCCAAAGTGACTTGAAGACAGCGACCGCGAGCCCCCTTTTCCCGCGAGGGCGCCGGCGCGCTGCCTCGCGCAGCCCGGCAACGCCTCTCGACAAGACACCAACGGGCAGAGGATCGGGCATGACTATCAAAAGCCTGGGTTATCTCGGCATTGCCTCCGGGCGCGCCGGGGAATGGGATCGGTTTGCAACGCGGTTGCTGGGCATGCAGCGCGTCGATGATGCTGCGGGCGTTCAGGCGTACCGCATGGACGACCATGCGCAGCGGCTCATCATCGAGCCGTCTGCGCACGAAGGACTGGCCTATGTCGGCTGGGAAGTGGAATCGCCTGCGGATCTTGAAGCCCTGTCAAAGCGGCTGGTCGATGGCGGACACGCGGTTCATGTCGGCGCGCCGTCGCTTGCCCGGTCGCGCCGGGTGGCCGAACTGGTCTGGTTCAACGATCCCGAGGGCAATCGCATGGAGGTCTTCCACGGTGCCGAAAGGGCCCATGAACCGTTCGCGCCCGGCCGCCCGCTGTCCGGCTTTGTCACCGGGACGATGGGCATGGGGCATGCCGTTCTGACGATGGGCAATCCGGCGGCGACGATGCCGTTCTATCGCGACATGCTCGGCTTTGCCCTTAGCGATTTCGGGCAGACGCCGTATGAGCTTTATTTCTTTCACATCAATGGGCGGCACCACAGTTTTGCACTCGTCGGCACCGGGCAAAGCGGCTTTCACCATTTCATGATCGAGCTGAAATCGCTCGATGACGTGGGCCAGGCCTACGATCTGGCGCAACTCGAACCCGATTGCGTGTCGTTCACGCTGGGGCGGCACAGCAACGATTACATGACATCGTTCTACATGAAATCGCCGTCGGGTTTCCTGATCGAATATGGCTGGGGCGGGCGCGTGATCGATCCCGAAACATGGGTGCCGCACGAAACTTTCGACGGACCGAGCTATTGGGGGCACGAGCGGCTGCAAATGGCCGAGGCGCAGCGCCTGCATTTGCGCGAAATGCGGCTCGATGCGGCGCGACGAGGGTTGCGCGCGCCCTGATCGCCTAATTCCCACCAGCCCGATTCCCACCAGCCCGATTCCCACCAGGCGGACGCATCCATCGTCGCGCTTGTTCGGATCGCCCCGGACGAAGACATTCCAGGTGCTGCCCCGGGCCCGTCTCGGGTGTTTGTTATAACCATAATGGTTCGGCGCACCGCCGAGGGGAGAAGGCTGCCGTTCGACCACCGCATCCGGTGATCGCGGATCGCAAACTTCATTCGCCCGATCGGTCGTGCCGCCAACCGGTGAACCCGGCGAAGGATTGAAACATCATGAAACTGGTCAGCTTTGTCAGCCGGGGCCGTGCCTCGTGGGGCGCTGTGACGCCCGAGGGCATTCGCGATGTCGGCGCAATGCCCGGCGCGGCGTCCTCGCTCAAGGCAGCACTGCCCGATCTGTCGGCGCCCGATCTGTCGGCGCCCGATCTGTCGGCGATTGCCGCTGCGCTCGATGCGGCGCCGCTGCTGCCGCTTGCATCGGTCAGCCTGTTGCCGCCGATTCCGGATCCGGCGAAAATCCTGTGCGTCGGGCTCAACTACAAATCGCACATCGCCGAGACCGGGCGCGAGGCGCCGCGTTATCCGATGCTGTTTCCACGCTACCCGGACTCGCTGGTCGGATCGGGGGCGGCGCTGGTACGGCCATCCGCGTCGCACAATTTCGATTTCGAAGGCGAACTGGCCGTCGTCATCGGCAAGGCCGGGCGCCATATCGCCGTGGCCGACGCGCTTGGCCATGTTGCCGGTTATGCCTGTTTCAACGATGGGTCGATCCGCGATTGGCAGCGCCACACCACCCAGTTCCTGCCGGGCAAGAATTTCGCGCATTCCGGCTCGTTCGGTCCCTGGCTGGTGACCGTCGACGAAGCCGGCGACATCGGCGCACTCCATCTCGAAACGCGCCTCAATGGCGAAGTCATGCAACGTGCGCGGCTGGATGATCTGCTGTTTCCGGCGGCCGAACTGATCGCCTATATCTCGACGATGGCGCCGTTGCAGCCGGGCGATGTGATCGCCACGGGAACCACCGGGGGCGTCGGCCTGTTCCGCGATCCGCCGGTGTGGATGAAGCCCGGCGACACGATCACGGTCGAAATCGAACGGCTGGGCACGCTGGCCAACACGATCATCGATGAAGAGCCCGGCATCGATGAAGAGCCCGGCATCGATGAAGAGCCCGCCATTGCACGCGGCTGACCCCGTGCGCGCCGCCGCCGATGCACAAACCGATCACGGGCCCGCGTGGCGTGTGGCGATCGGTTGCGCGATCGGGCTGGCGGTGGCGTTCGGCCCGGCGCTGATCGCGTCGTTCGGACTTTACGTGAAGCCGATCGCCGCCCAGTTCGGCTGGAGCCGGACGCAAGTGGCGCTGGCCTTTTCGATCTTTTCGATCATGGGCGCGTTTGGCACGCCCCTGCTCGGCATCGTGCTCGATCGCCATGGATCGCGACCGGTGCTGTTGTCGAGCGTGATTGTGCTGCCGCTTGCCCTGGCCCTGCTCGTGCTGGTGCCGCCGTCCTATCCCGCATTTCTGGGCTGGGCGGTGGTGGTCGGTCTGGTCGCGATCGTCGCGTCGCCTGCGGCCTATATCAATCTCCTGCCGCAATGGTTCAACCGACGGCTCGGTCTGGCGGTGTCGCTGGCGATGACCGGTTCGGGCCTGGGCCAGGCGCTGTTCACCATGGGGCACGGCCTGTTGCTGTCGCACCTGGCCTGGCGCCAGGCATGGTTGATCATGGCTGGTGTGGTTGCGGCGGTCGGTATCGTCAATGCCGTGACGCTGTTGCGCGACCGGCACGATCTGGTGGCCTTGCGGCGCGCAGGCCGACACAGCGACTTGCCGGGCGATCCGCCGTCGGTGGCGCTGCGCTCGAGCGCATTCTGGTTTGCCACGGCGGCGTTCTTCATCGTCATGCTGGTGATCGGCGCGATGCTGACACACCTCGTCGCGCTGCTGACCGACCGGGGCATGTCGGTCGGGCAGGCCGCGATGATCGCCGCAACGATCGGCTTTTCCTCGCTGGTCGGGCGTTTGCTGACCGGACTGGTGGTCGATCGGGTCGGGTTCGGGCTGATGGGCGTGATCACGTTTCCGCTGCAGGCGGCGGGATGCGTTCTGCTGATTGCAGGACACAGCGTCGCTTCGGCATGGCTGGCGGCCGGGCTGATCGGGCTGACTTATGGGGTCGAGGCGGACCTTCTGCCGTTCATGCTGCGCCGGACATTCGGGCTGCGCTGCTTTGGCCAGCTCTATGGCCTGGCGTTCGGGATCGTTCAGCTCGGCCCGGTTCTCGGCCCGATCCTGCTCGGCGCGTCGTTCGATCGGCTTGGCAGTTATGATCCGGGGCTGGCGGTGCTCGCGGTGCTGTCATTGCTGTCGGCAGTGCTGGTCGCGCTGGCCGATCGGCAGGCGCGCACGGTCGGCATGCTGCGGCGGAGCGCGCATCGGCCCGGCATGACAGGCGGACAGGTCGATGCCGCCTGATCGCGGTTTCAAACAGACAAATTCAAGCAAAATCGTAAAAAAGGGAGAGAGAAATATGAAAATTCAGCATTTTCTTCTGTCATGCGTATGTCAGGCAGGGCTTGTCGCGGTGCCCGCACAGGCACAGAGCGCAGCATCCCCCCCCGCCCCCGCCCCTGCCAATGATAGCGCGGCGCCTGGCGCCAGTGCGGTTCCGGACATCATCGTCACCGCGCGCAAGCGATCCGAAACGGCGCAGTCGATTCCGATCTCGATCGGCGTGGTCGGCGAAAAGGCTCTGGCCATGACCGGATCGGCCTCGTTGTTGCAACTCGCCGACGTGGCACCGGGGCTCAATCTGGCGAAAGGACCGGTCGGCGCGGAAATCGGCGTGACCGTGCGCGGGCTCGGATCTGCCCCCGGCGCGACATCATTCGACAGTTCGGTCAGCCTGTTCGTCGATGGCGTCTATGCGCCGCGCGGACGCGAATTCGCATCGTCGATGTTCGATGTCAGCCGCATCGAGGTCATCAAGGGGACGCAGGCGGCTCTGCTGGGCAAAAACACCAGCCTCGGCGCGGTCAACGTGATCACGCGCAAGCCGGGGGACAGCTTTGCAGGCGATCTGCGCGCATCGTATGAATTCGAACAGGGCTCCACTCTGGTCACCGGCGGGCTCGATCTGCCGATCACGCAGAATCTGGCCTTGCGCGTGTCGGGACAGACGCTCGACGATGAAGGCTGGGTCAGCGACAGTTACAGTGGACGGGCGGCGCCGCGCACCCGCGACGACGCGGTTCGCGGGGTACTGGTGTGGAAACCGACCAGCGGGATCGACGCCACGCTGATGGTGCAGCACGATGTGTCCACCAATTACGGCAACATGACCGAATTCGCCACGGTCAATCCGCTGGCGCAACAACTGGCAACCGCTGCGGGCGCGGCTCCGCTCAGCACCAGCCTCGACGATACCAACCAGGTCGGGCTCAATGGCAAGGGGACCGAGCAGTTCGAGCGCCTTGCGGTCGATCGAGCCGCGGGAACGGTCAACATCGAAGTCGGCGGCGGGACATTGACCTCGGTCACGGCCTATTCGCATTACACCGACGCCAACAACATGAACCTCGCGTTCCTGCCCGGCGACTATGCCACCCGCGCGATCGCTGAAATTTCGCGCGAGTTTTCGCAGGAAGTGCGTTTCGTGTCGCCCGCGCATCAACCGTTCGAATATCTCGTCGGCGCGCTTTATCTGCACAACGAGCTCCAGACGGTTTCCTACAATTACGCCAATTATCCGTTTGGCCCGGTAGAAGGGGTGAATTTCACCGGTGCCTATCAGAATGATTTTTTCCAGAAGACCGACACCTTTTCGGTTTTCGGTCAAGGCACGTACAACGCTTCGGACAAGCTGCATTTCTTGGCGGGCTTGCGATATACCAATGAACACAAAGTCGTCGATCTCGATCGTCTCGTGCTGACGCCCGGGCTCTACAGCGAGGCGGTATTTCCACCTTATGCCCCGTTCACGATGGGGCGGCGTGACAAGCCGGTCGATTATTCGTTCGGCGCACAATACGCGATAACGCCCGGCATCATGGGCTATGTCAGCTATGGCAAAGGCACCAAGAGCGGGGGCTTTGCCTCGTCCGCGACGTATCTCGATCAGTCGGGATACAACAGCGAAACGGCCCGCACGGTGGAAGCCGGGATCAAGGCGCAGGACAGCGCCCGACGCTGGCTGTTCGACCTGTCGGTCTTTCAGACAAACGTCGACAACTTTCAGGTCGTGACGTTCAACGGCGTTTCATTCGACATCTTCAATACCAATTTGCGCAGCACCGGTTTCGAGCTTCAGACATGGTGGGTGCCGGTCAAGGGTGTGAGGGTCTTCCTCAACAACACCTATGACAATGCCCACGACCGCAATACCGGGCAAATCGTGCCGCTCGCGCCGAAGTGGAGCGGGTCTGGCGGGGTTTCGCTGCGCGAACCGATGACGAGCAGCCTTGACGCGATCATCGACGGCTCGATCGATTATCGATCCAGCCGATCGTATCAGCAGGACCCGGCGGCATCGGTGATGGGCAATGCCTTTACCACGTATAATCTCGGCCTGGCCGTCGCCCCTGCCGGTGATCGCTGGGAAGTGCGGCTGATCGGGCGAAACCTGACCAATGCCAAGGGTATCGCCTTTTCGTTCCCGACGCCGTTCATCGGCACGCAATCGGTGATGCTCGAACGCTCGCGCACGATCGCTTTGCAGGCGTCGCTCAAGTTTTGATGCCGTTTTGCCGGATCAGACGTTGAAGCAGGCCGGTGTGGGGGCTCTTGCGCCCCCACACCGGAACCTGCGGGCAACTGCGCGCGCCGCCTTGCTCAGAGCGGCATGAGGTGATGATAGCGGCGCCCGTAATAGACGAGCGCGCCATGCCCACTGCCGAGATGAATGCGGGTGACATGGCCGATAAACACGCTGTGCGTCCCGGCCTCGATCACCATCATCACCCGGCAGGCGAGCGCGGCCTGCGCATCGGCCAGCGCGGGCACTCCGGGTTCGAGATCGATGAGCGGCCCCACGCTGCCGAAACGCTCGTCCATCGACAGCGAACGATCGGAAAAAGCCTGGCTGATCGCATCCTGCCCGGCGGCAAGAATGTTGACGCAAAACACGCCGTTGGCTGCCAGCACTTCGTGCAGGCGCGCACTGCGATTGACGCATATCAGCAACGATGCGGGATCATCGCTGACCGCGCAGACCGCAGTCGCCGTCATCCCGTGCCGCCCCGATGGTCCATCGGTGGTGATCACACTGACCGTCCCGCCCAGTGTCGCCATCGCGGCGCGAAACGCCTGGGCATGGGTCGTGTCAACGCATGAAGAGGCCGCCGTTGGCATCCCACACTGCTCCGTTGGCAAAGGCGGCATCCGCGCCTGCGAGGTGGACGGCGGTCCGCGCGATGAACGCCGGATCGCCCAACTGGCGCACGGGGATGGTCTCCACCGTCGCGGCCAGCTTGTCGGCGGGAACCAGCGCGCGGACACTGGGCAGATCGAGCGGCCCGGGGGCGATCGCGGCGACGCTGATCCCAAAGGGCGCAAGATCACGCGCAAAGACTTTGGTCAGCGTGATGATCCCGCCCTTGCTCGCGGCATAGTGCGCGCCGGTCGCCGTGCCGCCGTTCTGCCCGGCGAGGCTGGCGATATTGACGATCCGGCCAAACCCGCGTTCCTTGAAATAGCGCCCGAACACCTGGCATCCAAAGAACGTGCCATGCAGATTGACTTCGAGCACGCGGGCAAATTCGTCGGGTGTGATGTCCAGCACCGGGCGAACCACGGTGATCACTGCGTTGTTGACCAGAACCTCGACCGAGCCCCAGCGCGCGACGACTGCATCGCGCGCAGCGACAAAGCTGTCGGGGCTGGTCACATCCAGCGCCACGGCAAACGTCGTGGTGCCGCCGGGATCCAGCCGATCGGCGAGCGCCACGGCCCCGGCGAGATTGATGTCGGAAATCGCCACGCGATACCCTGCGCCATGAAATGCGCGTACCAGGGCTTCGCCCAGCCCTTGCGCGCCGCCGGTAACAAGAACGGTTCCTGCCACGATCAAAGCTCCGGAATCACGAGTTCGCGACCAAGGCGCGCTTCGAGCCGGATATATTTCCACAGCCGGTATTCCTCGACATGGATCGTGCGCAAAAGGTTGCACGCCGCGACCACCGCATCGCGATCGGGAAAATCGGCGAGGATGTAAAACGTCCAGGGCCAGCCGGTCGGCGATGTGCCGACCATGGTCTGATCGTCATCGATCGTGCCGATGATGGCAACGCCCGGAATATCGCGAATGCCGCGCAGCAATTCGCCGGTCGCGGCCCAGACTTTGCCGATTTCGGTCGACGGCAGATCGAAAAAGCCCTGGAGCACCGCGCCGCACAGCAGCACGCGCAACGGGGGACGGGTATCGGTCATGAAATGGATCCTCTCTCGGAAAATGCGTGCGATCAGGGAAAGCCAGGGGGGGGCGTGAGGCCGAACAGCACTTTGCCCACACTCTGGAAAGTGCCGTCGGCAAGAAAGGCATGCTGCGGCACGATCAACGCATCGCGCAAGTAATGCGCAACGGGATGGCTTTCAAAGATCCCGCTGGTCCCGCTCATGCGATAGACCGCATACGTCACGTCTTCGCCGACCCGTGCAGCATGGCTCGCCGCAAGGCGCAGCATGGCCTGTTGCTGCACGCTGACCGGATCGCCCTTTTGCAGCGTGGCATAGGCATCATCGGTCGCTTCGTAGAAAAACGCCCGCGCCGAACGCAGTTGCGCCTCGGCCCGGGCAAGGTCGGTCTGAACATTGGCGCGATCGGCCAACACCGGCGCTCCGGTAATCGAGGTCCGCCCGCCGGCATAAGCCAAAAGCTCGTCGATCGCAGCGCGGCCGACGCCCAGCGCGACCACGGCCAGCACTTGCGCCGCCAGCGACATCGCCGGATAGCGATAGAGCGGACCATCGAGATTGGGCTTTGCCCCCCGCACGAACGTCCATTCGCGCGGCACCACGACTTTGTCGACAACGACATCATGGCTGCCCGTGCCCTTGAGCCCTATCACATCCCAGTTACGCTCGATCCGGACCCGTTCGGCCGGCATGACCGCGACCAGCGGCAGCCCGCCGGTATCGCTTCCGCCATCGACCTTGATGCCGACGCCGATATAGTCGGCCCCGGTCGAACCGCTGCCCCAGCTCCAGCGCCCCGATACCTCGAGCCCGCCCTCGACCGGGATGGCCGGCTGGGGCGGAAAGATCATGCCCGAAAAGATCGAGTCAGGCCCCCCGGCATACATTTGCGCCTGGGTTTCGACCGGCAGCGAAGCGAGATACATCGCCGAAACGCCAAAGCTTGCGACCCAGCCCGTCGATCCGTCGGCGGCAGAGATCTTTTCGATCAGACGCAGAAATTCGCTCGGCGACACTTCGTCCCCGCCAAACCGCTTGGCGACGCAGGCCCGATAGACCCCCGCGGATTTGAGCAGTTCGACAACATCGGCGCTGATCTGCTGATTGGCGGCGAATTCGCCGCGCCGCGCTCGTGCAGCGGCCAACAGCTTTGCCAGGGCATCGCCGGAGGTCTGCATCGGTTGCACTTCAAGGACGGCCATGATCACCCCTTTCGTCGCGGGCGGGCAGGCCCGACAGGGGGCTTGGTCCCTCAATCCGGGCGCAGCCGCTATGCGACAAGCGCAAGCAATCGCCGCGACCCGAAAAATGCGGGAAACCCCGAAATACCGGATCGGCACCCACCGGAGCGCCCGTTTGCGCCGCCACGCGCAAGCCATGGCCAATTCGCGAAGCAAAGCTGCGCCGCAGTGCGCTGGCTGCGTGACGGCGGCACGCCGACCGCGCAAGGCTGCGGATCATCTTCGTTCAGCCCAAAAGGATCCCATCGTGGACGACATCACCACCGCACTTGCCGCGCTGCAAAGTCAGGTCGCCCGGCTTGAAGCCGAATCCGCCGCCCGCAGGCTGCTTGCGCGCTATATGTTCCTGTGTGATTCCCCTTTGCCCGAAGCAGGCATGGCGCCCGAGGACCGCGCCGCCGCGATCGGCGCCCTGTTTACCGATGATGCCGTCTGGCAAGGCGTCGGCGGCGCGCATGGCGCGCAATTCGGCGCGCATCGGGGCCCTGCGGAAATTGCGGCGCACATGCGCAAATTCTATGCAGCCGAAAACCCCCGGCAGATCTTCAACACCCATTACCTGACCGCCGAACAGCTCTATGCCGAAAGCGGCGACAGCGCCGAAGGCAACTGGGTGCAATTCCAGCCGTGGGTCCATGATGACGGATCCTCGCTGATCCGGTCGAGCCGGCTCCATGTCCGGTTCCGCAAGACGGCCGCCGGATGGCGCATTTCGCAGTATCGCACCGAGAATCTGTTCATCGGCAAGCTGCCCGACAACTGGGCCCAGACCCTGATCGCAAGTTCGGTACTCATGGCGACGGCGTAACGAAAAGGGGCGCGACGGGATCAACCGCCGCGCCCCTTTTGCATGACGTCGCGGAGAGAAAACTCAGAACTTGCGGCGCACTTCGACCTGCCATTCACGGCCACGGTTATAGACGCCCTCGATCAGCCCCGAAGCGCTGGTATCGGCATAGCCGCTGACCAGATAGCGCTTGTCGAAAATGTCCTTCATCCCGGCGCTCACCGTCCACAGCGCGCTGTTGTCGGTATAGCTGATGCCCGCATTCCACAGGCCATAGCCGGACTGATGCAATTGCGGGGTATTGAGCGCGTCGAGATAGGTGTCCGAACGGTAGGACCAGTCGATCCGGGGCACGATCTTGCCCACGGCGGTGTGCGCGGTATAGGACAGCCCCGTCGACAGCGTCCATTTCGGCGCATTGACGAACTTGCTGTTGAGGTTGACGAGGCCGGTCCCGACCGGGATGTTGCCCGCCACGGTCTGCAGGATGATCCCGCCGCTGGCCGCCAGGTACTTCGCATCGAGATACCCCAACGAGGCATTGAGATCGAAGCCACCGCCGACTTTGGCGCTTGCTTCGCCTTCGGCGCCGCGAATGCGCGCCTTGGCCGCGTTCATCGTGAAGGGGTTGGGCAGCCCGGGCGACAGGACATTGAGCTGGATGTTCTTGTAGTCGGTCTGGAACGCGGCAAGATTGAGCCGCAAGCGCCGATCGAACAGTTCGCTTTTCAGCCCGGCTTCATAGACCTTGACATATTCCGGCGCGAACGCGGGCGGCGCGATGAACGGCGGCCCGGCAAGCCGCTGGGTAAACCCGCCCGACTTGAACCCGTCGCTGTAATTGGCATAGACCATGATGTCGCGGGTCAGCTTGTACGACACGTTGCCCAGGAAATTGGTCTCGGTGTTGTGAATGTGCCCGACCGCACCCGGCAGTACCTGCGGCGTTCCTGCGGGCAGGATCTGCGTCGCGCTGGCCACGAAATCGGTCAGGTAGTATTCGTCGGGAATGAAGTTCTTGTTTTCCGAAGTGTGGCGGATGCCCCCGGTGACCGACAACGCCTGGGTCAGGTTGATCGTCGCCTGACCATAGCCGGCGAGACTGTTGTTTTGAACCGCGCCGCCGCTGAGCAGGCTGCCGATCGAAAAATCGACATAGTTCGCATCTGTGCCGTTTTCATGGAAATAATAGGCGCCCGCCGCCCAGTGAACCAGCTTCGACGTGCCGGTTATCTGAAATTCCTGCGAAAACTGGCGCTGGTTATAATAGTCCGCCGTGCGGTCGATCACGATCGGGCTGTGATCGTGATCGTCGGTGAAATAGGAATCAAGGCTGCGCCAGGCGGTGATCGTCTTGACCGCGATGTCGCTGCCCAGCACCGGTTCGGGCACTTGCCAGGTCGCGGTGACGGTCAGGCCAAACACATCGGCGTTGGATACCGCCGGCCCCGTGCCATAATCCTTGCCGTTCTTGCTGACCCATTGACTGTTGTAGCAGACCGCTGCCGCGGGATTGGCGCCGCACGTCGCCCCTTGCAGCACGTTGTTGTTGTACGCCGGAAACGCCGCATCGGGAAAGGCTGCGAGCAGTTGTTCGGCAGCGCTGTGTTCGCGGTTGCGCTGTTTTTCGATCGAGATGTCGATGGTGAAATCGTCGGTCGGCAACAGGCGCACATCGCCGCGCACGGCAAACTTGTTTTCGTTGCCAAGGTCGATCCCGTCGCTGGCGCGGGTCAGATAGCCATTGCGCGTGCGCGAAAAGAAGGTGACCTTGGTCAGGATCTTGTCCGAGATCGGCGCGTCGAGCGTACCCTTGAACTGGAGCAGCATGTCCGACCCGAGCGTGGCCGAGACATCGCCGCCGAGATCCTTCGACGGTTTCCTGGTCGTCAGCGAGATCGCGCCGCCGATCGTGTTGCGCCCGAACAGCGTGCCCTGCGGCCCGCGCAGAACCTCGATGCTGTCGACATCGACCAGTTGCAGCAGCGATCCGACCGATCGCGCGATATAGACGCCGTCGACATAGATCCCCACGCCCGGCTCGGTATTCTGGGTAAAGTCGGTCTGGCCGATCCCGCGAATGAAATAGGATGCCGAAGCGCTGCTGCCGCCGATCGGCGCGGTTTCGCTGATGACGAGATTGGGAACGACCTTGTCGATTCCGGAAACCGACGAAATCTGCCGCTGTTCAAGCGATCCGCCGGAAAAAACCGAGATCGAGATCGGCGTATCCTGAAGATTTTCCTTCGTTTTGCGCGCAGTCACCGTAATCGTTTCAAGCCCGGCGCCCGAATTTGCCCCACCGCCCGAATTTACCGATGCAGACGCAGGCGTTGCGCCATCGGCTTCGGCATGGGCGTTGTGAACAAGAACCGGCGCGGCAGTGCCCAGAAATACAGCAAGCGCAAGACGAGACCGCGATGCACGGCGAGACAATTTGATCATTTCTACCCCCACTTGGCGAGTTGCCCGGGCAAGTTGTGCAAAGACGTTTCCCTGCCCGGGAGTTGCTCACGGCTCTAACCGGATGGCGGCCGTGTTGTGGGATTGAGCATCCGGATTTGGCCGGTTGCCTGCTATACGCAATCGGCAAGGCCTATACGTGTTCAGCAAGCAACCCCGCCCGCGCCTACAAGGCTTTTTCGGGGCGCCCTCACATGACAAAAAGAGCACGAAACGCAGCGGTTTCGCGCCCTTTTTGCAAAAGCCCAAAGCGGCCAACGCATGCAGACGATCAGAGCAGCGTGTAAGTCACCGTCTTGGCTTCGGTGTACAATTCGAGCGGTGCGTGACCGAGTTCGCGGCCATAGCCGGACATGCGATGACCGCCGAACGGCACCGCCGGATCGAGCAGGTTGTGCGCATTGACCCAGACATTGCCCGCCTTGAATGCGATCGCAAAGCGGTTGGCGACGCCCAGGCTTTGCGTCCAGATGCTGGCGCCAAGACCAAACCGCGTATCGTTCGCAAGCGCGAGCGCCTCTTCCTCGGTATCGAAAGGCATCGCGATGACGACCGGGCCAAACACTTCCTCGCGGCAGATGGTCATGTCGGGCGTGCCGTCGGCCAGCACCGTCGGGCGATAGAAAAAGCCCGGACCGGCCACCGCCGTACCGCCTGCGACCAGCCGCGCCCCTTGCGCCAAAGCGCCCTGAACGAAGCCATCGACCCGATCGCGCTGCCGGGCGGAGACCAGCGGCCCCATCTGCACCGACGGATCGCACCCGTCGCCGACCACCATGCCGTCCGCCAGCGCGCCGAGCCCGGCGAGCACCTCTTCGTACAGGCTGCGATGGATCAGCAATCGCGATCCGGCGGTGCAGACCTGGCCCTGGTTGAAGAAAATCGCGCCAGCCGCGCCTTCGACCGCCATCGCCACCGGACAATCGTCCATGATCACGACCGGGCTCTTGCCCCCCAGTTCCAGACTCAGGCGCTTCATGGTCCCGGCGGCGCGGCGCTGGATGTCCTGACCGGCCTCGGTCGAACCGGTAAAGGCGATCTTGTCGACTCCGGGATGTTCGACCAGCGCCACGCCGACCGCCCCCGCGCCGGTGACGACATTGACCACCCCGGCCGGAATCCCCGCCTCGGCCACCAGCCGCGCCAGATAGAGCGCGCCGAGCGGCGTGTCTTCGGCGGGTTTGAGCACCACGGTACATCCGGCGGCCAGCGCGGGCGCGATTTTCCAGATCGCCATGACCAGCGGGAAATTCCACGGAATGATTGCGCCGACCACACCCACCGGTTGCCGGATCACGTGCGAGGCAAAGCGCATGGACGGCACATAGTGAAACGACGGCGTGATCGTGCTGCCTTCGATCTTCGTCGCCCAGCCCGCCATGTACCGCATCGTGTCGACGGCCAGCACGAGATCGCCGTAGCGAGCCATGCCCAGCGTCTTGCCGTTGTCGAGCACTTCGATTTCGGCAAGCACGGCGGCATCGCGCTCGATCAGGTCGGCCAGACGCAACAGCGCCCGTTCGCGCTCGACCGGGCGCAGGCCCGACCAGATCCCGCTGTCGAATGCCCGCCGCGCGGCGCCAACGGCCAGCGCGACATCCTCGGCTCCGGCCTCGGCTACGCCGGCAATGACGGCGCCGGTCGCCGGATTGATCACATCGCGCCGCGCGCCGCTGTGTGCGGGGACAGACGCCCCGTCGATCACCAGCCCATGCGTTTCAGCCAGAAACGCACCGGTGCCCGGCTGAAGGATCGCAGCATCGCAAAGGGTGTCGGACATCGGGAGGGCTCCAGTAGCAGCGAGAGCCGTTGGGATAGGGCGCCACTTTCGC
>Ga0302193_10001504_pt1 | contig 19989 bp, 19 predicted proteins | sample II_Bog_E3_3_FD_200228 | JGI IMG/M metagenome (GOLD analysis project Ga0302193, IMG submission 200228) | Peat permafrost microbial communities from Stordalen Mire near Abisko, Sweden - II_Bog_E3_3 | ecosystem: Environmental > Terrestrial > Soil > Wetlands > Peat | place: Sweden: Abisko...
TTCCGACACTGATCTCGATCGCTTCTACGCTGAAGAACATTCCGCCGAGCCACGTCACGTTCGTGCAGTACCCCGGCACGACGGGTGGTACGGGAATTTATGCGGGCAAGGTGCAACCAGAGCTGGCACTCGGTAACGAGCTGTTCGACCTGATCAAGGCCGACAAACCGTTCACTCTGGGCACGCAGGGTGACAACCGTGGTTCCGTTACGGCGCCGTCTGGAAGCTCGACAACGTCGGCGACCGACTCACCCATCGCGGGTGCGACCGTGATCAACGGTCTCATCGGCCAGTCGGCGGCGACGTCAACGTGCTCGAAGACCAGGCCACTCAGCAAGCAGTAGGTGCGCCTGTGTGCGCCAGCACGGCATCCATCGGTCTGCAGGGAACGGCAGTGACTCTCAACGGATCTGACCGCTAAAAAGGTGGTAGGCCTCCCGCCGCGTACCCAGTGCGCGGGAGACCTACCGTCTCACTCAGCTACGACCCGAACTGTCTGCTGTGTGAGAGGGGTGCTGGCCGGCTCCGAGCGGAGTCAGGAACAAGCCAGACGTTGAAATCGCCACAGATGGAATTGTTACACGGGGACAACATCAGCCCACGGAGCGACATTCTATAGCGGGGCATGGGTAAGCCTCTGAATTGCTGACGCCGGTTCGGGTCCGTCAGTTTGCCATTCGGGTGGCGGCAAACTCAAGCGTCAGGATGAACTCTAGTCTGTCCACCAAAGGGGGGACAAGTCGACGCGCTACTCATTTTTTGCGGGGTCGGATTCGAGAGTAGAGGCGGGCGGTCGATAGGATGGCACACGAACAATGGAGACGTCGCATAGTTCGGCCTAGTGCACCACCCTGCTAAGGTGGAGCGGGAGCAATCCCGCCGAGGGTTCAAATCCCTCCGTCTCCGCAAAATAGCCGGTCAGAAGCCGTTTCTTTGACTCGACCGGCGGGTGTGACGGTCAGAGTCCAAGGCTTGGGCCGTCTTGGGTGACCCCCAGGTGACCCCCGTCCAGACTTGTGCGCTCGGCGACCGCCAGGCGGCGTACATGGTCTCGCCGCTGGCCCTCGCCAAGCACGTGTGCGTAGACCGCGAGGACGGTGCGGGGATCGTCGCCGAGATACTCGGCGACTTCGTGGATTGGGGTTCCCAGACGCAGCCAGCTCGAGGCGGCGAAGTGGCGCAGCGCGTGACGGCGGAAGCCGAGCGGGAACTTGCGGGCGACGCCCACGGAGAGCTGTCCGCCGAGCCTATTGGTAAACAGGTAGTCGTCGGACTTCTTGTCTGCGGCGTACTGACGGAAGATCGCCAGAGCACGCGGCGACAGCGGCACCGGGCGTGTGCCGCGCCAGGACTTCGGGGCTTTCTCGTCGTAGCCGTCCGAGTGCGACCGCTCGACTTGAAGTTGCGCCAGCGGCACCTCGGAGAGCCAGTGGACGCGGATGGCGCGAACCTCGCCCCAGCGTATGCCGGTCAGTGACATGAACTCGAACACGTCCGCGATGTCGTTTCGGCGTTCGCGCAGTGTGGCGAGCACTGCCGCGACCCGGCGTGGGGAGGGAATATCGTTCGGACTCACTGCCTGCTGGGCGATGATGCCCAGCTCGGGGATTTTCTTCATCGTCCGAACTGGGTGCGGCTGGTGCAGGAGTCCCTGCTCGTCGGCGTAGGTGAACAGGGCGCTCAAAGTCGTCTTTGCCCGCGCCACCGTCGAGGGCTTCTTACCGCCACGCAGCTCCGCAAGCAGGTGCGATCGGATGTCGTCGGCCTTGATCGAGGCTAGCGGTCGGCCGAGCATCGCCGCCGGAAGTGCGTCGAGGTTGTTCCGGTCGGTGTCGACCGTGTGCGGGTTACCGCTCTCCCGCGCGGTCAGGAATGTGGTCACCAGTTCGTTCAGCGTGAATGATCGCTTCGGCGGTAAGGGCCGGCCCGTCTCCAACAGGTGCTTCTGCTCGCGCTCCCAGATCTCGGCCGCGTGCTTGGTGTCGAACGCTCTGGTCGCCACGAGCGTCCGGCCCGACTTCACCCGGACTAAGTAGTACGTCTTGCCGGCCTTCGTCTTGCGCGTCTCGATCATTCGACCACCCCCGCCAGCCGCTCGACATCGACGCGGCGGTAAACCCGCTTGTGCTGGGTGAGTCGAATCGGCTCGACCGGGGCCTGACCGTGCAAAGCGAGGGTGCGCAACGTCGTGCGGTGGATGCCGAGCAACGCGGCCGTCTCCTCCTCCGAGTAGAACAGTCGCACCGATACAGCACGCATGTCGGCCTCGATCCCCTCGCCCATCGCGGCCTTCCCTTCGCACGGAGCAGCACATCAGATATTCGCGGATATATGAGAATAAACCTTCACGCAGATAACCGCAAGTACCTGAGATAATTCCCAGTTTCGCTAGACTCGGGACATGCCCGCAGCCTCGCCACGCCCCGGCTACCAGTCCTACGACGGCCTGCTCGTCCAGGCCGACCTTCCGGAGGGGTGGTACCTGCCCAGCCGCTTCCCCGGTGAGCGGGACGACGACGCCAGCGACCTGATCGACGCGCTCTTGGGCTACAACGACCAGATGCGCACCGAGGAACAGCGCATAGGCCAGCTCGACTCCGATCGGAACGAGACGATCGATGGCAGGTGGCGCTACATCGATCACACGGCCACCGGCACCCGCGTATTTATCCGGCTCCAACGCCAGCTCTACGCCGTTCCCGAAGAGGTACGCATTACCGGCGTTACGTACCTGCCGTGGCGCCCCGGCGACCCCATCACCAGCCAGCACCTGCGCGAACTGCCGACTGCCCGGATCGAAGCGGCGATCAACAAGCGCCTGTTCGCGATGAAGCGCACCGAAACGATCACTGGCGGCAAGATCCTCCTGCCCAGCGGCCGGAAGGTCAGCGAGCGCGACCTGCTGAAACCCCTCGGAGACGCGAAGCAGACCCCGGACTTCTATGAACTCGCTGCCCTCCAACACGGCAAGCTCGCCGCGCGAGGCGACCGGAACCCCTCGGCGACAATGGCCGAAATCAACGGCGTCGCGCTCTCCACCGCCCAAGGCTGGGTCACCCGCGCCCGCGCCCGCGGATTGCTTCCCCCAGGACGGCGCGGGCGGGCGGGGTAGTGATTTGAAGAGGGCGACCGAAGGCCCATGAAACACTTGGGCGGGGAGAAGACGCTCAGCCAACAGGCAGCCAAGGGGCGAGATCCTTAGAATTCGTCCCGTTGTCCTCCTGTAGGTGGACTATCCGTTCTGTCTACGCAGTGCGAAGCTTGGCATGTCCCCGCCACTTGACGAGGCATGTGTTTCAAACAAGCGAGCGACGACGCCGCGGTCGAACTCCGGGGAAGGGTGCCGTCCTCAGGAAGGTACGACCATGAAAAGCAGCAGAAAGGCAATCGCCGTTGCGATCGCTTCGGTCTTGTTGGTACTCGGAGGTGGCACGGCAATCGCAAACGCCGCTACCGTGCACACCTACATAAGTGATTGGGGCTCAGGCTCCGTCGGGACATATCGCACCAGTACCGGCGCGGACCAGGAGATCAACCTCGGTACAAGCTGCACATCCTCCACGCCGCCACCCGTAGTGAACGAAACGCCGAGCAGTGTGCAAATGCAGCTTCAACGCTATAACGGCCTTCTCCCCGATATCTCTGAGGGGAACATGACCCACGCGTGCGGAACCACTAACAACTGGGGCGTGCTGGTCTCTGGAGCCCAGTATCGGTATCAGTACAACGGATCGACTATGCCGGGCATCGGCTACGGCGGCTGGCTGTTCTCAGCACCGAGTGTGACGATCACCTACTAACTGCATTTTGCCCACCTTGGAAGTGGTGGCGGGGCAGCCGCTTCGCCACCACTTCCAGTATGAGAATGACTGGAATGTCTTTGAGACCTGTTATTTCACCGCGAGCGTCGCCCGCTTTATGGTTTGCACCACTCGTTTTCCTGTTGATCCTGTATGCGTGGTGGTCGATTCTCTCGGGGACATTTCCCGACCCATACCTGACCGCGTATGTTGCGCATGCCGATGATGGGCTGGGGTATGGACTTCCGATCGCGGCGGGCGGCGCGGCTTGGGCGGCGCGTCGGGCGCGCCGCAGCGTTGTCGGACGCTGGGCGGCGGTGATCAGAAGCCCGCTTCGAATATTTTGGGCTCACACCTGGCCGCTCTTTGCCTCGGTTGGCCTCGCGGTACTTGTCACAGTGGTGATTGAGATAGCGCGACTGGCGCCAGGTCCCGGAGTTCCGAATCTTTGGTTGCTTGTGACTTATTTAGGCATGGCGACCGTGGCCATTGGCGGTGGATGGCTGATTGGGCTGATCATGCCACTGCCGATCTCGCTGCCCTTGGCGATTTTCGCAGCGTTTGAATGGGTGACCTATCCCCTGCTGGACGGCGCGAACGTATCGTGGCGGAATATCGCGGGCTATGACCTCTTCACCTGCTGCGACGCAGTCAACTTGCAGCCGGACCCTCGCGCACTCATCGCACCGCTGATTGTCGCGCTCGGTATCCTCGGGGCAATTTGGTTGGCAGCCAGATTGACCTGGCTGTTGGCCGCAGCGACCTCCGTAGGCGCACTCGGCGCAGCTGTGGTGCTGAGCCTCATCGTCGCGACTGGTACAAACGCCTACGGTGGAGAGCTCAGACCTGCGGCAGCGCTGAACTGCATTGATAGCGCACCCACGGTCTGCTTGTTTCCGGAGCAGTTGGACACGGAGGACGGAGCGCGTATCGCGAAGACCGTGCACACTGCGGCGGCAATCGGGATCACGCACGGAGTACCACTTCCGGACGAAATCGACGCTAGGAACGCGAACTCGCGCTCCGACTCCGCAGCACTTCCTGTCGACCTACTCTCCGGCATGTCGAGCGAGCAGGTAATCGCCTCGCTTGCAACAAGCCTCTATGAATCGAACCGATGCAGGTCCTCCGTTGAGGTTCGGTCGACGCTCGGGCGGGACGTGGTCGTGCCTTATGTCTTGGCGCAGGAACTGGGCGGGAGCAAATATGGCGTGGTGCCCTCGATTAGCTTTCAGCAGGGCGAAACACCGGGGGCCGCCATCACGAACCTGACGCCGAAACAGATCGTGGAGAAGCTCGGGGTCTCGTCTGCTGCACAGCGACAGGCAATCCTCAACCAGTGGAAGCAATCGCAGGCCAACTGCATGAAAGGCAAAAGAAATTGACTCTCAGGTTTCGACGGATCTCATTCGCTTATAAGCACAGCCGCCCGGTCTTTGAGGAGCTCAATCTCACGATCGACGCCTTCCCCGCAGTCATACTTGGCCCCAACGGGGCGGGAAAGTCAACGCTACTTTCCCTGCTGTGCGGACAACTTGAGCCGGAGTCTGGAGCCGTTGTAGTCGATGGAGTAAGCGAGCACACCAAGCGCGCCGTGAGGACGCTGCGGCGGCGCACCGGCTGGCTGCCGCAAGAGGTAAAGGCGCTTCCTGGATTCACCACTCGTCAGCAGGTGGCCTACGCCGGCTGGCTTAAGGGGATGGGGTACAAGAATGCTTGGGCCAATGCGCTGGATGCCCTTCGTCGCGTTGACCTGGAGGCGAGCATCAATCGACCGAGTGGTTCGCTTTCCGGCGGACAGAGAAGACGGCTCGGGGTTGCCCAGGCTCTAGTGGTCAACCCTCAATATCTTGTACTCGACGAACCGTATGCCGGACTTGACCCCGAGCAACGATCCGTAATGCGGGGAACGCTTCAAGACCTCTCAGATAGTTGCCAGATCGTGACTTCAACGCATCAAACCGATGACCTTGAAGATATCTATCGCTGGGTAGTGATACTCGAGTCCGGCCATGTGCATTTCTCGGGATCCACGCAAGACTTCTATGTCTACGCCCTTCCAGAAACTCCTTCGTCGCTCAAGGCAGAGCTCGCCTACCGGAATGTGTTGAAGGAACGTCGAGCGGGAACGCCCGCGTGAGAGGATGGGCTCGGTCTCGCGGACTTGTCTATTACTTGGGCGTGACCATTGCAGCGCCCCTGTTGATTGTCTTGTTGCAACGAATAAATATCGTCGTTCCGAACATTCGAGCGGGCGGAACGAATTCGTTCCCGCTTCCCTTTCTTCTGGCCTTGCTACCGTCCTTGGTGTGGCCTGTCCTCCTAGAACGCTCCAAGTTCGCTATCGACACGGTGTCTCTGCGAGGAACCCGAGTGGCGCTGCTCGACTTTACGAGCACCGCACTACCGGCAATTGCCGGTGGAATCTCGTTGCTGGTTTTCGGTGACCCCGTCCTTCAGGCAGCTGGGCGGAACGAGATCCTTTTCACGTTCGTTGGCCTTTTCTCGATGTCGATTTTCTATAGCTATGCCAGCTTCCTGGTTGGCATCATCTATTTCATCGCCGCCGCACTCGCGGGCTTCGGTTACGAGCAAAAGATCCCGCCCGGGTGGGCATTCGTGCTAGGTCCCTGGGCCGTTGGGCCCGGCACGGCCCAGCTAGTTTTTGCGTTCGTGGTTTCCTCTCTGTTTTTTCTCGGATCCAGAGTCAGAAAGTAGTTAGAGCCGGAGTCGCCTTACGTCGGTTTCCGCTGGCTACAAACCGACCTTCTGGTAAATCGAGGTAGTTGAACGGACCATAGGGTTGTCGACATTTTCCTAAGGGTCTATCCCGAGATTGCTTTGGAATCGCGCAAACGCGAGGTTCTTTCTTGGATTCCAATACCCATGCGTTCTTAGTCCCTACCCGGATGCGGATGCCGTCGAGCGAAAGCATCGTCGGGTGCACGTCCTCCACGAGCTGCACTGTGACTGGCGACTACGGCAGGACCACTGCGCTGTCCAACTCCCCATACCGGCCTCTCGTATGCTCGTCAACGTTCCGCGCACCCGTGAAAGCAATCCTGACCCGCCCGTCCTCTCTGAGCCTGAATGAATGTACGTATGCTACCTTAGATAGTTGCGAATATCTGAGTGAGTGGTTGGGGTGTGGGATGAAGGGCGGCGTGATCCTGTTCCGGGGATCGGGTACGGACGCTCGCCGCTACCTGGAGTCGGATCGTTCGCGAGCAGATGAGTACTACTTGGAGGGCGGGGTCTCTCTTGCGGAATTCTCCGTGGTGGACGGTGCGGGCGAGGTGGTCGGCGAGGGTGCGCTGACACCCGACCAGTACGCGGACTGGGTGGATTGGGTCAACCCGTTCACGGGCGAGTCGATGGGCGTCCCGCGTCTGCCTGGGGATGGCAAGCGCGGTTCGCCGCGATTCGCGGAGATGGTCGTGAACGCGCCGAAGTCCCTGTCGATCGCGGCGGCGCTGCACCCGGAAGTATCGGAGGCGCTGGATGCCGCGCAGAAGGACGCGACCGCCGAGATCCGTCGCTGGCTCGGTCAGAATTCGGTCACAAGGGTTGGCCCGCGCGGGAGGCAGGAGGTTGTGCCGGTCGAGCACCTCGAAACTGTCTCCGTCGTGCACAAGACCTCCCGCGCTGGTGACCCGCACCGGCACATCCACTTCCAGGTCGGCACCCGAGTATGGGCGGCAGGAGCTTGGCGCGGGTTGGACACGGCGGCCTTGTTCAAGCAGCAGGGCGCGATCCGCGCTCTGGGCACCGCCGTCATCGCCGCGCACCCTCAGCTCGCCGAGGTCTTCGACCGGTACGGCCTGACCCTCGACCCGGTGACCGGGGAGGTCGCGGAGCTGGAGCGGTTCAACGCGGCGATGTCCAAGCGGGCCGAACAAGTGGGGCGTAACCTTGCCCGGTTCGAGGCCGAGTGGGAGGCCCGGAATCCGGGCCAGGAACCCGGCCCGGCCGTCACCGCCCGGTTGACGGCGATGGCCTGGGATCACGAGCGCCCGCAGAAGAAGCCGTCGAACCTCCACGATGAAGCCGGCTGGCGTGAGGAACTCGACGCCATCGGCTACACCCAGAAACTGCCAAGGGTGCCAAGTCGTCAACCTCTCTCGCTGGATGAGTTGCGGGTGCAACGGGTCGCGTCGCGGGCGCTGGATCGTTGCGCGGCGGCCGCATCCACGTGGACGCGGCACTCGGTGCAGGAGCAGGTCACCCGCATCATCACCGAGGCCGGGGTGCGTGCGCAGCCGGTGGCGTTGCGCGACCTGGTTGCGATCACCACCGACCTTGCAATGGAGGATTGCTTGTCGGTGTTGCCGCCGGGTGTCGTGCAACCCGATCATGTCGCGCACTTGACGTCGTTGCATGTCGTCGCGACGGAGACACGGCTGCGCGACATGCTTGCGGCTCGTGTCGCCGGTGTCGCGACCGTTGACGCGGATCGTGTCGCGGGGATGTCGCGTCTGGCGCAAGATATGGGCCTCGACCCGGAGCAGATTCGCGCAGCCGCCGGGGTCGCCTCGACCGATCCACTCGTGGTTGTCGAGGGCGCGGCGGGTGCGGGCAAGACCACCATGCTCGGCGCGGCAATCAAAGCCGCGGCCACGGAGGGTCGCGTCACGCGGATCGTGACGCCGACGAGGAAGGCGGCACAGGTCGCGGCGCAGGAACTCGGTGTTCCGACCGACAGTGTCGCGAAGCTCGTGCACGCGAACGGGTGGCGGTGGAACCGGGACGGAGTATGGACCCGCCTGACGGTGGGCGACACCGACCCGGAGAACGGCAGCACCTACACCGGGCCTCCCATCGACGCCCGGCTGGTTCGGGGCGAGCGGGTCGTCGTGGACGAGGCTGGAATGCTCGACCAGGACACCGCCCTCGCCCTGCTGACCGTCGCGGACGAAGCCGGAGCGACCCTCGCCCTGGTCGGCGACCGTGCGCAGCTCCCGGCTGTCGGCCGGGGCGGGGTCCTCGACATCGCGGCGCAACTCGTCGGTCGCACGTTTGATCTGACGACCGTGCACCGTTTCACCGATCCCGAATATGCGGACCTGACCGTGCGGATGCGGGCGGGCGAGAACCCGGCGCTGCTGTTCGACCAGTTGCACGCCCTCGGCCTGATCCGGTTGTACGAGAGCACCGAGGCATTGCAGAGCGTCGTCGCGGTCGGCGCAAGAGAGGGGGATGCGATCACGACCGCGACGAACGAGGAGGCCCGCGAGCTGAATACCCGCATCCAGACGGAACGGGTCCAACGCGGCGCGGTCGACAATACACGCACCAGTACCGGCAACGACGGCCTGCCAATCGGCGCGGGGGATACGATCCAAACGCGCCGCAACGACAGCGGCCTCGGAGTTGCGAACCGGCAAACCTGGACCGTACAGCACATCGCCGACGACGGCACCGTATGGGCGAAAGAGACGGGCGGCGGGCGCAAGCACCAGCACACCGTGAGGCTCCCCGCCGAGTATGTGACAGAGCACACGCATCTTGCCTACGCCTCCACAGCCTACGGGGTCCAGGGAGCGACCGTGGCCGAGTCGCACACGGTTCTTTCCGATGCGCTCGACTCCGCCGGGGTCTATGTCGGTATGACCCGTGGCCGTACCTCCAACCGGCTCCACATCGTCGCCGCCGACCTGGACGATGCCCGCGAGCAGTTCACCACCGCGCTCGAACGCGACCGCGCCGACCGCGGACTTGCCGACGCGACCCGCGCCGCGCACGAAGCCATCAGCGGCCTCGTCCTCGACGGCCCGGTGCGGCTCGTTAACGTCGAGCGTGCTCGCCTCGCCCAACGGATCGAGCACGCCGACCGGCAGGCCGAAAGGTGGGAGCATGCCGCCGCCGCGCTCGCACGGCAAGGGGACGAACACCGAACCGAGTACACGCAACAACAGGAACTGGTCGCCGCCGCAGACGCGCGCGCCGCCCAGGCGCGCGCTGAGGTCGCGGCTCCACTTATCCAGCAGGCAATCGCGGACGGCACCGCGTACCTCACCGCACGACAGCGAATGTGGGAGGCAACCGCCGCCAGCAAGCGCGCGGGCAGGCTCGGGAAACGCGCCGCCCACCGTGTCGCAACCGACGCTGCAGGCGAGTACCGCACCACTGAGGGGACGGTGCTCCAGCGTTGGGGTGGCGTGCCGCAGACGATGACCGGCATCCCGTACTGGGCCGAAGCCGCTGCCCGCACAAGGGTAGATACCGACCCGCGCGTCGCCGACGCGAACCGGGAAGTGGAGCAGATCCATCGCGAGCAGCAGCGGCGGGCGTGGCGTCGGGCGGACGAGCGCGCCGCACTGCTCAGTCGCATCCCCGGACAACTGCCGCCGGACAGGGTCGATGCCCGCGCCTTCCAGTGGCGCGGACGCGTGGAGCAGGCGCGAGGCTACCTAGCCGAGATCGAGGCGCTGCCCGTCACCGACGCCGCCCGGCTCATCCTCGACCGCGCCGCACGAGCCCAAGCGGAACGGGCCGCGGCCGACCGAGCCCAAGCCGAGCGTGACGCGCGAGCTGCCAAGCTCACCCAGTTTCACGCGCCGTCGATCGACCATGAGCGTCCCGAGCCAGAGCGCGACCACGGCCTCGGGCTATGACATGGGCCATTTCATCCTTGAGGCCGGCTTATCGCCCTACCCTTGATAGATGGCACTGGACGTCACGGAGGTCGAGCGGGCACTGCTCGCGCTCGCTCCGCAGGAGCGCGCTGCGGTCATTCACACCGGGCTGCTGAGTCTCGACGGCGGCAGTACCGACGCGTCCCAGGACGAGATCGACGACGCATGGCGCGGTGAAATCGGCAACCGGCTCGATGATGTCTTGCAGGGCAGGGCCGAGCTGGGGTCGTTCGAGGCAACGCGCGCAAAGTTCGCGGCCGAGTACCCGGCGTCCACTCGGTGAATCAGGAACACCCGGCCAAGGAGCCAAGGTGTACTACGCCCGGCGAATTGGAGAATATCACTCGCCACCGTGGAGCTGGTCCTCCAGCTGCGCGGAGTCTTGGCGGTGGTGCAGCACGGCGATGATCTCGATGGCCTCCTGCTCATCCCGAACTCGATACCAAAGCTGGTACGGGAAGACGTGCAGGCTCACCCTCCGGGCCGCACCACGGACGGCGGGCGCTGAGTAGGGGAAGTCCTGGAGCCGCCTCGTGGTGGCGAAGAACTCGTCGACGAAGCGTTCGCTCTGCTCCGGTGCCTCGGCGTCGTAGTACTTCTGGGCTCGGTAGAAGTCGCGTTGGGCGTTGGCGCTGAGGCTGACGGCGAACGTCACGCGGTTCGCCGGGCGCGGACCTCGCGCTCGAACTCATCGAGCGCCATGAAGTCGTCCGGGTTCGCGTCGGCGTCGGCGATGCGCTGGTCGATGATCGCGGCGACCTCCGGTGATACCGTGCCGTCATCGAGTGAGCCCTGCAACACCGAGATCAGTTCCCGGCGCGCGGGCTCATCGAGCTGCAACGCCCGTTCGAGAAAAGCCTGATCGACCATGCGCCAATGCTACTCGCGCCGCCCGTCGATAGGCAGAGAGCACGCGCCTCCGGCCTAACCGCGGGGCTCTCAGGAAACTCGGCCGAGTGACCCCCAGGTGACCCCGAGTGTCCTGAGCATGCCGATTTTCGCCCGATTCCCGAGTGCGCAGAGTGTGTGGCGAGATTATGCGAAGGGGCCGTACTTCCCAGTAAACAAAAGGGATTTCGGCGGCCGTTAGGCTGGTTGGGCAAGGAGACGTCGCATAGTTCGGCCTAGTGCACCACCCTGCTAAGGTGGAGAGGGGTTTAAACTCCTCCGTGGGTTCAAATCCCACCGTCTCCGCAACAAAACAAGCGCCCTCTGAGGCGCTTTTTTGTTGCGGAGACGGTGGCACAAGAGCCAGGCGAACATCGTCGAAGCCAGCGGTCTGGAACCCTCACACGAGGCGCGTGCGCGGGCGACGAAGGAGAACGCGCCGCAAGACCACGGCCTCCGCGTAAAAAGTGCTGGTCAACAAGGTGATTTTATATGTCTGCCGACAGATTGCCCACCGCTTGAATGGAAGATTTCGTGCGAACTTCGCATGACAATTGCTGATTCAGCAATTAGGCGCACGGGGACTCGCCGTCGGCGCTGCACCGTCGGACAGTCGGGTCATCGCGTCCGCCCTTAGCGGTAATACGCACTGCTCAGCGAGCCACGCCGGCCACGCCTCGGTTGCCGCTCCGCCACAGTTGGATCCCTATCCCCCATGAACTCTCGGCTCGTGGCTCGCGGAGTCTCAAAGGATCGTCCGGGACCCCGGCAATTAGAATTCGTGCAATCAGTAACGACTACGAGGAGCGCCTACCGATGCAGCCCGTACGAATGCCGAAGACCAGCCACGGTCGAAACCGTCATCGAATCGCTGTGCTCGTTGTTCCCGATACGGTCGCGCTTGAGGTGGCAATCGCGCAGCAGGTGTTCGGGCAGCGGATGTACAACTTCGCCAAGATCACCGGCGACGTAGATACGCCCTATGAAGTCCTGCTTTGCGGCGAACAGGATCGATTCACGTTGTCCTCTGGGATCGACTTGGGAGTTCTCGCGCCGCTGAGCGAGCTGCAAAATGCCGACACTGTCCTGATCCCGGGGATCGAGGATCCCTTCGCCGACCGCAGCGACGAACTGCTCGCCGCATTGCGGGCCGCGAGCGATGCTGGCGCACGGATGGTCTCGTTCTGCGGCGGGGCATTCATCCTCGGTAAGGCCGGACTCCTCGATCGGCGACGGGTCACGACCCACTGGATACTGAGCCCCGAGTTCCACGAGATGTTTCCGCTCGCAACTCTTGAACCCGACCAACTATTCATCGAGGACGGCAACATCCTGACGTCCGGCGGGATCTTCGCCGCGACCGACCTGTCGCTCTACGTCATGGGCAGCGACTTGGGGTTCGCCTACTCGAACGACTTCAGCAGGCTCCTGGTGTCAGCCCCGGTGAGGCCAGGCGGCCAGGCGCAGTTCATCAAGGAATCGATCCGGATCGATCGCGAGCAGCCCTTCCGTGAGTTAACCGACTGGATTCGCGAGCACCTGGATGAGCGACTCACCATGGGCGACCTGGCCGCGCACGAGCACATGAGCGAACGAAACCTTGCGCGACGATTCCAGGCGCAAACCGGCATGAGCCCGTTCGAGTGGATCACCAACGAACGGGTGAACCGTGCCAAGGTGCTGGTCGAGTCGACCGACCTGCCGATCAGCCAGATTGCGGCGACCGTTGGGATGGGAAGTGCCGAGTCGTTGCGCCGTAACTTCTCCCGAGTCGTCGGCACCTCGGCGGCGGCGTACCGACGCACCTTCCAAGCCGAGCCGGAGCGGGTGCTCGAACTAGCCAGCTAGCTCGAGGCTGCCGCGGTCGTTCCTGTCCGGATGCGTGTGGAGCGTGTCCGGCATCGTGGGGTACAAGAGTGCTGCCCGCGACATTGTTGAGTCATGACCACCTCAACGCAAACCGCGAGTCCAGAACTCGCTGGCACCACCGCCCTAGTCACCGGCGCAACCTCAGGGATCGGTCGCGCCACGGCAATCGCACTTGCCCGCGCCGGCGCCCTGGTCCTCGTCCACGGCCGCAATACAAGCCGCGGCGCGGCAGTCCTCGAAGAGATCGAGCTGAGTGGCGGCCACGGACACTTCATCGCCGCCGACCTCTCGAATGCGGCCGACGCACACCAACTCGCCACCGAGGCTGGCCCAGTAGACATCCTGGTCAATAACGCCGGCTTCTCCTGGTTCGGGCCCAGCGAGGACCTCGACGACGACAAACTGTCGTCACTCTTTGCAAGCAACGTTGAGTCCGCGTACATACTCACCGCCGCACTTGCACCAGGAATGGTCGACCGCGGATTCGGGGCAATCGTCAACATGTCGAGCATGGCCGCAAGTGTCGGCCTCGCCGGCGGCGCAGCGTATGCAGCCACGAAGGGCGCTCTGGTCGCCATGACCAAGTCGTGGGCCGCCGAGTACTCGCCTGCTGGCGTGCGCGTGAACGCCGTCGCGCCGGGGCCCATCTATACAAGCGCGGATGCCGACCGGATCACTGCCCTTGGCAAGACCACCATCATGGGCCGTGCCGCCCAGCCCGAGGACGTCGCCAACATGATCGAGTTCCTCGTCTCCCCGCGCGCCCAGTACGTCACCGGAGCCGTGTTCGCCGTAGACGGCGGACGCACGGCCATCTAACGAAGGAGAAACCAATGTCTACAGAGATCGCAACAACCGCTCAGACACAATTCATCGATGCCAGCAGCGTTCGATTCGCCTACCGGCGGTTCAATCGGGGCGCCGGTATCCCCGTGGTGTTTACCAACCACTTCATGGGCAACCTCGACACCGTTGACCCCACCGTGATCGACGGGCTCGCGGCAACGCGCGAGGTCATCGTGTTCGACACAGCTGGCGTCGGCTCATCGACCGGCGAACCGAAGTCGACCATCGCGGATATCGCCGCCGACGCCGCCACGTTCATCACCGCGCTCGGCCTCGACCAGGTCGACGTTCTCGGCCACTCGATGGGCGGACACGTGGCCCAATGGCTTACCTACACCCACCCCGAACTCGTGCGCAGGGTCATCCTCATCGGCACCGCCCCCCGAGGCGGGGTACCCGGCGACCCGACGGACGGCGCTGCGGGCTTCTTCGCCGCCGGCCCCAATCGTCACGACGAGGCCTGGCTTCCGATCTTCTTCGGGCCAAGCGAGCGGAGCCAGGCGGCTGGCCGCGAATACGTGGAACGCATCAGCAGCAGGGAGCAGCGGGACGTGCCATTCTCCGATGCTGCCGTCGTCACGTATAGCGCTGCCCGCATCGCCTGGGGAACGCAAGGCGAGCACGTCCAGGACTACCTCGCGGGCATCCACCAGCCCGTACTAGTGATCAACGGAAGCCACGACATCGTGATCCCGACCATCAACTCGTACACGCTCCAGCAGAAACTCCCGAACGCAAAGCTCCTGCTCTACCCGGACAGCGGACACGGACCCCACTTCCAGTACCCACTCGACTTCGTCGCCGAAGCGATCCGCTTCCTCGACCAAACCAACCCATTCACCAACTAACAGCCAAATAATCAAGGAGAGAAACATGTCAATCACAACCACGCTTGAGCTTGCCGGCAGAACCGCCCTGGTCACGGGGGCAACGTCGGGCATCGGTCGCGCCGCGGCCATCAGGCTTGCTGCGGAGGGAGCCACCGTACTCGTTGCGGGCCGTAACCCCGACCGCGGCGCCGAAGTCGTTTCCGAGATCGAGGAAGCGGGGGGCCGCGCCCGGTTTATTTCCGCAGACCTCTCCACAGAGGCGGGAGTCGTTTCCCTCGCCGCCGCGGCTGGAGAGGTAGACGTGCTCGTCAACAATGCGGGCATTGCCTGGTTCGGGCCCACGCAGGAACTCACCTTCGACGGCTACGACGCCATGTTCGACGGCAACGTCCGATCGGCCTATTTCCTGACGGCAGCCCTAATCCCCAGCATGGTGAAGCGCGGCTCCGGGTCGATCATCAACATCTCGAGCATGGCCGGCAAGATCGGAATGCCCGGCGGCGCCGCATATGGGGCGACCAAGGCAGCTTTGTCGTCCATGACCCAGTCGTGGGCTGCGGAACTCGCCAGCGACGGCATCCGCGTGAACGCAGTCGCCCCCGGACCCGTCTACACGGCAGTCCAGGAGCCGTCCGTGACCGCCGCCATTGGTGAGGCAACGCCGCTAAAGCGAGCGGCTCGGCCAGAAGAAATCGCCGACAGCATCGCTTTCCTGGCGTCCGACCGCGCAAGCTATATCACCGGCGCCATCCTGTCGGTCGACGGCGGACGCACCGCCATTTGATCCGATGCGAACTCGTCTCCATGTCCTAAGCGTGCGACACGAGTTCGTTGCAGGCCCGGCCTCAGCATCCGGACCGGAGTGGTTACGGGGCCGCTTCTCACCCAAATTTGCCCACACATGTCAATCGGGCAGGTGTCGAATACTTGGCTGAGAAGGTGGCTTCGAGTCCCGCCGTCTCCGCAAAGGAGAAACGACTGCCCTCGTAGTGAGGGTTGTTCAGCTAACGCTCGGTCTTCGGGAGGATCGACTCGATCGTCGAGTCGCGTTGCCCCGAGGGAGCGGAAGACGTTCGTCTGTCCGTCGCCGATGGTTTGCGCATGCCGCGTGGTTATAGCCTCCGGGTCAAGCCTTCGATGACCAGCGTGATGACGCCGTCGGCTTCGGCACGCCACTCGGGTCGGTCGTGGGCGGCCCCGATGCCGTGCAGAGCCATCATGACCGCCCCTGCCGGAACGTCGTCGCGGATGACACCCGCCTTCACGCCATCGGCGACCAACTCGGCGACGGCCAGCTCCAGCGCGCGACCGCCGCGCACCATCTCGTCGGGGGCTGCGGCCAGCAAGGTGGCGAGCCTGCGCGCGAGAGTTTGATCGGCATCGATGTGGTCCACCATGCTACGGAGCATGGCGCCCAGCGCTTCACCGGCGGGCAGGCTGTCTCGGAGCGCGTGAGCCAGGTCGCACAGCGTGGCGACCTCCTCTTCGTAGACCGCAGCGGCGAGAGCCTCCCGGGTCGGGAAGTGCCGATACAGCGTGCCAGTTCCGACACCGGCCATGGCGGCGAAGTCGTCGAAGCGAATATTCTCATCGCCGCTCGCAAAAATCTCCCGGCCCTTGGAAACCAGGGCATCCCTATTCCGACGAGCGTCCGCGCGGAGCGGCTTGACTTCGGCCATCATTCCTCACTTTGACAATCGGAGATCATCTCCATATCGTGGCTAGCGGAGATAATCTCCACTTGCGACTATAGGCGGAGCCCGAAATGAAGGTCCTGATGTTTGGCCGTGGCGTGATCGCGTCGGCGTATGGATGGGCGCTGTCGCGCGCCGGACACGAGGTCGAGTTCTACGTGCGCCCGGGACGATCTGCGATGTACGGCGATTCGATCGACCTCGACCTTCTCGATCTGCATCGGCGTCCGTGGGGCGAGCGAATTGTCGAGTCCTGGCCGGTCGTCTTCCGGGAGGACCTGACGCCTGACGACGGATTCGACCTCATCGTGGTGAGCGTTTCGCACCATCGCCTCGCCGAGGCCGCCGCCTTCCTGGCACCGCGCATCGGCAACGCGACGGTCCTGATATTCAGCAACCTCTGGGACGAACCTCTCGACGCGGTCGTTCCCCTCCCAGCGGATCGGCTCGCATGGGGATTCCCCGGAGCCGGCGGCGGCTTCGGAAAAGCTGACGTGCTCCGCGCGACGCTCAGCCCGACCGTCGTCTTCGGGACCTTCGGACAGCCGCCAACCTCCCGCGAGCAAGCGGTGCGCGATGTGTTCCGCGGGGCAGGATTCAAGATCTCGGAACAATCGGATATCCGCGGCTGGCTGTGGATCCATTTCGCATTCAATGTGGGGATGCATTCTCAGGGCGTCCGGCTGGGGTCGCTGTCGGACCTCATCGGCAGACCTCATGATCTACGTGACGCGTTGCTCACGGCGCGCGAGATGCTTCCTGTCGTCCAGAAGCGAGGCATCGACCTTGGTCGGCACCGCATGGTTGTTCTGCCATTCCGAGTGCCCGCCGGTGTGACAGCGGCGCTGATGTCTTGGCTGATCAAGCATGTCAGGGCCGCGCGGACGAACATGGAGGCCCAGTCTGATCCGACAGCTGAAGAGCCGCGCGCGATCTGTCGAGATGCCCTCGCCGACGCGCGTCGGCTCGGGGTGCCTGTACCGCACCTCGAAGCCGCAGAAGAGTACTTTGCTGAAGAATAGCCACCCGCCCGCTCCTTCTCGACGAGTGTTCGGTCCCCGCTTTTCGGCCCGTGCGTCCTGTTAGTACGCTTTGCGGGCGCCAGCGAGGTGCATTTGCCCACGGCCTGCCCACAACTGCAGATGTTGAGACCCTCAGCTCGGTGGACCTTGGGGGCAACAGCGATTGGCCCACATACCTCCGCGGGGCGGCGACGGCGGCGATTCCGATCGTTTACGTTGCGAGCCTGCTGGGTCTGCGATCGACGCGCGCGCGCGTCGCGGACCTGATCCTAGGATCCCGGGGCGGAGTCGATCGCGACGTCTGGGTCACTCTCGTTCGAGAGGCATTGGACGATCGGCACGCGAATCTGTTGTGGTGGGATGACAGTTCGGGCGGTTATGTCGACTCAGCCGCGAACCCGGTTCCCGACCCGCGATCCTTGGGGACGACGAACAGCGCAGAGGTGCTCGAGGTGCAGTCGCCAGCGGGCCCCATCGCACTGATCTGTCACGATCCCGCACTGTCCAACACGTCGGAATTGATGGCATCCGTGGCGGAGGCGATGCGTTTGTCGTCTGAGAATGTGCGGTTGACGAATGAACTGACTGCGACTCTCGCAAGCGTCCGAGAGTCCCGGGCTCGCATCGTCAGTTCCGCGGATGCAGCCAGGCGCGGTATCGAGCGCGACCTTCATGACGGGGCGCAGCAGCTTTTGGTTGCGCTGGGATTCGATCTGAGAAGCGCAACCCGGGAAGCCCAGCGCGCAGGAAATCCAATTCTGGACGAGGAACTTGCGCGAGCATCCGCGCACCTGTCGAGGGCGCTGACGGAGCTGCGTGAGTTGGCTCGCGGCATCACCCCCACCGTTCTTTCGCACGGTGGTGTTCGTGGGGCGGCAGAGGATCTTGCCCATCGTTGCCCGGTGCCAACGACGGTGCGCACGTCGGGGGACATCGCGTTGTCGCAATTGACCCAGGCCACCATCTACTTCCTGGTCGCCGAGGGCCTGACCAATGTCGCCAAACATTCGGCGGCGAATGCGGCAACCGTCTCGATTGATTTGGCGGAGGTCGCGACGGTCACAATCTCCGACAACGGGGTTGGAGGTGCGTCGGTCAACTTCGGGTCCGGATTACGCGGGCTCGTCGACCGCGTGGAGGCAACCGGTGGCTCCCTGCGGGTGGATTCCCCGCCGGGGAGAGGGACGACTATTGTCGCGAAACTCCCGCTGACGGATGTCGGCTAACGCCATGAGCATCGATGCGCCCAGAGTGATCATCGCGGATGACTCCATCTTGATTCGCGAAGGAATTCGCCAGGTGCTCCGGGAGGGTGGATGCGAGGTGGTTGCGGTGGTCGGCAACATCACGGAGCTCGAAGACGCGCTCGCGCGGACCGCCCAGATTGATGCGCTCGTGCTCGACATCCGTATGCCGCCGACTCACACTGACGAGGGGATGGTGATGCTCGAGAAGCTTCGGGCATCCGGATCACAGCTCGGAGTCCTCATCCTCTCGATGTACTCCAGCCCATCGTTGGCCATTCGTGCAATGACCACCGGTGCCGGCACCGGCTATCTGCTCAAGGATCGGGTCACGGACGGCAATTCCGTTGTGACCGCGATCAAGACGGTGATGACCGGCGGCAATGTCGTCGACCAGGAAGTCGTCGCCCAGCTCATTTCGCCCACTCCCCTGAATCCGGGAATCGATGACCTCACCAGCCGCGAGCGCCTCATTCTGCAGCTGATGGCCGAAGGCCAATCCAACCTCGCAATCGCAACAACGCTCACGATCAGCACGAAAACCGTCGAGTCGCACGTTGGCAAAATCATGGACAAGCTCGGCATTGAAACCTCATCGGTTGGACATCGGCGGGTGCTGGCGGTCCTCAGTCATTTGCGATCGGCGTAGCGGGGCCCGTCGAATCGTCGAAACCTCGAAACGTCGAAACGTCGAAGCCTAGAGGTGCCCTCCGAGCGCCAGGTCGGCCGGGGACGCGCCCCGCACTGTTACCACCTTTTTTCGCACAGAGGTGACCCTGCACCGTAACCTGCGCGGGGTAGCGTCGAGTTATGACGATTTCGCTTGGCTACCAGATTCCCAACTTCACCTACCCCGGCGGCGTGGAGAAACTTTTCGACACCGTGCTCGCGCAAGCGCTGGAGGCGGAGTCGAGCGGCTTCGACACGGTCCTGGTGATGGACCACTTCTACCAGCTTCCCGGGATCGGTTCGCCGGACCAGCCGATGATGGAGGCGTACTCGACGCTGGCCGCGCTCGCCGCGTCGACCTCGAGCGTCCAACTGTCCACGCTGGTGACCGGCAACACCTACCGCAACCCGTCGCTGTTGGCTAAAACGGTGAGCACACTGGATGTCATCAGCCACGGGCGCGCCATTCTGGGACTCGGCGCGGGCTGGTTC
>Ga0302193_10001505_pt1 | contig 19987 bp, 20 predicted proteins | sample II_Bog_E3_3_FD_200228 | JGI IMG/M metagenome (GOLD analysis project Ga0302193, IMG submission 200228) | Peat permafrost microbial communities from Stordalen Mire near Abisko, Sweden - II_Bog_E3_3 | ecosystem: Environmental > Terrestrial > Soil > Wetlands > Peat | place: Sweden: Abisko...
AGGCGCCTGACCTTGGCGGTTTTGCTGAATTTTTCGTCAAAGGTGATTGTTTCCCTCGCACCATTCGCAAAACCCACCTGGGCGACCAGGTGATCGGCGAAACCACCCTTGGTCCCCTCCCTCGTCGCACCCAAGGCATCTCGGACCAGGGCCGGGGACTCGACCACGACTCCTCGTGTCTGCAGCAGGCTTTCCAAAGTGCTCAGGATCCTGCTGCGGTCCCACTTGCCGCGGAGCACCCAGGCAAGTTCCGCCAGGACGATCAGGGGGACGAACACTCCACCTTTGGACCTTGCTTCCGCCAATGCCTTGCGAGCTTTCTGGGCCTGGGTCGTGTCATCGTTCAGGTAGGCGCGGGCCCAGACCTTTGTGTCAGCCACCATCATTACCAGACCCTCCGGGCCTTGGCTGCGTCCATCTCCTCGAACGTCATGACGCCTTTCGGCTTGGGCCCCTGGTCGGCCATTTTCCAAAGGTCCTCCAGGTCGAAGAGCACCGGCTCCGCCTGCAACCCACCTTGGGGGGTCAGGCTGAATCGAATTCGACTGCCCGTTTGGATACCCAGGACGTTTCGAAGGCTTTTGGGGAGGGTCACCTGCCCCTTGGAACTCACCGTGGCCTCAATGGGTGCCAAGATTTTGTAAGGAATATCGGACCACATTGGATTACCCCTGCTTTACATTTTAGGCCAAAATGGCTTACCTGCAAGATCCCCAAACCGTCATCCAGCCAAAGGCCTACCCCACCCCATCCCACCCCTCCGCCGCCCGGAAGCTGTGGAACCGGTCATGGCCCAGGATGAGATGATCCCCCAGGGGCACCCCCAGGGCGTCCCCCGCCGCCCGCAGTCGCCGGGTGAGGAGGATATCCTCCCGGCTGGGGCTCGGATCCCCGGAGGGGTGGTTATGGAAGGCCACCGTGGTGGTGGCGCCGTAGCGCAGCGCCTCCCGGAAGAACTCCCGCGGCCCGATCAGGGTGGCGTTGCTGGTGCCCTGACTGAGGATCCGCTCCGCCAGCAGGGCCCCCCTGGTGTTCAGGGCCAGCAGCCCGAACCGCTCTTCGGTCCAGCCCTGGCACCGGGACAGCAGGTAGGCCCCGCAGGAACTCGGCGAACTGATCCGGGGGGCCTGGGCTCCGCTGCGCTGGCTGCGCCGGCACAGTTCCTGGGCGGCCCAGAGCTGGCAGGCCCTGGCCGGACCGACCCCGGGCAGGGCGATCCAGTCCGCGGGTCCCTGGGCCAGGATCCCGGCCAGACCGCCGCAGCGCCCGAGCAGCTCCTGGGCCGCCTCCACCGCGCTGTATCCGCGCCGGCCGGTGCCCCACAGCAGCGCCAGCAGATCGGCATCGCTCAGTTCCTCACCACGGCCCGCCAGCAGGCGCTCCCGGGGGCGCTGGTCGGGGGAGAGATCGGCCATGCGCACCGGACTAGACCTTGCGCCAACGGGAGGCCCCGTGGCGCCTGCGCAGGAGGGTGATGCGGGCCTCGTCGTTCAGCCGCAGGCACACGCCATCCCGGCCATCGGTCAAGAACCAGACATTGGCCTCGGCGGTGTGCCGGGGGGTGACGATGCTGCAGGCATGGGCCCAGCCGATCATCCGGGCCTGGGCAGCGCCCGGGATCCGCGGCGGCGAGGGCATTCCCGGCGGCAACCCCCAACGCACGCCAAGGGGCAGGACCAGGGGCTGGATATCACCCGGGCCCGGCCCTCCCAGAACCACCCGCACATCCCTGCCCCGGGTCCGCGCCAGCAGGATGGCCTGCTCCAGGCTGGCCCGCAGTTCACCCTGGACGGCGGTGAGGGCGGCGCCCCCGGGGCTCATGGACCCCACCCCCAGGCTGCCCAGAACGGCCACCAGCGATAGCACCAGAAGCAGTTCCAGCAGGCTGAAGCCCATCGGCGGCCGGTCGCGGGTTCCGGCGGAACGCGGAGCCACGGAAGTCAGGCGCCCGCCACTGTGATGTAGGGTTGCAGGCGATGGAAGGCTTTTTCCCCGATACCCTTGACGTTCATGAGCTCTTCGGGACGGCGGAACGGACCATGCTCCCGGCGGAAGGCGACGATCCGCTCGGCGGTCCTGGGCCCCACCCGGGGCAGTTGCATGAGCTCGGTGACGGTGGCGGTGTTCAGGTTGATGGGGTGGTCCGGGAGCCGGCGGGAGCCAGCCAGGAGCAGCGCCCCCGACAACCCCAGGGCCAACAGCCAGGAACGTCGAGCCAAGGTGAACCATCCGCCATGCCGCATGTTCATTCTCCCTTGGGGCGATGGAATCAAGTCCTGGGCCGGAACCCAAGCGGCCCGGCGGCAAGGGATGGTTCCGCCCCATTTGCCCCGGGAGTCACCTCGAGGTGACATCCAGTCGCGGTTTGCGCTCCAAGTTGGACCACTCCCGCGCTTGGGTAGAAAAACGAAAGACCTTTTCCAGCGTATTTTCATGACACGCCTGGCAAGGGCCGATAGATTCAAAAGGACAATCTAGGCTGTGATGAACCTATGATCAAAAAAGTCAGCAAGGCCGACCTCAAACTGGGCATGTTCATCCACGACCTCAACTGCGGCTGGATGGACCATTCGTTCCTGCGCAACAGCTTCATGCTGCGCAAGGACAGCGATCTGCTCAAGATCCTCGCCAGCGGCATCACCGAGGTCTACATCGACACCGTCAAGGGCATCGATTCCGGGGATGCCCCCACCCAGCAGCAGGTGGAGGATGAACTCTCCGCCAGGATGATGGGGCTGCAGCTGACCAGGCCGGCTTCCGGAACCACCACCCACCAGGAGGAACTGGGCTTCGCCAAGCAGATCCAGAAGGAAGCCAACAAGGTGATCCACTCCATCCTGGGCGATGTGCGCATGGGCAAGCAGATCCAGGTGGAGCGCCTGACCCCGGTGGTGAGCCAGATCACCGATTCCATCCTGCGCAACCAGGGGACCCTGGTGAGCCTATGCCGGATCCGGGAGGGGGACACCTACACCTTCATGCACTCGGTGAGCGTCTGCACCCTCCTGGTCACCTTCTGCCGCTACCTGGAGATGAGCCCCGAGATCATCCACGAGGCCGGCATCGGCGGGATGCTGCACGACATCGGCAAGATGCGGGTTCCCGACCACATCCTCAACAAGCCGGGAAAACTGACCGACCCGGAATTCGAGATTATGAAGAACCATGTGGTCCTAGGCCTGGAGACCCTGCGCCAGACCGAGGGCATCTCCCGCACCGTGGTTCAGGTGGCGGGGGAGCACCACGAGCGGTTCGAGGGCTCGGGCTACCCGGAGCGGATCAAGGGCAAGGAGATCTCGGAGCTGGGCCGGATGGCGGCCATCGTCGACGTGTATGACGCCCTCACCTCCAACCGGGTCTACCACAAGGGCATGGAGCCGCCGGCGGCCCTCACCAAGCTGTTCGAATGGAGCGACCACCACTTCGACCCGGAGCTGGTTCAGCACTTCATCCAGGCCATCGGCATCTATCCGGTGGGATCCCTGGTGCGGCTGGACAGCAACCGCCTGGCCGTGGTGATGGAGCAGGGCGCCCAGGGGCTGCTGTTCCCGAAAGTGCGGGTGATCTACGACATCCAGCGCGGCAAGAAGCTCGCTCCCCTGGACATCGACCTGTCGCTGCCCGAAAGCGCCGGGGACACCATCGTCAAGAACGAGGAACCCGAGGACTGGGCCATCAACCCCTTCGAATACCTCACCATGGAACGGATCTGAGCTCAGACGGAAGCGGGACTGGGTGGATCCCTCGCGCAATACGCGAAGCACCCACCCAGCCCCTTCCCTTCCTGCCCTTTCCCGCGCCGCGCGCGAGAAAGGACCCTGGCGCCGGGCCGGAACCCGTATGCCACCCGGTTCGATCAGCCGTTCTGTTTGACGAAGTCGTCCATGAACGCCACCAGGGTCTCCACGTTGTCGACGGTGACGGCGTTGTAGATGGAGGCGCGGATTCCGCCGATGTCGCGGTAGCCCTTGAGGCCAACCATGTTGTTCTTCTTGGCCGCGCTCACGAAGCTGGCGGTGAGCTCCTCGCTGGGCAGGAAGAAGTCGACGTTCATGAAGGACCGATCGGCCTTCTCGGTGACGAACGGCTTGTAGAAGCCGGGGTGACGGTCGATGCAACCATAGAGCAGCTCGCCCTTCTTGCGGTTGTTGGCCTCGATGGCCTTGAGGCCGCCGATGGACTTGTTGTAGGCCAGCACGTTGCGCAGGATGTAGATGCCGAAGGTGGGCGGGGTGTTGTACAGGCTGTTCTTCTCGGCGTGCAGCTTGTAGCGCAGGTAGCTGGGCAGGTCATCGGCCTTGCATTGCTCGAGCAGATCCTCCCGGATGATGGTGAGGGTGACGCCGGAGGGGCCGAGGTTCTTCTGGGCGCCGGCGTAGATCAGGCCGAACGGATTGACGTCGAACGGCCGCCACATGATGTCGCTGGACATGTCCGCCACCAGGGGGACGCCGCCGGTCTCCGGGAACTCCTGCCACTGGGTGCCCTCGACCGTGTTGTTGGAGGTGATGTGGACGAAGCTCGCGTCCGGCCGCAGGGTGATCTCCGAGGCCTTGGGCAGGCGGCTGTACTGGACGTCCTTGGTGCTCCCGGCCAGACGCACGTTGTCTTCCCCGCCCACCAGTTTGGCTTCCTTGTAGGCCTTCTCGGCCCAGTTGCCGGTGACGATGTAGTCGGCCTTGCGGCCGCCCCGGAGCAGGTTGAGCGGGATCATGCCGAAGGAGAGGTGGGCGCCGCCCTGGAGCAGGATGATCTTGTAGTTGTCGGGAATGCCCATCAGTTCGCGGGTGAGGGCCAGGGCCTCCTCATGCACCGCGTCATATTCCTTGGCCCGGTGGCTGATCTCCATGACCGACATGCCGGTGCCGGCGAAGTCCAGAAGCTCTTCCTTGGCCCGCTCCAGGGCGGGGAGCGGCAATCCGGCGGGGCCGGCGTAGAAATTGATCGTTCGGTTGCTCATCTTGTACTCCTAGGCTTTGAAACGGGACAGGATATCAACCACGATATCGCCGATGCGGAGCAGGTTCTCCTTGCTGCTGCCGCCGATGTGCGGGGCCATGAAGACATTGGGCGCGGACAGCAGGGGGCAGTCGGCCGCGGGCGGGTCGCTGAACCATACGTCCGTGCCGTAGGCCCTCACCTTGCCGGAGGCCAGAGCCGCGGCCAGATCCGCTTCCACCACCACCTTGGCCCGGGCGGTATTGACGATGACCACCCCGTCCTTCATCCGGGCAAAGGATTCCCGGTTGAACATGCCCCGGGTCTGGTCGGTGAGCGGCGTGTGGATGCTGATGAAGTCGGCCTGGGCCAACACTTCATCCAGGGTCTTCAGTTCGGCCAGGGGGTGGCTGGAAAGGAAGGGATCGTAGGCGATCACCTTCATGCCGAACCCGGCGGCGCGCTTGGCCAGCTCGCTGGCGATGGCGCCAGCCCCGATCAGGCCCAGGGTCTTCTGGAACAGCTCGGTGCGCTTGAGTTCGTTCTTGGGAAACTTGCCTTCCTTCATGGCCATGTGGGCCTCGATCAGGCGGGCGGGAATGGCCACCAGGAACGCCATGGCCATCTCGGCCACGGCCACGCTGGAGGCGGCGGCGGTGTTCATGACCTCGATGCCCTTGGCCTTGCAGGCCTCCCGGTCCACGTTGTCGAGCCCGACCCCGCCCCGGATGACGAGCTTGAGGTTGACGGCCCGGTCGATCAATTCCTGGGTGACCTTGGTCTTGGACCGGATGAGGAGCACCTGGACCTGGGCCAGGTCGGCCAGGTCGGTGGTGACCTGACCGAACGCCGCCAGCCGCTGCGGCAGGGAGGCGTCAAAAGCATCTGCGATAAGGATCTTCACGTTCGAACTCCGTGGAATGGGGGGAAAAGCACTGTCGCTTCGGGTGGATCAGTCCTGGTAGGTGCGGACCAGCAGGCCCGACCTGAGCTTGGGCTCGAACCAGGTGGACTTGGGCGGCATGATCTGGCCCGCGTCCGCCACGGACATGAGCTCGTCCAGGGAAGTGGGGAACATGGAGAAGGCGACCTTGAAGCCACCGTTCACCCGCCGCTCCAGCTCGTCCATGCCGCGGATCCCGCCGATGAAGTCGATCCGGGTGTCGGTGCGGGGATCCTTGATGCCCAGGATCGGCGAGAGCAGGTTCTCCTGGAGGATGCTTACGTCCAGGCTGCGGACCGGATCGTCGGCCGGAAAGCTGCCGGGCTTGGCCACGAGCGAATACCAGCGGCCATCCAGGAACATCCCGAAGCTGCTGGGGGCGCCCGGGCTCCGCTCGGCGGCGGGGGCGACCGTGAACTTCTCCGCCAGGGCGGCCAGGAAGGCCTCGCTGGACAGGCCGTTCAGGTCCTTGACGATCCGGTTGTAGTCCATGATCTTCAACTGGTTGTGGGGGAATACCACCGCCATGAAGGACTCAAAAGGCTCCTCGCCGGTGGGCTGGGCGGTGGCGGCCCGGCGGGCCTGGGCATAGCGGATGGCGGCCGCGGTGCGGTGGTGGCCATCGGCGATGTACAGGGCCGGCACGGCTTCGAACAGGTGGTTCAGGGTGTAGATGTGGGTCTCATGGTCGATGACCCAGACCGTGTGGCCGATGCCGTCCTCGGTGACCACATCGTAGACCGGGGGGGTGGCCCGGACCTTGTCCACCAGGGAATCGATGTACGGAACCGCCCGGTAGGCCAGGAACACCGGCTCGGCGTTGGCCGCCTGCTCGGTGACGTGCCGGGTCCGGTCGTCTTCCTTGTCCTGGCGGGTGTATTCATGGCGCTTGATCGCCCCGTCTTCGTATTCCTTGACCGAGCACAGGCCCACCAGTCCGGCCTGGACATGATCGCCCATGCGCTGCTGGTAGATGTACAGGCAGGGCGCCCCCTCCTGGATCAGGGTGCCGTTCTGGATCATCCGGTGCAGGTTCCGCGCCCCCTGGGCGTAGACCTCGTCGGCATGGATATCCGTGGCCTCCGGCAGATCGATCTCGGGACGGGCCACATGCAGGAACGAGAAGGGGTTGCCAGTTGCCAGCTGGCGCGCTTCCTCGGTATTGACCACGTCGTAGGGCACCGACGCCACCTGGGCCGCCAGTTCGGGTTTGGGTCGGAATGCCTTGAATGGTTTGAGTTGTGACATGGAAGCCTTCCCTTCTGAGTGCTAGTTCTACGGGATGGTACATTCAAATTCACGATGGCTTATCTTCGCAAAGCCAGGGCTGGAGGAAAAGCCCTGTTACAGCTTTCGGTGAATTACCTCGCCGAACAAAGGCGTCAAATGGGAAGCGTCGTTCAGCCGGACCACCTGGAGGTGATCCAGGTCGTTTCCTTCCAATAAATTGAGGCAAGTCGAGGCCTGCCGGAAAGCCCAGACCCGGGACCGTTGCAGACCCAGGATCCGGCACAGCAGGACCCGGCACACGGCGTCGTGGGTGACCAGGAGGACGGCGTCCTCGGCGCCCAGGCCGGCGCAGGCCGCACCGAACGCCGGCCAGGCCCTGGCCTCCACCTCCCTCAGCGATTCGCCGCCGGGCAGGGTCACCTGGTCGGGGGTTTCCCGCCAGGCCCGCTGCAGGTCGGGGTGGGCCGCCCGGATCTCCTCCGGCAGCTTGCCTTCCCATTGCCCATGGCAGATTTCCATAAATGCATCGTTAAAATCCAGCAGACCCGCCCTATCCCCAAGGGCCAGTTCGGCGGTCTCCCGGGCCCGGAGCAGCGGCGAGGCCACGGCCCGCAGGATCGGCTGGGCGGACAGTCTCGCTCCCAGCAGCCGGGCCTGGGCCTGCCCGGCCGCGGACAGGGGGATGTCGAAGCCCTGCCCCTGGCAGCGGCCCTCGACGTTCCATTGGGTTTCACCGTGACGGACGAGAAGGATGCGCATGGGTCGGTCCGATCAGTCGATCCAGGGATTGATGGGCTCGGTGCCCGGGGCTTCCGGCGCCTGCCTCTGATCCCGGAGCAGGGCGGCGTTCAGCAGGAGTTCGGCCATGGTCAGCGCCATGGATGGCTGGACCCGGCAGGCGCCGACGAATTCCACCTGGACTCCTTCCCAGCCCAGGATCCGGAACGCGGCGGCCCGGCCCTCCTCCCGTTCGCAGGCGGCATGGATCAGCTCCCCGTCCTTCAGGTACAGGAACCCCGCCCGTTCCCCGGACCGCACCGTGAGGGTGGCGGTCTTGCGCTCCCAGTTGAGGAGCTGGAGCAGGCTCGACAGGGCCAGCCCCTGGACGATCCCCTGGGGCCGCCGGGCCGCGGCGGCCCGGATCTCGTCCATGAGGGTCTGGAGCCTGGGCGGTTTGGCCAGGATCCGCAGCGCGCCCAGTTCCACGGCCCGGTCCAGGAGTCCGGGTTCGGCCACCGAGGTGAGCACGATCACCGGCAGGGAGGGATACTTTTCCGTCAGCACGGCGATGAGCCCGTAGCCGTCCAGGACCGGCATGTTGAGGTCGGTCACCACCACGTCCACGGGCCTGGCCTGGAGCGCGTCCAGCGCCTCGGAGCCGTTCCCGGCCGACACCAGCCGGAACTCCTGCAGTCCCTTGAGGCCGGCCAGGTAGAACCGCAACGTGGCGGGATCATCCTCCACCAGGAGGACGGTCCGGGTGGGAGCTGCCTGGCCTCTGGGATCGGAGCTGGGAAACATGGGGGAACCTGTCGGGATAGCTTCTTAGCCTAACGTACTGGGCCCGCGGCTCAGGTCTTGTCGCTTTCCAGGCCCTTGGCGATCTTGTGCGGCGGCTTGGGTTCCAACCCGATCAGGCGGTCGGCCTCGGCCAGGTCCAGGGGGTGGGCCGCCATCCAGGTCACCGCCCAGGGGGGCAGCACGGCATCCTCGTAGTCCCTCACCTTGCGCAGGTTGCTCACCAGGGACTGGATCATGGCCTCATGCTGCGCCGCATCCTTGCCCCCGCGCTGCTGCTCGAAGATCGGCAGCGCGAAGTAGGCGCTCAGCGTGGCTTCGGCCGGCTTGCCCCAGACGGCGTAGGTCCGGTCCTCGGGGCCGCCCACCGGCTTGCGGTTCAGGTTCTCGCCGTAGAGGTAGTAGAACACCGCCTCGCCGTCGCTCCAGTTGCGCAGGACATCCAGCGCCCCGCCCAGGAGAAGGTTCTGCAATTGCAAGTCCTTGGGCTTGTCGGTGCGAAAATCCCAGGGGCCCACGTGGGCGTGGGCGACGCTGGGGTAGCCCACCTCGGTGATCATGACCGGGCGGTTGAACCTGACCTGGAGCGTCCGCGCCTTGTTGACGATCCACCACCAGGCGTCCCGCACCTGGTCCGGGGACGGGTATTCCTCATGCTTGGCGATGGGGTCGTAGGTGTTCATGCCGATCACGTCCAGGCAATCGCCGAAGGTGAAGCTGTCGTGGCTGTCGAAATTGACGCTGTAGGTGATCTTGCCGTGATAGACCTTGCGCACCTCGGCCACCAGCTGCCGCCAGCGGCCGGGAAAGCGGTGGGTGCTGGCCATCTCGGTGCCGACGCTGAACCATTCCACCCCTTCCTCCTGGGCGATCCGGGCCAGGTTCACGTTGAACGCCGTGTAGTTGCGCCACCACAGGGCCCAGTCCGAGGGCTCGATGTTGCCCCGCCACCAGTTGGCGTTCGTTGCCTCGTCCCTCATGTTAATGGTGGGAAAGAACATGATCCGCAACTGGTCGGCGCGGGCCTCCCGGAAGGTCCGGCGCAGGCTCGCCTCGGTGGGGCTGCTGGTGGGATGCCGGTGGATCTCGTTGCTGGTGCCGGTCTCCATGCGGTAGATCGCCTGCAGGCTCACACAGGTGGCGCCAGTGCCCTGGATCCGGTCCAGCTCCTCCCGGTAGTCGTAGTCGGGCAGCCCGGCGTACAGCCCCAGCACCATGCCTCGGGGTTGGGGCACCAGCTTGCGGCGCTCCCGGCGCCGGAACAGGACCATGACCAGGGGCAGGGCCAGCAGGGCCGCGATGGCGAGAAACTTCTTGATCATTCGTGAATCCTATTCGGCCGGACCGACCCGTTGCACGTGCACCTGAAGAATCCGCGGACCTTCCATCCGCTGGACGGTAAGCCGGGCCCCGGGGATCTCCAGGCTCTCCTGGGGGATCGGCACGTGGCCCAGGGTGGCCATGATCAGCCCGGCCAGGGTGTCGAAGCCGTCCCGCTGGCAGACCAGGCCCATCCGTTCCTCCAGGTCGTCGACGTGGACCTGGCCGCAGACCAGGAACTCCCCCGGGGCAACCTCCTGGATGTCGGCCTCGAGCTCATGCTCGTCCCGGATCTCCCCGAACACCTCCTCCAGGAGGTCCTCCAGGGACACCAGCCCGGACAAGCTGCCGTATTCGTCCACCACCATGGCCAGCTGGGTGCGGGTCCGCTGCAGTTCCCGCAGCAACTGGAGAATGTGCTTGCTCTCCGGCACGAAGCAGGCCGGTTTCACCAGGGCCTTCAGGTCCGGACCAGCGGCGGGGGCCAGTTGCATGAGGTCCTTGAGCAGCAGGATGCCGACGATGTTGTCGATGGTTTCCCGGTAGACCGGCATCCGGGAATGCCGGCCGTCGCGGAAGGCCTGCCAGGCCTCCTCCACGGTGGCGGTTGTGGGAATGCCCTGGATCAGCGTGCGGGGGGTCATCACCTCCCGCACCACCGTGTCCCCGAAGCCCACCACATTCCGGATCAGCTCCCGGTCCTCCTCCTCCAGGATGCCTTCGGCCTCCCCTTCCTCCAGCAGGGCGGTCACGCCCTCGTCGTTGGTCTCTTCGTCCTCCCCGTCCCGGGCCCTGTCCTGGCTCTCCCGCTGGCGCTCCACGAACCGGGCCAGGGGCGCCACCAGGGGCGCCAGGAACGGGTGGATCACCCGGTAGGTGGGAAACAGCCGCACGATCCAGGTTCCAGGGTCGCTGGCGGTCAGCAGGGTCGGCAGGACCAGGTCGAGGCTCCAGATGTAGAGCAGGGTGCCCCCGGCCAGGGTCCAGCCGCCGCCGGGCACCAGGGACCGCACCGGCCAGACCAGGCTCAGCAGCAGCACCAGGAGCGCCTGGTTCCAGAGCGACAGGCCCAGACCCAGGGCATGGGGCCGGGCCAACAGTCTGGCCAGGAGCGGATCCAGGATCGCCTCTTCCTCCAGGAGCCGCCGGCGCTGGATCGAGGGCAGAGAATGGAACGCCTCCAGCAGGGCGGCCATCACCGCCCGATAGATCAGGACGAGTGCGATTCCGGCCACGAGCCAAGTCGAAGGGTCACTACTCGCAGGATCAGTCACGGTTTAATATTAGCAGCCCTTGGAGGCCGGTGAGAGGTCCCTTTCAAGCGCTGGATCTCCCGCAGCCCCTCCTGGGGATCCCGGGATAGCCCGTCCGGGGTCGGCGGCAGACCCTTGCGGATCCGGGCCGCGTTCAGGAAGGCGTAGGGCTCGGTGGCCAGTTCCGGACTCCGGTGGAAGTGGTGGTAGGTGATCCAGCCGCCCGCGAGGAACCAGACGCCGAAGGCGATCATCCCGGCCCGCTGCAGTTTCCAGGCCCGGGCCGGATTCCCGCGGATCCGCCGCCATTGGACACAGGCCACCAGGTTCACCGCGATGATGGCAGCGGTGAGGGCCAGGGTGCCGGACCAGCCCTGGCTGTACCAGTCCCAGCCCCCCCGGCGGCGGATCGGCTCGAACAGCAGCAACCCGAAGATGATCTCCAGATGCAGCATATAGACCAGCAACGATTCGGCACTGGCGGCCTTGACCGGGTTGGGGCCCGGCCACTGCCCCCGGATCGACTCGATCCAGCCCAGGGCGCTGCCGGCCAGGCAGACCACCCCCAGGCGCTGGGCGATGCTGGGCAGAGTGGTGTTATACAACCGCCCCAGATCGTTGCCGGCCCAAGTGCCGCCCTGGAGCCAACCAGGACCGTACAGGGTGCCCCAGCAGCACAGCAGGGCTCCGGCAAGGGCCAGGCTGGCTAGCCACATGGCCTCGCTCCAGCGGGCCTTTCCGGTTGCCGCCAGCACCCGGGTCTGGCGGTAGCCGACCCCCAGGACCGAGCCGAAGGCCGCGAAGGCGAACCAGGGAGCCAGCGGGAACAGGGCGGTGACGCCCCGGTCGGTATTGCCGTTCACCAGTCCCCGGAGCGGCATCCAGAGACCGTCCGCGACCCCGGGCCGCCACAGGTAGGGAGCGGCCAGGGCGACCCCGGTGGCGGCGGCCAGGGCGGCCGCCGCATAGACCATGGGCCGCCGGATCAGCCGGGCCAGGCCCTGCAGGATCAGCAGCGAGAACACGATGCATTGGAGGACGTCGATCTTGAATAGTTCCAGGTATTTCTGTGGCGTGGACAGCAAAGTGCATTCGGCCAGGGTGGTGCCCGGGGCGTGCAGGAGGTAGCCGCACAGCAGGATGAACCCGAGCCGTTTGGCGGTGGGAGCGAAGGGGCGGATGCTGCCGTCGGCCCGGAACGTGGAGAGGGCCAGGCTGTAGCCCGCGCACATGATGAAGCTGGGCGCCACCAATCCGTTCAGGAACTGGAGCCAGCCCGGGATCAGCCCCCGGTGCAGCCAGACGTTGACGCAATGAACCTCGATCATGACGATCACCGCCCAGCCGCGGATCAGGTCCAGCCAATCGCATCGTTTGGAAGGGGTGTGGTCATTCCAGCGCAGGACATTCATCCTTCGACACTGCCCGAAGTTCCGGCCGCTGGCTAGCCCTGCTGCGCAGGCTTGTGCCCCGCACGGCCGCTCAATCCAGCCAGGGCACCAACGGTCTAGCCCTTGCGGCGGGGCTGTTTGTCCCTTCTGACCACCAGCACGTCGCAGGGGGCGTGCTTGACCACCCGGGCGGCGGTGCTGCCGAACAGGAGCCGTTCGATGCCGGTGTGGCCCACCTGGGCAACCACCAGCAAGGAATCCGGGTCCGCCAGCGCCACCAGTTCCTCGGCGGGACTGCCCCACTTCACCTCGACGCTGGCATCGGTCAGGTCCTGGGTCCAAAGATCAAGATGCTCCCGGGCATGCGCTTCCATGGCTTCCAGCCAGGCGGGGTCGGGCAGGGCGATCTGGGCCTCGGGCAGCATCGGCGCCGGCGGTTGCAGCACATGCACGGCCACCAGGGGCTTCTCCAGTCTTTTGGCCCAGGTGGCGGCCTTGTCCAGGGCGGTCCGGGAGGCATCCGAAAAATCCACCCCGACAATGACTCGGCTGATCATGGGACCTCCAGGAATAAATCGCGATCTCAACATAGCTCCCTCCCCCCATGGAAACCAGCGGTGGAAAAAAATAGTCAGCGTTCAGGGCCCCCTTTCGGGAGCCCGTTCAGCCGTTCCCGGTCGTCGACTGGGGCTCGGCCACCAGCCGGCGTTCCAGCCGCCAGCCGCCCCCGGCCAGCTTGGCCAGGGTCCGGGCCAGGGCCTCCCGGCTGCAGCCCAATTGCCCGGCCCAGAGATCCACCGGCAGTTCGCCGCCGGCAGGGTTGGCATCGGCCCAGGCGGTCCAAAGCGTCCCCAGGCCGGCCAGATCCGGCTCCAGCCGGTCCTTCCAGTTCCGTTCCTGGGGCCGGGTCGGCTGATAGAAGAGCTCCGAGCGCAAGGACAGCGGCAGGAACGCCTGGGGCCTGGCATAGTCCTGGTGGGAATAGAAATAGCCTTCCCCTTTGCCCGCCGCCCGGCTGGTGGAGGTGTGGGCGTCGGCCAAGCTGTCCGGGATCGGCGCGTCCGGGGCGGCCAGGGCGGCGTCGATGGCCATGACGGTGGCGTTGCTCTTGGGCGCGTTGGCCACGTACAGCACCGCCTGGGCCAGGGGGATCCGGGCCTCGGGCCAGCCGATCTGTTCGGCGGCCCGGCTTGCCGCCTCGGCCAGCAGGAAGGCCTGGGGATCGGCGTTGCCCACGTCCTCGGCGGCGCAGACCAGCAGGCGGCGGGCGATGAAGCGGGGATCCTCGCCGCCCCGGATCATCCGGGACAGATAGTACAGTGCTGCGTCCGGGTCCGATCCGCGCAGGCTCTTCTGGAAGGCGCTGGCCAGATCGTAGTGGCCGTCAGCCCGGTCGTACATGATCCGGCCGCCCAGGGCTTCCTTCAGCCCTTCCAGATCCCGTTCGCTGGCCTCCAGGCTCAGCCAGGCCTCCAACCCCGTGAGCGCGGTACGCAGATCGCCGCCCGCCCATTGGGACAGCCATTCCAGCACCCCGGGGGGCTGGGGCGCCGCCGGCTGTTCCTGGGCCCAGGCCCGGTCCAGCACTTCCCGGATCGCTTCCGGCGGCAGCGGACGCAGCGCCAGGAGCTGGCAACGGCTGCGCAGGGCCGGATTCAGATAGAAGGCCGGGTTCTCGGTGGTCGCCCCCACCAGGATGGCCTCGCCCCGCTCCAGGGGCGGCAGCAGGATATCCTGCTGGGCCCGGTTGAACCGATGGATCTCGTCCAGGAACAGCACCGGTGGCACCGACCGGAACAGCGGCTGCTCCCGGTGTTCGGCCAGGAATTTCTTCAACTCCGCGGCGGACCCGGTGGCCCCGGAAAACTCCAGGAACTCGTGGCCGGTGGCCAGGGCCAGGATCCGGGCCAGGGTGGTCTTGCCGGTGCCGGGCGGCCCCCAGAGCACCAGGGACGGCAGCCGCCCCCCCGCCGTGAGCCGGTGCAGGGCGCCTTTGGGCCCCAGCAGGTGCGGCTGGCCCACCACATCCTCCATGCGCTTGGGCCGCATTCTTTCCGCGAGCGGAATATGGGGATCATTCATGGCGTTCGGCGGACTCCTCACCGCCCAGGTTACCAGGGCCCGCGCAAAGACCTTTGCGAGCGTCCTGGCTCGGGGGAAGATAAGGCCATGGAACTTTTTCAAGATCTTGGCAACACCAGCCGCCCCCCGGAGCCGCCGGCCTCCGCCAGCTGCCGCCTGTGGCAGTGGATCCGGGCCAACCGGGTTCCGCTCCTGTTCGCCCTGGTCATCCTGCTCATGGTACCCATGCGCGATCTCTGGGCCCCGGACGAGCCGGATTTCGCCCAGTGCGTACGGGAAATGCGCGCTCGCGGCACCTGGCTGCTGCCCTACCTCAACGGCCAGCCCTACTCCGAAAAGCCGATCCTGTTCTACTGGCTGATGAAAGCCTCCGCCATCGGTTTCGACCGGCTCACCGGCGGGGCGGGGTTCGTCAACGGCATCACCGCCTGGGCCCTGCGGCTGCCCTCGGCCCTGGCCGCCATCGGCTTCCTGTTCGGATTCCACGCCTGGACCGCCCGCTTCATGGACCGCGAACGGGCCGATCCGGCCACCATGATCCTCGCCACGGTCTCCATCTGGGTGTGGCAGTCCCAGGCGATCCAGATCGACATGGTGTTCGCGGCCCTGCTGGCGGGGAGCTGGCTCACCTGGCTGGGCGGATACCTGCTGCTGCGGGGGCACGCCCAAGGCAGGGCCGGGGCGGAACGCCGGTATTTCCTGGGCGCCTATGCCGCCCTGGCCCTGGCCTTCCTGGCCAAAGGCCCGCTGGCCCTGGTCCTCGGGCTCCCCCTCTGGCTGGCCTTCCTGGCCTGGCAGCGGGACTGGAGGGCCTTGGGCTCGGTCCAGGCCGGCCTGGGGCTGCTGGTGGGGGCGGCCATCATCCTGCCTTGGTACGTGGCGGCGGGCATCCAGGGGGGAGCCGGCTACGCCTATGAAATGGTTATCCACCAGAATCTGGAGCGGGCCCTCCATGCCTGGGACCATATCCAGCCGTTCTGGAAATATGGGGAATACCTGGCCAGCGACTTCTTTCCCTGGACCCTGCTGCTCCCGGCCCTCGCCCTCTCGCTCCGGCGCGCCGATGCCCGCCGGTCCCCGGCTCAGCGGTTCCTGCTCCTGGCCGTGGCCGTCCCCTTGCTCCTGCTCAGCCTTTCCCAGAGCAAGCAGGGGAAATACCTGCTCATGGTCTACCCGTTCCTGGCCCTGCTTCTGGCCACCATGCTCCAGCCGCTGACCGCAGGGCCGGCCGGATCCAACCGGGTTCGCAGGCTGGGCGGCCTGCTGACGGCCGGAATCGGCCTGCCGGCCCTGGCCGCGGCGGCGGTGGCCTTCCTGGGCGCCGGGGGCGGCCGGCTTCAGGGCCAGATCCGCCCGTTCCTGGGGCCGCTAAGGCTGGACGCGGCCATCCTGCTGCTCGGAACCCTGGCCCTGGCCGCGTGGACCTGGGACGGCAAAGGGCGCCACCTGGTGCGGGCAACCGCCGGAACCCTGGCGCTGGTCTACCTGGTCACCGGCACCTGGGGCTTTCGCCTGCTGGATCCCCTGAAGGGCTACCGGAACTGGACCCGGGCGGTCCAGCCGCTCATCGCCGGCCGCCAGGTCTACTACTGGCAGACCATCCGCAGCGGCGTCATGGTCTACACCGATCACCTGATGCCGGAAATCCGCTCAAGGGCCGACCTGGATCGGCTGCTGGGGCCGGAGCAACGCCTGGTTGCCATGAAACGTGAATGGGAAGAAGACGCCTGGGGGCTGGATCCCCAGGCCAGGCAGAGCTACGAAGTGCTGCTCCGCTTTCCCGTCGGCGAAGGCGAGGCCCTGCTGATCCGCAAACGCCCCGCCGCCGTTCCCGCATCTCCAACGTCGAAAAAGGACCCATCATGAATCCCTATATCAAAGCCCTGCCCCTCATCCTCGCGGGGGTTCTGCTGAACGCCTTCGCCCAGATCGCCATGAAGAAGGGCCTGAACGCGGTGGGCGGCATCACCTGGGAGTTCAGCTCCCTGCTGAAACTGGGCCTGAACCCATGGACCCTCGCCTGCTTCGCCTGCTATGCGGTCAGCATCGTGCTCTGGGCCGGAGCCCTGAACCTGGTGGAGGTCAATTACGCCTACCCCTTTCTGGCCCTGGGTTTCCTGGCCAACGCCCTGATGTCCCGGGCCATCCTCGGGGAAAGCATCCCGCCCATGCGCTGGTGCGCCCTGGCTTTCATTATTCTCGGGGTGGCGCTTCAGGCCTTTACCGGCGCGCCCAGGAGACTATAATATAAAGAGTTCAATTTTCCTCCTTCCATGGTGGAACCCCAGGCCATGTCCCCGTCCTCTGAACCCCAAGCGCTCCCCATCGATTGGCCCCTGCCCGGCCACGCGCCCCAGGACATCCGGATCCTGGTGGTGGATGACCAGGAGATTGTCCGGGTCTCGCTGCTGCGGATGCTGCGCCGGCACGGCTTCACCTGCGGCGAGGCGGCCGACGGCCTCCAGACCCTGGAACTCCTGGAGAAGGAGCACTACGACCTGGTCCTCTGCGACATCCGCATGCCCGGCATGGACGGACTTTCCCTGGTGAAGGCCCTGGCCCACCGGATTCCGGAGATCGCCATCGTGATGGTGAGTTCCATGGACAATGCCGAGATGGCCATGGAATGCCTCCGCCATGGGGCCTATGGCTATGTCCTGAAACCCTTCAAGACCAACGATATCCTCATCGCCGTGGCCAACGGCCTGCGCCGGCGCATGCTGGAACTGGAATACCAGGACCGGGAACAGCTCCTGGCCCAGCGGGTGATGCAACAGACCCTGGTGATCCGGGCCTCCCGGGAAGAGGTGGCGCTGCGCCTGATCTCGGCCTCCGAGCACCGGGACAACGAGACCGGGGCCCACGTGCGGCGGATCGGGCTCTATGCCGCCGCCCTGGGCCGCTGCCTGGACTGGAACGAGGAGGAGGTGGAGTGCATCCGCGCCGCCGCTCCCATGCATGACATCGGCAAGATCGGCGTACCGGACCGGATCCTGCAGAAGGACGGCTCCCTGACCGAGGAGGAGTGGATCATCATGAAGACCCACACCACCATGGGCGCCAACATCCTCAAGGACTCCACCGTGCCCTTCATCCAGATGGGCGCCCGCATCGCCGATTGCCACCACGAGAAGTGGGACGGGTCCGGCTATCCCAGGGGCCTGAAGGGCCCGGAAATCCCCATCGAGGCGAGGATTACCTGTCTGGTGGACGTCTACGATGCCCTGATCAGCCGCCGGGTCTACAAGCGCCCCTGGCAGGAGGAGGAAGTGCTCGCGTACATCCACAACGAATGCGGCAAGCTGTTCGATCCGGCCATGGTGGCCGCGTTCTTCGACCGGTACGGCCAGTTCCGCGAGATCCAGGACCAGCACCCGGACCAGTTCGCCCAGGCTGAACTTCCCAGGTGATGCCCCGAGTGGAATCATGGTTGGATGGTTGGGAGCCCATCCGGGCAGGGGAATGCATGCGTCGTTGGATCTGGTCCGTAGCCCTCGTGATCGCCGCCCTGGCCGGACCCTGGCTGAGCCGGCCCGGTCTGCCGCCGCCCGGCTTCGCCCTGGCCCATCCCTGGGACTGGGCCGCCCATGCCGCCGGCTTCACCCTCCTGAGCGCAGCCCTGGAACTGGGCTGGCGCAACCAGGGATCCCGGACGCCGGTCTACCGGCGTCACCTCACGATCTTCCTGCTGGTCGGGCTGTTCGCCGCCTCGTTCGAGCTGCATCCGGCCCGGCTCCAGCACCTGGGCGCGGCAATCGCCTGGCTGGCCGATCTCGCTGGGGACGCCCTGGGTCTGGTCCTTACCAGCCTGCCCTGGCTGTGCAGCCGGCGTTTGCAGAGCATGGGCTGGCGCAGGGGGACCGCCCGCAGGCCCGAACCGGGGGCGCCCCTGATCCTGGTGGCCGATCCCCACTGGAGCGGCGCTCTCACCGGCCTGGACCAGGCCCTGGCCGACCACCCCGGGGCGGATTGGCTGTTCCTGGGGGATGTCTTTGATGTCTGGGTGGGCATTCCCGGCATGGACACGCCCCTGGAAACGGAATTCCTGGCCTGGGTTGAAGCCAGGCGGCGGGCGGGGCGCTGGGTGGGCCTGTGGCTGGGCAACCGGGAATTCTTCCTGGACCCCCTGGCCGACCGCTTCGACCTGATGGGTGAAGGCACCGGCGGCCGGCTGCCGGCCGAAGGGCTCGCCTGGGAGCATGGCGACCTGGTGAACAGCGCCGACTGGCGCTACCGGCTCTGGAACCTGGCGGCCCGGAGCAGCCCGGTGTGGCTGTTGGCCCGGATCCTGCCCAAAGCTACCGCCCGGGCCCTGGCCGAGCGGCTGCAGAAACTCCTGCACACCACCAACCGGGCCTACAAGCTGGCCTTTCCGAGGCAGGCCTTCCGGGCGGCCGCGGCAGAATACCCCTCAGCGACCTTCATCACCGGGCATTTCCATACCCATGAGGTGGAAGGCAACGGGATCGCCCTGCCCTGGGCCCACAACGGCGAATTCGCGCTCTGGCAGGACGGAAAGGTGCGGATCCTGCCGTAACGAAGTTGGAATGACTTCCGGCCTCGACGTCAGTGACCTCCATCCTCCAGTTTCCGATCCCCGGCCGGGAGGTTTTTGGCGGCCATGACCCCCTGAAGGGTCGCGATGAACCGGGTGGGAATCTGGTAGCCGACAACCCGGGCCAGGATGGAACCATCGGCATTGAGGAATAGAAGCGTCGGATAGGCACTGATCTTGTATTTGTCTCTAATGCTTTGTTCTTTGTCCGCGTCCAGCTTCAAAGGAATGGTCTTTTGCTTGAGCTGTTCGATAACCTTGCCATTGCTCCAGGTATCCTCATCCAGCTTCTTGCAGGCACCACACCAGGCCGTGCAGAAATCCACGAACACAATGCGCTTGCTCTTGGCCGCCACAAGCAAGGCCTTATCAAGGGCAAGGGGCAGGAACAGGCGTTCGGGGGTTTTCACCCTGGCCGTCAAAGTCCCCATGGAGACCAGGACAAAGATGGCCATTGTGAGACTCCGTTTGAATCGGAACATGCCACACCACCCAAAAGGCAAGGGATAAATCCATTAAATTATTTACACATTATTATTCGGCCAGACCTGGCAACCCAAAGCGCTGCCGCATCACGTCCCGAAGGCCATCCCGAACCCCTCTTTGGGTTCCGGGGCAGGACTGTGCCTGGCTATGGATAATCTTTTTATCGTCACCATTGGTAAATCACTTGAATCTATTTTTTTCAGCCCGCCGACCCATCGTTGGGTCCCAAATCCCGACCCATGCGCTCCGAGGATATGGACCATCACCATAC
>Ga0302193_10001531_pt1 | contig 19687 bp, 21 predicted proteins | sample II_Bog_E3_3_FD_200228 | JGI IMG/M metagenome (GOLD analysis project Ga0302193, IMG submission 200228) | Peat permafrost microbial communities from Stordalen Mire near Abisko, Sweden - II_Bog_E3_3 | ecosystem: Environmental > Terrestrial > Soil > Wetlands > Peat | place: Sweden: Abisko...
CCGTCGGCCTATCCCTCGACCCCCGCCCGCCGGTGGGCTGGGAGAAGGTCAAGATGCTGCTGGAAAAAAGATTTAAGAGATCGCGTCCCCCCGCTATCTCAGCCTGAGGAGCCGAGCGAAGCCGGCGGCTCGATGACGGGAGGTCCTTCGAGACGGCCCTAGCGGGCCTCCTCAGGATGAGGCGATTTCAAAGCAGGTCGCCGCCAGCTGATCAGATCGCCGGTCCCCAAGATCGCTCCACCGATGATCAGGGCGGCGGCTCCGGCCACCCGCAGGGTCAGATCCCCCCGGCCGAAGGCGATCAGCAGGCCGTTGGACAACAGCGGCACCGCATAGGCCATAGCCCCCAAAGCGCGGATATTGCCGTGCTTGCAGCCATGATCCCAGACAAAGAAAGCCACCCCCACCGGGCCGGTGCCCAGGGCCAGCACCGCCAGCCACTGCCAGCCCTCGGGCCAGACGGTTTGCTCGAAGGCCAGATGGCAGACCAGGGCCAGCAGCGCCGTCGCAGCGCAAAAGCCGCCGACGGCATCGCTGGGAACCTGCTTATAGCGGCGATTCAGCACTGAATAGCCCGCCCAGATCACCCCGCAGGCCACCGCCGCGCCATAGCCCAGCAGATAACGCGGATCGAAGCTGGCCCCACCGCTCTTGGTGATCAAGAGCACTGCGCCACCCATGCCGGCCAGGGCTCCGGCGATGTGACGAAAGTGCAGATGCTCGCCCGGCAGCAGGGCCGAGAACAGCACGATCAGCAGCGGCCAGAGATAATTCAGCAGATTGGCCTCCAGCGGCGGAGCCAGCCGCAGGGCCAGGAAATAGAAGAAGTGATAGCCAAACAACCCAGCCACCCCCAACACCCAAGCCCCCAAAGGCTGCTTCAGACGCGGCAGGATGGCCTGGCCCTTCACCGTCCAATTCACCAGGGCGATCAAAGAGCCCATGGCAAAGGCCATGGCCACCAACTGAAAGGGCGGAACCTGGCCGGTCCAAGAGGTCAAAATAGCCAGGGTGGACCATAACAGCAGGGCGGAGGCCCCGATCATGGTGGCGCGGGAAGAGGGCATGCTTACTCCTTGAAACAGAAACCCCCGCCCGGCAATGCCGGACGGGGGGCTTTATCCTTACCAACCTTGTCCGGTCGGTCAATCAATACATATGCTGTCCGCCGTTGATGGACAGGGTGGTGCCGGTGACGAAATCGGCTTCGTCGCCCACCAGGAACAAAACGCCACGGGCGATATCCTCGGCCCGGCCCAGACGGCCGGCGGGGATCTTGGCGATGATCTTTTCCAGCACGGCATGAGGCACGGCGCGGACCATCTCGGTATCCACATAGCCGGGCGCGATGGCATTGACGGTGATGCCCTTGGCCGCACCTTCCTGGGCCAAAGCCTTGGTGAAGCCATGGATGCCCGACTTGGCGGCGGCGTAATTTACCTGACCGTACTGACCGGCCTGACCGTTGATCGAGCCGATATTGACAATGCGACCAAAGCCGCGATCGCGCATGGAATCAATGACGTTGCGGGCCATGTTGAAGCAGGAGGTGAGATTGGTGTGGATCACATCTTCCCACTGCTCGTAGCTCATGCGGTGCAAGGTGGAATCGCGGCTGATGCCGGCATTGTTGACCAGCACCTCGACCGGGCCGATCTCGGCGACGATCTTGGCCACCCCGGCTTCGCATTCCTTGAAGTTCGAAACATCGAAGCGAAAGGCCGGGATGCCGGTTTCCTCGGTGAACTGCTTGGCGGCTTCAACATTGCCAAAGTATGTCGCGGCAACGCGATAACCGGCGTTCTTCAAACCTTCGGAAATGGCGCGGCCGATCCCACGGGTGCCGCCGGTGACTACTGCAACTCGACCCATCTTGAAACTCTCCTCCGACAGAAGCCACCCCCAGAAGCCATCCGTTATGTCCGGACGATCTTCCCATCAATCAGGGCATCTTACGGGCATGCCGCCCAAGAAAAAAGCCCCGGACTTGCATCCGGGGCTTTCTTCATAGCGCTTGCAACCGCCTTAGCGTTCGACGGTCAGGGCGATGCCCATGCCGCCGCCGATGCAAAGGGTGGCCAGACCCTTCTTGGCGCCGGTCTTCTGCATTTCGTGCAGCAGGCTGACCAGCACACGGTTGCCCGAGGCGCCGATGGGATGACCCAGGGCGATGGCGCCGCCGTTGACGTTGACCTTGGCGGTGTCCCAGCCCATGTCGCGGTTGACGGCAATGGCCTGAGCGGCGAAGGCTTCGTTGGCTTCGATCAGGTCCAGATCATCGACCGTCCAGCCGGCCTTCTTCAGAGCCAGCTTCGAGGCCGGGATCGGGCCCGAGCCCATGATGGCGGGATCGACGCCGGCAGTGGCCCAAGAGGCGATGCGAGCCAGCGGGGTCAGGCCGCGCTTGGCGGCTTCGGAAGCGGTCATCAGCAGCACGGCGGAAGCGCCGTCGTTGATGCCCGAAGCATTACCGGCGGTGACGGTGCCGGCCTTGTCGAAGGCGGGACGCAGCTTGGCCAGAGACTCGGCGGTGGTGCCGAATTTCGGAAACTCGTCGTTCTCGAACAGCTTCTCTTCCTTCTTGACGATGATCTTCACGGGAACAATCTCGTCCTTGAACTTGCCACCCTTGATGGCGGCTTCGGCCTTGTTCTGGGAGGCCAGAGCGAAGGCGTCCTGCTCCTCGCGGGTGATGCCCCACTGCTTGGCGACGTTCTCGGCGGTGATGCCCATGTGCAGGTTCGAGAAGGCGTCGGTCAGGCCGTCGTTGATCATGGTATCGACCATGGCGGCGTTGCCCATCTTGGTGCCCGAGCGCAGATAGACGGCATGGCGGGAATTGGTCATGCTTTCGTGACCGCCGGCGATGACGATGCTGGCGTCGCCATTCTTGATGGCCTGGAAGCCCAGGGCGACGGTGCGCAGGCCCGAGCCGCAAACCTGATTGATGGTCCAGGCGGGGGTCTCGATGGACAGACCGGCCTTGATGGCGGCCTGGCGGGCGGCGTTCTGGCCGTCGCCGGCGGCGAGAACCTGGCCGAAGATCATTTCGGAGACCTCGGCGGCCTCGACCTTGCCGCGAGCCAGCAACTCGCGCACGACGATCTCGCCCAGGCCGGCGGCGCTGTAAGACGACAGGCTGCCGGAGAAAGCACCGATCGGGGTGCGGGTCGCGGCGACGATAACGATATCGGACATGTCCCAGGTCTCCATTTATTAGAGGGGTTCGCCGGTTTGGCTGAACCCTGATTAGCCAGAAGTTTGATTCTCGCCCAACGTGTTTACTGGATGGACGGTTTCGGACGCAAGCTGTTCAATTGCGGGTCACACGTTTCAGCCACCGAACCAGTGGCCCATAGATGTCGGTCTTGGCCCGCCCGGCGGTCATCATACCAATATGTCCGGCGGCCAAAGGCCGGATCAGGACATGGGGCAGAGCCTGCGCCAGGGCCATCGCCGAGGCCGGAGGCACGATACGATCCTTCATGGGGATCATGGCAAGCGACGGCTTGATGAAATCTTGCGGCGACACCTTATGCCCGGCCAGAATCCATTCGCCTTTCGCGGGCTGGTTGGCCCCATACCATCCGAACAGACAGTCCCGCGCCACCGGCCCGGCCAAGGGAACGCCGTCGTTCAGCCAGTCTTCAAGCGCCACGAAATCCCTTGCCTTGGCCCGCTTCTGCGGCAGGCGGGAGAAGGCGCGGAATTTTTTGTCGGCCCCCCGAGGGTCGATGGTGGAAAAAAGGATCTGCAGAATATCCAGGGGCAGAGTGCCGTCCAGCTTGATGACGTCTTCCAGCCAGTCCTTCATGGTCATGACCATGCGGCCCTGGCTGTCGTCGGGCTGGTGAAAGTCCCAGGGCGTGGCCAGCAGGGCCAGACCACGCACGTCGTCTTGACGCAAGACTCCCAGCCCCAAGGCCAGCAGCCCGCCCATGCAATAGCCGGCGATGGCCGGTTTTTGTCCCGTCAGGCGGATCACTTCGTCCAGGACCCGGCTTAAGCGTCCGGCAATATAATCTTCGAGGGTGAAGGACTTTTCGATCTCAGCAGGAGCATCCCAATCCACCAGGAAAGGCCGAAGCCCCTTCTCGGCCAGATAGCGCATCAGGCTGCGCTTGGCGGAAAGGTCCAGGATATAGGCGCGGTTGATCAGCGAAGGGATCACCAACACCGGCGCACCATCGGAGCCAGGCAGGGAATAATCCACCAGCCGGGTGGTGCCCTCGGACCAGACCACCGGCATGTCGCTCAACGAGCGACGATAGGGATGATGACGATAGGCCTCGATGCCGCGCAGAAAACCATCCATGCGACGGTAAACTTCAGCCTCGACGGCCTGATCAAAGGCCTTTGGGTCGACGGCTTCTAGGCTTTGGCGCAGATGCTCCGCCGGTGCCTGCAAGTGCGGCTTCAAGACGAGCGACCCGTTCTTCAAGCTCGGCAACGCGCCGCGCGAGGACAGAAGCGTCGTCGCCTGGGACACCAGATGGTACGGCAGGGGGCGCGGTCCCTGTCGATGGGGCATTATCCTTGTCGGACTCATGGGCCTCCCCAGATCGGGTTTTGATGCCGGTTGCTTGAGTGATAGCGGCGGCGCTGGTGGTCACCAGACGATAGGCCTGGGCCATGGAGTCCGCCAGCTTGGGGTCATTGACCATGGCCGCCATCTGGTCCTGCCACAGGTCCATATAGCGGCGCGCAAGCTGTTCAAGATCGGGCGCATCGGTCATGGCCAACACTATAAACAGACCCCGGCACTTTGACCAGACGCCGCCTCTGCCATTCGGCTTGCAAAAAATTACGGGCCTGTGGTCCAACCCAGACGCTTGAAATCCAAGCGTCTGGATAAGTTGGCCCACCAACTGTTTGAATTGTGGAAACAAATCTTCCTTTTGCGCGAGCCGCAAATGTTAAATTTTTTCCACTAGGGCGTTATATTTACCGACAGAAGCTGATAAGCTGCACTGCAACGACATTTGCCAGCCGCCACCAGAAAGCCCTATCCGATGACGAGCAGCGCCCCGATCACGATTAAAAAATACGCCAACCGCCGCCTCTATAACACCGCCACCAGCAGCTATGTCACGCTGGATCATCTGTGTCAGATGGTGAAGGACAACGAGGATTTCGTCGTCTATGACGCCAAAAGCGGCGAAGACATCACCCGCTCGGTCCTGACCCAGATCATCGTCGAAGAGGAATCCAAGAGCGGACAGAACCTGCTGCCCATCGGTTTCCTGCGCAATCTGATCGGCTTTTATGGCGACCAGCTGAGCGGCGTCCTGCCGCGCTATCTGGAAACCAGCATGCAGTCGTTCCAGCGCAACGAAGAACAGATGCGCCAGTATATGTCGGGCCTGTTTCCCTTCAATCCGCTGGAAGAGATGAACAAGCAGAATATGGCCCTGTTCGACAGCGCCATGAAGATGTTCTCTCCCTTCTATGGCACGCAAGGCCAGAACCCCGCCGCCGCCGCCATGGTCGAAGCCGGCCGGCAGGCCGAAGCCACCATCGCCGACCTGCAAAGCCGTCTGAAGGCTATGCAGGAGCAGATCGAGAAGCTGACCAAGGCTAAATAACGCCTTGATCAGACTCATCTTCTTGAGCTGAACCCGCCATTGGGATAGGTTAAGAGGTTCTTAACCTTCCTGGTGGACTGGGCGTCTTACCTTGGTATCCAGAATCGGCATATCCGGCTCGTCATGGGCCGATTATCGGGCGAAGACGGCAGATGCCGCCGCCCAGGGCAAGCTAGGTCTTGCCGCCGCTCAGGCCTACCTGCAAGCCTCCTCGGTCGTCACTCCAGCCACAACCCCCACGCCCACCGTCTACCAGCCCCTCCCGGCCAGCCAGGATGGGCAGGAAGAAACCCGCGCCAGTTCGGACCAGGCCTCTCAAGGCAATTCCAACAATTCCTTCACCTCGTTCCAATCCGCCGCCGACTTCAGCCAGATGCTGGCGGCCCAGGAAGCCGGCAGCCAAACCCTGCAGGCCGAGGCAAAGCCCCAGACCCAGCCCGCCCAAAGCCAGTTGGCCACCGGCAGGGCTTTGGGCGCCTATGCCGCCACCCTCTCCCTAACCGAAGACCCTTCGGCCCTGGAGATGCAGTCCCCCGGATGGAGCGGCAGCACCGCCCCTGGCCAAACCGTCCGACTGCTTGCCTGACGGCAAGGAATCACGCCCTAAAAAATTCATGATCTTCCGCCTGGGTGGGCCGCCCCCAGCCGCGGCAATCCTTTGCCTGCTGACAAACGTCCATTTTGGTCAAAAACTCAAATGCGACGAAGGTCAGGCTTGTTCCTTATGGCAAATGATGATTTCCTTTATATCAGACACTTTGCCATTCGTAGTCACCTGCCCGAGATTATCAGGCAGCATGTTAGGGTTTACCCTATCTTTAGAAAAGCTGAATATTAATCTTTACTGTTCGTCTCTATCCTAGTCTTTTTAGTTACCTTTTGATAACCAGCAGCGCTTACAGTCACTTACATGGTTTGTCTCATTATTTTGTTGCTTGTCGAAAAAAATAAGAATAATCACCTACCAACCTTGGAAATAGACTCACTGGTTTTGTGTCCTTTCCCTCCCCCGATTCATTGATGTTTAGGACTATGTCGATCAACCCTGAAGGCAAGGCCGCCAAGCCGCTCAACCGCGCCAACGACACCGACCGCCATGTCGGGGCTCGTATCCGTGAACGTCGCATCATGTTGGGGCTCAGCCAACAACAGATGGCCGACCTGATCGGCGTCACCTATCAGCAGGCTCATAAGTACGAGCGCGGCATCAACCGCATCTCGGCCGGCCGTCTCTTCGAGATCGCCCAGGTGTTGGGCGTGCCGGTGGGTTATTTCTTCGAGGGACTGGACACCCAGCGGGTGCCCGATCTGACCTCGCGTCAGCGCATGTGCCTGGAGCTGGCGCGCAACTTCGCCTGCATCTCCAACGAGCGGCATCAGGAAGCCTTAAGCCAGCTGGCCCGGGCTTTGGCTGCGGAAAGCAATTAAACGAAAGGAAGTTACTTCTTGCCCAGGGCCTTGGAGGCATCCTCGGTCAGGGCAAGGAGCAGGTCCATGGCCCGATCAGCCCCACCGGGGAATTGCCCGGCCAGGGCCAGGGCGATGAAGCCATGGCTGGCGGCGATCAGGCTGTCGGCCAGATCGTCGGCGTCCTCGGGGGCTTCACGCTTGATGGCCAGTTCGCCGGCCACCTTGCGCAATTGCGCCAGGGCCGGACCGGCCCCGCCGCCGTGACAGGCCTGGCCTGACAAACCAAACATCACCGCGTAAATTTCGGGGTTCGCCATGGCGAAATCCCACAGCAGCCGCACGGCAGCGCGTAGACGCTTGGCAGGGCCATGGCCAACGTCCGACAGGGCCTTTTCCATACTCTCGGCCAACTGGTTGCGCCCTTCGGCGGCCAGGGCGTCGAGGATTTCATCCTTGTCGCGGAAATATTGATAGAGCGCCGGCGCACTGCAGCCGATGCGGGATGCCACGGCGCGCACGGTCACTGCCGGCCAGCCCTGCTCGGCGGCCAGGGTGCGGGCGGCATCGACGATCTCCTTGCGACGGGAGGGATATCCGTTTTTCTCGCTCATGGGGAAAATGCTAGCACGGGGAAAAGAGCCATTCCAGTGACGGTCCTGTTATTCCAGCATTTTTAAAGCCCAGGTCGCCGCTTCCGCGACCAGAGGCGAAGAATCGCCCCTGAGAGCCTGAACAATCGGCCGATGCGCCCCATCCCCGCCATTGCCGATGGCCGTCAGAACATTGCGCAGGAAACGATCGCGGCCAATGCGCTTGACCGGCGAACCGGCAAAGACCTGACGGAAGGAGGCATCATCGAGACCAGCCAGATCCCCCAAACGCGGGGCCAACAGCTCGGCGCGGGGCAGGTAGTCAGACTCGGCGGTCGATTTAGCGAATTTGTTCCAGGGACAGGCGGCCAGACAATCGTCGCAGCCATAGATGCGGTTGCCCATTTGGGAGCGCAGCTCTTCTGGGATGGGGCCGGGGTTCTCGATGGTCAGATAGGAGATGCAGCGCCGGGGCTCGATGCGGCCATCGGTCAAGGCATTGGTGGGACAAGACGTCTCGCAGGCCCGGCAGGCGCCGCAGCGGTCTGGCTCGGACGGGTCGGGCTCAAGCTCCAGGGTGGTGTAAATCTCGCCCAGAAACAACCAGCTGCCGAAGCGGCGCGACACCACATTGGTATGACGACCCCGCCAACCCAGGCCAGCACGCGCCGCCAGAGGCTTTTCCATGACCGGAGCAGTGTCGGTGAAGACCTTCAACTCGCCGCCATGAGTCTCGACCAACCAGCGGGCCAGGGCCTTCAGGCGTTTCTTCAGGGTGTCGTGATAGTCGCGGCCTCGGGCATAGACCGAGACATGCCCCCTGCCCTCTGCCCCCAGCGAAGCCATGGCGTCCTTGCCGGGGCCATAGTTCTCGCCCAGGACGATGACGCTGCGGACATCTGGCCACAGGCCCTGGGGGGATGTGCGCTGCTCGAAGCGCTCGGCCATCCACCCCATCTCGCCATGACGGCCATCGGTCAGATAGGCAGCCAAATCCTCGGCCACCCCAAGCACCGGCTCGGCAGAGGTGAAGCGGGCCTCGGCGAAGCCCAGCTCCAGCGCCTTCTGCCGAATGCCCTCTTTCATGAACTAACCGCGTCCGCGATAACCGGCAACCCCCTGGTCAGGCAGCCACAAGCCTTCCGGCGGCTTGCCGGTCTGCCAGAAGACATCAATGGGAATGCCGCCGCGCGGATACCAATAGCCGCCGATGCGCAACCACAGGGGCGACAGAGCATCCACCAGCCGCTTGCCGATGCTGACCGTACAGGCCTCGTGGAAGGCGCCGTGATTGCGGAAGCTGCCCAGGAACAGCTTCAGAGACTTGCTCTCCACCAGCAACTCATCGGGCACATAATCGATGACCAGATGGGCAAAGTCAGGCTGGCCGGTGATGGGGCAGAGCGAGGTGAACTCAGGAGCGGCAAAGCGCACCAGATAGGTGGTGCCCGGGTGGGGATTGGCCACCGTCTCCAGCACCGCCTTGTCGGGGCTGTCGGGCAGTTCGGTCTTGCCGCCCAACTGGGTCAGGCTGTCATAGATGGTCTCGGCCATGGGGCTTCCTCACAAAGGCTCGATATCTCCGCCCGCCTGCAGGGCGGCGAAGTCGGCGGCGTAGGTTTGCAGGCGGCCTTCGGCGATGGCGGCCCGCAGGTCCCGCATCAGGTCCTGATAGTAATGCAGATTGTGCCAGGTCATCAGCATCAGTCCCAGCACCTCTTCGGCTTTGGCCAAATGATGCAGATAGGCGCGGCTGTAATTGCGGCAAGCCGGGCAGGCGCAAGCCTCATCCAGCGGACGAGGATCGTCGGTGTGACGGGCGTTGCGGATGTTGACCGTGCCGCGCCGGGTGAAGGCCTGACCGGTGCGGCCGGACCTTGTCGGCAGCACGCAGTCGAACATATCGATGCCGCGCATCACCGCGCCGACGATGTCCGAGGGCTTGCCCACCCCCATCAGATAGCGCGGGCGATTGCTCGGCAATTGCGGCGTGGTAAAATCCAGGACGCGGAACATTTCCTCCTGCCCCTCGCCCACGGCCAGACCGCCGACGGCGTAACCGTCGAAGCCGATTTCCTTCAGCTTGGTGGCGGATTCATTGCGCAGGGGCTCGTAAGTGCTGCCCTGGACGATGCCGAACAGGCCATAGCCTTCCCGCTCGACAAAGGCTTCCTTCGACCGCCGGGCCCAGCGCATGGAAAGCTGCATGGACTCACTGGCCTGTTTCTCGGTGGCCGGATAGGGCGTGCATTCGTCGAAGGCCATGGTGACGTCGGCGTCCAGCATGCGCTGGATCTCCATGGAGCGTTCCGGCGTCAGCATATGCTTGCTGCCGTCCAGATGGCTTTGGAAGGTCACGCCCTCTTCGGTCATCTTGCGCAGCTTGGACAGGCTCATCACCTGGAAGCCGCCGGAATCCGTTAGGATCGGACCCGGCCAGTTCATGAAGCGATGCAGGCCGCCCAGCCGCTCGACCCGCTCCGGCGTCGGGCGCAGCATCAGATGATAGGTATTGCCCAGCACGATCTGAGCCCCGGTCGAGGCCACCGACTCCGGAGCCATGGCCTTGACCGTACCCACCGTGCCCACCGGCATAAAGGCGGGAGTATCCACCGGGCCATGCGCCGTCTGTAGCCGACCCAGCCGCGCCTGGCCGTCCTGGCCAAGATGTTCCCAGTGAAATGCGGTCACGATGCGCGCTCCAGAAAAGAGGTGTCGCCGTAAGAGTAGAAGCGGTAGTGATGAGCCTTGGCATGCTCATAAACCGCCTGCATATGCTCCAAACCGGCGAAGGCCGAAACCAGCATGAAGAGCGTCGATTTCGGCAAATGGAAATTGGTCATCAGGGCATCGACGATTTTGAAGCGATAACCCGGGGTGATGAAGATGTCGGTAGCCCCATCGAAAGCATGCAGCACCCCCTGATCGTCGGCGGCACTTTCCAGCAGGCGCAGGGCGGTGGTGCCGACGGCGACGATGCGTCGGCCAGCAGCGCGGGCCTCGTTGATGCGAGCGGCGGCTTCGGCTGTGACCACACCGCGCTCGGAATGCATCTTGTGGTCGCGGGTGTCATCCACTTTGACAGGGAGGAAGGTCCCAGCGCCCACATGCAAGGTCAGGGTTTCACGGGAAACACCTCGGGCTTCCAGCGCCGCCAGCAGGCCGGGGGTGAAATGCAGTCCGGCGGTAGGGGCCGCCACCGCGCCGGGATCGCGGGCGAAGATGGTCTGATAGTCACGCTTATCCTGCTCGTCGGCCCCGGCCTCGCGCTTGATATAGGGCGGCAGCGGCATTTCGCCGTAAGCCTCAAGGGCCAGCATCAAATCGTCGCCACTCTTATTAAAGGCCAGAGTGACTTCCCCGGCCTCGCCCTTTTCCACCACCTCGGCCTGAAAACCCACGGCCCAGTGGATGATGTCGCTGGGCTTCAGCTTCTTGGCCGGACGGGCGAAGACCTTCCAAACCGCCAGACCGATGCGCTCGTGCAGAGTCACCTCGATCCCGGCCTCGCCGCGCTTGCCCTTCAGCCGGGCCGGGATCACCCGGGTGTCGTTGAAGACCAGCAGATCGTCGGGCCGCAGCAAGGCGGGCAGATCGGCGACGTGATAATCGCCCAGGCCATCGACCCGGACATGCAGAAGCTTGGCCGATTCCCTGGGGACGGCGGGTCGTTCGGCGATCAGCTCGCGCGGCAGCTCGAAATCGAAAGAGGAGACATCCATGGAGGCGGGGTGTGCCAGCTTTGCCGGCCCAACGTCAATGAGAAAACAAATCGCCCTTGCGGGCCAGGGTCAAACCTTGCTGCTCCAGCAGCTTGGGCCAAGCATCGCTGGCCAGAAAGTCCCATTCCACCTGACGCGGGCCGGTCAGGCTGTCGACAGCTTCCAAAGCAGCATCCACATGGCCGGGGTGGATCATCAGCAAGGAGCCGTCGCGCACCCCACGCAGCATGAAGGCCAAGCGATCCCCCAGGGGAGCCGAGGCCGGATCATAAAAGCCGGTAAAGCCGCGATTGACGGCGATGCCCCGCGCCGTCGCCGTCTTGGCAAAGCCTTTGGCCAGGGCCGTGACCACTGCGGCCTTCACCGCTCCACCCCGACGCAACAGCGTCAGCGGACGCTCGGAGCAATCGCGCAGCCAACAGATGGCGGGATCGAGGCGATGATGGAATAGACCGAAGACCACCTGACGGACGCCCGGCAGCAGATGCACATGCTGATGGCCGTCGATGAAGTCGGGCAGACGTCCGAACTGGACTTCGAAGGCGGTAAGCTGGGCGTTGAATTCCAGGGCGATCTCGCTCAATGGCAACATGCCGACCAAGGCCGCCTTGATCAAAGTCCCCACCGTGGGCATGCGTCCCTCGGGTGCCAAGACCGACATTTCGGTCAAAGGCTGCTGATCGGTCAGGGTCAGATGCAGCCCCACCTCCAACCGGTCGCCAAGGCTGCGGGACAGATCGGCCAAAGACAGCGCTTCCGCCGCCCAAGAGGGCATGCAGGTCATGACCCCGGTGGCGGTGATCCGTCCTTGCTCCGCCAGCTGGCGAATCCCCAAGCTAACCGCCGGTGACAGGGCATAATCGTCGGCACAGACGATCAAACGGCAAAGAGGTTGGGAGTTTGGGTTCATACCCATGAGTTATGCCATAGTCTGACCCTGCCGTCATCTCTAGATAAGGGCATACTTCCAGCAAAACCAAGGATTGTTTTATCCAAACGGATAATAAGCCAATACCGAAAGAAACAATTAAATACTGATAAAGCTTTATTTGATTTCGCTAATTTTTGCGCAGAATAAACGTAACCGAACCATAACCCATAAATGTGGGAAAGGTCGGTAGTGTCCGCCCATTATTTCATCACAAGGTCTAGGCAAAATGAAACGTAAAGACTCTTCGTCCGAGCCGACGATCGCCCACGGCAAAGATGCCGATGGCTGCCGTGGCTTGATCGAAGTTTGGCTGAATCGTTTCTTTCCCGTCTGGTCCGACATGCCGCCCTATGACCGGGCCAGCCATTATTTCCGGCTGACGCAGCCGGGCTCGACGGTGAAGCGATAACCCACGCCATGCATGGTCATGATCAGGCGGGGCCGGCGGGGATCGTCGCCCAGCTTGCGCCGCAATTGCGCGATGGTCACATCGATGCTGCGGCTGGTGGGGGCCAGACCCCGGCTGCTGATCCGTTCCAATAACCATTCCCGATCCAAAGGCCGCCCGGCATTGGCCGCCAGAGTGGCCAGCAGTGCCGCCTCGGCTCCGGTCAGGCGAATTTGCCCGCCTTCGGGGCTGGTCAGTTCGCGCCGCTCGCAGTCCAGCCGCCAGCCGGCGAAGTGATAAGCCTCGCTGTCGCTGGGGGAACGGCCACGGATCAATTCCATCTTGCCGGCCAGATTGCGCAGGCGGGCCAACAGCTCGCGGGGATAGACCGCCATCGGCACCCAATCATCGGCCCCCTGCTCCAGGGCGCAGGCGCCGCTGTCGGGACATTCGGCGACCAGCAAGATACCGGCGTCGGTCCTGGGACGGATCAGACCAAGCAGACCGCCCGCGATCCGCAGGCAACAGCCCGAGACCAACATGACCAGATCGATGGAGGGTTCCGCAGCCAAGGCCGCCAGAGCCGCCTCGGCTCCCGTCACCAGATGCAGTTCGAAATTGGCCTGTTCCAATCCGGCCACCAAACGCGGCACGGCGTCGCTCATCTCGGCGATGATCAGCAGGCGATGAAGACTTTGCGGCAACGCGTCATTCCCTCGACCAAAGCCAGCACAAAGGCCAGCTCATGCACACCCCTGTCCTATGGCTATAGTCGAAGTTTTCGTGGGAGGAAATGTTTTTGTGAATGTTTCTTAGCCGCAACTGGGCCGCAACTGGCCAGGACTAACGTCCCAGATGCCCCCAGCCCAGCCAAGGGGCCCAGAACAGCTCAAACTGCCTGCTCATCTGCTGCATTGCCAAGGCATTCCAAGCTGACATCATCTCGATCGGGGATTGCATTCCCATCACAGAGCCCGTCAGCATCTGCTCCAGCCGTTGCTGTACGGCCAAGCCGAAATCCCGGACCATTTCCTCGCCCAGCGGCCCCAACTGGAAGCTGGGCCGCAGGCCGACGCTAAATACCTCCTCGCCGCTGCCCGACGGATGGGGTCGCCGACTAACGGCGATATCGAAACCGGGCAGATGGGCGGTCAGGGTAATCTGGTCCATGGCAGGCGACTCCCAAGTGTGCCTCCACATCGTGAGCCATAGACCACCCCCATCGCAAGTGCGGGTTTGAGAAGCTTTCGCAAAAGCTCTAGACTTGAACATCCCTGATATGTAACTTAGTTGACGTATGCGTAAACCTGGGCGTCTGATCCTGGGGCGCGAGGCAACCGTCAGGGACCGAATCATGTCTTCAGAGGATCTTCAGGAACGGCTCGGCGCCGCCTTGCCCCAATTGGCAGGCCTGGGCGCCATCTTCAAATTTGACCTGGGCGAAGATGGCCGCTGGTTGGTGGATGCCCGTCAAGGCGGCGCCAATCTCAGCCAGGACGAGGGGGAAGAGGATGCAGATTGCACCCTCAGCCTCAGCGCCAAAACCTTGGGCAAACTGCTGGACGGCAGCATGGACCCCATGCTGGCCTATGGGCTTGGCCGCATCAAGGTGCGGGGCTCCATGGGCTTGGCCATGAAACTTGTCTCTGCCCTGAGCTGACCCCAGGAGATCACGTGATGACCTTTTCCGCACCCACGGCCCATATGCTGGCTCTGTTGACCGCCCTCTTGGGCACCGGCAGCGCCCAGGCGGCGGCTCCGCTTCCGCCGACACCCTCCAATCTGGACTTCACCATATTGATGGATGGCGATCCTATCGGCCATGAAACCTATGATTTCCGCCAGACAGAGGGCCAGACCAATGTCGTGGTCAAGACCCAGACGGACGCCAAGGTTTTGTTCCTGACTTTCCACTACCAGCATCAGCGCCAGGAGAATTGGAAAGACGGACAACTGCTGTCCCTGAAATCCGATACCGACGACGATGGCACCAAGCATCATGTGGAAGCCGTCGCCCAAGACGGTTCCCTCAGTCTGACCGCCGACGGCAAGCCGGTCAGCTTAAGTCCCAACAGCCTGCCCTTAAGCCTGTGGAACAAGGCCCTGCTTTCCACCGATAGCCTTTATGGCGTCATCGATGCCCAGGCTTATCACATCTCGGTGCAGGATCTGGGCAAAGAAAGCCTGACCCTCTCGGGCAAGGCCTTCGAGACCCAGCACTATCGCATCGCCGGCGATGTCCAGCGTGACCTGTGGTACGGCACAGACGGCCTGCTGGTTCAGGCCACCTTCGAACGACGCGGCTACCCGATCAAATTCATTCGCAACTAAAGGCCCTATCCCATTGGTCCGGAGCGGCACCGGCCCTTTGGTTTACGTATACGGAAAGCGCTTGACGTATACAAATGTTGCCGCCATCATCCGATTAATGATGGCGCCCAAAGAGGCGTCGACTGGGAGAGGCACGATCATGATGGGGAAACTACGCTTCGCTACCTGTGCGTCCGTATTAGGGCTGGGCGCATCCTTCTTCACCGCTGGCAGCGCTCTGGCTTCGGGCTTTGCTCTGCGTGAAGAAAGCGCCGAGGGCTTGGGCAACGCCTTCGCCGGCCAAACCGCCAAGGCTTATAACGCCAGTACCGTCTATTACAATCCTGCGGGCATGAGCAATCTGACCCAGGATGAGGTCGCCGGCACAGTCACCTGGATCGCGCCGGTGGCCAAATTCACCGGCAGCAACAGCAGCCCCTTTGGCGGCAATCTGACTGGCAGCCAGCCCAGCAACGCCATCAAGCCTGCGGCTGTGGGTACTGTCTTTGGCGTCTATAAACTTAATCCCGACTGGACCCTGGGCATGTCGGTGGCAGCCCCTTATGGCATGCGCTCCGACTACAAGTCCGACTGGGTGGGCCGTTATCAGGCCCTGCACTCCGACGTCACCGACATCGAATTCTCGCCGGTGCTGTCTTATAAGGTGGATGAACATTGGTCGGTAGGTGGCGGCCCTCGCGTCGACTATATGGAAGCCACACTCAGCCAGGCGGTGAACTCCAATGCCATCAGCCTTGGAAACGGCGGCGGCGCAGTTTCCCAGGACGGCATCGGCAAGGTCTGGGGTGACGACACCGGCATCGGCTATGTGCTGAGCGGCCTTTACAAGCTTGACGAAAGCACCCGTGCCGGCATCACCTATCGCTCCCGCGTCGATCATAAGCTGGACGGCAGTGTGCAGTTCAATACGCCCGGCCTTAACGGTGCTATCGCCAGCGGCGCCAACCTGATCAGCCAAGGCGCCTCGGCCAAGATGACCACTCCGGACTCTCTGGTCCTCGGCCTGTATCACGAGCTGAACGAGCAGTGGGCGGTCATGTCTGACTTGTCTTGGACCCATTGGTCGCTGTTCAAAAGCCTGAACGTGGTTGGCGACAACAGCAAGACGGTCAACTACACCAACGAACATTGGCACAACACCTACTTTGCTTCGCTGGGCGCCAACTTCAAGCCGAACGACAAATGGGTTCTGCATGCTGGTCTCGCCTATGACCAGAGCGCGGTGCATGACGGCACCCGTACGGCACGCATTCCGGACTCCAATCGCTATTGGACCGGCGCCGGTGCCACCTATAACGTCTCGCCCGATGCAAACGTGAGTCTGGCCTATGCGCATCTGTTCGCCGACAAGGCCAGCCTTGTCGAGACGGCCAATGCTGCTTCCGGTACCTTGACCGGCAGTTACGACAACAGCGTGGACATTGTCAGCGCCAGCTTCGTCCTTAAGTTCTAAAGAAGCCGTCTCCCGTCCGGGCAACCGGGCGGGAGGGGTCTGACAAGAAGAAACCGGAGCGCCCCATGTCCGCCGCCGCCTTGACCACGCCGATCCCCCTTTTGCCCGTGACGGCGATTCTGGACGCCACCGTCCGCCGCTGCCCGGACCGTCCCGCCTTGGATTTCCTGGGCCGCAAGACCAGCTACGCCGAACTGGCCCGACTGGTGGAGCGCGCCGCCCGTGGCTTTCAGCAGTTGGGCGTCAGGAAAGGCACCCGTGTCGGCCTCTGTCTGCCCAACAGTCCCTATTACGTTGTCTGCTATTTCGCCATCCTGAAGGCTGGCGGCATCGTGGTGAACTTCAACCCGCTCTATGTGGAGCGCGAACTGAAGCATCAGATCGAGGATTCCGGCACCACCATCATGGTGACCCTGGACATCCACCAGATTTACCCCAAGGTCGCCGCCATGCTGGAGGCCACCTCCTGTCTGGAACGCATCGTCGTCTGCTCCATGAGCGGCATCCTGACCGCCGTCAAAAGCGTGATGTTCCAGGTCTTCAAGCGTTCCGAGATCGCCGACATCCCCGACGATCTGCATCATGTCTCCTTCGAGCGGCTGATCACCAATGACGGCAAGCCCAAGCCGGTCGAGATCGACGCCGCCGCCGACACCGCCGTGCTGCAATATACCGGCGGCACCACCGGCGTGCCCAAGGGCGCCATGCTGACCCACGGCAATCTGTCCGCCAACACTGAACAACTCCGCCGCTGGGTTCCCGGAGTCGAAGTCGGCCAGGAGCGCATGCTGCTGGTGCTGCCGCTGTTCCATGTCTTCGCCATGACCGTGGGCATGAACCTAGGCATCGCCCTGGGGGCCGAGTTGATCTTGCTGCCCCGCTTCGAGCTGGATCAGGTGATGAAGAACATCACCAAGAAGCGCCCGACCCTGTTCCCCGGCGTGCCGACCATCTATACGGCCCTGAACGCCGCCGCCGAGACCGGCGAATGGGACCTGTCTTCCATCAAGATCTGCATCTCGGGCGGCGCACCCCTGCCTGTCGAGGTCCGTGCCCGTTTCGAGCAACTGACCGGCTGCCGGCTGGTGGAGGGCTACGGCCTGTCGGAAAGCTCGCCCGTCGCCACCTGCAATCCCTTGACCGGCAACACCAAGATCGGCTCGGTCGGCGTGCCTTTGCCGGGCACCACCATCGAAGTGCGCTCGCCCCTCGATCCCGCCATCCTTATGGAGCAGGGCGAAAAGGGCGAAATCTGCATCCGTGGCCCCCAGGTCATGGCCGGCTATTGGCAGCGCCCCGGCGACACCGAGGCGGCGATGCATGAAGGCTCTCTGCGCACCGGCGACATCGGCTATATGGACGAAGACGGCTTCGTCTTCCTGGTGGACCGCATCAAGGATGTGATCATCAGCGGCGGCTACAACGTCTATCCCCGCGTTATCGAGGAAGCTCTCTATCAGCATCCCGACGTCGCCGAGGTGGTGGTAATCGGCGTCCCCGACCATTACCGCGGTCAGGCTCCCAAGGCTTTTGTCCGCCTGAAGGACGGCCACCGGGCCAGCCCCGAACAGCTGAAGGAATTTCTGGCGGGCTATGTCTCCCGGGTGGAAATGCCCAAGCTCATCGAACTGCGCAAAGAGCTGCCCAAGACCATGGTCGGCAAATTGAGCAAGAAAGAACTGATCGCCGAGGAAGCCAACAAGGCTGCCCCCGAGGCCTTCAAAGCGTCCTAAGACCAGAAAAGGCTTTCCAATGGCCCCCGTCCTGTTCATTATCCGCGCCCATGAAGTGACGTATAGGGAAGCTTCCAGCTCTCCTCGTCATTTTGCGCACGTGAAAAAGGAACAGTCCCATGGAAAAGATCTACTCGGTTACGGAACTGGCGAAGGACTTGGGAGTAACTCCCCGGACCATCCGCTTCTACGAGGATCAAGGACTGGTTTCGCCGCAGCGCGCCGGCAACACCCGGGTCTATTCCCATCGCGACCGGGCTCGGATGATTCTTATCCTGCGCGGCAAACGGCTGGGCTTCACCCTTCGCGACATCAAGGAATTCCTCGATCTCTATGTGGTGGACACCACGCAGGTCGAGCAGATGCAGCTGCTCATCACCAAGGTGCGCGCCCGCATCAAGCTGCTGGAAGACCAGCGGCAAGCTCTGGAGCTGTCCCTGCACGAGTTGCGGGACATCGAGAAAATCACCTCCGACTCCCTGACCAACAAGGGAGCGCCCATCCCACCGGCCTGAGACGCCGGACCCGCATTAGACGTCAGCGGTCTTCGTCTCGGGCCTTCAACAGAACATTGTTCAGCTTGGAGATCCGTCAATGAAGACCGTGGTTATCGCGGGCTATGCCCGTTCGCCTTTCACTCCCGCCAAGAAGGGCGATCTCGCCACTGTTCGCGCCGATGATCTGGCCGCCTCGGTGGTCCGCGAGCTGGTGGCCCGCACCGGCGTCAAGGCCGACGATCTGGAAGATCTGATCCTGGGCTGCGCCTTCCCCGAGGGTGAGCAAGGTCTCAATCTGTCCCGTCTGGTCGGTTTCATTGCCGGTCTGCCCTTGAGCGTGGCCGGTCAGACCATCAACCGCTTCTGCGGCTCCTCCATGCAGTCGATCCATGCCGCCGCTGGCGCCATCCAGATGGGGGCCGGCGAGGTCTTCGTCTGCGCCGGCGTCGAAAGCATGAGCCGGGTGCCGATGATGGGCTACAACCCTCTGCCCAACTCGGCCCTCTATGCCGCCAATCCCGGTGCCTACATCGGCATGGGCGACACCGCAGAGAATGTGGCCCGCGAATGGAACATCAGCCGTTCCGAGCAGGAAGCCTTCGCCGTCAAGAGCCACCAGAAGGCCGCCGCCGCCCAAGCCGCCGGTCGTCTGGCCGATGAAATCGTTACCATCGGCAAGGTCAATCAGGACGGCTGCATCCGCGCCGAGACCACTGCCGAAGGTCTCGCCACTCTGAAGCTGGCCTTCGACCAGAACGGCTCGGTCACCGCCGGCACCAGCTCGCCCCTGACCGATGGCGCTTCCGCCGTCATCGTCTGCTCGCTGGAGTACGCCGAGAAGAACGGTCTGACGCCCCTGGCCAAGATCGCCTCCATCGCCATCTCCGGCTGCCGTCCCGACATCATGGGCATCGGCCCGGTGGGCGCGTCCACCAAGGCCCTGGCCCGCGCCGGCATCACTGCCGCCGACCTCGGTGTCGTTGAGCTGAACGAAGCCTTCGCCGCCCAGGCCATCGCCTGCATCCGCGATCTGGGCCTGCCGGAAGA
>Ga0302193_10001542_pt1 | contig 19598 bp, 15 predicted proteins | sample II_Bog_E3_3_FD_200228 | JGI IMG/M metagenome (GOLD analysis project Ga0302193, IMG submission 200228) | Peat permafrost microbial communities from Stordalen Mire near Abisko, Sweden - II_Bog_E3_3 | ecosystem: Environmental > Terrestrial > Soil > Wetlands > Peat | place: Sweden: Abisko...
GTTTACGGTGTCGCCGGCCTGCAGGGCCGCCACTGCGGCAAACCCGGCGAGGACCGCGGTGGTCAAGGCGATCCGCTTGAGAAAGCCGCTCCCCTCCTTCTCCAACTCCTCATGAATGGCTTCGCTCAACTTTTCGGTTTCCAGTTCAGGATCTTCGGGCATGGTTCCTCCCTCTAACAGATTGAAAATCCATCCTGCCGCGAAACCCCCGAGGTAAGAATCGGGAATTTATTTTATACCCGCATCCAAAGGGAAGATCATGAGTCGGAGTCCTTCCTTCCCCCCTTCCGGGACAATCGCATCCTGTTCTTTGTCCATGGTCTGCCGAGATAGGCTCTCAATCCACGGGCTGGGGCTTGGCCCGCAATCCGGAAGCATTGGCCACGGCGCCGCCACCGAACAGGCCCACGCACAAGGTGGCCACGAGCAGCCCGCAAAGGGCGAAGCGCAGGCCGATCAGCCCGGCGCCGAATCCGATCAGGGGCGGCCCGACCAGGAAGCCCGCATAACCGGCCGTTGCCGCCATGGAAACCCCCACCGCCGGAATCCCCGTGGACCGTCCCGCCGCGCTGAAGATCACCGGAACGATGTTCGCCAGGCCGATGCCGACCAGCGCGAACCCCAGGCAGGCGGTCATGGCGCTGGGCAGGCCCAGCACCAGGGCAAGGCCCGTGGCGGCCAGCAGGCCACCGATGGCGACCACGATTCGGGACCCGAGCCGCCGGACCGAAAGGTCGCCCACCATCCGGCAGGAGGCCATGGCCAAGGCAAAGGAGGCATAGCCCAAGGCGGCCACTCCGGCCTGCCCGACAACCGTCGACCTCAGGAACACGGCGCTCCAGTCGGCCACGGCCCCTTCCACCAGCATGCAGAGGAAGGCCAGACCGGCGAGCCGCATCAGGGCGGCGCTGGGCAGGGCCAGACGGCCCACCGGCGCCCGGGATCCGGCACCCACGTCCCGCAGGGCGAAAACCGCGCTCCCCAGGATGAGCACACCAATGGCGAGGTCGGGCAAGGCCAGCCCGGCGACCACGCCGAAACCCGCAGCCTGGATGGCCGCGCCCACGGACGCCCCCAACAGGCCGCCCAGGCTCCAGGCGGCATGAAAGGAAGACATGATCGGACGCCCCTCCTGGGCCTCCAGGGCGCTGGCATGACCGTTCATGGCCACGTCCATGGCTCCATTGGCGGCCCCGAGGGCAAGCAGGGAAACGCACAACCACCCGAGGTCCGGGACCAGGGCCGGCAACGGCAGCAGGAGGGCAAACGCCAGCCCCATGATGGCCGTGCCACGCCCGCTTCCTCCGCGCCGGGCCAGGCGGCCGGCCAGGCCCATCGCGACCAGGGCTCCGCAGGCAAAGGCGAACAGCGCCAGGCCCAAGGAGGAATTGGCCAGCGCCAGCCTCTCCTTGATGCGGGGGATCTCCACCGCCCAGGCGCCGATTCCGAACCCGTTGGCGAGGAACACCGCCATCGTGGCGGTTCGCTCGGTGAAGTGCTTCATGGTTGTGCCTCCGGCATGGGGGCCATCCTGTTTTCGAACCTTATGGCCGAATCAAAAAGTTTCAGAAAAAAAGTCGATAAATTCATATGGCAGTTTACAACCTTCGGCACGCTTCGCAAGCCCACCGGAAAGTTTCCTGATGCCGACAGGGGCTCATCCGGGCGGCTCGGCCACCGGTTCAGCGGCAACGGGCGATTGAAACCTGGTGGACCTGGAAATCCAGTAGGGGTCGGGACCCGTCGCTGGCTATACTTCAGCCCATGAGCGCTCCGACCTATTCCGTACTCACCGCCATCGGCGCCGACCGCGTCGGCATCGTGGAGGACATCGCCGGCCTGGTGACCAGCCGGGGCGGAAATATCGAAGAAAGCAAGATGGCCGTGCTGGGCGGCGAATTCGCCGCCATCATGCTCATCGCCATGCCCGGCCCTGCCCTGGCCGCCCTGGACGTGCTGCTGGGTGGCCTGGGCCAGGAACTCGGGCTCCACCTTGCCCTCAAACCCACCACCCAGCCCCGCGCCACCGCCTCGGGCCGGCCCTACTTCCTGGAGACCATCAGCCTCGACACTCCGGGGATCGTCCAGGCGGTCACCGCGCTGCTTAAACGGCACCGGATCAACATCGAGGAACTGGAGACCGAGACCCTCCCGGCTCCCTGGACCGGCGCGCCCATGTTCCGCATGCGCGCCACCCTGATCCTGGGCGCCACCGTCTCCCTGGCCGCCCTCAAGGCCGACCTGGTGGAGCTGGAAGGGGAGAGGGACCTGGATATCAACCTCAAGCCCGCCTTGCCCGGCCTGCCGGAATAAGAGCCGTCAGCTCCCGACCAGTTGGTCCGGATCGGCCGTGACCGGCCGGGCTTGGCCTGAGCCCGTCAGCCATGGCTCGAGCAGGGACTGGGCGCGCTCCATGGACCGGAACAGCTTGCCGATCCTCGCGGCCTGCGCCGGGTCGGCCGCCTCCATCTGCCAGGCGGCCTTCTGCTGCAGGATGGGCGCGAAGCGCCCGGCGATGGCCTGCAGCAACGGCGGCAGGATCCGGTCCACCCCGGCCGCGTTCTCCCGGTCCTTCAGCCTCCGTTCCAGCATCTGCACCTCACCGAGGTCGCGGATCAGGGCGGAGCAGGCCAGCACGGCGCCCTCACTGCCGAGGATGGGCGCGAAGGTGATGCTGGCCGGGAAACCTTGGCCATCCTTCCTGAGCATGGGACGGGCGGCATCCCGGATGGTCTGTCCTTTGCCGACCTGGGCGAGGATCGCATCCAGCTCCCCGTTCCCTGCGGGTGCCGTGAGCCGGGAGAAGAGCTGGCCCAGGGCCTCGGCCCTGGAATAACCGAAGATCGTTTCGGCCGCGGCATTCCAGGTCAGGATCCGGCCGTCGGCGCTGAACGAGACGATGGCCTCGCCCACGCTCTGGATCAGGCCTTCCAGGTAGCGGCGGGTCTTGAGGTTGTCCTGGTTGGCCCGCTCCAGTTGGGACGAGATCGACCGGAGCTCCTCGTTCTTTTTCTCCAGCGCGTCCTTGACGCCTTTCAGTTCGGTGTACAGCCGCGCGGTCTCCATGTTGGCCTGGAGGGCGTCCGTGAGCAGCACCTGGGCGTCGGTCTCCTCGCCCCGGACCAGATCGGCAACCCGCAGGTCGCTGGAACGGTACGCCACCGACCCGGGCGGCTGCGGGACCGGTTCGGCCGCAGTGGGCAGCTCATGCATGGTGGCGCGCACGTTCTCCTCGATCAGGTCCAGCATCTGATCGAAATCCTTGATCTTCTTGTCCAGGTGGTACTTCCGGAAGGTGGTGCCCACCGTTTCCCGGGTCACGGCGATGAAGGTGTCCAGGACGCCCACGCCCCTGCTGGCCATGGCCTCGAAGGCCGGCACCGAGCGGAAATTCAGCCGCCGGTTCAGGACGCCCATGGGCATGGCGTCCGGGAGATCGCGCTTGTTGTACTGGATGACGAAGGGGATCTGCTTGAGGTTCAACCGGTTGGCATTGAGGTTGTGGTAGAGGTTGGAGAGCGAGTCGACGTTCTCCTGCATCTGGGCTTCGCTGGAATCCGCGACGAAAACCACGCCGTCCGCTCCGCCCAGCACCACCCGGCGGCTGGCGTCATACTGGACCTGCCCGGGCACGGTGTAGAGCTGAAGATGGATGGCGTTGCCGAAGAAGGTTCCCAGCTTGATCGGCAGCAGATCGAAGAACAGTGTCCGGTCATCCTGGGTGTTGACCGAGAACATCTCGCCCCGTTCGGAGCCCTCGCACATGGCGTGCAGCACCCGAAGGTTGGTGGTCTTGCCGGAAAGCCCTGGACCATAGTAGACCAGCTTCAACAGGATCTCGCTTGCCCGAGTATTGAACTGGACCATGGCTCCCCTGACGCCCCACGTGAATGACACGATAATTGCGCCGCTCCCCCCTTGCGGTTCGGCGCCGATTACTGGACACCGGAGAGACAGCTCTCCCCTACTTTAGTTCCAACGCACGCAATGTGCTAGCGTGAAAGGAATTCTCCGGGGGCCGGATCGAGCCGGGCCTCCGCCTTTCCCGAGCGAGACATGAGCCGATTCTGGAGCAGCGTCGTCCACACCCTGACCCCCTATGTGCCCGGGGAGCAGCCCAAGCTGGACAATCTGGTGAAGCTGAACACCAACGAGAACCCCTACGGCCCTTCGCCGAAGGCATTGGAGGCGATCCGGTCCGCGACCCTGGACACCCTGCGCCTGTACCCCGATCCCAACGCCGACCAGTTGAGGGCCGCCATCGCCCATTGCCATCGCGCCCAGGGGATTGAGCCGAGGCAGGTGTTCGTGGGCAACGGCTCCGACGAAGTCCTGGCCGTGGCCTTCCAGGCCCTGCTCAAGCATGACCTGCCGCTGCTGTTCCCGGACATCAGCTACAGCTTCTACCCGGTCTACTGCGCCCTCTACGGCATCGACTACCGGCAGGTGCCCCTGGACGAGAACTTCCAGATCCGGGTGAGCGACTACCACCGCTCCAACGGCGGGATCATCTTTCCCAATCCCAACGCCCCCACCGGCCGCTGGCTGACCCTGGACGCCATCGAGCAGCTCCTGCTGGTCAACCGAGACTCCCCGGTGGTGATCGACGAGGCCTACGTGGATTTCGGCTGCGAATCCGCCGCCGGCCTGATCAACCGCCACCCCAACCTGCTGGTGACCCACACCCTTTCCAAGGGACGCGGCCTGGCCGGACTGCGGCTGGGCTTCGCCCTGGGCGACCCGGAACTGATCGAGGCCCTGGACCGGGTGAAGAACAGCTTCAACTCCTACCCCATCGACCGCCTGGCCATGGCCGGCGCCATCGCCGCCCTGGAGGACCGGGATTATTTCGACCGCACCCGTCAGGCGGTCATGGCCAGCCGGGAGGCCCTGGTAGCCGGGTTGGGGGCGCTGGGCTTCGAGATCCTGCCCTCCGCGGCCAATTTCATCTTCGTCCGCCATCCCAGCCTGGGCGGGGCCGACCTGGCCGCCCGCCTGCGCCAGCGGAGCATCATCGTCCGCCACTTCAGCCATCCCCGGATCGAGTCCTTCCTGCGCATCACCATCGGCACCGACGCCCAATGCCAGATCCTGACCCGGGCCCTGGGGGAAATCCTGGCCTGACCCCGTGGGATTCCGTTTGGATCACAGAAAAAACCTGCCCTGCCCGGGTTTTCGGCCTACCTTTGGAAGCGACGCCGCCACACCTGGCCCACTTCCCTTGGTGACCACGGCCCATATTATTAAATAATTTATTTAGAGGTTCCCTTGTTCCCTCGTGTGTTTGTTCCCGGAATCGCGTTGCTCATGCTGCTGGACTGCGGGGGTGGCGCGGACAGTTCCAGTTTCAGCGTACAACCGGAGCCCCGCACCGTGACCGTGGGCGAACAGCTCGCCCTTTCGGCCCAGGCCAACGTGGACCTGGATGGGGAGTTGGAGTGGGAAGTGGAGGAACCCTACGGCGGCGGGCTGCGCAATAGCCAGGGTGGGGCGACGGTCTACTTTGCCCCGGAGTCGGCGGGGACCTACCACTTGACCCTTCGGGCCGCCCGGTCCGACGGGCGCCGGCTGAAACAGACCCTGGCGATCCGGGTGCTCCCGGTCCCCGGGGTGGAACCCGCCTTCACCCAGGTGGGCCAGGGCGGCTCGGTGACCTTCACCGCCACCATGAAGGGACTGCCGCGGAACACGGTGACCTGGCAGGTGGATGAAACCAATGGCGGGGAGATCGGCGAGGACGGCCGCTACCTGCCCCCGATCAAGGCCGGAACCTACCATGTGACGGCCGTCTCCACCCTCGACCCCCAGGTGAGCGCCCGGGCCACGGTGGTGGTCGGGGACTGATCGGTCAGCGGCGATGGGTCTGGCCGGTTGTGTTGAGAAAGTCTGGCGACGGGGGCATGATCGAAAGTGGTGCTCCATCCGGACGCCTCTTGAGTGGAGAACCGCACCATGACCCCGCCGGACCAGGAGAGGCCGTTCCGCCCCGCCGCCGTGGCCAGCCATGGCTGGGTGATCCTGCAGGAGGCCGCGGGCAGCTTCTTCCAGAACGCCGACCTGCGCCAGGCCTCCTCCCTGGCGTTCTACAGCACCCTGGCGTTGATCCCCGCCCTGCTGCTGCTGACCTTCCTGCTGAGCCTGGGCATCGGCTCCTCCCAGGCCGCCACCCAGAAGACCGCCGACTTCGTCCGCCAGGTCATGCCCCAGTTCGGGGAGGTGGTCCTCCAGGAAGTTTCCCGCCTGTCCAGCCACCCCCGGGCCGCGGGCACCCTGAACCTGCTGGTGCTCACCTGGAGCCTCACCCCGCTGGTGTCGAGCCTGCGGCAGATCATCAATGGCATGTTCCGGACCCGCACCCGGCGCACCCTCCTGGCCTCCAAAGCCATGGATCTGGCCCTGGGAATGGTCTTCATCACCGGCCTGGCCGCCATGGCCGGGGCGGGGGTGTTCCTCCATTTCCTGGTCAAGTTCTCCGGGGGCCTGCATGTCCCGATTTCCCTCAACCTCATCCTGCCCTTCGTCCTCACGGTATTGCTGGTGTGGGGGGTGTATTTCGCCTGCACCCGGCAGGTCCATGCGCGCCACCTGCTGGCCGGGGCTTTCACCACCACCGCCCTCTGGTTCCTGCTCCGGCCCGCCTTCACCGTCTTCCTGACCCATGACCAGGGCTACGGCTTCGCCTTCGGCTCGTTCAAGTCCATCTTCGTGGTCATCATCTGGATCTACTACTCCTTGGCGGCCCTGTTGTTCGGAGCGGAAGTGGTGGCGGCCATGCACCGGGGCGAGACCCTGGTCATCAAGCGGCTCATGGAGGGCAAACGCGGCCTCCCGATCCTGGGCCGCAATCGCCTGCTCATGGATACTCCCCCGGGCTGGGTCTTTTTCCAGGAGGGCCAATCCGGCAGCGAAATGTTTTTCGTGCTGGCCGGAACCGTCAGCATCCGCAAGGGCGACCAGGAAATCGCCCGGATCGGCAAGGGCAAGTTCTTCGGTGAGATGACCTTCCTGCTGGGCCAGGACCGCTCGGCCACCGCCGTGGCCCTGGAGCCCTGCCAGTGCGTGATCCTCCACGGCCACAACTTCGAGGCCCTGCTGCGGGAGTTCCCGGACATGATCCGGGAAATGCTGGTGGAGATGGCCTCCCGGCTGCGGGGTCGTTCCGACCAGGAGCCTAAGCCGGAACTCAGGTCAGAACTGGAAAAATAGCGGACGCTCCTGTTCCACGCAAGCGGCGGCGTACAGGAACATGGCGGCGGACCAGGTCTGCCAATCCTGCCCGGAGGCGGCGCCGGTCTGGGCCTTGTGCCATTCGTTGAAACCGAAGGCCACTTTGGCCGCCCGGGCCCCGGTGACCAGCTCCGCCAGCAGCCGCAGTTTCGCCTCGGCCAGCCTTTGACGACCCGCGGCCACCAGGGCGGCGATGTAGAATCCGCAGACGAACGGCCAGATGCCGCCATTGTGGTAGTCGCCCGGCAGGTTGAAGCTCTGGTAACGGGGATGCCAATCGGAATCCGTGGGCAGCACGAACGGAAAGAAGCAGGGCGGCAGTTCCGAGGCCAGTTCCCGCTGCTGGCGCATGGCCGCGCACTCCGCCTCGATCCAGGCCACCATCCTCCGGGCCCGGGACCGGGGCGCCAGCCCGGTGAGGATGGCCAGACTGTTGCCCAGCAGATCGCAGCGCTCGTCCCGGAGCACCTTGTAGGACCACATGGCATAGGTGGGCCGCCCGCGGATGGCCAGCCCTTCGATGGGATGCCTCAGGTCCGCCTGGTCGTCCGGTCCGTTCACCGCCGCCTGGAGCGCCGAAGCCCGGCCATCCTGGCCCAGGAGCCTCAGGTAGCCGTAGACCAGCGTGTTCACGAACAGGCCGTGGCCCAGGACCCAGTGCTCGTCCCGCCAATCGCTGGTCGGTTGCTGCACCACCATGACCCGGTCGTCGCCGGTCTGGTATTCCATCCAGCGCAGCGCCTTGCGGGTGGCGTCCTCCAGGTAGCCGGGGTTGCCGGTCACCCGTCTCAGGATCCCCACCAGCAGCAGGAACAGGGGCGTGGTGTCGCTGGCGCCCCGGTCCCCGGAATCGTGCACCAGCGACGGGATGCTGCCCCGTTCGCTCTGGTGGTCCGACAGCTGAGCCATGACCTGGCCCAGCACCCCGGTCAGGAACGGGTCGCCCGAGGCCAGGATGCCCAGGCCGGCGATCAACAGATCCCTGGTGTACGGCTCGGGGTAGCCCCAGCCCGCCGTCCTCGGCAGTCCCTGGAAAGGTCCCGACGCATTGTGCCGCAGGACCTCCAAGGCCGCCGCCTTGGCTTCCTGGATCCGCTGGCCGTCCTCCGGTTCCATCACTCCACCCCCAGATGCCGGGTAAGGATACCCGCCAGTTGTCTGGCCACCAGCCGGTAGTCGAACCGCTCCACCACCCGGGCCCGGCCGGCCGCCCCCATCCGGGCCCGCAACGGGGGATCGTTCAGCAGCCGGCGCAGGGCGGTGGCGATGTCGGGAACGCTGGCCCGGTAGTCCGCCACCCGTGGCCGGTCGAAGTGAACGATGTGCCCGGGCGGGTAGCCCGCCGCGGGCCCCAGCACCGCCTGGGTGATGGTGTTCTTCCGGGCCACTCCGGCCAGGAAGGCGGTCTCGCCGTGGACCAGGGTATCCAGCATGGCCATGGCGCCGATGCCGATCACCGGCTTGGCGCAGGCGCCGGCCTCCACCTGGGGCATGCCGAACCCTTCCAGCCTGGAGGGCGCCGCGTAGACGTCGCAGGCGGCCATCAGGTAGGGCATCAGGTCCCGGGAGACCCGGTGGGTGGGAAAGCTCACCCGGTCGGTCAGCCCGAGGCCCTGGGCCAGTTCCCGGTCCAGGGCGTTCTGGACCTCGGTCCTGGGCTGGGGCCAGACCTTGCAGACGTAGCGGAAATCGGGCACTTCGTTCCGGACCTGGGCCAGGGCCTCCATGACCTCCCGGCCGCCCTTGGAGGCGGCGTCCCCGCCCACGGTGAGCAGCAGCAGCTGGTCCTCGGACACGCCCAGCATGGCCCGGATGGCGCTGACCTTGGGATCGTCCATGGGCCGCGGGACGAAGGCGCCGGTATCGCACCCCACCGGCAGCACGACCATGGCATCGCTGCGGATCCCGTCCCGCTCGAAGGTCTGCTTCACCCAGTTCGCGGTCACCAGGATCAGCGGCAGCCCATTGAGCTCCTGGCGGTAGTTGGCAACGTAGCCGTCGGCCAGCAGCCAGGGCACCGCGGTCATGCCGAAGGCGCGGGGATGCTGGACGATCTCCGGATAGTCGCCCCAGAAACCCACCCCCACCACCACGTCCGGCTTGAACCAGCGGTAGTGCCACTCCTTTTCCAGGTCCGACTTGAGGTGGGCGGCCCTGGCTTCCACCCCCACCTCCAGCAGGCCGTGGTAGAGCAGGTCGCCCTGGGTCGCCAGGCCGCCCGGGGCGGGCGGATAGTCGTACAGCACGAGCACCTTCATGGCCGGGAAACCTCCCCCCCCGGCGCCTCGAACCGGCTGAAACCCTCGGTCCTTGGGGTAGTCAGGACCTCCCAGCTGGTCTCCGGGTAGTTGTACACCTCCCGCATGAGCCGGCGTTTCTCCACCCAGATCGGTTCCGGCAACTCCAGGCGGTAGGTAGCCTCCGCCTCGGCCCGGGGCAGGTAGGCCTTGCCGCCGTCCTCGTAGGCGAACCGCCAGAGGGCCCCGGTCTTGAGCACCCCCTCCCGGCACAGCCCCTGGACCGCCTGGGAGGTATCCTCGTGCCGCCGGTGCCGGGTGTACTCGCCCAGGGGGCCATGGGTCAGGATCAGGTCGTACTCCCGCCCGGGCAGCAGGGCCAGGATCAGCGCCTGCACTTCCGAGGACGGCAGCGGGTTCTGCTCCGGCCCATCGTCCATGCGGCCCATGGCGCCTTGGGCGCCGAGCCGCTCCAGCACCCGCTGGAACCGGGGCGCCCGGTCCGCATCGCCGCCCCGGCAGAGACAGGCCACGAAGGGGGCCCAGCGCGGCCGGCTCAGCAACAACCCGCCGCACCAGAGCACTTCGTCATCGGGATGGGCGACGATGACGGCGACCCGTTTTTCCTGATCCGCCTGGATGGCTTCGTTCAATCTCGACCTCGCTTGCAAAATGCCGGCACCACACCCACCGGGGAGACGGTTCCAGACTGATTATTTGAGTGCAGCTGTCAAGGTAATCCCATAGTCTGAATGGGGACCCCTCGGGCTCCGGCTCTGTGGAGTTGTTCATCGTGAAGTCTGACGCTTCCATATCCCCCTTCCCCATCGTGGGTATCGGCGCCTCGGCCGGCGGGCTGGAAGCGCTGGAAAAATTCATGGCCCGCGTCCCGGTCGGCTCCGGCCTGGCCTTCGTGGTGATCCAGCACCTGGACCCCACGGTGGAGGATCTTCTGCCGGAACTGCTCCAGCGGGTCACGGCCATGTCCGTGCTTCAGGCCAAGGACCGGATGCGGGTGGCCCCGGACTGCGTCTACATCATCCCGCCCAACAAGGACATGGCTCTGCACGGCGGGACGCTGCGGCTGACGCCGCCCACGGTGGCCAGGGGCATGCGGCTGCCGATCGATTTCTTTCTTTCCTCCCTGGCTGAAGACCTGCGGGAGCGGAGCATCGGCGTCATCCTGTCCGGCATGGGCGCCGATGGCACCCAGGGTCTGCGGGCCATCAAGGAGCAGCAGGGCCTGTGCCTGGCCCAGGACCCCATCGAGGCCCGTTTCCCCAGCATGCCCAGCAGCGCCATCGACGCCGGCCTGACCGACCTGGTGGCCAAGGCGGAAGCCCTGCCGGAAATGATCATCGGCTTCGCCAAGCACACCCCCAGGCTCGGCGACACCGTCCCGGACTTCGATCCGCCGGAGGAACGGTCCCTGGCCCGGGTCGCGCAGCTGCTCCGGGCCCGCACCGGCCAGGAGTTCGCCCTCTACAAGCGCAACACCATGATCCGGCGGATCGAGCGGCGCATGGGCGTGCACCGGATCGCCAGCCTCAGCGCCTACGCCCGTTACCTGGAGCAGAACCCCACCGAACTGGACCTGCTGTTCAAGGAGTTGCTGATCGGGGTCACCAGCTTCTTCCGGGATCCGGCGGTCTGGCAGGTCCTGGGCTCGGAGGTGCTCCCGGCCCTGTTCAAGGACCGGCCCGAGGGCAAGGTGTTCCGGTTCTGGGTGCCCGGCTGTTCCACCGGCGAAGAGGCCTACAGCCTGGCCATGACCTTCCTGGAGGCCCGGGACCGGGTCAGGCCGGCCCTGAACTGCGGCCTGCAGATCTTCGCCACCGACCTGGACCGGGATGCCGTCGCCAGGGCCCGGCGCGGTTTCTTCCGCTCCACCATCACCGCGGACGTCTCCCCGGAGCGCCTGACCCGCTTCTTCAACGCCGAGGACGGAGGCTACCAGGTCACCAAGGAGATCCGGGAAATGGTGGTGTTCGCCCCCCAGAACCTGATCATGGATCCGCCCTTCACCCGGCTCGACCTCCTCAGCTGCCGGAACCTGCTGATCTACCTCGCTCCGGAACTGCAGAAGAAGCTGATGCTGTTGTTCCACTACAGCCTGGCCGCCGGCGGAATCCTGTGCCTGGGCACCTCCGAGAGCGTGGGACCGGCCACCGACCAGTTCGGCTCCTGGGACGCCAAGAGCCACCTGTTCGTGCGCAAGTTGGCCCCGGCGCTGCACGCCAGGGCCTTGGCCTTCCCCCCGGCCATCGCCAGCCCCGCCGCCCTCCCCAAAAAGGAACCCAAGATGGCAGAACCCCCCGCCAACCTCGCCACCCTCGCGGATAACGCCCTGCTCCAGCAGTTCTCCCCCCCCGCCGTGCTGGTCAATGAGGCGGGCGACATCGTCTACATCAGCGGGCGCACCGGCAAGTACCTGGAACCGGCCGCGGGCAAGGCCAACTGGAACATCTTCGCCATGGCCCGGGAGGGCCTGCGCACGGAACTGGCCACCGCCCTGCATCAGGCCCAGCGCCAGGAGGAGCCGGTGCTTTCCAAGACCCTCAAGCTGAACGCCGATGGCGCTTCCCACTGGGTGCGGGTCACGGTCCAACGACTGGTCGCCCCCAGCCAGCTCCTTGGCCTCATCATGGTGGTGTTCCGGGACCAGCCGGCGGCAGCCCCCAGTCACCGGCGAAAGCCGACGGCCGCCGAGGGCGACCCGAGGGTCGAAACCATGGAGCTGGAATTGTTCCAGAGCCGGGAGGAACTCCGGGGCCTGCAGGAGGAGATGCAGACCTCCCAGGAGGAACTCAAGTCCACCAACGAAGAACTGCAGTCCACCAACGAGGAGCTGCAGTCCACCAACGAGGAGTTGACCACCTCCAAAGAGGAGCTGCAGTCCCTGAACGAAGAGCTCCAGACCATCAACGCCGAGCAACAGGCCCGGATGGAGGAGTTGTCCCGGACCAGCAGCGACATGAAGAACCTCCTGGACGCCACCGACCTGGCCACCGTGTTCCTGGACGGCGAGCTGAAGGTCGGGCGCTTCAACCTGGAGGCCAGCCGCATCTATCAGCTCCTGCCCGGGGATGTGGGCCGCCCGCTCACCGACATCACCACTCATGTGTTCTACCCGGAGCTGGCCCGGAACGCCCGGGACGTGCTCCGGACCCTGGTCCCCCTGGAAACCACCGTCTCCGCCCAGGATGGGCGCTGGTTCCTGGTGCGGATCATGCCCTACCGGACCCAGGACAATAGGATCGACGGCCTGGTGATCACCTTCACCGACATCACCGCCGCCAAGCGGCTGGAAACCGAACTGCGCACCACCACCGGCCAGTTCCAGGCCCTTCTGGACCACATGGGCGCCGGCTACGTCCTGTGCGAAACCATCCCGGGCCCGGACGGCCAGACCGTCGACGGCCGGCTGATAAACGTGAATCACGCCTTCGAACGGATGCTGGGCGGCCGGTCCCCGGGCGGCCGGACCCTGCTGGAGGTGTTGCCGACCCTGGGGCCTCTCTTCGCCGACGGTCTGGCCCGGCTGCCCGAGGCTGGTGAACCGATGGTTTTTAGCCAATACTTGGGGATCGGAGCGAGCCAGATGGAAGTGACCGCCTATCGCCCAACCCCCCATCAGTTCGCCTGCACCTTCCGGGACACCGTCCAGCGTCCCTAGACCTGTGGCCATGAGGATTGCCATGACGACCAAGCCCGAATCCATTCCCGAGGGTTCCCAAGCCGGTTTCCATGCCGACCGATGCACCAGCCCGGTGCGGGATCTCACCCCACTCCCCCTGGTCGACGCCAATGCCCAGATGTTGATCCAGGAGCTCCAGCTGCACAAGATCGAACTGGAGATGCAGAACGAGGAACTGCTGCGGATCCATGAGGAGCTGAGAGCCTCCTGGAAGCAGATCGATCACCTGGTGGTGGAGCGGACCATGGAACTCAGCCGGGCCGAAGCCAGCCTCTCGGCGGAAATTCGACAGCGCCGTGAGCTGGAGGCCGCCCTCCAGGCCGCCCAGCGCGAGCTCGAGGTGCTGAGGAAACAGCGGGACGACCGCCCCGCCCAGCTCTGACATCCCGGTCCGGTGACCTTGGGCAGCGACCCGGCGGGGCCAGCAAGCCATCGCTTTGACCGATCACTCCCTTGATTTGAAGGAACAGTCCCGGACCGGCGTTCGGATTTTTTATCTAAGCACTGGATTCAATGTCACTTGCCATTGAGGCACAGAAACGGCAATACCTACCCTGGGCCAGCGACGGCCTTCGGAGGATTCGCCATGCCCCAGCAACCCAAGCTACCCCGACCGGACCAGCCAGCCCCACCCGCCCCAGGCGATCTGCCCGGCAGTGATCCTCTGGATCAGCCCCCCTTTGATCCGCGGCCGGATCCGGGCATCGACCCGCCGCCGCCGAGCGTGGAAGCAGCCACGAAAAACGCCTCCTGATGGCCACCCCAGCGATCCCAGCCGGGCACGGCGGGCAAGGGTCCGAATCCCTGCTGGAGCAGGCCCGGGCCGAGGCCGGAGCGCTGCTGCTCCAGTTGGCGACCCGGCCCGAGGGTCTGACCCAGGCGGAAGCCGAGGCCCGCATGAAGCAGTACGGGCCGAACGAGATCGCCCGGGAGCATCCGCAATCGCCGCTGCGGCGCCTGGCCGGCAACGTCAAGAATCCCCTGGTGCTCCTGCTTTCGGCGCTCAGCCTGCTGTCCTATCTGACCGGCGACCTGCGCGCGGCGCTGGTCATTCTGGTCATGGTGGTGCTGGGGATCGTGCTGCGCTTCTTCCAGGAAATGCGGGCCGATAACGCCGCCGAGAAGTTGAAGGCGATGGTCAGCAACTCCGCCACCGTGGTGCGCGCCGGCAGCGAGGCCGAACTGCCGCTGCGGCTGCTGGTGCCGGGCGACATCATCCGGCTGGCCGCGGGCGACATGGTGCCCGCCGACGTGCGGGTGCTGGCCGCGAAGGACCTGTTCCTGAACCAGGCGGCCCTCACCGGGGAAGCCCTGCCAGTGGAACGCCATGCCGCCCCCGCGGCCCCGGACCAGGAGAACCCGCTGGACCTGCCCGACATCTGCTACCTGGGCTCCAACGTGGAGAGCGGCACCGCCACCGCGGTGGTGATCCACACCGGCGACCGCACCTTCTTCGGTTCCCTGGCCACCAGCATCGTCGGCCAGCGCCAGCCCACCAGCTTCGACCTGGGCGTCAACAAGTTCACCTGGCTGATGATCCGTTTCATCGCCGTCATGGTGCCGGCGGTCTTTCTGATCAACGGTCTGAGCCGGCACAACTGGATGGAGGCCTTCCTGTTCGCCATGGCGGTGGCGGTCGGGCTGACCCCCGAGATGCTGCCCATGATCGTGACGGTCAACCTGTCCAAGGGCGCCCTGGCCATGGCCCGCAAGAAGGTGATCGTCAAGCGGCTCAACGCGATCCAGAACTTCGGGGCGATGGATGTGCTCTGCACCGACAAGACCGGCACCCTCACCCAGGGCAAGATCGTCCTGGAGAAGTATCTGGACGCCAACGGCGAGCCCAGCGACCGGGTGCTGGAATACGGCTACCTGAACAGCTACCACCACACCGGGCTGAAGAACCTGACCGACCAGGCCGTCCTGGCCCACGAGGACCTGGAAGACAGCCTGAAAGCCAAGGAGGAGTATCACAAGGTCGACGAGATCCCCTTCGACTTCGTGCGCCGGCGCATGTCGGTGATCGTCGCCGACAAGGCCGGCCTGCATACCCTGATCTGCAAGGGAGCGGTGGAAGAGGTGCTGGGCCTTTGCACCCAGGTGGAAGTCCAGGGCAAGGCCATCCAGGTCCTACCCGAGCACGACGCCAAGCGCCGGGAGCTGGCCGATCAGCTGAGCGGCCAGGGTTTCCGCGTGCTCGCCCTGGCCTTCAAGCAGCTCCCCAGCGCCAGCGTCCAGCAGGACTACGCGGTCAAGGACGAATCGGACCTGGTCCTGCTCGGGTTCCTGGCCTTCCTGGACCCGCCCAAGGACAGCGCCCTGGATGCTCTGAAACGGCTCCACGGCCTGGCCGTGGACGTCAAGATCCTCACCGGCGACAACGAGATCATCACCGCTTACATCTGCAAGGAAGTGGGCATCCCGGTGGAGCGGCTGCTGCTCGGGGCGCAGATCGAAGCCATGAGCGAGACCGAGCTGGCCGAGGCGGTCGGCGGGACCAGCGTGTTCGCCCGCCTCGCCCCGGCCCACAAGGAGCACATCATCCGCGCCCTGCAGAGCAAGGGCCACGTGGTCGGCTTCATGGGCGACGGCATCAACGACGCGCCGGCCCTCAAGAAGGCCGACGTGGGCATATCGGTGGACAGCGCGGTGGACATCGCCAAGGAATCCTCGGACCTCATCCTGCTGGAGAACAGCCTGCTCATCCTGGAGGCCGGGGTGCTGGAAGGCCGGCGGGTGTTCGGCAACATCATCAAGTACATCAAGATGGCCGCCAGTTCCAACTTCGGCAACATGTTCAGCGTCGTGGGCGCCAGCGCGTTCCTGCCGTTCCTGCCCATGCTGCCGATCCAGGTGCTGACCAACAACCTGCTCTACGACTTTTCCCAGACCCCCATCCCCACCGACGGGGTGGACCCGGAATGGCTGGCCCGGCCCCGCAAGTGGGAGATCGGCTTGATCCTGCGCTTCATCCTGGTGATCGGCCCGCTCAGTTCGGTGTTCGACTACGTGACCTTCTACGTCCTGCTGCACGTGTTCAACTGCTGGCACAATCCGGCCCTGTTCCATACCGGCTGGTTCGTGGAGTCCCTGTTCACCCAGACCCTGATCATCCACGTCATCCGCACCGACAAGATCCCCTTCCTGCAAAGCTGGGCCAGTTGGCCGCTGACCGTCACCTCCCTGATCGTGGTGGCCGGGGGTGCCTGGCTGACGGTCTCGCCCTTGGCCGGGGCCCTGGGCTTCGTCCCGCTGCCGGGCCGGTTCTGGCTGATCCTGGCGGGCATCCTGGTGTGCTACGTGATCCTGACCCAGCTTTTGAAGGACTGGTTCTACCACCATTACAGCGAGGCCTGACAACCCCCGGCCGAAGGGCTAAGGAATGGCGATGCCCAGCTTGGCAAGCACGACCCGGTACGCCTCCGGCAGCGGCGCGATGAAGTCCATCCGCCGGTCGTCGCCGGGGTGGTTGATGGAGAGCTTCCAGGCGTGAAGCATGGGGTGCGGGCACGGGAAAGCCTGTTTTTCCGAGTCCCGCCAGCCCGGGGCGCCGCCATACATGGGATCGCCCAGGATCGGCGCCCCCAGGTGGGAAAGGTGCAGCCGGATCTGATGGGTGCGCCCGGTGAGGAGTTCGCATTCCACCAGGGCCAGACCGCAGGCCTGGGCCAGCAGCTTGACCCGGGTCTGGGAAGGACGGCCGGCGGCATTGACCGCCATCCGCAGCCGGTCCACCCGGTGCCGGGCGATCGGCTGGTCCACCAGGACCGAACCCACCTCGGGCAGCTTGCGCGACATCCGCACCAGGGCCAGGTAGCGCTTCTCCACCGTGCGGTCCTTGAACTGCAGTTGGAGCGACTGCTGGCTTCCCACGTCCTTGGCCATGGCCAGGCAGCCGGTGGTGTAGCGGTCCAGCCGGTGCACCAGCCCCGGCCAGATGACGGCGGGCACTTCATCCTCGTCGTCCTCGGGCAGCGCCTCGGTCTCCACCGCCGGGGCATGGAGCCTTCCCAGCAGGGCGTTCAGCACCGTTCCCGAGGGATGCCCGGGTCCCGGATGCACCACCATCCCCGCGGGCTTGTCCACGATCCAGAGATGGCTGTCCTCGAACAGGGTCGGCAGGTCGATGGCCTCGGGCTGGAGGTGGAGGGCAGGCGGGACCGGATCGGGCATTTCGGTCTCCACCGTGGCGCCGGCCCGCACCCGGGTCCCGGCCTTGAGCACGACCTCGCCGTTCACCCGCACGTTGCCGGCCCGCACCCAGGCGTCCCAGCGGGAACGGGCGAGCTCCGGATAGCTGTCGGCCAGGAACCGGTCCAGACGGGGAGCCCCATCGGGGAGGAAATGGGTCACGGTTTGGGTCAAGATGTCACCTCTGTCTGCCTGCGCTTGCCGAACCAGAGCAGAAGCCCTGCACCGAAAAGAATGAAAAGAGAACTGGTGAGCCGGCCCGTGGAAAGCCACGGGATGCCCATCATGAAGCCCCGGTCGAGATCGCCCCGCCAGTGTTCGGTCACCATCCGGCCGATGCCTTCCAGGATGAAGTAGCAACCCGAGACCTGGCCGGAGAACCGCCTGTGCTTGCGGATCACCAGCAGCGACGTCATCACCAGGAGATTGGCCACGAAAGTGTACAGCTGGACCGGGTGCAGCGGCATGGCCAGGGGGGTGCCGGACAGGTTCTGGGCGTTGGGGTCGGTGAAGGTCACCGCCCAGGGCAGGTTGCTCACCGTGCCGTAGCAGCACCCGGCGGAAAAGCATCCCAGCCGGCCGATGGCCTGGCCCAGGGCCACGGCCGGGGTCATGCAGTCCAGGGTCTTGGCCAGGGGCAGCTTCAGCCGCTTGACCCGCCAGAAGAAGGCCAGGGTGGCGCCGATGATGCCGCCGTGGATGGCCCCTCCCGCCCGCAGGTAGCCCAGGTCCAATACCTCGGCGAACCTCACGCCGTTGGCCAGATCGACGATCACCATCAGCAGCTTGGAGCCGATGACGCCGGCCAGGAGCAGGGTGATGGCCAGGTCCGAGATGCTTTCCGAAGGGAGGCCTTCGCCGCGCCCCAGGCGCTGGGCCAACGCCAGGGCCAGAAAGAAACCCACGGTGAGCAGCAGGCCGTAGGTCCCGATGGGAAAGCTCCCGATTTTGAACAGGATGGGGTGCATGTCAGTCCTTGGGCGAAGAGCGGAGGCGGGCCATGGGGTCGAGGCCGTTGCCCAGGGCCGCAGGCCCGCCGAACAGGACGGCCGTGCCGGGCATAGCCGCGACCATGACCCTGCACCGTTCGCGGGCGCGATCGGGAACCAGGGGGGAGGATTCGAGTGAGAACAAGGTCGGGGCGTCGCCTGAGGAAATGGGGCTCACAATCAGGTTACTTTAGAATGGTGCGGTCGCATGTTTTTACTGCGTTCAAGTTGATTTTTGCTATATTATTAGCGGTGCATTTTAAATTCATTTTTCTCTATTGAGGTTGACGATGGCATTGGGTGATGAAGCGGGACTGCGATCGGCAGGAATCATCGGCGGAGGGGCCGGAGGCACGGGTCTGCTCTCCTTCCTCCAGCACAGCCAGAAGATCCGGGTGGTCTTCATGGTGGACCAGGATCCCGAGGCGGCCGGGCTCAAGTTGGCGGCCCAGGCCGGGGTCGCGGTGTTCACGGACCTGGCCGAAGCGCTGAAGCAGGTGCCTTGTTCCCTGGTCTTCGAGATGACCGGCGTGGCCGCGGTGAAGGCGCGGATCCAGCAGTGCCTGGAGGGCACCAGCATCGAACTCATGCCCGCCAGCACCTGGATGCTGATCCAGGAACTGGAGGAGGCCAAGCGGCAGGCCTCCAGCACGGTGATCCAGGAGATCCGCGCGGCCAAGACCGGCCTGGTCAAGGGCCTGGAGGGCAGTCAGAACCTGGTGGGCCGGATCAACCACATCATGTCCTCCATGCAGATGCTCGCCCTCAACGCCAGCATCGAGGCGGCCAAGGTGGGGGTGCACGGCAGGGGTTTCGCGGTGGTGGCCGACCACATGACCAAGTCGGTGGAGAACGTGCGCAAGCTCACCGAGGACATCGCCAAGGTCAACAGCGACATCCAGATCGTCTCCGGCCAGATCGACACCGCCATCGCCCACCTGGAGTAGGCGGCCCGCCCCGGTCATCATCCGGGTCCCCAATCGACGTCAGACTCGCTGCCGCAGTTGGACCTTTCGGCCTGTCCCCACAGCCCCTGCCGGTGGCGCCGGAATCGATCGTTATTGTCCCGATCATTTGCGCCGACCCAGTTCGGGTTCCGGTTTGTGGCGCCGACCCACCTTTACCGTACGCAGCAGGCGTGCTGCGAACGGTTGCCGTGTCCCTTCCAGTTGGGAGCCGCACGTTGAGCGTGGGGCACCCCGCTTCCGGCGGACTCACCGCAAGATCGGATCCGGCAACCACAAGCAAGTCAAAATC
>Ga0302193_10001543_pt1 | contig 19593 bp, 20 predicted proteins | sample II_Bog_E3_3_FD_200228 | JGI IMG/M metagenome (GOLD analysis project Ga0302193, IMG submission 200228) | Peat permafrost microbial communities from Stordalen Mire near Abisko, Sweden - II_Bog_E3_3 | ecosystem: Environmental > Terrestrial > Soil > Wetlands > Peat | place: Sweden: Abisko...
TTCCCGTCTTACGCAAGGGCGTCTGCGTTCGTTCTTGGAGGGCGGCGTCTAATATCGCAATCTGATCCGCGAAATCGCTCTGGCTGGAGTGCCGATGAAAATCCTCTTTTCCCTGCTTGCCGCGCTCTGCCTGTTGACCAAGGCCGTCCAGGCGGAAGAGCCGATCTTGTTGGTCAGCAACGGCTGGCATACAGGCTTCGTCATTCCCCGCCAGGATATTCCATCGAAGTTGCTGCCCGAGATGGACGACTTCGATCCTTCTGTGCGCTGGTTCGAGATCGGCTGGGGCAGCGCCGTCTATTATCCGGCCCGCCATCCTGACTGGAAAACCGCCATTGATGCGGCTTTTCCCGGTGGGGCGGTGCTGCATATCGCCGGGCTGAGCGATCCCTATGATCAGACCTTTCCCGGCGTCAAGCGCATTCCCCTTTGCCCCGCCCCCGCCGAGCGGCAAGCCCTGATCGGGCGCATTCTTGGCACCATGGAGCGCAAGGGCGCCCAGCGGGTCAGCCCCAGCTATGCCGGACTTTATCCCTTCAGCCTATTCTATCCGGCCAAAGGCAGCTTCCATCTGCTCCATACCTGCAACAGCTGGACCTCGGAGATTTTGGGACTGCCCGTCACCAGTCCCATCGCCTGGGGCGTGGCGGCGCAGGTCAGCCCCTGCCCCAAGTGACCCCTCTACTGCATGGCCAGGGGATCACTGCCAACGAAGCGTTTATAGGCGGCGATCCAATCAGAGGCCTCCAGCCGCTGCGCTTCAGGCAGGCTAATACTGCCGTCGCAGACCAGCTTGTGAAGACGATTCTCTAGCTTGTCCTTGATGCGGGCGTTCCAGGGACCGTCATAGGGTTCCGGCCAAAGGTTGCTGACGTCATTGCTGCCGCCCAACTCCAGGCTGACCAGATGATCCAGCTCGCAGCCCTGCTCGCCCGAACAATAGCCGGTATGATTGCCCGATAACCCGTAATTGGCGAAAGTCCGACGGCGCACTGCCGTCGTCACATGACGCACCGAGGAAGAATAGCCCGGCTCGCAGACCTCGGCCACCGTCACTCCGGGGAAAGACTGGCCGGGAGTCAGGCTGGGGTCGGGACGGATATGCTCATCCTCGGCAAAAGCCGGCAGGGAGCCAAGAGTCAGAACCAAGGCCAGCGACGCCAGCCAGCGGGAGGAAGAGAGCATTGCAACCTCTGGTCATTTTATGAATGGGGATATAATGCACTTAATAGATGCAATTATCCCCAAACTTTGCGGCAACCAGACGTTGGTATTAGGGCAATTCCGCCACAGTTGAAAAAAACACCCCGCCTCAACCGAGAGCGGGGTGTTTCAGGGCGTGATGCACAAAATCTGCATCACGGTCTAGGGGCTGAAAGAGGGAGTAAAGACTAAGCTTCTTCGGCCAGGGCATGGGCCATCAGGGTCTCGATGGCCTCCTTGGGCAGGTCGCGGGTGATGAAGACGATGCGGGTGCGGCGGTCTTCGTCGGGCCATTCCGGCAGCTGCACCACCGGATGGAACATATGCTGCACCCCATGAATGATCAACGGCGCCTCGTTGCCCTTGGCATTAACGATGCCCTTGACCCGCAGCAGATGCTCGCCCCGCGTCGAGATCAGGAACTCCAGGGCCAGGGCCAGCCCATCCCAAGCCACCGGCTCGTCATAGGTCAGGACGAAGGACGAGACCGTGTCGTCATGACGGGGCGCATGGACATGGCCATGGCCTTTCTTAGCCTTCTTCGGCTTGAAGCCGTGGCTATGGTCGCAAGAGGGACCACAGACATGGTCATCTTCGTCGGCATAGGCTTCCTCGTTGAGCCAGCGCTGAACGTCGGGGCTATGCTGCTTGCCGTCGAACAGGCCGCAGTCGAGAATCTCGGAGGGCGGCACCCGGCCTTGGGCCGCCGGCACCAGCAGAGCGCCAGGATTCAGCTCGGCCAGACGGGCGCGCAGCAGCTCCACCTGCACCGGGTCGGCCAGATCCAGCTTGGTCAGCACCAGCCGGTCGGCCATGGCCGCCTGTTTCACCGATTCCTTATTGGTGTCCAGACTGGTGAAGCCATTCAGGCAATCCACGGCACAGACGATGCCGTCCAGACGATAGCGGGCGGCGATCAGGGGATCGGTCATCAAGGTATGGATGATGGGGGCCGGATCGGCCAGGCCGGTGGTCTCGATCACAATCCGCTGGAACTCGGGCACTTCGCCGCGCACCCGCTTGACGAACAATTCCCGCATGGCGTCCACCAGATCGCCGCGCACGGTGCAGCAAAGACAGCCGCTGTCCAGCAGCACCACATTCTCGGACAACTGACGCACCAGCAGATGATCGATGGCCACATCGCCATATTCATTGATCAGGACGGCGGCGTCCTTCAGCTCCGGCTGCTCCAGCAGATGGTTGAGCATGGTGGTCTTCCCGGCCCCCAAAAAGCCGGTGAGGATGGTGACGGGAATGGTGGCCGCGGCCTGGGCCTGTAGATCGTCGCTCATTTGCCGTACAGCTCCTTGGGCGAGACCAGCACCGGGGCCACCTCGGCCAGACCTTCATCACGTGCAGCCGTATAGAAGCAACTGCGCCGCCCGGTGTGACAGGCCACGCCGTCTTGATCCACCTTCAGCAAGATCGTATCGCCGTCGCAGTCAAACAGGAATTCCACCAGCCGCTGCTGCTGGCCGGAGGTCTCGCCCTTGCGCCACAAGCCCTGACGCGAGCGCGAGAAATAACAGACGCGCCCAGTGGCCAGGGTCTCTTCCACCGCCTCGCGGTTCATCCAGGCCATCATCAACACCTCGCCGCTGTCATGCTGCTGGGCGATGGCGGGAACCAATCCGTCCTCGTTGAATTTCAGGGCGGCCAGAACGGGCTTGGGGTCAATCACAGACGAAACTCCTTGGTCTTCTTACACGGGCCGATGTTATATCATATCAAAACGACGAGAGGGCAATCCCCGCCATGAATGAATCCGCTCTGTTCCCCCACCAAGGCCACGACCACGACGGCTGCGTCCGCGCCGCCCTGCTGGCCGCCGAGGAACAGTGCCGGCTGAAAGGCGCTCGTCTGACCAGCATCCGCCGCCGGGTGTTGGAATATGTCTGGAGCAGCCACGCCCCCATCGGCGCCTATGCCGTGCTGGACGCCCTGAAGGCCGAAGGCCAGAACGCCGCCCCGCCCACGGTCTATCGGGCGCTGGACTTCCTGCTGGAGCAAGGGCTGATCCATCGGCTGGAGCGCCTGAACGCCTTCGTCGGCTGCGCCCATCCTTCGGGGCCCCATGCCGCCCAGTTCCTGATCTGCCAGACTTGCGGCGCGGTGGCCGAGCTGGACGACCCGGCCATCGACCAAGCCATCCAATCCAGCGCCGCCCGCCTGGGCTTCAGCGTCACCCGCCAGACGGTAGAGGTCGAGGGGCTGTGCCCCGATTGCCAAAAGCGTCAGTGACTAAAGATCGCCCCCACCAGCTGATCCCCCTCATGGATGTTCTGCTTCTCGCAAGCGCCTCCCGCCACCTCAAGCACCGCCCGCACCGGGCCGGGTGAGGGAATGGTCTCAAGGGACATGGGAATGGTGCGCTGGGCGATGCGCAAGATTTTGCCATCCGATGCGACGAAAAGCATGTCCAGCGGGATCGGCGTGTTCTTCATCCACATGGCGATGGGATGGTCATAGCCGAAATCGAACAGCATGCCGGTGCCGTCGGGCACGCTGGAACGGTTCATCAGGCCGTGGGAAAGCTCGTCGGGGCTTTGCTGCAATTCCGCCTGATAGGCGATATGGCGGCCGTCCCGGGTCTCGATGGTGAGGGAAACCTCGCCCGCCGCCCAGGCTGGCAGAATGCCCGCGGCCAGCAAAAAACCCACCAAAACCAAGCGATCAAACCTCATTCCCAGCCCTCATGAATTCTATCCCTTGGCCCTAGAGTGCCCGCCCTGGCTCAGGCATGCAACTGGGTAGGAAATTTTTCGAAGAGCGCTTGCAAAAACGGTTCCTAGTGTTAATATGTTTACAACAAGATGAACGGTGTCGGATTTATCCCCTCACTGTTTACGTTTTGCGGGGCGCAAGCCTCGCATTTGCGGGAGGCGAAATCCCCGCCCATCCCCTTCCCTCCCGCAGGGCTACGCCGCGCTGAAAAGCGCGGCGTTTTCCTTATTGGGATACTTGCTCCGGCGTTCACCTTGTCGCATGATGCCGACTATTCTCTGACGCAATGATCGCGTCGTCGTTTCATAAGGACAATCCTATGCTGTTGCGCAGTCTCGCCGCCCTGCTGGTCGCCGGGTCCCTGTCGTTCCTCCCGCAGGCCGCTTCGGCCCAGGAGGACCAGCCCCTGAACCCGAAGCAGCAGGAGGCGGTGAAGAAGCTGGTCCATGACTACATCATGGAAAACCCCTCGATCATCGCCGAGGCCATCGAGGCCCTGCGCGAAAAGGAACAGCTTTCCGCCGAGAACGACGCCAAGAAGTCCATCGCCGACCGTTCGCGCGACATCTTCGACAATCCGGCCTCGCCGGTGCTGGGCAACCCCAAGGGCGACGTGACCATCGTCGAGTTCTTCGATTACCGCTGCCCCTACTGCAAGACCATGACCGATGCTCTGTTCGACATCGTCAAGGCCGACGGCAAGGTCAAGCTGGTGATGAAGGATCTGCCGGTGCTCGGCCCCGACTCGGTTCTGGCTGCCCGCGCCGCCCTGGCCGCCCGCAATCAGAAGAAGTACGAAGAATTCCACAAGGCCATGATGCATCTGAAGGGGCCGCTCAACGAGCAGACCATCCTGAAGACCGCTGCCGAGGCCGGCCTGAGCGCCGAGAAGCTGAAGAAGGACATGGAAGATCAGCAGATCGACAAGGCCATCAACGACAACCTGCAGTTGGCCCACGCCTTGGGCGTCAACGGCACTCCGGCCTTCATCGTCGGCGACCAGTTGATCCCCGGCGCCATGCCTCCCGCCGCCCTGAAGCAGCTGATCGATCAGGCCCGTAAGCCGAAGAGCTGATCCGCCGTCTCAGCCGAAAACAGAAAAGCCCCGCCGAATGCCGGCGGGGCTTTTTTCATGGCGATGACGGAAGGGTCAGGCCAAAGCAGCCAGAGCCTCGTCCAGGCCGGGATGAATCGCCAAAACCTGCTCGACGCCCGAAATGGACAACACCTTGGCCACATCGGCATTGGCCCCCGTCAGCACCAGCCGGCCACTGCGGCGGCCCATGATCTTGGCCGCAGACAACAGGGTGCGGATGCCGATGGAGGCCAGGAAGCCGACCCTGCTCAGATCTACCACCACTTTTTCCCGCGCGGCCGTGACGGCGGCGAAGGTCACATCAATCTCGGCGCTGCCCTTGGCGTCCAGATCGCCGTCCAGATTGATTTTGGTGATCCCACCGGCAATTTCCTCGACCTGCATCTGCATAACCCAACTCCCACATCTTTACCGAGCAGCCGAAAGAAGATCGGCCCCCAACCCGTCCAGCAGGATATCCCGCCCATAGCCTGGGATTAAGCTGGATGACAGGAATATCGCTCTAATTTCACCGAACTGACATATAGCAAAAGGCCGCGCCCCTTTTAGGGACACGGCCTTTCGGTCAACCAAGCCTCTATCGGAGAGACTTAGATAAAGTAGGCCTTCAGCGGCGCGAAGCCGTTGAAGTTCACTGCCGAATAGCTGGTGGTGTATGCGCCGGTCGACAGAATGCGCAGCTTGTCGCCGGGCTTCAGGGACAGGGGCATCTGGTACTGATGCTTCTCGTAGAGAATGTCGGCGGAATCACAGGTCGGGCCGGCCAGAACCACCGGACCGGTGGGGCCTTCCGCGACATCGACCAGCTGCAGGCGATATTTGATGGCCTCGTCCATGGTCTCGGCCAGGCCGCCGAATTTACCGACGTCCAGATAGACCCAGCGCTCGTCTTCGTCATAGGACTTGCGCGACACCAGGATGACCTCGGTCTCCAGGATGCCCGAATCGCCCACCAGGGATCGGCCCGGCTCGACGATCATCTGCGGCAGATTGTTGCCGAAGTGAGCGGTCATGGCGTTCATGATGGCATTGGCATAGGCATCGACGGGGGCGACGTCGTCGCGATAACGCGCCGGCAGACCGCCGCCCAGATTGATCATCTTCAGCTCGATACCGGCAGCGTTCAGGTCGGAGAACAGCATGGCGGTCTTGCCGATGGCGATGTCCCACTGGTCGAGCATGGTCTGCTGCGAGCCAACGTGGAAGGAAATGCCATAGGGCTCCAGACCCAGGGTGCGGGCGCGGATCAGAAGATCGCGGGCCATGTCGGCATCGCAGCCGAACTTGCGCGACAGCGGCCAATCGGCGCCCTCGCAGGTCATCAGCAGGCGGCAGAACACCTTGGAGCCGGGAGCGGACTGAGCCAGCTTCTCCAGCTCGGCTTCGGAGTCGAAGGCGAACAGACGCACGCCCTGCTCATAGGCCCAGGCGATGTCGCGCTGCTTCTTGATGGTGTTGCCGAAGGAAATACGTTCGGAGGAGGCACCGGCATCGAGCACCGACTGAATCTCGGGGCGGCTGGCGCAATCGAAGCAAGAGCCCAGACCTTCGAGAAGGCGGATCACTTCGGGGGCCGGGTTGGCCTTGACGGCATAAAAGACCTGAGCGACGGGGAGATATCGTCGCAGGGACTGATAATTACCGGCGATCACATCCAGATCGACGACAAGGCAAGGAGTTTCCGGCTGCTGAGTGGCCAAAAAATGGGAAATCTTGTCGGTCATCGCATACACCTTTCGTACGCGAGGTTTCATCAAATTGTTCGGGAGCGGACGTCAAAGACCGCGAACAGATTTAGGACGGTCGCCACCAGATGCGTTTCAACGCATCAAGCGACCGTCTAGATACTATTCGACAAGGGTGATGGAATGGTGCCCTGCCCAGAGCCGATCTGGCAGATCGGCAGCCCTTCCTTGCGGTCGGTTATACAAAAAACAACGGCCATAGCCTATCCCTCCGGGGTGCCGGAAAACCGGCAGACATCAGATAGATCGCCTTGACGTCGTTGCTTAACCAACCAGGGCCAGAGGCACGTGCGCGGTACGTCTAGGACCGCTATTTACGCTTTTTTTCGCAGATGAAAAGAGAAAAATGCACCCCCCTGTATTTTTTTTATATTACCGCTTAACATCAATGACTTAGAACGTGATCACAAGCTGCGATTTTGCTGGTTTTCGCAATAAATCGCACACCAGGAATGGTGGACGGCCCACCCTTGGGCTGCATAGAAAAGCCATGATAAAAATACGGAAAGGGCGCATCCCTATCTGGGACACGCCCCCTTTACGCTGCGGCCATGGCCGTCTATGGATTTAATGACGTCAGATCAGCCCAGCCAAAGGGCTGGAGGGATCGGCGTATTTCTTCTTGGGCATGCGGCCCGCCTGATAGGCCAGACGCCCGCCCTCGACGGCCAGACGCATAGCCCGGGCCATGGCGATGGGATCCTTGGCTTCGGCGATGGCGGTATTCATCAGGACACCGTCACACCCCAACTCCATGGCGATGGCGGCGTCCGAAGCCGTGCCGACACCGGCATCCACCAGCACCGGCACCGAGGATTGCTCGATGATCTGGCGGATGTTGACCGGGTTCTGCACGCCCAGGCCCGAACCGATGGGAGCTCCCAGCGGCATGATGGCGCAACAGCCCAGATCTTCCAGGCGCTTGGCCATGATGATGTCGTCGGTGCAATAGACCATCACCTTGAAGCCCTCCTTGACCAGCACCTCGGCGGCCTTGAGGGTTTCCACCATGTCGGGATAGAGGAACTTCTGCTCGCCCAGAACCTCCAGCTTGACCAGATCCCAGCCGCCCGCCTCGCGGGCCAGACGCAGGGTGCGCACCGCTTCGTCGGCGGTGTAACAGCCGGCGGTGTTGGGCAGGAAGGTGTAGTCCTTGGGGCTGACGTAATCCACCAGCATGGGCTTGGAGGGGTCCGACAGATTGACCCGGCGTACCGCCACGGTAACGATCTCGGCGCCCGAGGCCTTGATGGCCCGCGCCGTCTCTTCGAAGTCCTTATACTTACCGGTGCCCACCAGCAGGCGGGAATTGAAGCTTTGGCCGGCGACCACCAGCGGGTCGGAACCAGCTTCAGGAGCACCACCACCGATAAAATGGACAATCTCCAGCTTGTCGCCGTCACTTAAAGGTGTGGCGCCATAGGCTGATTTGGGGACGATCTCCAGATTGCGTTCCACCGCGACCTTGCGCTGATCAACGCCGAGATCGGCCAGCAGGCCCTCCACCGTCAAGGATCCGTCCAGAAGCCGGGACTCGCCGTTGATGGTCACTTGCATGGGAATTCCTTTTGCGGTCAGAAGCTTAATGGAAACAGGCGGCACATTATGGGGTGGGCGAGCAGAGGTTTCAACGCCCTATTCCACGCAGAAGGATTGCACCTTGCGCTACCCATGCTATAACCCTAGGCATGAGTGCAGCAGCCACCACCCCCATCATTTTGGTGCTGAACGGTCCCAACCTCAATATGTTGGGGACACGTCAGCCGGAAATATATGGACGCGAGACGCTGGCCGACATCGAGAAGGCCTGCAAGCGCCATGGCGCGCGCATTGGTCTGTCCGTGGAATTCCGCCAAAGTAACCATGAAGGCGAGCTGATCGACTGGATCCAGCAGGCCCGTGGCCATGTGGCGGGGATCATCCTCAATGCTGGCGCCTACACTCACACCTCGGTCGCCATCCACGACGCCCTGTTGGCGGTGGATGCTCCGATCGTCGAGGTTCACCTGTCCAACATTCACCAGCGGGAGCCCTTCCGCCATCATTCCTATGTGTCCAAAGTGGCCAAAGGCATGATCTGCGGCTTCGGCAGCCACGGCTATATCCTGGCGCTTGACGCCTTGGGCCGTCTGACCGGCGTGGCCCCCGCACTCTCTCAAGATATCGAAGAGGCATAATGTCTAAATCCAGCATCGACAGCGAAGCCGTACGGTCCCTGGCCGCCCTGCTCGACGACACCAACCTGACCGAGATCGAATACGAATCCTCGGGCATGCGCATCCGGGTCGCCCGCACCGCCGCCGCCGTCGCCTATGCCGCTCCCGCCGCTGCCGCTCCGGTGGCCGCTGCTGCCGCTCCGGCCGCCGCCGCTCCGGTGGTCGAGGACCTGGCCAACCATCCCGGCGCCGTGAAGTCGCCCATGGTCGGCGTGTCCTATCTGTCCCCCGAGCCGGGCGCCGCCCGCTTCGTCAACATCGGCGACACCGTGGCCGAAGGCCAGACCCTGCTGCTGATCGAGGCCATGAAGACCTTCAACCCGATCCGCGCTCCCAAGGGCGGCAAGCTGCAGCAGATTCTCGTCACCGATGGCCAGCCGGTCGAATTCGGCGAGCCTTTGCTGATTATCGGTTAAGCCGATGTTCGAGAAGATACTGATCGCCAACCGAGGCGAAATCGCGCTGCGCATCCATCGTGCCTGCCGCGAAATGGGCATCAAGACCGTGGCCGTGCATTCCACTGCCGATCATGATGCCATGCATGTCCGTCTGGCTGACGAATCGGTCTGTATCGGACCGGCGCCGGCCCGCGACAGCTATCTGAACAAGGCTGCCATCATCACCGCCGCCACCATCACCGGCGCGGACGCCATTCATCCGGGCTACGGTTTCCTTTCGGAAAACGCCGACTTCGCCCAGATGATCGAAGAGCATGGCATGACCTTCATCGGCCCCAAGGCGGATCACATCCGCATGATGGGCGATAAGATCACCGCCAAGCAGGCCGCCCGTGACGCTGGCCTGCCCTGCGTTCCCGGCTCTCCCGGCTCGGTGGACAGCGAGGATCAGGCTCTGGCCCTGGCGGCCGAGATGGGCTATCCGGTGCTGATCAAGGCCACCGCCGGCGGCGGCGGCAAGGGCATGAAGGATGCCAGCAACCCCGAGGACCTGCGCGAGGCCTATCGTCTGGCCCGTCAGGAAGCCAAGGCGGCTTTCGGCAATGACAGCGTCTATATGGAGAAATATCTCCAGAAGCCGCGCCATATCGAAATCCAGATCCTGGCCGACAACCACGGCAATGTGGTGCATCTGGGCGAGCGCGACTGCTCGCTGCAGCGTCGTCACCAGAAGGTCCTGGAAGAGGCTCCGTCGCCGATCCTGACCCAGGAAGAGCGCGAGCGCATCGGCTCCATCGCCTGCACCGCTATCCGCAAGCTGGGCTATCGCAATGCCGGCACGCTGGAATTCCTCTATGAGAACGGCGAGTTCTACTTCATCGAGATGAACACCCGCCTGCAGGTGGAACATCCGGTGACGGAGGCCATCACCGGCCTGGACCTGGTGCGCGAACAGATCCGCGTGGCTCAGGGCGCCGAGCTGGGTTATGGCCAGTCCGACATCCGCTTCACCGGCCATGCCATGGAATGCCGCATCAATGCCGAGGACCCGGAGACCTTCGTCCCCTGCCCCGGCACCATCACCAGCTTCCACACTCCCGGTGGTCTGGGCGTGCGCATCGATTCGGCCCTTTATACCGGCTACAAGGTGCCGCCGACCTACGACAGCATGATCGCCAAGCTGATCGTGCATGGAGCCAACCGCACAGAATGCGTGATGCGTATGCGTCGCGCCCTGGGCGAGATGGTCATCGGCGGCGTCAACACCACCATCCCGCTGCAAAAGCGGCTGCTGGAAAACGCCGACTTCGTCTCTGGGGCCTACGACATCCACTGGCTGGAAAAGTTCGTCTACGGCGACAAGGCCGACAAGTAACGGAACAACGGGCGGCCCTTGCAAGAGCCGCCCGTTTTCGTTTCACCTCCATCTCCAGGCATGATCCATGAACATGTCCCTTCACCGTCGCCTCGCCCTGCGTCTTGGCCTAGGTGCTTTGGTGGTCAGCCTTTTGGCCGGCGCCGCCACCCTCTATATCGAGGCGGAACGGGTCGATGACACCATCCTCTCCCTCGCCACCCAGGAAGCCGCCGCCTTTGCCGAACGCTCGCCGGGATCGCAGAGCGTCGAGAAAGAAGCCACTGTCGAAGCCCTGCTGAAGGACCTTCTGAGCGGTCATCAGACCAGCCATCTGGGCCATTTCCTCATGGCCGAGGTCTATGACCCGGCGCGCCACGAGGTCGCCCAGGTCAGCCAAGGACTGCCCGACGTGGTGGAGCATCAGGTGGACACCAACGCTCACCGCTTCCCCAAACATAACCAGCCCTGGTATCGCAAGATCATCTCGGATGAACAGGTCTATCTTCAGGTTCTGATTCCCCTGGCGACCGCCGACGGTCAGCCCGCCGGCACCTTCGAGGGCGTCTATCACGTTTCCGCCGAAGAAGTTGAGGCCATCAGCAGCCGGGTCACCGGCACCGTCATTTTGGTGGTGCTGGTGGTCATCCTGACCACCCTGGCCCTTTACCCCATCATCATCACTCTGAACCGCGAGCAGGACAAGCTGTCGAAGGAGCTGTTGAAGGCCAATCTCGACACCCTGGCGGTTCTGGGCAGCGCCATCGCCAAGCGCGACAGCGACACCCACGCCCATAACTTCCGCGTCACCCTTTACGCCCTGGGTCTGGCAGAACGCACCGGCCAGAAGCCTGCGGACATTTGCGAGCTGATCAAGGGTTCATGGCTGCATGACGTCGGCAAGATCGCCATCTCGGATTCCATCCTGCTCAAGCCCGGCAAGCTGGACGAAGCGGAATTCACCATCATGAAGACCCATGTCCAGCATGGCTTGGACATTGTCGGTCAATATGACTGGCTGAAGGGTGCGGCCGAAGTTGTGGGCGGCCATCACGAGAAGTGGGACGGCAGCGGCTATCCTCATGGCATCAGTGGCGAGGCCATTCCGCTCAACGCCCGCATCTTCGCCCTGGCCGACGTCTTCGACGCCCTGACCTCGCGCCGCCCCTATAAAGATGCCTTGTCGCCCGAAACTGCTCTGGAGATTATGGCCAAGGGCCGTGGCAGCCATTTCGATCCCACCCTATTCGATCTATTCACCGCCAATGTGATGGCGGATTATCAGCAGTTCGGCGGCCGCGAGGATGACCGGGCCCGTGTGCTGCTAATGAAACGCGGCCACCCCTATTTCTTCGAAGCCTGAAGGCGCTATGATAGGGGCCTTGAGCGAAAGGCCCCTATCGTCATGCGCCCCCTGACGCCCAGACAATTGTTGCAGGCCTATGCCATGGGCGTCTTTCCCATGGCCCAGCATGCCGACGACCCTCGTCTTTATTGGGTAGATCCCGAGGAGCGAGGCATCCTGCCGCTGAACGGCTTTCACATCCCGCGCTCTTTGCGCAAGAGCGTGCGCAACGGCGGCTTTGCCGTCACCTGCGACACCGCCTTCGAACGGGTCATGCAACTTTGCGCCGAGCCCGCCCCCGACCGCCCGGAAACCTGGATCAACGGCCAGATCCTGCAGCTCTATTGCGAGCTGCATCGCATGGGCCATTGCCATTCGGTCGAGGTCTGGAAAGACGGCCTGCTGGCCGGCGGCCTTTATGGCCTGGCCCTAGGCGGAGCCTTCTTCGGGGAGAGCATGTTCAGCCGCGTCACCGACGCCAGTAAGGTGGCCCTGGTGCATCTGGTGGCCCGTCTGAACAAGGGCGGCTTTCAACTGCTGGATACCCAGTTCGTCACCGAACATTTAAGCCGCTTCGGCGCCATCGAGATTCCCCGTGACGACTATCAACGGCTGCTCACCAAGGCCCTGAAGGCCCCGGCGGTGTTTCACTGTGATTTGGGCGCAGACGATCCCTTGGACTTGCTGTCGGCGCAATCCACTTCCCAGATGTCGTAGACCGGGTGCTCCAGGGACGATAGGGCCGGGCTGGAGGCAAACATCCAGCCACGGAACATGCTGGCCGCCGATTCGCCGCTGCGGATTTCCCAGATGTCGATGAAAGCCGCCGCCTCGGGGCTTTCCTCAGGCGGGCGCTTGCGGCAGGTGCGGACGATAAATTCCAAAGTGCCGAAATGCACGGTGCTGCCCACCGGCGCTTCGATGGTCATGACCCGACCGGTGACCTTGTCCATGCCCTGCAGGATGGCAGTGTCATAGACAATGTCGGGGGTCCGGTCGCTGGGGCCCAAATTAGCGCCAAGATTAGACGGAACGCTGTCCTCGCCCCAGGCCGGGCCGGTCAAGACCGACGCCAGCAGCAATCCCGCCGCCGGCAAGGCACGCAGCAAACTCACTTGGCCGGTGTCCCTTGGGCCGGTGTCCCTTGGGCCGGTGTCCCTTGGGCCGGAGCAGGCTCTGCCGCCGGAGCGGGAGCTGCCGGGGCTTCCGCCGGAGCCACAGCCGGTGCATCCGGAGCCGGGGTCGGCTTGGTCGAACCGTTGTCAGTGGCCAGGAAGATCACCTTGCCAACCATTTCCTCAAGGGACTGATAATTCTTGGTGTTCTCGATGGTGCCGCCAGCGGCGATGGTCTGAGCGCTGCGCCCAGGCATCAGCTTGACGAACTTACCGCCCAGCAGACCTTCGGAGTCCACCACTGCCACTGTGTCCACCGGAAGATGGATGTCGGGGGTGATGGACATGGCGACCACCGCATTGAAGGTGGCGGTATCGATCTTCTGGGTCAGCACGGTGCCGATCTTGATGCCGTTGATGCGGACATCGGCGCCGTTGGGCAGCCCACCCACACTGGTGAACGAGGCCTGGAGCTGATAGCCCTTCACCGTTCCCAAGTCCGCCTGAGAATAGGCGAAGGCCAGGAAGAAGCCGGCAACGAGAAGGACTACGGCCCCCATGATGGTTTCGATCAGATTCCTGCCCATGGCTTGCGCTTCTCCTCGGCCTTAAGGGGCCGATCCTCCTTGCTGCTGTTTTGCCCGCCGGGCTTCGCCCTGGGCAATGATCTGCTCCAGCAGATCCTGCACATTGACGGAATCCTGAGTGGACTGGAACATCTGTCCCGGCTTCAGCACCTCGTCCTCGCCACCCGGCTGGATAGCGACGAATTTGGCGCCCATCAAGCCGTCGGTCTGAATGATGGCCGAACTGTCGGTGGGAATGGTGATACCCGGCTGCAGCCGCAAAGTCAGCACCGCGCGGAAGCGGTCATCCAGCCCCTGTGCCACCACCTTGCCGATGCTAAGGCCGGACAGGCGCAAATCGCTGCCCACCGAAATGCCGTCAGCCTTGTTGAAGCGGGCCTGAAGGTCATAGCCCTCCAGCTTGGCCCGGCTGCTGGCGCCATAAGACACGCCAAGCACGGCAAGACCAACCAGCAGCACCATGGCTCCGATAGCGGTTTCGCGTTCCCTGCTGCCGATCACGGCCGCTTACTCCTGATCAGGGCTGCCACGCCTGATAATCACCAGTGGCCTTGGCACGATTGCCGCCGCGCTGGTCAGCGCCGGCAGGCAAATAGGCGGCCTTGGTGCCAGTCTGATTGGCGATATGCGGCGAGGCCGAAGGCTCCAGCGGAGCATCGACGGTATAGTGCAGCCAGGCATGCCATTCAGGCGGAACCCGCGAAGCCTCGACGACGCCGTTATAGACGACCCAGCGGCGGGTGCGGCGGCCCTTAACGGCGCGGCGTTCGATATAATAGCGGTTGCCCTGCTGATCAGTGCCCACCAGCTTGCCTTTGGCCCAGGTGAACAGCAACGTGCCAATGCTCATCGGTCGGTTCCTTGCGAAGCGCGGACGGAAAAACTGTTGGGGGAATATGGCAAATGCGAGAGGACGCGTCCAGCGCGGATACCCCCTACTCCCACTCATTTTTACCTTTATGGGTATTTCAGTCGAAAGCATGTAAAAATTGACACACAAGATGATGTGTTCCGCATGCGGAAAGAATCAAAATGCTGTTGAACCTGTCACCCCACTGACATACCGTGTGGGTCTGTCCGAACGATGACACAAGATATAGTGCGCTCCGTAACATCCGCTTGGGGGGATGACGAGAAAGCGCCTGTGGCATCGCCTTGGGCTATCATAACATATCTGGGGTGAGGATCTCATGCGCATCCAACGTCACTTTACGACTGCCGGTCAATCCGCCTACGAGGGCATCGGCTTTAGAAACACCGCCTCTGAAATCCGCAATCCCGATGGATCGGTAGTGTTCTCCCAGAGTGATATCGAGGTGCCGTCCGAATGGTCCCAGGTGGCCTGCGACGTCCTGGCCCAGAAGTATTTCCGCCGCGCCGGCGTGCCCGAAGCCCAGGCCCTGAAGCCCGTGCGCGAAAAGGGTGTGCCCGAATGGCTGTGGCGCAAGCAGCAGGATGCCGGGGCCAAGACCACCGGCGAACATTCCGCCAAGCAGGTGTTCGACCGTCTGGCCGGCACCTGGACCTATTGGGGCTGGAAGGGCGGTTATTTCGACGCCGAGGACGACGCCCAGACCTTCTATGACGAAATGCGCTATATGTTGTGCCAGCAGATGGGGGCTCCCAACAGCCCGCAGTGGTTCAACACCGGCCTGCATTGGGCCTATGGCATCGACGGCCCCAGCCAGGGTCACTTCTATGTGGACTATAAGACCGGCAAGCTGGTGAAGTCGGAAAGCTCCTACGAGCATCCCCAGCCCCATGCCTGCTTCATCCAGTCCATCAGCGACGATCTGGTCAATGAAGGCGGCATCATGGACCTGTGGGTCCGCGAAGCCCGTCTCTTTAAGTATGGCTCCGGCACCGGCACCAACTTCTCCAACCTCCGTGGCGAGGGCGAGAAGCTGTCGGGCGGCGGCAAGTCCTCGGGCCTGATGAGCTTCCTGAAGATCGGCGACCGCGCCGCCGGGGCCATCAAGTCGGGCGGCACCACCCGTCGCGCCGCCAAGATGGTGGTGGTCGACGCCGACCATCCCGATATCGAAAGCTTCATCGGCTGGAAAGTCGCCGAAGAGCAGAAGGTGGCCGCCCTGGTCGCCGGTTCGCGCCTTGCCAACCAGCATTTGAACGTTGTTATGCAGGCTTGCCGTTCCTGGGATGGAGCCGCCGACTCCGAAGACCGCTGGGACCCCAAGGTCAATAAGTCGCTGAAGAAGGCCATCATCGAGGCCCGCAAGTCTCAGATCCCGGAAAACTACATCCAGCGGGTCATCCAATTCGCCAAGCAGGGCTACACCGAGGTGCAGTTCCCGATCTTCAACACCGACTGGGATTCCGAAGCCTATCTGACGGTGTCGGGCCAGAACTCCAACAACACCGTGCGCGTCACCAACGCCTTCCTTGACAAGGTGCTGGCCGATGGCGACTGGGACCTGATCCGCCGCATCGACGGCAAGGTCTCCAAGTCGATCAAGGCCCGCGACCTGTGGGAGCAGATCGGTGAAGCCGCCTGGGGCTGCGCCGATCCGGGCCTGCAGTTCGACACCACCATCAACGAATGGCACACCTGCCCCGAGTCCGGTCGCATCAATGCGTCCAACCCCTGCTCGGAATATATGTTCCTGGACGATACCGCCTGCAATCTGGCGTCCCTAAACCTGATTTCCTTCCGCAATGCCGACGGCGGCTTCGACCTCGAGGGTTACAAGCACGCCGTGCGTCTGTGGACCGTGGTTCTGGAAGTCTCGGTGCTGATGGCCCAGTTCCCCTCGCCGCAGATCGCCCAGCTGTCCTTCGACTTCCGCACCCTGGGCCTGGGCTATGCCAACATCGGCGGTCTGCTGATGGCTTCGGGCATGGCTTATGACAGCGACGTGGGCCGGGCCTATGCCGGAGCCCTGACCGCCATCATGACCGGCGTGTCCTATGCCACCTCGGCCGAGATGGCCAAGGAGCTGGGGGCTTTCCCCGGCTATGCCCAAAATGCCGACGCCATGCTGCGCGTCATCCGCAACCATCGCCGCGCCGCCTACAGCATGACCGCCGGCTACGAGGCCTTGAGCGTCTTCCCCCTGCCGCTGGACGCCGCCAATTGCCCCGACGAGGCCCTGATCACCGCGTCCCGCGAAGCCTGGGACGAGGCTCTGCGCCTGGGCGAGGAATTCGGCTATCGCAACGCCCAGACCTCGGTCATCGCCCCCACCGGCACCATCGGCCTGGTGATGGATTGCGACACCACCGGCATCGAGCCCGACTTCGCTCTGGTGAAGTTCAAGAAGCTGGCCGGCGGCGGCTATTTCAAGATCATCAACCGCATGGTCCCGCAGGCTCTGGAAACCCTGGGCTACAACGCCTCGGACGTGGAAGAGATCGTGCGCTACGCCGTCGGTCACGGCACCATCAAGGGCGCTCCGCACATCAACCACGACACTCTGCGCGCCAAGGGCTTTACCCCTGAGGCCACCGAGCGTCTGGAGCAGGCCGCGGCCAATGCCTTCGACATCAAGTTTGCCTTCAACAAATACACCCTGGGCGAGCAGTTCTGCACCGAGGTGCTCAAATTCACCCCGGCCCAGTTGGACGATCTGTCCTTCGACATGCTGATCAGTTTGGGCTTTTCCAAGGCTCAGGTGGACGAGGCCAACACCTATGTCACGGGTGCCATGACCCTGGAGGGCGCGCCATTCCTGAAGGCCGAGCATCTGCCGGTGTTCGATTGCGCCAGCCCTTGCGGCAAGATCGGCAAGCGCTCGCTTTCGGTGGACAGCCACATCAAGATGATGGCCGCTGCCCAGCCCTTCATCTCGGGCGCCATCTCCAAGACCATCAACATGCCGAACTCGGCCACCGTCGAGGACTGCAAGAGCGCCTATATGGCCTCGTGGAAGCTGGGTCTGAAGGCCAACGCCCTCTATCGTGACGGCTCCAAGCTGTCTCAGCCCCTGCAGGCCAGCCTGCTGGACGATGCCGGCGAGTTGGTCGAGGAACTGGCCGACAAGCCCATGGCCGCCCGCGCCGAGATCGTCGCCGAGCGGATCGTCGAGCGGGTCATTGCCGCCGCGCGCCGCAAACTGCCCGACCGCCGCAAGGGTTACACCCAGAAGGCCATTGTCGGCGGCCACAAGGTCTATGTCCGCACCGGCGAATATGAAGACGGCAAGCTGGGCGAGATCTTCATCGACATGCACAAGGAAGGTGCCGCCTTCCGTGCCATGATGAACAACTTCGCCATCGCCGTATCCATCGGTCTGCAGTACGGCGTGCCACTGGACGAATTCGTCGAGGCCTTCACCTTCACCCGCTTCGAGCCTTCGGGCATGGTCGAAGGCAACCAGACCATCAAGATGTCGACTTCGATCCTCGACTACATCTTCCGCGAGCTGGCCATCTCCTACCTGGGCCGCAACGATCTGGCCCATGTCACCCCGCCGGACCTGACCCCGGACAGCCTGGGCCGTGGCAATGAAGAGGGCAATCTGCCCGCTCCCAGCCTGGGCTCGATGGTCGAACGTCTGGCCAGCCGTGGCTATGTCCGTTCCTCGAACCTGCTGGTTCTGAAGGGCGGAAATGGGGGCGGCAGCATGGTCGCCGCCGCCGCCAGCACCTCGGCGGTCTCGGCCGCCGGTGCCGTCATGGAGCAAACCGCCTCGACCCTCGCCTTCGTGCCCACCGACATGATCCGCGACTTCGACGCCCGCAGCACACAAATCCGCGAAGCCCGCCTGAAGGGCTACGAGGGCGACGCTTGCGGCGAATGCGGCAACTTCACCCTGGTCCGCAACGGCACCTGCATGAAGTGCAACACCTGCGGCAGCACCAGCGGTTGCTCGTAAAAGTGGTTAACATTGTTGAGTAGCGACACATAGCTTGGCCCAAACGACACGAAAACCCGCCGCCCTCCAATCGGGAGCGGCGGGTTTAGTGCGTGTAAGGCAGGTAAGTTTGCCGTAAATCGAATTTCAATATACTGAATTTGCACGATAAAATTCTGAGCCCCCCCTAATGCGCCGTTTTCGACGCGAAAACGTGCCGCAGGGATGGAGAGGTCTGTGCAGAGGCTTTGGGCTGGAAATTTAGCCACGATGCTTGATGTGCCTGCGAGCTACTCAGGCATGACGTGAACTGTACCTGTGTGGTGCCTATCCGGCGGTTCTAGACAGAGCCATCGCCCTGAGACGTTTCTTCCTTACGGACCTCTTGGCAAACTCGGCTATTTGCGCTATCGTTCCCTAAATGTTCCCATTGTCCGCGAGGGGTCCGGACTGGAACCTGAGGCCTCAGGATATGCTGCCGTGACCTGTGCAACATTTTGCAACGCTAGCGATGATTCAACGTCCCTCTCGCCTGCGCCGGAACCTGGGGCTCTGCGCAAGGTCATCCATGTCGACATGGATGCCTTCTATGCGTCGGTAGAGCAGCGTGACAATCCCGCACTGCGCGGCAAGCCGGTGGCGGTCGGAGGCGAGCGGATGCGCGGTGTGGTAGCGACGGCCAGCTACGAGGCGCGAAAATTCGGGATTCATTCGGCCATGCCGTCGATCACGGCGAAGCACAAATGCCCCGATCTGATCTTCGTCAAACCACGCTTCGACGCCTACAAGGCGGTGTCGCGGCAGATCCGGGAGATTTTCGCCCGCTATACGCCGCTGATCGAGCCTTTATCGCTGGATGAGGCCTATCTAGACGTGACCGAGAACCTGCGGGGAATCGCCACAGCGACGGCGATCGCCGAGGAGATCCGGGCGGCGATCAAGGCGGAAACCGGGCTGACGGCGTCGGCGGGAGTTTCTTACAATAAATTCCTCGCA
>Ga0302193_10001553_pt1 | contig 19517 bp, 15 predicted proteins | sample II_Bog_E3_3_FD_200228 | JGI IMG/M metagenome (GOLD analysis project Ga0302193, IMG submission 200228) | Peat permafrost microbial communities from Stordalen Mire near Abisko, Sweden - II_Bog_E3_3 | ecosystem: Environmental > Terrestrial > Soil > Wetlands > Peat | place: Sweden: Abisko...
GTCATCGAGGACGACGTGGAGATCCAGGCGAACAGCGCCGTGGACCGCGCGGCCTTCGAGGTGACCCGGGTGGGCCGTGGCAGCAAGATCGATAATTTCTGCCACATATCCCACAACTGCCAAATCGGCAGCCATGTGATCCTCACCGGGGGATTCATGGTGGCCGGGTCCACCAGCCTCGGCGACCACTGCCTCATCGGCGGCCGGACCACCGTCACCGACCATGTGAAGGTCTGTGCCGGGGTGCAACTGGGGGGCCTCAGCGCCGTCACCAAGGACATCACCGAACCCGGCGCCTACGGTGGCCACCCCCTGCAGCCGTTCAAGGCCTTCCTGCGCACCACGACCTCCATCGCCCACCTGCCCCAGATGCGCAAACGCCTGGCTGACCTCGAACAGAAAATGCTCGGCGCGGAATGATGCCCGGGCTCGGCCCCCGCCCGGTCATTTCCCCGGGGGTGGGAAGCGCTTGAGCAGGCTGTGGACCGCCTCGGTCACATTGGAATCGGCCTCCTCCGGACTGTCCGAGCCCTGCAGCACCCCCTCCGCCGTGGCTCTCCACACCTGGGTCCCGGTCCGGAAGTCTTCGACCTCCAGGACGATGGAACCCTCGGTCTGGACCTGCTGCTCACCCACCGGAGCGGCCACCCCCAAGCCCAGGGGACCGAAGCCGAACCCCACGCCCAGGTGGGCCCGGCGGGAACGGGTGGCGCGCCCGACGGGATAATAGATCACCAGAAAATCAGGGTCCGCCGCGGCTTCCTTCCGGAAGCCCTTGGCCGCCAGTTCCGTTTCCACGGCCCGGCGCACGCGGCCGTTCATGATGGAATTGTCGAAGCCCGCAGCCTTGCCCGGCGCCCCCCCGGGCGCGGCGCGCCAATCGAAGGTCCGGTAGGCGGAAAAGTTGGTCTTGGCATCGTAATCGTACTGCACGGCGGGTCCGGAGCAGCCCATGACCCCGACCAGCGCCACAATGCCCCATAAAGTCCGATGGTTGCCCATGCTTGCTCCAATCAAGGAACCGACCCAGGGCGGGTTCCTGAGGTTTACAACCGGCCCCCCAGGACCATCATTCTGCGGCGGTCTTGGCCGCCTCCGCCTCCACCAGGGCCTTCCGGAGCACCGCCAGGGCGTCCTTGATGCTGCAAGGCTTGGACAGGAAGCCCGCCAGTCCCTTGCAGGACAGGGCCGAAGTCGCCTCCTGCTCGCTGTATCCGCTCATGAGCACCACCGGGACCTGGGGCGCCAGCTTGTGGATCTCCTCGAACACTTCGTCCCCGCCCATGCGCGGCATGGTCAGGTCCAGCAGGACCAGGGAAATGGAGGAGCGATGCCGGACGAAGGCGCCGAAACCGTCCACCCCGTCCCCAGCCTCGATGACCTTGAACCCGGCGATTTCCAGGCCTTGCCGGAGAATGGCCCGAATAGTCGGTTCATCATCCACCAGCAGGATCACCCCGGAAAGACCGGCCACCGGGGTGCCTTCCTCATCGCAGTCCAGATCCGGGGCCTTTGCGGCCATGGGGAAGAACAGCAGGGTCGCGTCCCCGCACCCCGGGGTGGCGGCGGTGTGGACGGCACCCTGCTGTTCCCGCATGATCCCGGCCACCGCCGAAAGCCCCAGCCCGTTACCCGGCCACTTGGCGGAAAACAGGGGATCCAGGCGGCTCTCCTGGAGTTCCCTCGGCTTTTCCGGACCGGTGTCGCGCACCTCGAGACAGACATAGGCGCCCTCGAGCCCGGGTGCCACGTCCCGGCTCATCTGTTTGACCCGGGTGCGGATGGTGATTTCGCCACCACCGCTGCGGATGGCATCCGCGGCGTTGTAGACCAGGTTCAACAGGGCGTACCGCGCCTGGTTCATGTCCACGCTCACCAGGGGGAGATCGTCTTCCAGGTCCAACTCCAGATGGCCGCCCTGGGGGATCATGCTCTCGATGGCCGGCAGGCTCTCCCGGACCGCGTCGTTCAACTGCCGCGGCGCGATCTGGATCCGCCCGTTGCCGGTGTACGCGACCATCTGCCGGCAGAGGGCCGAGGCCCTTTGCATGCTGGCCTGGACGTTCTCAAGGCTCTTTCTCAGCAGGGTGGGATCCCTGGGTCCCTCCAGGGCGATTTCGGTGAACCCCTGGATGCCCATCAGGGTGTTGTTCAGGTCGTGCACGGTCCCCCGGGCCAGGGCGCCCAGGCTCTCATGCTTCTGGGCCTGGAGCAGGGCGGCCTCGTAGCAGCGCTGTTCGGTCACGTCCTGGATCACCGTGAGCAATTCAGCCGGCTGACCGCTGGTGAACCGCACAAAGACGGTCATACGGCACTTGAACCAGCGATAGACGCCCCGGTGGTCGCGGATCCGCACCACCTGTTCGTGGACTTCCTCCGATTCCCGGGGTCCCAGCGGACGGGTCAAGGACGTCATTATTTGCTCATACTGGCCTTGAAGCCCCGGAAGATCCTCCGGGTGCACCAGGGAAGAGAAGAACATCAAGCCGCCCCGGGTGAAGTCATCCTGGGGATAGCCCAGGAGGGTGGCCACGGCCGGATTGAGGTAGAGGAAATTCCGGCTGCGGGCTTCGATGATGGCGTGGATGCCCTGGGAAAGTTCCGCGACAGCTTCGATGTAGCGCTCCCCTTCCGCCAGGGCGAGCTCCGCCTCCTGGGCCCGGGCCAGCAGTCCCTTGATGGCGAGCCCGGCCACAAGGGCCATGCCCACCAGGCCGATTCCCGCCAGGGGTACGCCGGATCCGGGCAAATCGAGCATGGCAGCGCCGGTAGCTATGAACAGCACGAAAAAGACAGCCAGCAGGACAGGAGTGGAAAACAGTCTTTTCAAGGACAGCTTGGCCATGATTGACCTCTTTTTAGATCCACTGTAAGGGGCGGACACGGTGTGCACCATTATCACCGGCAAAGCCTCCTATCCGGAGGCAAATTCTAGAATCAACCCGATTACGATTGTCCCATGGAGGCGCCCATGTCCTTTCCCATCGTTGTAAGGTTCCAGGATCTCCCTTCCCCGAGCCTGCTTCTGGATGCCCGGCCGGGGGCCGCGGCCTTCGCCAGGGGCCATCTCCCCTTGGCGCAGCACGCGGACCTGGATCGTCTGCTCAGCCTTGCGTCGGCTCCAGGGCTGGACCCCGCCCAGGGCGGACGCCATCCGCTGCCGACCCCGGCCCAGTGGAGCGCCCAGCTGGGAGCCTGGGGGGTGACCCGGGAAACCTCCGTGGTTGCGTATGATGACGCCCACGGCGCCAACGGGGCGGCCCGCCTGTGGTGGATGCTCAGGGCCTTCGGCCACGAGCGGGCCGCCCTGCTGGACGGGGACCTTCCTGCCGGGCTGGAACCGGGCCCGTCCGACCCGGCCACGGCCCCACGGCCCTGCCCGGCCTATCCCGGCGACCGTTGGCTCTGGCCCACGGTGACCCTGGACCAGGTGGACCGCCTGCGCCAGGATCCGGACTGGAAGATCCTGGATGTGCGCGCGCGCCCCCGCTACCAGGGCGTGACCGAGCCCATCGACCCGGTGGCCGGGCACATCCCCGGCGCCGTGAACCTGCCCTTCACCGAGAACCTGGATTCCCAGGGGCGGTTCAAGGCGCCCGATATCCTGCGGGAGATGTACCGGGCCCTCCTGGGCGGCACCAGCCCCGAGCATCTGGTGGTGCACTGCGGCAGCGGCGTCACCGCCTGCCACACCCTGGTCGCCCTGGAACGGGCCGGATTGACCGGCGGGGCCCTGTACGTCGGATCCTGGAGCGAATGGTGCCGCAATCCGTTGCCCAGGATTCCCCCTGCCTAGACTTCGCCCGGGCATGGGTCGGGAGTATGGGGACCGAACGCCAGGGTGTCATCCCCACGGACCCGTCAGGGTGTGAGTTCCCACATGGCGTTCACGATGCTCCAGCGCCCCCCGGCCCGGACCAGGTGGACGTGCAGCATGAATCCGCCCAGATCCGCCACGGCGCTGGCGGAACGGGAGCCCACCTCCAGCACCCGCACCTCCAGCCGGCGCCGTGCGTCGGGGATCTTGGCGCCGAACTGCCCTTGCAGGCCCACCACGCTCCGAACCATGGTCTCGGGATCGACCTCGTCCAGGAGGCCGGCGCGGGCCTCCGTTCCATTCCCCACGCCCATCAGTCTGCTCACGAAATCCGGGTGCAGGCAGCGCAGCATGGCGGCTGCATCACCCATGAACCAAGCCTGGGCAAAGGCGGTCACGTCCTTCCGGATGGCGGCCCGGGTCTCATCCCCGCCCGGGATCGCCCAGGATCGCCTTGGGCCGGGCACTGCTTCGCTCCCAAGCATCCTTGAAAGCGTTTCCGGTTGTCTGCACTGACCTCGCGGCATCCGCTACCCCCCACCCATTCCTGATTGTTCTCCCATAAGGTGCTGCGGAACGGGATCGGGTTTTATGGCCTCAAAATTTTTTTCATCCGACTCAGTCTGAAGGGAGTTGGCCTCTGGACCCCATGCAAATTCTTGACCGGTTCAATCAGGAACCTTATAGTGAAGTTTGTCTCGACAGGATGGACCCCTTGAAGATTTCCGCCCGTGGCCGGTATTCCATGCAAGCCCTGTTCGACCTGGCCCATTTCAGCCATGGCCAGCCGGTGCCCCTTCATCTCATCGCCCAGAGGCAGGACCTCAGCCTGCCCTTCCTGGAGCAGATCTTCAACCGGCTCAAGAAGGCCGGCATCGTCACCAGCGTGCGCGGGCCCAAGGGCGGCTATGTCATCACCCGCCCCTGCAACCAGGTCACGGTGGGCGACGTGCTGCGCCTCACCGACAGCGGCTTCTATGCCGCGGCCAAGGAGGATCCCGCCTCCGCCAAGTCGGCGCTTCGGGCTGATGTGAAGATGAACGAGCTGCTTTGGAAGCAGCTTTCCAACCAGATCACTGAGTTCATGGACACCATCACCCTGGCCGACCTTTGCGTGGAAAGCCACAGCAACAGCTGCCCCACCTGCACCTGCCCGGAATACACCAAGGGGGTCCAGGAGCAGCTGGATTCCGGCCAGCGCAAGCGGTGCGCGGCCCTGGATTGAGGCTGGCCCTTTGAGCAACCCCTGCGCCCTGCCCAGTATTGCGCTGCCGCCCAGCGACGAGGACCGCCTCGCCCTGCCCAAGCTGGAGGAGCGGATCCGCCGGCGAGTGGGGGTCTGCATCCATGAATTCGGCCTGCTGCAGGAGGGCGACCGGATCCTGGTGGGCCTGAGCGGCGGCAAGGATTCCTGGGCCCTGCTGGACGTGCTGGAATCGCTGCGGCGCCGGGCGCCCATTCGATTCGAGCTGTATGGGGTCACCATCGACCCCGGCTTTCCCAGCTACAATCCCGACCGCATCGCCGAGGTCTGCGAAGCCAAGGGCATCCCCCACCGGATCCTGCCGGCACCCATCGACACCATGGTGCGCAAGCGGCCTGACATCACCCCCTGCGCCATGTGCTCGCGGCTCAGGCGCGGGGTGCTGTATGCCCATGCCAAGGAGCAAGGCTACAACAAGATCGCCCTGGGCCACCACCTGGACGACCTGATCGAGACCCTGCTGCTCAACCAGTTCTTCGGCGGGCGGCTGTCGACCATGCCGCTCAAGCTCACCAGCGACGATGGCGGCAATACCGTGATCCGGCCCCTGGGCACTTGCGAGGAGGAGGACCTGCGCCGTTTCGCCTGGCTGAAGGGCTACCCCATCGTGCCCTGCGGCTGCCCCCTGTGCGGCGCATCGGTGCTGGAATCCCGCCGGGCCCAGGTGAAGGCGCTGGTGGAGCAGCTGAGGGAGACCATTCCTGACTTGAAGTTCTCCATGCTCAAGGCCATGAAGAACGTCAAGCCCTCCCACCTGCTGGATGCCCGTTTTTCGCACCTCGATTAGCGAGGAGCCCGTCTACGTAATCGTTCGTGTCCCAGACTTTCGCCCTCGTTCGTTGCCGCCGGCGGAGCCGGCGTCAACGGAAAGCTAACGGCGGTGAACAATGGACTGTGTTAGCACGCTCGCACTTCGCCGAAGCTGGGCAGCAGATCGTTGTTCCGGGCTCTCCAGTTGGACCTGTTTGAAGCTTGGGGGGCGTTGGCGGCCTTCTGGCCGCGGTTCGCTTCAGATCGATGCCCTGGCCAGCTTCCTGAGATTGTGTGCCAGACAGACCAGCTGCCACTCAGCCCGCACTTTGGCCAGCCCCCTCATGGCCAGCAACTGAGGGCAGTCGGCGTTGGTGTTCATTAGCTTTGGCGTGAGGATTCCCCGGATCCTTCGGCCGGCTCGAAACGCCACCAAACTGAACGGTCGGCGCGTCTCGCAAGGAACCAAGCCCCCCTCGGGTCGGACCACTTGGGCCCCAGGCCCAAGTGGAGAGCCCGGACCCACGACCTGCCGCCAGCTGCAACGAAGGGCCAGCGTGCGAACACCGCCGAACGTCCGCTTTCGTTGCTTTTCCGTTGGCGCCGGCTTCGTCGGCGACGACGAACCAGGGCGCTGGGTCGGTCCTTAGATCCCGTGCAACGCATGCGTTGCACGGGGGACACGAACCTATAAACTTGGACAGGCTCTAGAGGATCCGCAACCAGAGGCCCTTAAGATAGAAGCCTTCGGGGTGGTTCAAGGCGTAGGGGTGGTCCATGGGCTGGCCCAGGTGGGCCAGGACCTGGGCCTCACGGCCGGTCTCCAGCAGGGCGGTCCAGACCACTTCCTGGAACCGGGCCCGGTCCAGGTGCTGGGAACAGGAGAAGCAGCCCAGGATCCCGCCCGGGGCGGTGGCCCGGGCGCCCAGACGGAACACGTCCTTGTAGGCCTTGAAGGCCTTGTCCACGTCCTTGCGCTGCTTGGCGAAGGCGGGGGGATCCACCACCACCCGGTCATAGCTGGCCGGTTCCAGGGTCCGCATCAGCTCGAAGGCGTCGCCCTGCAGCCGCAGGTGCCCGGCCGGATCCAGGCCGTTCAGGGCCCAGTCCCGTTCGGCCTGGTCCAGGGCCGCGCCGGAGATGTCCAGGGTGGTGACGCTGGCGGCCCCGCCCAGACCGGCATGGATGGAAAAGCCGCCGGTGTAGCCGAAGGCGTTCAGGACCCGGGTGCCCCGGGCGATCCGGCCCAGGGTCAGGCGGTGCTCCCGCTGGTCCAGGAAGAAGCCGGTCTTCTGGCCCTTGAGCAGATCCACCGACAGCCGAGCCGCGCCTTCCCGGATCAGCACCGGGCCGCCCAGGGATCCCTTGAGCAGCCGGTTCACCGGGTCGAGCCCCTCTTCCTTGCGCCCGCCCTGGCTGCGCTCCACGAAGGTGGTGATGCCCGCGGCCAGGCCCATTTCCAGCAGGGGCGGCCACCAGAGATCCCGCAGCGCCTCCAGCCCCAGGGTGCCCACCTGGATCACCAGGGCCGGACCGTAGCGGTCCACCACCAGGCCGGGCAGCAGATCCCCTTCCCCGAACACCCAGCGACAGCCGGCCTCCGGGCCATCCAGTCCGAGCAGGCGCCGCCCGGCCAGGGCATGCTCCAGCCGGGCCTGAAAAAAGGCACGGTCCAGCGGCTCCTCGGTCCGCCGGAACAACCGCACGGCCAGGGCATTGATGGGGGAGGCGGTGCCCACCCCCAGCACCTGGCCGGCGGCATCCGCCAGCCGGACCAGGGGCGAGGATGGCGCTTCGGCCAGGGCCCCGGAATAGACCCAGGGGTGACCCTTGGAGAGGAGGGCTTCCTTGCCCGGTTTCAGGCGCACGATCGGGTAAGGCCAGGCGATAGGTTCCATGCCCTCAGCTTAACGCAACGGGGGCTGCAGAATTCTCTTCAGGGCGGCGGCTAGGGCCGACACCGTGGCGGCCGAGGTGCCCGGCAGCATGGACACCCGCAGCACCGACCGGGCCTCCTCCTCGGCGAAGCCCAAGGCGGTGATGGCATGGCTGGGCTTGGTGGCGCCGCTGTGGCAGGCTGAACCGGTGGACACGGCGAACCCGGCCAGATCCAGGGCGATCTGCACGCTCTCCCCGGTCTTCCCCCGCAGCAGCAGGGAACTGGTGTTGGGCAGCCGGGGCTGGTCCCGGCCGATCACCGCGTAGGCCGGAGACCAGGACAGCACCTCCGCCTCCAGGGCATCCCGCAGCGGTGCCAGTTGGGCATGGCCGGCCAACCTGCCGGGCAGGGCGGCCACCGCCTCGGCCAGACCCAGGATGGCGGCCAGGTCCTCGGTGCCGCCGCGCCGGCGGCGCTCCTGGGGCCCTTCCAGGACGGCCTTCCAGGGCAGTTCGGGCCGCAGCCAGAGCACGGCGGCGCCCCTTGGTCCACCGATCTTGTGCCCGGAGAACACCGCCGCGTCGCAGTCCGCCAGGTCCACCGGCACTTTGCCCCAGGCCTGGGCGGCATCCTTGACCCGCACGGCGCCGGGAACCGCCGGCATGGCATACAGGATCCCGGTCTCGTTGTTGGCGGCCATCTGCACCACCGTGGCGGCGCCTTCGGCAGCGGCCGGCATCCAGCGCACCCCGGACCATTCCCGCAGCGGGTTCAGGCAGGCGCTGTGCTCGCCCGGAAACACCAGGGCCGGCTTGTCCCCCAGGGCCGGCTGCAGGCCCCGGAACAGCAGGTAAAGGGCCTCGGTGGCGCTGGCGCAGAAGATGATCTGGGCCGGCGCGACCGAGAGGCTGGCGGCCACCTCCCGGCGCGCTTCCTCCAGCAGGTGCCGGGCCCGCTGGCCCTCGCGGTGGGTGCTGGTGGGGTTGCCCCAGGACTCCGCCATGGCCCGGGCCATAACCTCCACCACCCTGGGCAGCGGCGGCGTGGTGGCGTTGGCGTCGAAATAGTGTCTTTCCATCTCTCCATTCTGGCCCGGTGCCGGTCCAGCGCAAAAGATCCCCATCTTTTCCCCAGGAGGGTGGATCATTCCATTAACCTTTCCCAACCCGGAGCCCCGTGTCCACGCCCCTTCATCCACAAAACGTCATCGCACTGGTGTGGGATTTCGACAAGACCCTCATCCCCGGTTACATGCAGGACCCCATCTTCGAGGCGTTCAACATCGACCAGGCCGCCTTCTGGCGGGAAGTGAACGCCCTCCCGGCCTACTTCGCCCGGCAGGGGGTGACCGTGCACCCGGACACCGCCTACCTGAACCATCTGCTCACCTACGTCCAGCACGGCCGGATGCCGGGGCTCACCAATGCCCGGTTGCGGGACCTGGGCGCCCGGATCCGGTTCCACCCGGGGCTTCCCGACTTCTTCCGGGCCATCCGCGAACACCTGGAGGGCGACCCGGAAGCCCAGCGGTTCGAGATCCGGCTGGAGCACTACATCGTCTCCACCGGCCTGCGGGCCATGATCGAGGGCTCCGCCATCCAGCCCTTCGTGAACGGGATCTGGGCTTCGGAATTCCTGGAATCACCGCCCGGACCGGGGTTCGACGCCGACGCCACCCTGGACCTGGACGCCGGCCACGGCAACCTCGGCAGTCCCCTGTTTCCGGTCCAGGACGTCTCCCAGATCGCCGTGGCCTACGACAACACCAGTAAGACGAGGGCACTGTTCGAAATCAACAAGGGCAGCAACACCAACCCCAGCATCCAGGTGAATTCCACCATGCGCCAGGAGGACCGGCGGGTGCCTTTCCAGCACATGATCTACATCGCCGACGGGCCCTCGGACGTGCCGGCCTTCGCGGTCATGCGCCACAACCACGGGATCGGCTACGCGGTCTATGATCCGGCCAACCCCGCCAGCCTGAAGCAGGTGGACCGGTTGCGTCGGGACGGGCGGATCGATCATTTCGGCCCCGCCGACTACCGCCCCGGTAGCCCCACCTGCGACTGGCTGACCCTGCAGGTGGAGCGGATCGCCTCGGATATCGTGGCCGAGCGAATTTCGGCGCTCAAGGCCCAGGTGGGCGAGGCGCCCCGGCACTTGCCCCATTAATGCACAGGATCCGCCGGAACCGCCAGACCTAGCTTCGATTTCCCAACCTGCATCAGGACTTGAGGATGTCCAGGGCTCGCAGGTCCGCCAGGTATTTATGGAGGAAGGCCTCGCTAAGGTGCGGAACCCCGGTCTCGCCCGCCGGCATGCTCTGGCGCACCTGCTGACAGAACCGGCTGGCATCGACCCGCTCCCCTTCCCGGCTATCGATCGGCTTGGCCCATTGATTCAGGATCGGCAGCGAGGAGTGCTGGCGCTGGGCCGCCGGCAGGGCCTGGAGCCGGGCGCTGAAGGCCTGGTACCAGGCCGCGTGATCATCGACCCGTTCCACCCCATAGCCCGCGGTCTGCACCCAGTCGATCAGGGTATCCAGGGAGATGCCATCCTCCCAGTTGGCGTTGCTGACCTGGTAGGTGGCGCTGTCAGCCTGGGCGGCACTGGACAGGGCCACCATGGCCGCGGCGATGAAGTCCACCGGAAGGCCGTCGTAATGGGCCTTTGCGCCTTGCCCCCCGAGGTAGAAGCTTCGGGGCGCGAGTCCCGTGTAGATGACGCTGGCCAGAAGGCGGGTCAGCATATCCGGAGCATTGGCCTGACCCAGGTAGCGACGGTGCGGCAGGATCATCCCCGGCCGGAACACCCGCACCGGAGTGCCGAAGCGCTCGTGGACCTGCTTCAGCAGGATCTCACTGGCCCACTTGCTGGTGGCGTACCCGTGGGCATAGCCGCCGGTCACCGGCCAGGCCGACTGCAGCGCGTCGACTCCGGCCGCCTCGGACACCTTGCCCGGGGTCCGGGCACCGGCCAGAACCCCGATGGTGGAAACATAATCAAACCGCTTGCGCCTCCGGGACAGGGCCAGACGGATCAATTCCAGGGTGCCCAGCACGTTCGGGGCGAACAGTTGTTCGTAGCTGAACACATGGTTGACCAGGGCGCCGGGGTGGACGATAAGGTCCACCACGGCCGCCAATTGTTCGTAGACCGGCTCGGCAAGTCCAAGCCGCGGCGCGGCCAGATCACCGGCATGGACCACCAGGTGACCGGCGGCGGCCAGCAGGGTGAAACGCTGGTCCAGGGCCGGATCACCCCTGCTGAAAGCCGACCGCAGACGGGCGGAAGCGGTCTCGTCGCTGGACCCGCGAACGATGCAGTGCACCTGGCCCCCGATCCTGGCCATCTGCTCCAGCCACTCCAGACAGAGGACATGCCCGAGGAACCCGTTGGCCCCGGTAACCAGAATGGTCCGGGCCGCATCCGGGAGCGGCTGCCCGGCCAGGGCCGCGGCTCCATCCAGGTCCACCGGGCTCAGCAGGCGATCCAGGCTCAGATCCTCGGCCCGGATCAGGCTGGCATCCTTGCCGTGGATCGAGCTGAAGGTCAGGGCGCCCGCCCCGGCGCCCTGGAGCGCTTCAATCATCCCCACCAGGGCCTGGAGCGGGCTGCCCGGATTCAGGATCGCCGCTACCAGGACCGGTACCCGGCAGACCTCCTCCAACAAGGTCGCCAGCGCCAGCGCGCTGATGGAGTCGCCCCCGAAATCCTTGAAACTGCCGGCGGCGATATCCAGATCCGGCACCCCCAGGACGGCCTCCACCGCCTTCTGCACCTGAGCCGCCACCGTCCGCCCACCTTCGTCCAGCATCCGGAACTCCTGCTGCTGCGCCTCGTCCAGCTGCCCATACAGAGCTTCCAGGCGTTCGCCGTAGCGCGCCTTGAGCTGGGGCCGGGCGGGCTTGCCGACGCCGGTGAGCAAGCCGTTCTCCCGGGTCCACCGCTCGGGTTCGACCAGGAAATCCCGGGGCACTTCGTAGGAGCGCAGCTCAGCATCGGAGGCGATCCGGTTGAGCTCCAGGCGCAGCAATTGCTTGATCCCCGCCAGGGTCGGTTCCTTGCCGGCCAGGCGCAGGCTCTCATGCACCGCGGCCCAGGCTGGCACCACCACCCCCAGGAGATAGGCCCGCTGGCTGTTGGCGTACAGATAGACCTGCTCCAGCAAGGGGCTGCCGCCGTTGAAGAGGCTTTCCAGGTGCCAGAGGGTGACGTACTCGCCCTGGGCCAGCTTCACGACGTTGTTGATGCGGTCCACCCAGTGGACATGGTCGGGCGCCCGTTCCTCGACGATATCGCCGGTCCTGAGGAAGCCGTCCGGATCATAGAGGGCCTGGGTCGCCGCGGCATTATGGAAAAATCCGGGGATGCTCTGGCAGGTCTTGACCAGCAGCTCTCCCCGGGGGAATGGCTTGTCGCTCAAGCGGTAGCCCAGTTCCGGCACGCCGGCCAGCTTATAGCTGGTGACCGGCGGACGGCTGATCCTGCCGTCGATGCTGAGGATCCCGGCTTCGGTCGAGCCGTAGCCTTCATAGACGGGAATCTCGAAGCAGTCGCTGAGGAATTCCACGATCTCCGGCGCGGTGGGCGCCGCGCCGATGAAGGCCGCCAGCAAGCGGTCGCCCAGGAAGGCGCCGCGCATGGCCGAGAACACCTGCCCCCGGGCCGCGGACGGCGACAGGCCGGTCTTGAGCCGGCGCTGCAGTTCGGTTCGGTAGGCCTGGTAGATCATTTCCGAAATGCGCGGCACCAGACCGAGATAGGTGGGCCGCACCAGCCGGATGTCCTCGAACAGGCTGGACAGGTCGCTCTTCAAGGTGAAATGGGTGACGCCGCCGAGCACGATGCCGCGCAGCACCGCGTTGCGGCCCATGCCGTGGCTCAGGGGATAGAAATTGATCCCGATGCTGGGGAACCGCTCGAATTGATCGACCCAGCTCAGGCGCCAATGGGAGCGCCAGATGCGCTGGGTCATCATCGCCCCCTTGGGGAATCCGGTGCTTCCGGAGGTATACATCAACGTCGCCAGGGGATCCGTGCCCGCGGGCGGAATGAAGGGCGCCAGCGGCGCCGCGGCCCGGCCCGCAGCGGCGAGTTCATGAACGGTGACCAGCGGCAGGGCCGTCCGGGCCCGGGCCTCGGCCAGCCTTGTGGCATCCTTGGCCGCCTCGCAGCGGATGTCCATCACCACCACGCTGCGCAGCGTGGGGCACATGGGCAGGACCGCGAGCACGGCCTCCAGGCTGTCGCAACCGCAGACGATGGTGGCGAACGCGGCTTCGTTCACAATGTGCTCCAGATCCTCGGCCGCCATGCCCAGCTGCAGCACGGCCGAGGCCGCTCCGGCATAAAGGCAGGCCATGTCGGCGATCACGTAATCGACGCTGCCGAAGCCGTAGATGCCCACGATTTCACCCGGTCTGAGCGCCGTCCGCCCATCCCGGACCAGGCCGGTGGCAAGCTCCACGGTGCGCTGCCAAGCGGCCTGGTAGGTGATGGTATGAAATTCAGCCAGATAGCGCACCACCCCCGCCCCGGGACCGCCGTCCAGAGTGAAGGCACGTTCACCTAAAGCGGGGCGCTCACCATAAGCCGCGCACGCCCGGGCGAACACCTCGATGGCAGCCAGGTCTTCACGATGCAAGGTTTCAATGACGGCTGGTTGGGGCGCCAACAGGCTCAAGCCCGGGTCGGTCTCGATGGCTATTTCCAGCCGCTTCAGCGCCTTGTCCAGCAACCCTTGGTTCGCTCGTGCGGCCCTATCAGCCTCAATCTCCATCGTGGTATTCATGGCTTTAACCTCATAATAAAATTAAATATTAACATTGGCAGGATTATTCCATTTTCAGCCACACTAACAAAATCAACCTAGATTCTATTTCACGACCTGTCAAGAAGGTAGGAACCATCGTTCACCCATGAAACATGGTGGTTCGAATGGACAACCGTGCATCAAAATAGCGGACCGGCTTTTCCCACCATTCGGCGGCACTGGCCAAACCCAACCGATCATTGAATATTAAGTATCTAATTTTATTCAATAGTCATAAATTAATCAAGGACGCTCCAAGGTCGCCGCGCAGCCCCTTCCCCCCCCTCGATTGGTGCTGGTTTTCGGGTAACGGCGCACTAGGATGGAATTCTGTCCCCAAGGAGCCCCATGAACCCCATCCTCCATCTCATCGTGCAGGCCCTGGGGCCGGATGCCCAGCTGACGGTGGTGGGCGGAGCGGTCCGGGACCGCCTGCTGGGGCGGACGGGCGGGGATTGGGATCTGGCCACCGCGCTGATGCCCGAACAGGTGCTGGCCCGGGCCGGGGCGGCAGGAATACGGGCGATCCCCACCGGACTTCAGCACGGCACCGTCACCCTCATGGAGGAGGGACAGCCGTTCGAGATCACCACTTTCCGGGGCGACGGGGCCTACCTGGACGGCCGCCGGCCGGAATCGGTCACTCTGGGCGTGTCCCTGGAGCAGGACCTGGGCCGCCGGGATTTCACCATCAACGCCATGGCGCTGCCGGTCGCGGCCCTGGAGCGGGAGGACTGGCCGGCCCTGGTGATCGACCCCTACGGCGGGCGCCGGGACCTGGACGCCTCCGTGATCCGGGCGGTGGGCGACCCCTTGCTGCGGTTCGGTGAAGACGGGCTGCGCTGCCTGCGCGCCTGCCGTTTCTCCGCCCAATTGGGTTTCGAAATCGAACCCGGCACCCTGGCGGCGATTCCGCCGCGCCTGGAGGTGGCCGGTAAAGTGGCGGTGGAGAGAGTCCTGGCGGAACTGACCAAGCTGCTCTGCGCCAGGATGCCGGAACGGGGGCTTTCGGCCCTGGCCGCCACCGGACTGCTGGACCTCTGGCTGCCGGAGTTGAGACCCATGATCGGCTGCGCCCAGAATCGCTTCCATCGCTATCCGGTATGGGAACACATGATCGCGGTGACCCGGTCCGCCCCGCCCGAATCCACCCAGCGCTGGGCGGCCCTGCTCCATGATTCCGGAAAACCCGCCGCCAGGACCGTGGACGCCCATGGCGAAACCCATTTCCACGGCCATGAGGCCATCTCCATGGCCCTGGCCCAGGAGATCCTGACCCGGTTGCGGGCCAGCCACGCCCTGATCCGCCAGGTGACAGCCCTGGTGCGCCACCACGGCACCCACCCGGGCCCCGGCTGGAGCGACGCCGCCTGCCGCCGATTCCTGAAGCGACTCCTGGAGGACGATCTGCCCCTGGACCAGTGGGCCCAGTTCAGGTTGGCCGATCAGGCCGGAAAGGGGTTCGACGAGGAGCCGTTCCGGATCGCCCATCAGGCCATGGTGGCCCGGCTCGAGGCCCTGGCCGCCGAACGCCCCGCCCTGACCATCCAGGCCCTGGCCCTGGACGGCCGGGCCCTCATGACCCTGGCCGGGCGCCAGGGCGGCCCTTGGCTGGGCAAGCTCCAGCTCGCCCTTCTGGAGGCGGTGCTGGACCAACCGGAGCGCAACCAGCCCGAACCGCTCCGGGATCTGGCCCGGGCCTGGCTGGATGCCTCCCCCAGAACCTGAACCGGTCCTGCGTTGGCGAGAAAATCCCGCTCGGGCGTTGACACTTTCAAACCCATTGCGGCATTTCTCCTTGGCCAGGGGAACCCGGCCTGAAATCGGCGCAAGCGCTTCGCTTGCCGCAGGTTCGGGGTGCCCACGCCCATCCAGGAGGCAATGCCATGAACCTCATGTCACGTGAACCCCGCACCCTCGCCAGCACCATCGCCCCCGGCCTGGAGCCGTTCGGCATGATGCGCAACCTGTTGCGCTGGGATCCGTTCCGGGATCTCGACTTCAACATCGACACCCAGTCGACCTTCACCCCCTCGTTCGATATCCGCGAGACCCCGGAAGCCTATCTGTTCGAGGCCGACCTGCCGGGGATCAAGCAGGAGAATCTGGACCTCAACCTGACCGGCAATCGCCTGACCGTGACCGGCAAACGGGAATCTTCCACCCGGCGGGAGGGGGAGGCCTTCTTCACCACGGAGCGGTCATTCGGGTGCTTCTGCCGATCCTTCAACCTTCCCGAAGGGGTGGACCCCTCCGCCATCAAGGCGGAGTTGCAGGACGGAGTGCTCACCCTGACCTTGCCCAAGAGCCCCGAGGTCCAGCCCAAGAAGATCAGCGTCTCGGCGGGCAGCCATTCCACCACGACCTCCACCGTTACCGGCAATGCTTGATCGCCCGAGCCATGTCCCCTCCATGCCCATGGTCAGGCCTGCCATGCCGTGGGGGGGCAGCACCGTTGGTGTCCTGGTTGGATTGAACGACCGTGCGAGGCACAAGCATCCGTAGCGACGCAAGCGCCGCAACGGATGCTAGGATCAATCAGTGGACCTCAGCAGGACGATGGCCTGGGCGGCCAAACCCTCGCCCCGGCCGGTGAAGCCCAGCTTCTCGGTCGTGGTCGCCTTGACGTTGAGGTCCGTTTCGGCGATTCCCAGCAGCGGGGCGATGCGCTGGCGCATGGCCGCGCGGTGGGGACCAATCTTCGGCCGCTCGCCGATCAGACAGACATCGGCGTTGACCACCTGAAAGCCAAGGGCCCGGACCTTGGCCATGACCGTTTCCAGCAGAACGGCTGAATCAGCGCCCCGGTACGCGGAATCCGTGTCGGGGAAGTGCTGGCCGATATCCCCCAGGCCGGCTGCGCCGAGCAGGGCATCCATGAGGGCGTGCAGCATCACGTCGGCGTCGCTGTGCCCAAGCAGGCCCCGGTCGTGGGGCACCACGCAGCCCATCAGCACCAGCGGCTTGCCGGCGGCGGGAAGCTCGAACCGGTGGACATCGAACCCCTGGCCCACCCTCATGGTTCGGACTCGCCCGGCACCGGGAATTCGCCCGTGGCGTCCCCGAGGCTCTCGCCGCCCGGCAGGCGCAGGGTGATGGTGGTGCCTTGGCCCTCCACACTGGTCACCTGGATGCTGCCCCGATGCTCCTCCATGATCCGTTTGACGGTGGCCATCCCCAGGCCGGTGCCGGTGGCCTTGCCGTGGCTGAAGAAGGGTTCGAAGATCCGTTTCTGGATCTTCCTGGGAATGCCCTTGCCGTTGTCGATCACCTGGATCTCCGCCCCCCCGTCCTCGCAGGGGGTCCAGCCCAGGGTCACCCGGCCACCTTCCTGACCCGCCAGAGCGTCCAAGGCATTGGCCAGAAGATTCTCGATGACCCGGTTGAACCGGTGCCGGTCCAGGCTGACCTCACAGGGCGGCCCCTCGCAGACCAGGACCACCTCCGCCTCCTGGGCGCGGATCTGCAGCGGTTCAGCCTGGGCCTGCAGGAACCGGGCGAGGTCCACCGGCTCCCGCCGGGGTTCCCTCACCTTGGAATAATCCAGGATATCCAGGCTCAACTGGCCCAGCCGATCCGTGGCTCCGAGGATCTGGGCCAGGTGGTGCCTGGTGTTGCCGTCGGAGGCGGTGAGCCCCAGCAGCTGGGCATGGCCGGCGATGACGAACAGGCCGTTCTTGAAATCATGGACGATGGAACTGGCCACCTGCCCCACCGTGGCCAGCACCTGGTTGCGCAGACTGGCTTCCGCCAGCCGGGTGCGCTCGATGGCGATGGCGCACAGGGAGACGATGGCTTCGAAGGTGATCCGGTCCACGGGCTCGGTGCCGGCCTTCCGGCTGTCGAGGTAGAGCACCCCGATGCGCTCGCCCTGGACCATCATGGGCAGGCAGAGGATGGTCTGGATCTGCAGGTCCACCACCGACTGGCGCGCCCGCAGCTGCTCGTCGGTGGCGACGTTGCGGATCCACACCGGCTCGCCCTGTTCGAAAACCTGCCTCACGCTGGACATGGAGAGCTGGATGTCCTCCTCCAGGCCGGAGCCTTCCCCGCCCAGGTTGCGCTGGACCTTGACCACCAGTTCGCCCTGTTCCGGCAACATGATGAACCCGCGATCCGTGCCGGAGAGGCCCAACAGGCGGTCCAGGGTCCGCTCCAGGAGTTCGTCCAGCTCCACTTCCCCGGTGAGCAGGGTGGCGGTCTGCAGAATGGCCTGCAGGTTGACCTCGGAAGCGGAGGCCGGAGCGTGGCTCTCGGTCTTCAGGGTGAGGAAATAGGCGCCGTCCGCCACCCGGATGGTGCACCCAGGCTCCCAGAGCATGCGGGTGAGCCGCTCGCCGCCGTGGAAAGTCCCATGGGAGGAGCCCAGGTCCTCCACCCACCAGCCATCCTCGCCATGCACGACCCTCAGGTGGGCCCGGCTGACCATGCCATCCGGCAGCACCACGTCGCACTGGGCCTGACGGCCAAGCAGCAGGGTGCCCCGGGCGGGAACGGAGCGTTCAAACCCGTGGCGATCCCGGATCGTGATGAAAGTCCTCTCTGGCACGGATGCTCCGAACGGAAAGCCGCGGCGATCACAGCCTAGGGAGAGTATAGGGGAAGCGGCGGACCAGGACCATCCCCCTCCCCTGCCGGAATAGACTCTTCGGAGCCTGACGACGTATTCGAAGGCTCCTAGTGGACAGGGCCGGACCGTCATGAGGAAATGAGGCCATGGAACAACAAAGGAACCCGGATCTTGATCCTGCGGAACGCGATGAGACGTTCGAGTATTCCCTGCGGCCCCAGAGCCTTCCGGAGTATATCGGCCAGGAGAAGATCAAGGCCCGGCTCGAGATCGCATTGAAGGCGGCCCTGGGCCGCAAGGAAGTGCTGGACCACGTCCTCCTGTTCGGACCTCCGGGCCTGGGCAAGACCACCCTGGCCCACGTGCTCGCCAACGAGATGGGCGCCCCGTGCAAAGTGATCCAGGCCCCGGCCCTGGAGAAGAAGGGGGATCTGGCCGCCATCCTCACCAACCTGGACGAGGGGGAGTTCCTCTTCATCGACGAGATCCATCGGATGCCGGCGGCCATCGAGGAGATGCTCTACTCGGCCATGGAGGACCGCAAGCTGGACATCCTCATCGGCCAGGGCCCCTCGGCCCAGACCCTCAAGGTGGACCTGCGGCCGTTCACCCTGGTGGGCGCGACCACCCGGGCCGGTCTGATCTCCAAGCCCCTGCATGACCGGTTCGGCATCACCCACCGGCTGGAGTACTACACCCGGCAGGAACTTGCTATCATCGCCACCCGTTCGGCCCGGGTTCTGAACGTGGAACTGGCCGACGAGGGGGCGGAGGCCATCGCCCGCCGGAGCCGGGGCACCCCGCGGATCGTGAACCGGCTGCTGCGCCGCTGCCGGGACTACGCCGAAGTGAAGGGCCAGGGCGTCATCACCTCGCCCATCGCCGATGCCTGCCTGTCCCTGCACGAAGTGGACGACCTGGGCCTGGAGGGGCTGGACCGTGCCTACCTGGAGGCGCTGATCGTCAAGTTCCGGGGCGGCCCGGTGGGGGTGCGCACCCTGGCCGCGGCCCTGGGCGAAAGCGATGGCGGCGCCCTGGAGGACCTGGTGGAGCCGTACCTGATGCAGATCGGTTTCCTGGACCGCACTCAGCAGGGTCGCAAGGCGACCGAGGCCGCCTATGCCTACCTCGGCCTCGGAACCAGCCCTGGTCCCCTGTTCGGCGCTTAGGGCCCCCTCCCCCACCTGCACCGGGGCGTCCGGGTTCCGGTCCGGCTGCGCCTGCCGGCGGCTCCAGGGGCGCGGTTCCGCCGCGAGGTACTTCTGGGTCGGCGCATCGCCACCGAAGCCGGTCTGGGTCGGCGCAAGACCACCCGGAACCCACCGTGCCCAAGAGGCCGCCGGCAGGCACAGCCGGGCCGGAACCCGGACGGCCCAATGGAGCTAGTCCGGAATCCGGCATTCCAGGTGGCCCTGGCAGAGG
>Ga0302193_10001589_pt1 | contig 19292 bp, 14 predicted proteins | sample II_Bog_E3_3_FD_200228 | JGI IMG/M metagenome (GOLD analysis project Ga0302193, IMG submission 200228) | Peat permafrost microbial communities from Stordalen Mire near Abisko, Sweden - II_Bog_E3_3 | ecosystem: Environmental > Terrestrial > Soil > Wetlands > Peat | place: Sweden: Abisko...
TAAAGACCCCTGTCAACCACCTTTTTCCCGGCTCCATTCCCGAGGCCTGAACCCCGTTCGCGTTGCAGCGAGGGCCGGTTTCTACAAGGGCTGACGGAGTGAGTCAACCGTCATGTCCATAATATGACACGCATAGCCAACCCGCGTTTTCGCCGTGGCCGTCACCTACTACATATCGCGCGCGAGCGTACACAACTTGCTATTTGCAGCGTTGGCAGGCATAAGTTTCGCCCAACCGAACAGTTCCGCTCTCTCCCTAAAAAGGATGTCGCATGCGCTTCCCGAAATCCGCCGCCTTGCGCCTTTTGCTGGTTGGTGGCTTTGTCGCAGTTGGCGCCGCCTCTTTAGTGGCGGGCTATCGCCTGACCCATCGTGCCTTTGGTCCTTTGCAGGCTGATCCCCTGGCTGTGGCCGCTCCTGACCTTGAGGCCAGCCTACAACGCCAAGCCGCCGGTCATCCCCAGTCGGACGCCGAGACCGAGGAAGAGACCTCGCACCCCATTCAGACCGTCGTGGCCGCCTCTAATGGCGACACACTGCTGGATCTGCTGCTAAAGGCCGGTGTTGAGCGGGCCGAAGCCCAGAAAGCCATCGAAGCTTTGTCCGATGTCTATAACCCCCGTGCCCTCAAGGTTGGCCAGGAAATCACCGTCAGCTTCCGGCGCCCCGCCGATCGCATCGGCACCGGCCCCTTCGAGGGACTGACCCTGCAGGCCGATCCGGCCCGTCAGGTGATCGCCAAACGCACCGCCAATGGCTATAGCACCAACGAGATCAAGCGCGAGGTCACCCGTCAGTTGGCCCACTTCAGCGGCACCATCAAGGGCAGCCTGTTCGAATCGGCTCAGGGCCAGGGCGTTCCCGCCTCGATCCTGGCCGAGATGATTCGCGCCTTCTCCTATGACGTCGACTTCCAGCGCGACATCCAGCCTGGCGACGAATTCGAGGTCATGTACGAACAGCTGGTCGACAAGACCGGCCAGGTGGTGCGTGACGGCGATATTCTTTTCGCCAGCATGACCCTGTCGGGTGACGCCATGCCGATCTATCGCTATACCGACGCGGCCGGCAATGTGGATTACTATAACCCCAAGGGCGAAAGCGTACGCAAAGCCCTGCTGCGCACCCCGGTGGACGGGGCCAAGATCACCTCGGGCTTCGGCATGCGCATGCATCCCATCCTGGGCTTTACCAAGATGCATAAGGGCGTCGATTTCGCAGTGCGCAGCGGAACCCCGGTGATGGCCGCCGGCTCTGGCACCATCGATTATGCCGGGGCCTTCGGCGCCTATGGCTATTATGTGCGCATCAAGCACGACGCCGTCCATTCCACCGCCTATGCCCATCTGTCGCGCTTCGCCCAGGGCATCCGCGTCGGAAAACATGTGACTCAGGGCCAGACCGTCGCCTTCTCGGGCGCTACCGGACGGGCCACCGGCCCGCATCTTCATTATGAGGTTCTGGTCAACAATACCCAGGTCAATCCCATGAGCGTGAAGTTCCAGTCGGGGAACAAGCTTGCTGGCACTGAATTGCAAAGATTTTTAAATTCTACCAAACAATCAAATAACCTGCTGGTGCAGACCCCGATACTCAGCAAAGTCGCTATGAACAAATGATTATCTGCTTTGCTGGAATATATCCTTAGGGCGAAGCCTTCTCGTCACGGAAAATTCACCTCCGATTCCCATTGGGTATGAGAGGAATCCTTTTCTGATCCATGCACCATGGATAACGGAGAAGGCATAATGTCCATTCACGACATCAAGCTATCCACCCGCATCTGGGCCATCGTCGTCCTGACCTCGGCCGGACTGCTGCTGACCGTCACCCTTGCCGGCGCCAACCTGCGCCAGAGCATGCTGGAGGACCATCAGCGGGAGGTCGCCTATGTGGTGGATGCCGCCATGGGCATCGTCGACTACTGGGGCGCCCAGGCCGCCAGCGGCGCTCTGTCCGAAGACGAGGCCCGACGTCTGGCCGCCGTCAATCTTCGCCAGATGCATTACAACAACGGCGAATATGTCTTCGTCTATGAGGACAACGGCCATGCCCTGGTGATGCCGGGCCGCCCCGAACTTGAGGGCCAGGACATCTCCAACGTCACCGATCCCAACGGCGTCAAAGTGATCCAACGCCTGATCGCCACGGCCAAGGAAGGTAAGGAGGAATTCCTCCTCTACAGCTGGCCCAAGGTCAATAAGACCGAACCCCAGCCCAAGATCTCCATCGCCCGGCTCTACCCCCGTTGGCATTGGGTGATCGGCTCAGGCATCTATCTCGACAATATGGAGGCCAGCATCGACAAGGCCATGACCCAGTTGATCGGCAGCTCCCTGCTGTTGCTGGTGGTCATCCTGGGGCTGGCCGCATTCATCGTCCGCACAACCGTCCGACCGTTGAACTTGCTGACCGAACGCATGGGCCGATTGGCCCACCATGATCTCAGCATCGAGGTGATCGGTGCTGGCTGGAAGTCCGAGATCGGCGAGATGGCCCGGGCCATGCTGGTCTTCAAGGAAAACGCCATCGCCAAGGACCGCCTGGAAGCGGCCCGCAAGGAAGACGAGCGCCGTAACCAGGAGGACCGCCGCCGCAATACCCACGAAATGGCCGAACGCTTCGAACATGCGGTGGGCGACATCGTCCGTGGCCTGTCGGCGGCTTCGGCGGAATTGGACAGTACGGCGGAGACCATGGCCAATTCCGCCAAGGAAGCCAGCCGCCAGTCGATCGCCGTGGCCTCGGGTGCCACCGAGGCCTCCAGCAACGTCCAGACCGTGGCCAGCGCCACCGAGGAGATGAGCGCCTCGATCGCCGAGATCAGCCACCTAGTCGCCCGCTCGTCCCAGGTCGCCGTCCAGGCCGTGGCCGAGGCCGAACATTCCAACAGCATGGTCCAAGCCCTGGCCCAGGCCGCCGAGCGCATCGGGGTTGTCGTCAGCCTGATCACCGACATTGCGGCTCAAACCAATCTGCTGGCCTTGAATGCCACCATCGAGGCGGCCCGGGCGGGGGATGCCGGCAAGGGATTCGCCGTGGTGGCGGGCGAGGTCAAGCTTTTGGCCAATCAGACCGCCAAGGCCACCGAAGAGATCAGCCAGCAGGTTGCCAGCATCCAAAGTGCTACCGGCAATTCGGTCCAGGCCATCGAGAAGGTGCGGGGCATCATCTCAGGCATCAGCGAGATTTCCACCACCATCGCCGGAGCCATCGAGCAGCAGACCACTGCCGCCCAGGAAATCTCCAGCAACATCCAGCAAGCCGCCCTGGGAGCCAGCGCCGTCACCCACAATATCGTCGGCGTGCAGGAAGTCGCCAGCGAGACCGGCTCGGCGGCCATCCAGCTTCAGGCCTCGGCCCATGATCTGGCCGAGCGCACCGCCCAGCTACGGCTGCAGGTGGATGGGTTCCTCAGCGGCCTAAGGGCTCAGGCCGCCGAGTAACTTTCCAGGACCTCGGGCTCCAGGCTGCCGTCGCGCACCGCCTTGGGCATATGAGTGATGAAGGGCTTCATCTTCATGTCCATCTCGATGACATGGCCGATGAACCAGTCGCGGATCAGATCGCGCATGACCTCGATCACCACGCTGGGATCGCGGCTGCGCTGATCAACGAAGAAGGTGCGAATCAAGGTCTTCAGCTTGTCCAGCAGCTCTTCATGAGCAATGCGGTGCAAGGTGCAAAGCGGATAGCCGATCAGTTTCTGCAGCACTTCCTCGCGGTGGAAATGATTGCGGGCATGCTCCAGCAAGGCCTTGGCCGTTTCTTCGGCATGGGCCAGATCAGGGCTGGCTTCAAAATGATTAATGATCTCGATCAGATGCTGATGGTCCGCATCGATGACCGCATGGCCGATTCCCATGGCCTCGCGCCATTCCAAGGGCATGATCACGCCCCCCCTCTCTGAAATCGAACCTCACCCGGACACTAGTAGACACAACCTTACCAAGATTGTGGAATTAGCCAGAGGTCATAGGGTGACGATTTGAGGAGATAGCGGGCGGAGAAGGATGACCTTCTCCGCCCGACCAAAGGCACAAAGCTTATAGATTGCCTGCCGTCAGGCCGTTGATCACCAGGCCCTTGGCGTCGGCCGAGACCTTGACCGGCTGGCCATCGCCGATCTTGCCTTCCAACAGCAAGGTGGCCAGGGGGTTCTGCAAGGCCCGTTGGATCACCCGCTTCAGGGGACGTGCGCCCCAGGCCGGATCATAGCCGGCGTCGGCCAGCCACTGAGTGGCGGCATGGTCCAGCTCCAGGCTGATCTTACGGTCCTCCAGCAGCTTGCGCAGGCGGCCCAGCTGGATGGTGACGATTCCGTCCATCTGGTTGCGGCTAAGGCGATGGAACAGCAGGATCTCGTCCAGACGATTGAGGAACTCGGGCCGGAAGGCGGCGCGGACATATTCCATGACCTGCTCGCGGACCACCGAGGAATCATCACCCTCCTCCTGCTGGGACAGAACCTCCGAGCCCAGGTTGGAGGTCAGAACGATCACCGTATTGCGGAAATCCACGGTACGGCCCTGACCGTCGGTCAGACGGCCATCGTCAAGAACCTGCAAGAGCACATTGAAGACATCCGGATGAGCCTTCTCGACCTCGTCGAACAGGATCACCTGATAGGGCCGACGGCGCACGGCCTCGGTCAGGGCTCCACCCTCCTCGTAGCCGACATAGCCGGGAGGAGCGCCGATCAGTCGGGCCACGGAGTGCTTTTCCATGTACTCCGACATATCCATGCGCAGCAGCGCCGTCTCGTCGTCGAACAGGAATTCGGCCAGGGCCTTGGTCAGTTCGGTCTTACCCACACCCGTCGGCCCTAAGAACAGAAAACTACCTATGGGGCGATTGGGGTCCTGGAGACCAGCGCGGGCTCGGCGGACGGCGTTAGACACCGCCACCAGGGCTTCGTCCTGGCCAATCACCCGCTTCTTCAGGGCGTCTTCCATGGCCAGCAGCTTGGCTCGCTCGCCTTGCAGCATCTTATCGACGGGAATGCCGGTCCAGCGCGAGACCACGCCGGCGATCTGCTCCTCGCCGACCACCTCTTCCAGCATGGCCCCGTCCTTGCCCTCGGTCTCGGCAGCGGCCAGGCGGCGCTCCAGGTCGGGCAACACGCCATACTCCAACTCACCGGCCTTGGCCCAATCGGCATGGCGCTTGGCGATCTCCAGCTCGGCGCGGGCCTGATCCAGGCGTTCCTTGATGCGGGTGGACTGAGCCAGCCCTTCCTTCTCGGCCCGCCAGCGGGCGGTCATCTGGGTGGCCTCGCCTTCCAACTCAGCCAGTTCCACCTCGATCTTCTCAAGGCGCTCGCGGGAGCCGGCATCGGTCTCCTTCTTCAGGGCTTCCCGCTCGATCTTCAGCTGCATGATGCGGCGATCCAGCTCGTCCAGAGCCTCCGGCTTGCTGTCAACCTGCATGCGCAGACGGCTGGCCGCCTCGTCCATCAGATCGATGGCTTTGTCGGGCAAAAAGCGATCCGAGATATAGCGGTTGGACAGAGTCGCGGCAGCCACCAAGGCGGCATCGGCGATCCGGACCCCATGATGCAGCTCGTACTTCTCCTTGATGCCGCGCAGGATCGAGATGGTATCCTCGACGCTGGGCTCGGAGACGAACACCGGCTGGAAGCGACGGGCCAGGGCGGCGTCTTTTTCCACATGCTTGCGGTATTCATTGAGGGTGGTGGCACCGACGCAATGCAGCTCGCCACGGGCCAGAGCCGGCTTCAAAAGGTTGGAGGCATCCATGGAGCCTTCGGCGGCGCCAGCCCCCACCAGGGTATGCATCTCGTCGATGAAAAGGATCACCTCGCCAGCGGCGGCGGTGACTTCATTGAGGACGGCCTTCAGGCGTTCCTCGAACTCGCCACGGAACTTGGCCCCGGCCACCAGAGCCCCCAGGTCCAGGCTCAACAGCTTCTTGTTCTTCAAGCTTTCCGGCACATCGCCATTGACGATGCGCAAGGCCAAGCCTTCAACGATGGCGGTCTTGCCGACGCCGGGCTCGCCGATCAGGACGGGGTTGTTCTTGGTGCGGCGCGACAGCACCTGGATGGTCCGGCGGATTTCCTCGTCGCGGCCGATCACCGGGTCCAGCTTGCCCTCGCGGGCTACGGCGGTGATGTCGCGGGCGTATTTCTTCAGGGCGTCGTAGGAATCCTCGGCGCTGGCGGAATCCGCCTTGCGGCCCTTGCGGACCTCCTCGATGGCGCGGTTCAAGGCCTGGGGATTGGCTCCGGCGTCGGCCAGGATCTTGGCGGTTGGAGTGCCGGCGGCGAGGGCTAAAGCCAGCAGCAGCCGCTCGGCGGTGACATAGCTGTCGCCCACCTTCTCGGCCAATTGCTCGGCCTGATCCAGCAGGCGCGTGGTAGAGGCATCCATATAGATCTGCCCTGCCCCGTCGCCGCCCACCTTGGGCTGACGCTCGACAGCGGCTTCGGTATCGGCCAGGGCGCGGATGGGATCACCCCCGGCGGCGCGTATCAGATTGGCGGCCAGACCTTCCTTATCCTCCAGCAGAACCTTCAGCAGATGCTCGGGCATCAGGCGCTGATGGTTCAGACGGGCGGCCAGGGTCTGGGCCGACTGCAGGAAGCCTTTCGACCGTTCGGTAAATTTATCGAAGTTCATTTTATCTTGCCCCTATGACGGCGGCTCGGAACTCAAGCCCCTATCATAGGCGACCAGAGCTCCGGCTCGGAATGCCCTTAATATGGATCGGGAATGCAAAGCCGCAAGCGGAAGAGGTCCGGTGGGTTTTACCCGCAGATTTCGCCCTCGTCGCCGCAGCCTTCGCCCTCGACCTGAACGACGCTATGGGAGAATCCGAACTGGCTATCGGCGATCTGTTTGACCGTGGACAGCAAGATATCGCGGTCGGCCTCTTCCGAGACAACCGCATGCAGAGTCAGCATAGGCTGTCCCGAGCCCACCGACCAGGCATGGATATGATGCACCGCCGCCAAGCCCGGAACCTTCGCCAGCAGAGACGCACGCAGAGCCTCGGGCGAGAAGCCTTCGGGGCTGCCTTCCAGCAGGACATGGGTGGCCTGACGCACCAGCCGATAACCGCTGGTGACAATCAGCACCGCCAGGGCGATGGAAAGGATGGGATCGATAGGCATCCAGCCGCACCACCAGATGATGCCCGCCGCCGCCATGGCCGCCACCGAGCCCAAAAGGTCGCCCAGCACATGCAGCACGGCGCCGCGCAGATTAAGATTGCCGCCCCCGTGGCCGCCATGGCCATGAGCACCATGGTAATGTCCATGACCGCCCTCCAGAACCTTGAAGGTCACCAGATTGGCGACGAACCCCGCCGTCGCCACCAGGAACATGGGCAGGGGCTGCACAGTCTCGGGATGGACCAGACGCAAGACCGCCTCGACGACGATGCCGATAGACAGGCCGATCACGGTGACGCCATTGACCCAGGCGGCCAGCACCTCCAGCCGACGATAGCCATAGGTACGACGGCCATCGGCCATCATCCGGCCAAAGCGGAAGGCGCCCCAGGTCAGGCCCAGAGCCATGACGTCGGCCAGCATATGGGCGGAATCGGCAAGCAGGGTCAGCGAGCCGGAGATCAACCCGCCACCGGCTTCGATCAGCATGAAAAGGAAGGTCACGCCCAGGGCGATCAGGGTCCGCCGCTCGTTGGAGACAGAGGCAGCATGCTCGTCATGAGCATGATCATCATGATCATGGGTGCAGTGATGATCATGATCGTCGTGACCATGATCGCAATGGGCTTGGTGATCGTGATGATCGTGGTTGTCGGCGGCGCTCATGGATGGGAGTGTGCTATCCAGGCGCCGCCGCGCCAAGTCAATTTTTCAACGCTTTATACCAGTCGGCTGGTATCAGGCGTTGACGGCCTCAGCCTGCTGCTGCCGATCGGCGTCTTCCACCACTTCGGCTTCGGACCCGGGCTCGTTGTCGCCATCGGCGTCGGAGCCTTCGCCCTCGCCGTCGCCTTCGCCATCGGACGATTCGTTGTCGCCCTGCTGCTCGCAGTCTTCCTCGCCAACCGAATTATTATCGGCCGGAGTGTTCAGAGGACGGGGAAGCTGACGGCCGCCGGCCTGGGTCTGGCTGTTGATCACGCGGAAATAATGTTCGGCGTGCTGATAGTAGTTTTCGGCAGCGATGCGGTCGCCTTGAGCGGCGGCATCACGGGCCAGGGTCAGATATTTTTCCAACACCTGATGGGCATTGCCACGGATGCGGATTTCGGGGCCGTTGCTGTCGAAGGTCTGGTTGCGCGGCGGCATATGCCGCTTGCCGCCATTACCACCGCCGCCGCCGCCACCGCCGCCGCCACCATTACCGCCGCCGCCGCCGTTGTTGTTACGCGGGCCGCGGGACCGCTGCTGCTTGGGATTTTGTCCTGGCTTCATGATACCTACATGCACAATTTGTTTGTGTGACAAGGGTTTATCTTACTGGGAGACCTGACAAGACAGGCCTTCCCGATCGGCTCCGCAGGCGCTGCAATAGCGACGGTGTGGAAAACGCTGCGAACATCAAAGGGCGGAGTGCTAACACTCGACGCTGTCTGAGAGTGGCTGTCGCGCGCGGTTCACACCGTAGTCAGAACGCCTTAACATTCCAATAGTTTTTTTCGTTTTTCCCCAGCTTTTATCAGGAACGGCTCAAGAGCGCCCCAATAGCAGACAGCGGCCGATTCCGCCAAGGTCGGCCCGGACCTCTTTCAGGGCCAAACCCGAGGCAGCCATGATGGCCACCACATCATCGGGCTGCCCTTGGCCCACTTCCAGAACGACCAGTCCGGCGGGCCCCAGCAGACGGGCTATATCTGGGCCCAAGGCGCGGTAGCAGTCCAGGCCATCCTTACCGCCAGCCAAAGCGCCACGCGGCTCCCAGGTCGCCACTTCGGGCTCCAGGGCGTCGATTTCGGCCTCGGGGATATAGGGGGGATTGCTGGTGATGATGTCGAAACTGCCATCCAACCCCTGCCCCCAACTGCCCTCGACAAAGGCGATGCGCGAGGACAGCCCCAGGGCGGCGGCATTGTCGCGAGCCACAGCCAGGGCGGCGGCAGATATATCCACCGCCACGGCGCGGGCGTTGGGCAGTTCCGACAGCAGGGTCAGGGGAATGCAGCCGGTGCCGGTGCCGAAATCGAGAATCTTCAGCGGTGCTGCGCGGTCGGGCACGGCGGCCAGCACCGCCTCGATCAGGGTCTCGGTGTCGGGGCGCGGGTCCAGGGTATCGGCGGTGACAGTGAAGCTCAGGCTCCAGAATTCCCGCTTGCCCAGAATGTGCGAGACCGGCTCACGCCTTTCACGGCGGGCGATGATTGCCTCGACCCTGGCGGCTTCCTCGTCCGAGACCGGGCGCTCGGGCCGGCTGAAGAGTTGAGTATTACTCAACTCCAACCCATGGCCCACCAGCAGCCGGGCATCGAGGCGGGCTGATGGAATATCAACGGCTTTCAGGCGTTCCGTCACCTTTGCCAGCAGAACGCCAACCGTGAGGATCATTCCATTTCCGCCAGACGGGTGGCCTGATCGGTGGAGATCAGTGCCTCTACCAGTTCCTCAAGCGCCTCGCCCTCCATGACCTTGTCGATCTTATAGAGGGTCAGATTGATGCGATGGTCCGTGACCCGGCCTTGGGGGAAGTTATAGGTGCGGATGCGCTCGGAGCGATCGCCCGAACCCACCTGGGTCTTGCGGTCGGCGGCTCGCACGGCATCCTTGGCGGCCCGCTCCATGTCATAGAGGCGCGAGCGCAGCAGCTTCAAGGCGGTGGCCTTGTTCTTATGCTGGCTCTTTTCCTGCTGACAGGCGACGGCCAAGCCGGTGGGGATATGGGTGACGCGGCAGGCCGAGTCGGTGGTATTGACGCTCTGCCCACCCGAGCCTTGCGAGCGATAGACGTCGAAGCGCAGGTCCTTGTCGTCCAGCTTGATGTCCACTTCCTCGGCTTCCGGCAGCACGGCGACGGTCGCGGCGGAGGTATGGATACGACCACCGGCCTCGGTCACCGGCACCCGCTGGACGCGGTGCACGCCGGATTCGAACTTCAGGCGGGCGAAGACGCCCTTGCCCGAAATGGCGGCGCTGGCTTCCTTGAAGCCGCCGATGCCGGTGTCATTAACGTCCAAAATCTCGAAGCGCCAGCCGCGAAGCGAAGCGTAACGCTCGTACATATGGAACAGCTCGGCGGCGAACAGGGCGGCTTCCTCGCCGCCGGTGCCGGCACGGACCTCCAGGATGGCGTTCTTATCGTCAGCCTCGTCCTTGGGCAGCAGCGAAATTTGCACCTCACGCTCCAGGATCGGCAGGCGTTCCTTCAGAGCGTAGAACTCTTCCTCGGCCATGGCCTTCATCTCGGGATCGGCCCCGGGGTCGGTCATCATCTGAGCGGCGTCGGCCATCTCGGACTGTAACTGGCGCAAGGCGCGAACCCCGGCCACCACCGGGTCCAGTTCGGACAGCTCCTTCGACATTTTGACGAAGCTGGCGGAATCCGTCGTCCCTCCCTCGCCCGCCAGCATGGCCGAAAGCTCGGCATGGCGAGTCAAAACGCGGTCAAAGGTCAGGTCAAGGTTCATCCGTGATTATCCGTCTCATCCAATTTGAACAGCCGCTTCAGCAGCCGCTCCATCGCATCCCATTCGGCTTTACCAGAGTCTCTGCTGGCAGCCATATCCTTCATCGCCTCGGTCGGCTCGTGCAGCAGGCGATTGATCAGCAGCCGGGTGGCCTTTTCGGCGTCGGGCCCGCATTCGGTCAACACCTGCTCGCGCATGGTCTCGAAGCGGCCCCGCAAGCTAATGATCGCCGGCACCGCCGCCCTTGCTGCCCGGCCCTTGGTAAAGCTGGCCAGTTCGGCATCGACGATGGCCCAGGCTTCGCGGGCCGCCTGCTCGCGGCTGGCCCGGCCCTCCATGGCCACCCGCTCCAAGTCGGTCAGGTCATAGAGATAGGCCCCATCCACCCGATTAACCGCCGGATCGATATCGCCGGGAATGCCCGTATCCACCAGAAAGACCGGCTTGCGGCGGCGCTTCTTCAGGGCCAATTGCATCTGTTCCGGGGCAATCACCGTATGGCGACCGCTCACCGCCGTCATCACCAGATCGGCATCGGCCAGCAAGGGAGCCAGATCGTCGAAGGGAGCCACATGGCAATTCAAACTTTCGGCCAGGGTCTCGGCCCGGCTGAGGCGCGGAGCCGCCACCACCAGACGCTTGAGACCGGCAGCCAGCATGGCTTCCGCTACCAGCTCGCCCATGTCGCCGACGCCCAGCAGCAGGCCTTCGCAGTCCTTCAGATCACCATGCAGGTCCTGAGCGAATTGCACCGCCGCCGAAGCAATGGAGACGGGCCGCTCGGCCACCACGGTCTCGGAGCGCACCCGTTTGGCGGTGGTATAGGCTGCGGCCAGGACGGTCTCCATCTCGGCCCCGCACATGCCGGCGTCGCGGGCCATGCGCTGACAGGCCTTGATCTGCCCCAGCACATGGGGCTCGCCGATTATCAGGCTGTCCAGCGAGGCGGTGACGGCGAAGATATGGCGCAGGGCGGCATCATCGGCCAAACGGTAGAGCTGACCTTGCAGGGCCTGCGAGGTGATCTCGCCCCGCCGGGCCAGGATGTTGGTGACGGCGGCTTCCACATAGGCGGGATCGTGGTGCAGGGTCCAGACCTCGACCCGGTCGCAGGTGGAGACCGCCAGGGCCTGCTCCATCCCGGCGTCGCGCAGTTCGGCCAAAAAGGCAGCTTGGGTCTGGTCATCGACAAACAGAGCGTCTCTCACCGCCAGCGCACTGGAGCGATGATTGGCGCCGATGACCACCGGCCGGGTTATGGAGCCATCCCAGCCCATTTGCTTGTCCTTAGCGGAACTGCGCCAGATGCGCGCCCAAAGCGTCCAGCGCCACTTCCACCTGTTCGCCGCTGTCCAGATCGCGCACCGCGATGGCGCCCCTGGCCAGTTCCTCTTCGCCCAAGATCAGAGCAGCACGGGCATTGGCCTTATTGGCGCGAGCCATGCGCTTCTTCATATTGCCGGAATAGCCCAGTTCCACCGCAAAGCCGTCACGGCGCAGGCGTTGGGCCAGCTCCAGTGCCTTGGTGCCACAGTCGCCCATGGGAATAATCGCCAGCGGGCGGGCCTCGTCGGGGACTTCGTCCAGCAGCATGGATAGGCGCTCGACGCCCGCCGCCCAGCCGATGCCGGGAGTGGCCGGGCCGCCCATCTGGCCGATCAGGCCGTCATAACGGCCACCGGCCAGCACCGTGCCCTGGCTGCCCAGTTCGGTGGTGGTGAATTCGAAAGCGGTGTGGCTGTAATAATCCAGCCCACGCACCAGCTTGGGGTTATGGACGAAAGGAACGCCGACGGCTTCCAGACCGGCCTTGACCGTCTCGAAGAAGCTGCGCGAAGTTTCGTTCAGATAGTCGGACAGCAGGGGCGCATTGGCCACCACCAGCTTGTCACCCTCGTCCTTGGAGTCCAGCACCCGCATGGGGTTGCGGTCCAGGCGGTCCAGGCTGTCCTTGGACAACTTGTCCTTATGCTGCGACAGATAGGCCACCAGGGCTTCGCGGTAAACATTGCGACTTTCGGTATCGCCCAGGCTGTTCAGCTCCAACTGCACCTTGCCCTTAAGGCCAAGGCTTTCCAGCAGATGCAGGCCCATGGCGATGACTTCGATATCGGCCTGGGGGCCTTCAACGCCCAAAAGCTCGACGCCGACCTGATGGAACTGGCGCTGACGACCTTTTTGCGGGCGCTCATAGCGGAACATGGGGCCGCGATAGAACAGCTTCAGCGGCAGATGCTGAGACAGACCGCCCGAGATAAAGGCGCGAGCCACGCCCGCCGTGCCTTCGGGGCGCAGGGTGATGGACTCATTGCCGCGATCCAGGAAGCTATACATCTCCTTGGTCACCACGTCGGAGGTATCGCCCAGGGTGCGCGAAAAGACCTCGGTGAACTCGAAGATCGGCGTGACGATCTCCCCGAAGCCGTAGCAGCGGGCAACATCGAAAGCCACCGCCTCGACCCGGCGATGGCGGCGGGAATCTTCGGGCAAAAGGTCGTGGGTGCCGCGCACCGGCTGCAGGGAGGACACGTCTGCTTCTCGCTTCTTAATTAAGGGTTGGCCGCGGCATTGGCGGCTTCGATCTCGGCGGCCTTCTTCTCGACCAGCGAGACGATATGTTCGACCATGGCCTCGCCCTTGATCTTGTGATCGGGATTGCCGGCCACATAAACCATATGATTGCCGCCGCCGCCGCCGGTCAGGCCAAGATCGGTCTCGCGGGCTTCGCCAGGACCATTGACCACGCAACCGATGATCGACAGGGTCAGGGGCGTGACGATATGACCCAAGCGCTGTTCCAAAGTCTCCACCGTCTTGACCACATCGAAGCCCTGACGGGCGCAGGAGGGGCAAGAGACGATGCGCACACCGCGATGACGCAGACCCAGGGATTTGAGGATTTCAAAACCGGCCTTGATCTCTTCCACCGGATCGGCGGAGAGGGAAACACGGATGGTGTCGCCGATCCCGGCCCACAGCATGGAGCCGATGCCGATGGCCGATTTGACCGTGCCGCCGCGCAGGCCACCGGCCTCGGTGATGCCCAGATGCAGCGGATAGTCGCAAGCCTCGGCCAGCCCATGATAGGCCGCCACCGCCAGAAAGACGTCCGAGGCCTTGACGCTGATCTTGAAATCGCGGAAGTCGTTGTCTTCCAGAATGCGGGCATGGTTCATGGCGCTTTCCACCATGGCCTCGGGGCAAGGCTCGCCGTAGCGTTCCAGAAGCTCCTTCTCCAGGCTGCCGGCATTGACGCCGATGCGCATGGAGCAGCCATGATCCTTGGCCGCCTTCACCACTTCGCGCACCCGGTCGGCCGAGCCGATATTGCCGGGATTGATGCGCAGGCAGGCGGCACCGGATTCGGCGGCCTCGATAGCGCGGCGATAGTGGAAATGGATGTCGGCGACGATCGGCACATGAACCTGACGGATGATGTCCTTCAGGGCCCGCGATGATTCCTCGTCGGGACAGGATACCCGGACGATATCGGCCCCCGCCTCTTCCAGGGCATGAATCTGCGCCACCGTCGCCGCGACGTCGGTGGTCAGAGTATTGGTCATGGACTGGACGGTGATGGGAGCATCACCACCCACCGCCACCTTGCCGACCATGACTTGGCGGCTGAGGCGGCGGCGGATTTCTCGGTAGGGACGAACGCTCATTTATTCCGTCGGGGCCTTGGCGGCATCAGCCGCCGGAGCCGGAGCCTGATCCGTGGTCGGAGCAGCAGCCGGAGCCGCCTTCTCGATCTTATCGGGATCCAGGGACAGGCCCTTCTTCACTTCGCCCTGAGCGCCCAAGGGCGGCAGCGGGCGGTTGTCCACCAGCACGGTCAGAGCGGCGGCATTGCCTGCCGTCAGGGTCTGACCCGGATGGGGGGTGACGCGGAAGCTGGTGCCTTTACGCAAGACCCCGGAATGAATGATGGTGCCCGAGGCGTCGCGGATGCGAATCCAGCAATCTTCGTTGGCCTTCAGGATCACCCGGGCGGCGTCGGGAAGAGCCACCGGCTGATCGACCTTGCCCGAAGAGGGCTTGGCCACCGGCGCGGAATCGGCAGCAGCGACCTGTGTGGTCTGATCGGGAGTTTCGGCGGCAGCGGTGACGGCGGGCGCAGGCTTGGCCTTGGCCTTGACGTCAGGCTGGACTGGAGGCTGAACCGGAGCCGGCAGGGCCGGAGCCACCACCGGAGACGCCACGGGAACCGGCGCAGGAACAGCGGCAGGAGCCTTGTCGGCCGCATCGCCTTCATTGGGGGGCACCACGTCTTCATGGGGCGTGACGGGATTGGCCGGCTGGGCCGGAACCACGGCAGTCTCGGCGGCAGGAGGCTGAGCCGGCATTTGGGGATTGGGCACGGCGGAGGTTTGACCAACCGGCACCACTTCCGAACCCGTACCCACCGGCTTATGGATCAAAGCGGCCAGACGGTCGGGCAGCGGCGGCACGGCTTCGGCGACCGAGGTGTCGCGGCTGCTCCAATACCAGATGCCATAGGCGATGACCGCGACCACCAGCCCCAGGAACAACATGCCGCCGGTGGGGAAGCTGCCTTCGGACACCGCCGAGGGAAAGCTCAGTTCGGCCCGGCTGGAGAATTCGCCGCCGGATTCCTGCTTGAAGCGCCGGACGATCTCATTGCCGTCCAGCCCCAGGTAATCGGCATAGCTGCGCACGAAACCGACAGCATAGGCGGCACCCGGCAATTCGTGATAGCGGCCCAATTCGATGGCCTGCAGGTAAGGTTGACGGATGCGCAGCGCGGTGGCCACCGCCGGCAGACTATGACCGAGACGCTCGCGGGTTTCCCGCAAAAGCGAGCCGATGACTTGGCCGGAAGAAGCCGACGGAGCCGGCGCGTTATCCTGAATCTCTGATGCCACGGTAGGACGATCCTTGCCCGAGGGTTAAATCCCCGAAAAGACAATCAGGGATGCTGGGCTTTCTTAGCGCAGAAATCCCATGAGACGCAATGGTCTGGACCAAATAAGGCTAAAGCTGAACCCCATGGTCGATGGCAAAATTGCGTAGTTTCTCCCGGACCGAACGGTCGGGAAGGTCGTAAAGCCGGTTCATATAGCCTTCCAGTGCCGGCAAAAACAGGCTGCGGACCATGGCTTTGACCGGTCCGACCGAAGAAGCCGACATGGACAGCGAGCGCAGGCCGATGCCCAACAAGGCCATGGCTTCCAGCGGGCGTCCAGCCATTTCACCACAGACCGACAGCTGCACGCCACCCTTGGCGGTTTCCTTGGCCAGACGGCGCAGGAAGTTCAGCATGGCCGGCGACAGCACGTCGTAGCGTTCGGAAATACGGGGATTGCCGCGATCGATGGCAAAGAGAAACTGGGTCAGATCGTTGCTGCCCACGGAAATGAAGTCGACCCGCTTCAACAAAGCCGGCAGCTGCCAATACAGGGCCGGAACCTCCAGCATGGTGCCGACGCGCAGGCGGGCCGGAGCAGCCTCGCCCCTGGCCTTCAGGCGCTCCACTTCCATGTCTAGCAGGGCACGGGCCTTATCCAGTTCGGCTACCTCGGCCACCATGGGGAACATGACGTTGAGATCACGTCCCGCCGCCGCCATCAACAGGGCACGCAGCTGATGGCGCATCACCGCCGGACGGTCCAGGGTGATGCGGATCGAGCGCCAGCCCATGGCCGGATTGTCTTCCTCGCCGCTGTCCCAATAGGGCAACAGCTTGTCCGAGCCCACATCCAGGGTGCGGAACATCACCGGCTTGCCGTCGGCGGCATCGAGGATCTTGGAGTAAAGCAGGGTCTGAGCCGCCACATCCGGCAATTGAGGCCGGGCCATGAAAGGCATTTCGGTGCGGTAAAGCCCGATACCATCGGCGCCGGTCGCCTCGATATGGGGCAAATCCACCAGCAGACCGGCGTTCAAGGTCAGTTTGACCGACTGGCCGCAGCGAGTCACCGCCGGCAGATCGCGCATGGCGGCATAGCCGGCCAGTTTGGCGGCGCGAACCTCCTGATTGGCGGCAAAGCTGTCTTGGATGTCGTCGGAGGGGCGAACGAATACCTGGCCGTTGTCGCCATCGACAATGATGGGATCGCCAGCCTCGATGCGGGCCAAGGCATCCTTGATGCGGCCCACCACCGGAATGTCCAAGGCACGGGCCAGGATGGCCACATGCATGGTCGGCGAGCCCTCCTCCAGCACCAGACCGCGCAAGTGACGGCGGTCATAGTCGAGAAGCTCGGTCGGGCCCATGTTGCGGGCCACCAGAATGACATTGTCGGGTAGCACGCCGCCGGCAGCCGTGCCGCCCCCGACTTGCGCCACCAGATGATGCATCAGGCGGTTGGCCAGATCTTCCAAGTCATGCAGACGTTCGCGGATATAGGTATCCTGCACCTGGCTCATGCGCACGCGAGTATCTTCGTGCACCTTCTGCACCGCCGCTTCGGCAGTCAGGCCAGAGCGGATGGCCTCGTTGATACGGCCAATCCAGCCGGCATCCTCGGCGAACATGCGGTAGGTTTCCAAAACCTCGCGATGCTCGCCGCCGAAGGCCAGATCCTGGGCCTCGAACATCTCGTCGAGATGGGTCCGCAGGCGGGCCAGGGCGTCGCGCAGGCGATGCAGTTCGTTGTCGGGGTCTTCGGCCACCAGCTTCTGGACGATGATGCGCGGCTCGTGCATCACGGCGATACCGATGCCCAAGCCGCCATTCAGGCGCACGCCCTCGACCCGCACCGGCAGCAGGGCATTGCCATCGACGGGAGCCAGTTCCTCGCGGTTGATCAGCTCGCCCGAGGTGACCAGCTCGGCCAGGACCATGGCCACCGTCTCGAGGGTTTCCACCTCTTCGTCGGTATATTGCCGCTGGCTTTTGTTCTGCACCACCAGGACGCCGATGACGCGGCCGCCACGGATGATGGGCACGCCCACCAGGGAGTGGAACAGCTCTTCCCCCGTTTCCGGGCGATAGGCGAACATAGGGTTGTTCTGGGCGTCGGCCAGGGCCAAAGGCCGGGCATGGGCGGCGATATCGCCGACCAGACCTTCGCCGACCCGCAGGCGGGTGGAGTGCACCGCCGACTTCTTCAAGCCTTCGGTGGCAAACAGTTCCAGCACTTCGCCGGCGCGCATGATGTAGCAAGAGCAGACCTCCGCCACCATATCGGCGGCGATCAGTCTGACCACATCATCAAGACGTTCCTGGGCGGAGCCGCCCCCGGCCATCACATCACGGAGGCGACCCAGCAAACGTCGGGAGACGGTGCTGGCGCTGGCTTGCATCAGAGTGCCGCTTCCAGGACCGGCTGACGCTGTTCGAGCGCCGCCACCGCCTGGCCCACCAGATCGGAGATAATCTCGGCGGTCGGCTGCTCCTTGGTCACCATGCCGACGCTTTGGCCGGCCATGACCGAGCCGTTCTCGACATCGCCGTCGATCACCGCTTTGCGCAGAGCCCCGGCCCAGAAATGCTCGATCTCCAGCTGGGCGGCCTTCTGATCCATCTCGCCGGAGCGGAAACGGGCGATGACCTCATGCTGATATTCCATGAAGCGCTTGGTGGCCTGATTGCCCAGGGCGCGCACGGGGATCACCGGGAAGTTGGGATCCACCTGCACCGACGGCATGGCGTCGCGGGCATTGGCCTTGAAGAAGGCCTTCTTAAAATTCTCGTGAGCGACGCATTCGCTGGCGCAAACGAAACGGGTGCCCAGCTGCACGCCGGAAGCCCCCAGCTCCAGATAAGAGACGATGGCCTCGCCGCGACCGATGCCGCCGGCGACGAACACCGGAACATCGCGCACCACCGGCAGGATTTCCTGAGCCAGCACGCTGGTGGCCACCGGACCCACATGGCCGCCAGCCTCGGTGCCTTCGATGACGATGGCGTCGGCGCCCATCTTCACCAGCTTCTTGGCGAAGGCGGCGGTGGGAGCGAAGCAGACGACCTTGGCCCCCAGCTCACGGACCCGAGTGATCGACGGCTGGCTGGGCAGACCGCCGGCCAGCACCACATGGCTGACCTGGAGATTGCCGCAAACCTCGATCAGATCGGCCAGCTGGGGATGCATGGTGATCAGATTGACGCCAAAGGGCTTGGCGGTCATACGCTGGGTAGCCTCGATCTCGGCGGCCAGCAGGTCCGGGCCCATGGAGCCGCAGGCCAGCACGCCGAAACCACCCGCATTGGAGATGGCGGAGACGAGATGACGCTCGCTGATCCACGACATGGCTCCGCCCATGATGGCGACCTCGGTACCCAGGAATTCCCTGCCCCGCCGCCACAATTGCTCGAGCCGCGCTTTCGCTGCCGTCATCAGTCCCACTCCATCCCTAGCGGAGCCCCGGTTCGGAGCCCCCTGTGTCTTTTACTGCGCGTCCAAACCGTAAGCGGTGTGCAGAGCACGCAGAGCAAGCTCGGTATACTCCTCGGCGATCAGAACGCTCACCTTAATCTCCGAAGTGCTGATCACCTGGATGTTGATGGCTTTCTCGGCCAAGGTCGAGAACATCTTCTGAGCCACGCCCGCATGGCTGCGCATGCCCATACCGATGACCGAGACCTTCACCACATTGGAGTCAGGCAGCAGACGCTCATATTTAAGATCGGCCTTGCAACCTTCAAGCACCTTCACGGCGCGCTCCAGATCGGCTTTGCCGACGGTAAATGTCAGATCGGTGCTCTTGCCGTCTTCCGAGACGTTCTGCACGAT
>Ga0302193_10001593_pt1 | contig 19269 bp, 14 predicted proteins | sample II_Bog_E3_3_FD_200228 | JGI IMG/M metagenome (GOLD analysis project Ga0302193, IMG submission 200228) | Peat permafrost microbial communities from Stordalen Mire near Abisko, Sweden - II_Bog_E3_3 | ecosystem: Environmental > Terrestrial > Soil > Wetlands > Peat | place: Sweden: Abisko...
CGGCTCATAGTAGACCGTGCTGCGGCTGATGCCCAGCACCTCTGCCTGTTGCTTGATTGGAAGGTCGTGCTCGGGGTCGATCATCGCTTTGCGCTCAGCAGTCCCGCCTTGGTGAGCGCGCCTTCTAGTAGGGTCGAGGACTGGCGCATGGACGGTAGGCTCCGGTGGCTACTCCATTGCTTTCGCTTTGGGCCTCATTCCGGCTGCCGTGGTTATGTCTCCAGTCCCCGCCTCATCAAACGGAGCATGCGGATTTCCCGCACTCCGCTTTCCTGTGGCTTTCATGGCAAGGTTATATGCCTATCATGCTGGCTGTGCTTTCGGCAAAAACCGTCTGAGTCTGTAGGAGTTGAATAACCCCATCTTCTCATACAGCCATCGCGTACTCCACACTTGCCAGCCGAAGCCGCGGCGATTCCGGGCTCGCGTCATATGTCGCCGAACTTTCAGTTCGACCCAGCGTTGAACGAATCGAAAGCAATTGCTTGAATGTCCCACAGAGAAGTAGTTCACCCAGCCGCGCAGAATCGGGTTGATGATGTCAATTACCCGTCCGACGGGTTGCGACTTGTACCTTCTGAAGACTTCCTTCAACTTCTGTAGTAGGGCCGTTCGCTTTTTCAGCTTGGGCGTAAACTTCACGCGCCAGTTACCTGTGCGCGCTCGAATTCGACGAAAATCGAATCCAAGGAAGCCAAAGCTCTCCCCTTTACGGAGATCGATGCATTTGCTTTTCTCTTCGTTGATCTCAACACCGAGCCGTGCGTATTCCTCTCGTAGTCGGCGGATCACTTTGCTATGCAGTCCCGGTGGCCCATAACTTCTGTCGATCAGGACCACAAGGTCATCGGCAAAGCGCGCATATTCCACATAATGAAAGCGACCCCTCTGCGTCACCTTCGACGCCTGCTCCAGCATCCGATCTACCTCATTGAGATAAATGTTACTGAGCAGCGGTGAGATCACACCTCCCTGTGGAACCCCGACTGAGCCAGATGATTTCAATATCTTCTTAAGCAAAGCCATCATGTCGTTGTCCTGGATTCGCGACGCCACTTTGTCCAGAAGTCGGTCATGCCGAACACCGTCAAAGTAGGCGCGTAAATCCAAATCAATGACATCCAGTTTGCCCAGAAGAATACCTCGCATCACCCGCTCCACAGCCTGATGTGCCGTGCGTCTCGGTCGGTATCCGTAAGACCCCGATTGGAAATCGGCTTCGAAAACCGGTTCCATAATCAGCTTCAGCGCCCCTTGCACCACCCGATCCCGGATCGTCGGAATCGAAAGGACGCGGACTTTGCTGCCCCCGTCCTTCGGAATTTCCTTCTTTCGCAGGGGCAATGGCACATAGGTGCGCTGCTTCAGTTCATCCTGTATCTGCTGCAGGAACAACTCGACGCCTTGCTCCTCAATAGCTGCAAACGTTACACCATCGACTCCAGGTGCCCCGTGATTTTGCTTGGCCATTTCGTAAGCAACGCGCAAGGTCTCCATTTTGCAGACGTGAATGTACATTCCCCAAAAGCGCCAGCCAGGTTCAGCCTTCGCCTTGACGTATAGCTTCTTCCTCAGGTCCTGCAAACTGATGGATGCTTTTCTCATTTCACCCTTGCCTCCCTTGTGTCAGAAGCGCTATCCACAGCAGGGCGCCTTCCCTCAACCGGAATTACCCGGCGTCCTCGGTACTTCGCACCCCTCCGACACCCTCTCGTCTCCAATCAACTTCCCGGTGTTGCCGGTTATATGATCGGCGTTGCTTCCGTCAGTTTCCTGGCGGGACGAGGAGGGCTTCTCCAGTTGCTTAGTGCATCCTTGTCAGCATGCCGTCGGTTTCACCCCGCCGAAGAGGGAGAGCGCATCAGTCAGATTGCGCCGCCCCTTGTTGTCTTCGCCCGATTTTTGAAGGCTCGACCTTCGGAGTTTGAAATTTTCGAGGCCACATCTCCGTTCACTTGCGTTACGGCCTGCTGACTCGCACTCATCCTATAGATGAGTCTGTCGATGGGCTTCAGCGTCCCGATTTCGCGAACACGCTGCCATCCAAGCTACGGGGTTCTGACTCTTGCCCCGGCGGGTCTGTTCCTCCCGCTGAATACACCAGCCTTTGCTGGACGCACAAAAATCGTTCTCCAGCGTCAGCTCGCCGATCTTGGCGTGGAGGGTCTTCAGGTCCACCGTAGCCGTCGCGGCCTCTGCCTTCGCCTCGCTTCCGAAAACCCCGGCTGCTCCCTCCAACAGCTGGCTCTTCCACTGCGTGATCTGGTTGGCGTGCACATCAAACTGCTCGGCCAACTCCGAAAGTGTCTTTTCTCCCTTGATGGCGGCCAAAGCCACCTTCGCCTTGAAGGACGCTGTGTGGTTCCGACGCGGACGTCTGCTCATCTGCTCTCCTCATCCCAGCCATTTTAGGCTGCGGGCGAACAGACCCTCCACTTAAACCCCTGTCTGAATTTGCGGAACCAGCTCTCGGTACTAGCCGCGGCAACAAATGACATTCATGCGTTTGCCGCCGGGCCGCTCCAGAGTTTGAGAATGCCGCGCAACGCGTCCATTATGATTTCCCAATGGGGTATATGTTCTTCAAGTGCCTCCAGGTGACTCTATGACGGCTTCTTCACCCACTTCCCTCGACTCCAAATCGCAATTGCGCAAGACCATGGGCTTCTGGGATGTGCTGTTGTTCAACATTGCCACCGTGCTGGGGCCGCGCTGGATTGCGGCCGCGGGGCACAACGGGACTTCGTCGATCAGCTTGTGGATACTGGCAGCGGTGTTCTTCTTTGTGCCGGGTGCGCTGGTGATCAACGAGCTTTCCTCGCGCTTCCCGGAAGAGGGCGGGCTGTACTCGTGGTCGAAGGAAGCGTTTGGCCCCTTTCACGGATTTGTGGCCGGCTGGACCTACTGGATCTATACCGTTTTCTATTTTCCCGGCCTGCTGCTGGCCAGCGCCTCCATGGCCGCCTACATCATCGGCGGACGGGGCGCCGTTCTGGCGCAGGACCGCACCTTTCTGATGACGGTCTCGCTCTCCATGCTGCTGGTGGCGGTGGTGCTGAACATCGTGGGGCTGAACATCGGCAAATGGCTACAGAATGCGGGCGGCGTGGGAACCTATGTGCCGCTGCTGATGCTGGCGGGGGTGGCCGCGGTGGTGGTTTGGAAGCACGGCTCGGTGACCCATTTCACGGTGGCCAACATGCTGCCCACATGGAACTGGGACACGGTGAACTTCTGGTCGCAGATTGCCTTCGCCTTTACCGGGCTGGAGCTGGTCTCGGCCATGAGCGAGGAGGTACGCGATCCTCGGCGCACGCTGCCCAGGGCCGTGTTTGGCGCCGGAGCGCTGATCGCCCTGATGTACATTGTGGGCACGTTCGCCATTCTGGCGCTGGTGCCCGCAGCCAATCTGGACCCGCAGAGCGGCGTGTTCAACGCCATCACGGTGGGGTCGATGGCTCTGAAGCTGGGCTTCCTGGGGGTCGTGGCGGCCATCCTGGTCACTGTGGGCAACGCCGGGGGCGTGGGCTCGACGGTGGCCGGCATTGCGCGTGTGCCCTTTGTGGTGGGCGTGGATCGCTACCTGCCGGCGGCCTTCGGCAAGATTCATCCGCGCTGGAAGACGCCGTATGTCTCGATCCTGGTGCAGGCCACCATCTCCGGGGCGATTCTGGTGGGCAGCCAGATCAACGAGACTACGCGCGGGGCCTATCAGTTTCTGATTGACGCGGCCATCATTCTCTACTTCATTCCCTTCCTCTACATGTTCGCGGCCGTGATCAAACTGGCGCGGCGCAAGGACCGCAAGGAGAATCCGCATGCTGTGCTGGTGCCGGGAGGCATTGCTGGCGTGTGGATTTGCGGGGGGCTGGGGTTCTTGGTTGTCCTCGTCGGCATTGCCGTTTCGCTGGTGCCGCCGGGCGACACATTGAACAAGATGGGATTTGAGCTGAAGCTGGTGGGGGGCACGGTGGCTTCGGTGCTCCTGGGGCTGATGCTCTATTGGCGCGGAGCGCGGGCCAAGCAGACTGAGATGTAAAGAAGCCGGCCCGGTTGAGCTTTGTGTTTTTCCACCCTGGCCTCAAACATTTCTCCCCGTAAGACACGCGGCGAGGGTGGGGCACCCGGCTTTATTGGCCCGGAGCAAGCGCGAAGCAGATCGCGGTAAGCGTCCGGAAAGGCGACTTCCATGACCTTTGTAACTCCGTCGTCCTCAAAGGATGGAAGTCCAGATGGCTCATCGCTCAAGTCATGCTCCCTCGTTTTGCGTGATATAAATCACACAACAAGGGGCTATTCATAGAATCGAGCCCGCTTCGGGTCGATAAGCGAAATACGATGGTCCACATAGCTCCGAAGAATTTGCTGGTCGATGGGACGGAGCCTGTTCCACCAGAGTTGCCCGGCGGAATGCGCTACCTGGCGCGGCAGCCGATCATGGATGCGCGCAGCCGGGTGCATGCCTACGAATTGCTCTTCCGCAGCGGGCCTGAGGCCTTCTTCAGCGGAGATGGCAACCTGGCAACCCGCACCATGCTCGACAATTCGGTGCTGTTCGGACTGCAGAATCTGACCGGCGGCGTGCCTGCATTTGTGAACTGCACCAACGAATCGTTGATCGAGCGCATGGTCGACATTCTTCCGCCCGCCATGACGGTGCTGGAAATTCTGGAAACCCTGGAGCCCACGCCCAACCTGGTGGCGGCCTGCCGCAAGCTGAAAGAATCCGGTTTCCGCATTGCGCTCGACGACTTTACCTGGAAGCCCAAATTCGAACCGCTGGTGCAGTTGGCCGACTACATCAAGGTGGATTTCACTTTGACCTGCCCCTCCAGCCGCGACGAACTGCGCAAGCAACTGGCCGGAGTCACCGTGGCCCTGGTTGCCGAGAAGGTTGAAACCCAAAAAGAGTACAGGCAGGCCTGCGAAGAGGGCTTCCTTTTCTTTCAGGGATACTACTTCTGCCGCCCGGCATTGCTGAAGAACCGCAAGGTTCCCTCCAACCGCATCTCGCAGATCGGGATTATCGAAGCTCTGCGCGGCGACACGATCAATCTGGACAAACTGAGCCAGCTGGTGAAGCGCGACGCCTCCCTGACCTATCGGCTGCTGCGGCTGGTCAATTCGCCGGTCTGCGCCATACGCCAGGAGGTCACTTCCATCGGGACGGCTCTGATGGTGGTGGGCGAGGATACATTTCGCCGCATGGCGATGCTGGCCATCACTTCCGAGTTAGCCGCCGATCAGCCCACGGAGATCTTGAGGATGGCCTTTCTTCGCGGAAGATTCTGCGAGCTGGCATCAGGGCTTTGCGGGTTGGACACCACCGAGCAATACCTGCTGGGGATGCTCAGCCTGCTGCCGACCATGCTGCGCATTCCCATGAAACAACTAACCCCCGAGTTGCCTCTTCGGGATGCAGTGCGCCAGGCGCTTGAAGGGACATTCAATTCCGAACGGGTTCTGCTGCAATGGATGGAGCAACATGAGAACGGCGACTGGGATGCCTGCGACAGGGTTGTGGACGCCTACGCGCTGAACGCGGACAAGCTGCTTGATTTCTATCGCCAGGCCGTGGTGTGGGCTGAAGCCGCGATCCAGTCCGCGGTTTGATTGGGCCCTTATACGATGAAAGCCCCCGGTGAGTACGCCGGGGGCTTTCATTTGGAGCTGGGTGTTTTTTGGGGTCCTGGGTGAATTCGGTGGACTCCCAGGTCCCAAACTCGGGACCTGGGGCGCCCAGTTCTGTTGGTGATCGCCGTCAGTTGCTGAAGAGCAGGATGCCGGCGGCCTTTTCGTCGCTCACCGTCTCGTCTGCGCTGACCGGACGATAGAAGAGCTGGTTGGCTTCAAGGTAGACCTCGAGGAAGGCGGGGCGGGCGGTGATGTGGCCGCCGATGAGGGCTTCGGACAAGGGGTCTTCAACGTAGCGCTGCAGGGCGCGGCGCAAGGGGCGCGCGCCGTAGCTGCGGTCGCTGAGGGTCTTGTCGAGAATCCACTTCTTGGCTTCCTCGGTGACGGAGATGGTGATGGCCTTCTGGGCCAGGTTGGCGTTCAACTGCTGGACCAGCAGTTCGACGATCTGGATCAGGTCCGCGTCCGACAGCGACTGGAAGAGGATGACTTCGTCCAGGCGGTTGAGGAACTCGGGGTTGAAGGTCTTCTTGACTTCCTGCTTGACCAGCTCCTCGACCTTGTCGTTGACCAGGTCTTCGCGATCGCTCTGGAAGCCCAAGCCCTGCTTTTTCATCAGGTGGCGGGCGCCGATGTTCGAGGTCATGATGAGGATGACGTTCTTGAAGTCGACGGTATTGCCCAGGCCGTCGGTCAACTGGCCGTCCTCAAAGACCTGCAACAAGATGTTGAAGACATCGGGGTGAGCCTTCTCGATTTCGTCGAGCAGGACCACGGAATACGGAGAACGCTTGACGCGCTCGGTGAGCTGGCCGCCCTCTTCGTAGCCCACATAGCCCGGAGGCGAGCCGATGAGCTTGGAGACCGAGTGCTTCTCCATGAACTCCGACATATCGAAGCGGATGAGGGCCTTGTCTGACCCGAAGAGGAACTGGGCCAGGGTGCGGGCCATCTCCGTTTTGCCGACGCCGGTGGGGCCGAGGAACAGGAAGCTGCCGATGGGCCGGGCGGGCGACTTGAGGCCGGCGCGGGAGCGGCGGATGGCGCGGGCCAGGGCGCTGATGGCCTTGTCCTGGGAGATGACACGCTTGTGCAGCTCTTCCTCGACGCGGAGGAGCTTCTGCGTCTCTTCTTCCTTGATGCTGGTGACGGGCACGCCGGTCCAGCGGCTGACCACATCTTCGATGTCCTCGCGGCTGACAATGCCGGAGGCTGAGTCGTCGAGGTGGTACTTGTCGCGCAGGCCGCGCAGGTTTTCGCGCTCCTTGCGCTCCTCGTCGGAGTAGAAGCGGGCCTTCTCGAACTCGTGGTTGGCGATGGCCGAGTCCATGCGGTGAACGATGAACTTGATGCGCTTCTGGACTTCCGTGATCTCCTCGGGCAGCGAAGTCTGGCGCAGCTTGACGCGGGCGCCAGCCTCGTCGATGAGGTCGATGGCCTTGTCGGGCAGGAAGCGGTCGGGGATGTAGCGGTTGGAGTGGGAGACCGCGAACTCGACGGCGTCGTCGGTGTAGCTGACAGCGTGGAACTTCTCGTAGCGGTCCTTGATGCCCATGATGATCTTGATGGCGTCTGCTTCGTTGGGCGGCGGCACCTTGACGGCCTGGAAGCGGCGCTCCAGGGAGCGGTCCTTCTCGATTGACTTGCGGTACTCGGCGGGGGTGGTGGCCCCGATGCACTGGATTTCGCCGCGGGAGAGCGCCGGCTTGAGGATGTTGGCCGCGTCCAGCGAGCCCTCGGCCGAGCCCGCACCCACCAGGGTGTGCAGCTCGTCGATGAAGACGATGGAGTTCTGGTTCTCCATCAGCTCTTTCATGATGGTCTTGAGGCGCTCCTCGAACTGGCCGCGGTACTTGGTGCCGGCCACGATCAGGGAGAGATCGAGGCCGAGGACGCGCTTGTCGGCCAGGAAGCTGGGCACTTCGCCATCGGCGATGCGCTGGGCCAGGCCTTCGACAATGGCCGTCTTGCCCACGCCGGGCTCGCCGATGAGCACCGGGTTGTTCTTGGTGCGGCGGCAGAGGATCTGCACCACGCGCTCCAATTCGCTATCGCGGCCCACCAGGGGATCGAGCTGGCCGTCCATGGCGGCCTGGGTGAGGTCGCGGCTGAACTCGGCCAGCAGGCTGGACTCGCGCTGACGCGGCTGCGTGGGAGCTTTCTCCTGGGTGACGCGGGCCAGCTCGTCGCGAATCTGGGCGAGCTTGAGGCCGCGCTCCTGCAGGATTTCCGCGGCGAAACACTTCTCTTCGCGCAGCAGGCCGAGCAATAGATGTTCTGTCCCGATGTGCTTGTGGCCCAGCCGCTCAGCCTCTTCCGCCGCATACGCCAGAACCCGCTTGCACTCGTTCGAGAGCGGCAGGTCCACAGAGGTGGAGACCTTTTCGCGAATGGTGGTGTGCGCTTCAATCTGCTTGCGGATCGACTCCACCGAGGCGTGCGAGCGCAGGAAGCGGTTGGTCAACGCCTTGTCCTCGCGCAACAGACCCAGCAGCAGGTGCTCGGTCTCGATATAGGGTGAGCCGAACTGGCTGGCCTCATACCGCGCGAAGAAGATCACGCGCCGTGCCTTCTCCGTATAGCGTTCGAACATGATGTTCTCCCTCTGCAGCAGGCTATCGGCTGGAGTGGCCGTCCGGTTCATCTTCCGGCTTCAGCCCAACCCGCGCGTGCCCTTCTTTGAACTGCGCCGCCGGGGTCCCTGGAATGCAGTTCTAGGCCCCGAACAGCCCCTGGATGGTTGCGAATCTCATCCACCTGTTTTTCCCCGGCGCTGGCGTTCGTCCGGGGACTTCCATCCTACCTCTGCCAACCGGAGATTGAGGGGAAAAACTCCATTCCCCGGCTGCTTATTGAATCAGACTCAAAAACCATGCGGATTGGTGCTTTTTTCCTCATGGACGGACGGCCGGCAGTGCCGTTTGGGGAGCGCCGGGCAAAGGGACCAGCCGGCCGCCCTCCAGGCGCAGCGCGCGGGTACATTGGGCCGCCAGATCGAGGTTGTGGGTGACCAGAATCGAGGTGAGGCCATGGCTCAAATGGAGCCGCTCGAGCAGATCGAAGACCATGCCGGCGGTCACCTCGTCCAGGTCGCCGGTGGGTTCGTCGGCCAGCAGCAGACGGGGATGGTTGACCAGCGCCCTGGCCAGCGCAATGCGCTGCTGTTCGCCGCCGGAAAGTTCGCCGGGGCGATGGTCGCCGCGATCTTCGAGGCCCACCTCGCGGAGCCAGTTGGCCGCCACCGGCAGAGCGTCCCGCCTGGTTACGCCACGCGCCAGCAGGGGCATGGCCACATTCTCCAGCGCGGTGAACTCCGGCAGCAGGTAGTGGAATTGCCAGACGTAGCCGATTTCGCGGTTGCGAAAGGCCGCGGCTGCGCGCTGGGAGAGAACAGCCACGTTGGTCGAGGCACAGATTACGGTTCCCGCGGTGGGCGCGTCCAAGGCGCCCAGAATGTGCAGCAGCGTGCTTTTGCCGGCGCCGGACTGGCCCACGATGGCCACCATCTCGCCTGTCCGAATCTCCAGATCGAGCCCCCGGAAGAGGGTGAGAGCGCCGCGCGCGGTGTGATAGGTCTTTTCCAGGCCGCTGACCTGGATGATGGGAGGAGCCGCGTCTCCGCCCTGCGCCCGCAACTCCGATTCCCGCGCGGAAAGGGAGGTGGGGGGAGCAGCCGCTGGAGTGGTTTCATTCATCCGGTTGCCCCTATTTTATCGTGCTGGGGCGGGAGGCTGCGGCGGCGGGGTTCCGTAGTATGGGCCGGCGCCTCGCGGTGTTCTGCAATGTGCCGGGCTTCAACCCATGCATAAGGAGATTGGAATCAATGGGCCTGACAGGCGGCGGAGGGACTTACGGGCTTTCCCAGGTCCCAAAATCGGGAACTCCACCCCAAGGACGAAGACCTGTCCGTGGGGACCCCGGGACCTGGGGCACCCAAGTTTGTACAACTTCAAGCGGTCAGAGAGCTAGCACTTCGGATGGGGGTTCTTGAACACAAGCTCAATCGGCAGCCAGTCTGACAGGCGCTTGGCGTCGACTTCGGCATCCAGGGCCTGGCTGGAAAGCGACGACCTGGCAAGCGCCACGGATAACTTGATTTTCCCCTTGGCGCAGTAGGTCCCGAGGAACGTCGACAGATCCTTGTCTGCCTCCCCCATGTAGGCCGCGGGAAGGGCGCCCTCCGCGCCGGAGATATCCAGCGGGGGCATGATCATCTTGTTCGTTCTCGGCACATATTTCGTAACTCCCAAATCGTCGAATCGAACCACGAGGATGGCTCTCGTCTCCAGGTCGTCAGGATTCGCCGTGAACTTGACGACCGGAATGGTGACACCGGCCTTGTTCGGTTTGGTTGCCTGCGTGTCAAACGCGATATGGTAAGGAGCCCCCTTCCATTTGGGCTCAACGGGAACTTTGGAAGCCTTGTCTCCCTGGTTTCCGCAGCCTGCCAAAAGCGCCAATCCCCCAATTGCCAAGATGATACCTTTTCTCAAGTTACCCTCCTCGTCCCTAGCAGACGACGTGCCAGAATACCACTCCTGTGTCTCACTGGAACATTGACCGCGAAGCGTTGCCGCTGTGCGGCCGGGACCAGCCGATTTGCCCGGTCGAGCCCTTTCAAGACAGATATCCCCGGCGGTGTTCTTGCCTACTTGCCGGGCAGCGCGACAGGGGTGAGCCGGGCGATACGGCCGTTGGGACCCACCACAAAGGGCAGGGAGAGCGCGTTCCAGTTGCCGTCGTCCAGCGGCTGCCAGGTTTTGCCGTCGTCGCGGCTTACGTCCGAGCCATTGGCGCCGACAGTGATCCAGAGCCGGAGCGCGTCGCTCCATTGGACTGCGGAGCGGTAGCCATGGGGCAGTTTGGCGGCGACGGTCCAGGTCCAGCCGCCATCGGTGGACGAGGCGGCGGTTCCGGCGCTTGCGTTGGGCTTGGAGTAGTCGCCGCCCACGGCGATGAAGCGGGAATTCTCTCCGAAGCCGCAGTCCTCGCAAATCCCGGTTGTGACCGGGTAACGGTAGCTGATGGAAAACGCTCCCGAGCTCTCGTTGCCCGCGGCCAGCGCAATGGGGCGCGTTTGCCAGACGGGCTTTTTGCGCACCAGGCGGACGAGGATGCCGCTGGTCTGTGCGTCGTCGGGATCGTTGAGGTGGCTGAAGAGGAAGGCGCCGTCCTTGCCTCCTGTGACGAAGCCGCGGGCGAAGAGCCGGTTGCCGCGGGGGATGCAACTGTTGCTGGCGGCAAAGGCGGCCAGCGAACGCCCCTTGAGCGCAAGGCCTTCCTGGGAGTCGCGCTTCCAGCTCTTGCCTCCGTTCATGGTCTTGAAGACCGCGAACTTCCCAGCCACCGGGTCGCCGAGCAGCATGCCGCGCGGGCCGGTGAGCCAGAAGCTGTCAAAAAAGCCGCCCGGCGCATCGGGATTCCGGAACAGCAGCGCCCAGGAGTTGCAGCCGTCAGTGGTCTTGTAAAGGCGGCTTTGCGCGCCGGGTCCGGAGGCCATCACCATGGCCGTTTTCGCGTCCCAGCCCTCGACGCCGCGCAAGTCGAGGGTCGCGCCATCGGTGGCCGCATCCGGGACCGCGCACTTTTGCCAGTGCGCGCCGCCGTCGGTGGTTCGGAGCACGGTTCCGCCGGTTCCGCTGGCCCAGGCGACCTTGCCGTCCACCGAGTCAATGCCGCGCAGGCTGGCGGTGGCGCCGGAGTCCTGCAACTGCCAGTGCAGGGGCGCAAGCGAAGTGGGAGCAGGCGATTGAGCGGCTGCAACCGCAGAGACGGCAAGGAGCAGGGAGAGGCGGATCACGCGCATGGCTGGGATTATATTGACTCCGCGCAGGAAGAGTCGTTCCGCTCGGGTCAAAGAGAGTTGTTTGCCAGCCCACCCTAGCCGCAAAGAGCCACCCCACGGACGAGGACCTGTCCGTGGGGGCCCCGGGACGCGGCGAGGGTGGGGCACCCGATTCATATCCACTCTATTGATCCAGCGCAGATGGAGTGACAGTTTTCCCACCCTTGCGACAGAACAAAGTCGCAAGGATGGGGCACGGAGCTTTTATGCGGCTTCAGGCACGGCGCTCATTTCTGCCGTTGGGGTGGGCGCCCCTTCTCCGCACAGGCGTGCCGCAGGTCACTGGGCGGCCATTGGAGGAGCGGGTATAAATTGTTTCAACCTGTGAACAGACTTCGCAATTTCTCCACTTGGGCTTTGTCGGCGGCCATGATGGCCAGCGCGTGTGCGGTCTCCTCGCAAGAGACCTCCTATGAGCAGTTCCGGGGTCACAACCAGGCGATGACGGCGCTGCAGCCGGCCTGGATGGGGCCTCTGATTCAGTCCGATTCGCGGCTGTCGCAAGCCGCTCGCATCTCGGTCTCCAACATGTACATTCCCACGCAGACGGTGAGCTACGGCAACAACCACGGCGTGAGCCTGATCGCGGCCAATCGCTTTCAGTTCGACTTCGACCCGCCGGCGTTCTTCCGCAACCACTGCGCCGCGCTGAAGGACGGATTTGGCAACGCCGCCGCGCAGGTGAAGTGGCGCCTTGCCTCGGGAAACGCCGAGCACGGCAACTTTACGCTGACGGCCATGCTGGCCCGCAGCTTCACGCCCGGCAGCCAGCAGAACGGGATGCTGACCGGCGCGTTTTTTCCCAAGCTCGCCGCCGGCCGCGCCTGGGGGCGCTTCAACGTGCAGACGGTGGTGGATGGCGTGCTGCCTACGGGCAAGGTCACGGCCCAGGGCCGGGCCGTGGAATGGAACCTGACCGCGCAGGCGCATCCCAACGCGCACTTGTGGTTCGACATTGAGAACAACGCCACCTTCAACCGCGGCGGTCCCTTCGACGGAAAGACCCAGAACTTCATCACCCCGGCGGCCTTCTACATGGTGCGGCGCAGGGGTTGGGAGCCCACCCATGCCGCGGTGGTGTTCGATACGGGCATGCAGATCGCGACCTCAGGGTTCCACCTCTACAATCACAACCTGATCTCCGAGATGCGGATCTTGTTCTAGTTTTTGTGCATACACTTGTGCTAACATGGATCCGGGAGTGAATATGGCTACGCTCAAGAGCAGGAAGCCGCCGGCGGCAGGCTCAGGCAGGGTTGCCGGAATGGCCTACCGGGGCAAGCAGACCAAGACGGGGAATTCCTCGGGGTTTCGCTTCGAGGGAGCCTTGTTCAAGAGCCACCCGGAGTTCAATGGCGAGGTGAAAGCGCACATCATCGCTCCTGGACGGATGCTGGTGACCGCGGAGACCGCAGACCGGAAGGGAGCGGACCCGGTGATGGCGGCGTTTCTGGCCTTTCTGGGTCAGGACATCGAGCGCTCTCCAGAGAATGTGCGACCGTTGGACGCTGCTCTGGCGCACCGCATGGATCGGTTGACAGAAGGAGTTGCCGTCGCACCGGAAGAAGACCTCGGCGACGAAGCAATTCTGTAAGGAGCGCTACGGTCCATGATCGCCAATGGTTGGAAGCTGTATGCGCACCCGCTCTTCGAACAGCAGTTGCTGCAATTGGTTGAACAAGTCGAGGCTCTGGCAACAAAAGACCCAGTTGGCTACAAAGAGCAGCCCGCGGCGAAACTGCTGGCCACCATCCGCCGCACGGTTTTCGAATTGATTCCTCGCGATCCGAATGCCGCGGAGTTCCGGCAGGGCAATACCCTTGGCGCGGATAACCGGCACTGGTTTCGGGCCAAGTTTCATCAGCGATACCGGCTCTTCTACCGTTTCTCGACCCAGGCAAAGGTCATCGTCTACGCGTGGGTCAACGACGAACGGACGCTGCGCAAGGCGGGCGCAAAGACAGACCCCTACCGCGTCTTCCGCGACCTGCTGGAAGCAGGCGATCCTCCCGGCACGATGGAGCAACTGCTGGCGCGAGCCAAAGAACTGAAGGACTGAACGGTTCCGCTGCTGAACAAGCGCACACATCTGTTCTACCCTGCGATTCGCCGGATTAGGTGTACGATCCCAGCTATTCCTGCAAACAGTGCACCGTAGAGGATCGCGTCGCTCAAGATCACGATGGCGATCAACTCGGGCCAGTTCTTTACCGAGTCGGAGAACCCAAGTATATAGAGCGGGCAAAGATTGAACGCCAAATGTTCAACCATGTCATTTAGAGGGACTGAAAACGGCCTTATTGTATCCAGCGCTATTAGGGAGCCTCTGATTAAGCCCATGTTTTGGAAGGGCATGCCTTTAGTCGTGCCGTAAGTGTTGCAAAATCAGCGTGGGCTTTAGCCCCTGAGGGAATGCTCGTCTGCGGAATCGACTTGTTCAGAGGTTCCTTAGAGCTACTGCCGTAGCCGATCCGCCGACTGCGCCTGCTCTTGCTCCTTTGCCAACGGACCTGATCAGCCCTTCGAGAATCTTCATGCCTGCGAGTCCCCTGGAAAGACTGTTGGAGTGTTCCGGCTCAATAGTCGATCCTGTTTGCCGAGGCGAGCCACGCCGCAAAGCTGGCCCAGGCCTCATCGCCAAGCAACTGCGTGGAGGGAAGCGACCGCGCCGCCTGCTGCTTGCGGAACTCCTCGTACAGGAACGCGTCGTCAAAACCGGCGCGGGCGGCATCGGCGGCGCTGGCGCCATAGTAGATGGCGTCGATCCGCGCCCAGTAGGCGGCCGCCAGGCACATGGGGCAGGGCTGGCAACTGGTATAGAGTTCGCAACCGGAAAGGGTGAAGGTGCCCAGAGCTTGCGAGGCCGCGCGGATGGCGTTGATTTCGCCGTGCGCGGTAGGGTCGTGGGAGGCCGTAACGGTGTTTGCGCCCTCGCCCACAATCTGGCCGTCGCGCACAATCAGGGCGGCAAACGGACCGCCGGTGCCGGAAACGACATTGCGGGTGGCCAGCGCAATGGCGCGACGCAGGAACTCCGGATTGGCCTGGGCCGGCATGGCCGCGATGGTCCCCCAAAATGATGCGAAAGCAAGCTTAGTATGGCACAGGCCGTATGGCCCCCAGCGCGTGTTGGCATGGCTTCGGGCGGCGCAAGGGGCGGCGGCGCAAGGAAGCACATCCGGCATACACCTGGCAATCGAAAATCCGTGAATTTCAGGTTGAGTTCTGCCCCGCAGACGTTATCCTGTAAATACCCCGAAGGTCAGAACAGAACCGCGCAAGTGAGCGCCACTCGTGTTGGTTCGCCAGCGTTCTCCTTTTTGATCGATCAAGAATGATTGATTTTCCATTTAATCCCCGTGTTTTTTGGACATTTCAAAGAACTTGACGGGAAATCCCTTTTTACCGAGGCCCTGCGACTTGAGGTATTCCATGCGTAGCTCTCATAGTCTGTTCCCCCGGCTGCTGGTGATGGTGGCAGCCGTAGCGCTGTGCTGCGTTCCCGTTTTTGCACAGCAGACGCTGGGCGGCATTACCGGCGACGTGACAGACGGCTCGGGAGGGGTGATCCCCAACGCCGCCGTCTCGTTGGTGGGCGAGCAAACTTCATTGACGCGCACCGCCAAGACCAACGGGTCGGGCACCTACCTGTTTGTGAACCTGCCCATTGGAACCTACACCCTCACCTACACGGCCGCGGGGTTCGAGGTGCAGAAGACGCAGCACATTGCGGTACAGGCCGATCGCACGGCCACCGTGAATGCCGCGCTGAAGGTGGGCCAGACGACGGAAACCATCGAGGTGGAGGCCTCGCCGCTGATGAACGCGGTGGACACCACCAACGGCTACGTTCTGGACAACGCGCAGATCGATCTGGCCCCGCTGCCGACGGGCAGCTTTACCGGGCTGGCGATTCTTTCCACCGGCGTGAGCGCGGAGCTGGCCGGGGGCACGGGCGTCAACTCCGGACTGGGCAATGCGCCGATCTGGGCCAACGGGCAGCGCGATACCTCGAACACTTTCCTTCTGAATGGCGTGGACGCCAGCAACCTGTTCAACGGCAAGAGCACCAGCCAGGTGGGTTCGGCGCGCATCACGGAGAACGCGGGCGGCGGCAACAACGGAGCGGGCGGAGTGATCCAGAGCAGCGCATCGGTGTATCTCTCCATCGGCAACGCCATCCCCAGCCCGGCTCCCGAGACCATTGAGGAAGTGCGGGTCAACGCTTCAATGTACGATGCGCAGCAGGGCTCGACGGCGGGCGCGCACCTGGACATGAGCACCAAGTCCGGCACCAACGCACTGCACGGCAACGCCTACATCCATCGCGGCACCGACTGGCTGAACGCGGCTCCCTTCTTCTTCAACCAGGACCCCGACATTCCCGCCAACCAGAAGGTTCCGCAACTGCACCGCTACACGGCCGGCGGCACGGTGGGCGGCCCGCTGCTGAAAGACAAACTGTTCGGCTTCATCGGCTACCAGCATCTGCACGTCTCCGACCAGGAGATCGGCTACTCCCGCTTTTCGGTCCCGGTGGGACTGAGCGACGACCGCAGCGCCAGCGGACTGGCCGCGGCGGCCAACGACGGCTGGGGGACGAACCTGACCGGCGCCGATCTCAATAACGACACGGTGAACCCGGGCAGCAGCGTGGCCTATAAGCTGTTCAATCAGCCCTCGCTTCCGGGTGAGGCGGGCAAGTGGCTGGTTCCCAACCCGACCGGCGTGGCCACCGTCAATCACCCGTATAACGTCTCCCTTCCCGGCACCGCCTACTTTATTGCCGACCAGTTGGTGAGCGATCTGGACTGGAACGCCAGCGCTAAAGACACCCTGGCGGTGAAGTACTACTACCAGCACGATCCCACCACCGCGCCCTACGCCTTCTCGAACGTGCCGGGCTTTGATCAGCACCTGGATGCGGGCAGCCAGGTCTTCTCCATCAACAACGTCAATCTGCTGCGCCAGAACCTCAGCGTGACCGAGACTCTGGGCGTGATCCGCGAGAAGATCTACTCCACCAACGATCAGCCTTTCGGCCCCTCCGCCGTGGGCGTGAACAACCTGGGGTCTCCCTACTACGCGGGCGTGTCGATCGTGGATATTCTGGGCTCCAATACCCCGGCTGGAATCCAGACGCTCAACATCGGTCCAGGATCGAGCCAAACTTCCTTGACCGGCGTGTTTCAGAATCGCCTGATGCCTTCGGGCAGCGCCATTTGGACCGTGGGCAATCACACGCTGGCCTTCGGCGGCAGCTGGTCGCACACGCAGTTGAATCCCCGCGACCGGCGTCCCGGCGTGGCGGGCACCACGGCTTCGGCGGACTTCGGGCAGTTTGTTCAGGGGCTCATCACCACCAACGAGGACTTCCAGACCAGCACCTTCCTGCAGGGCAATGGCGACCGCTACTATCGCGCCAACCAGACCGGTCTCTATCTGCAGGACAAGTACCAGATCCGTCCCAACCTCAGCCTCACGGCCGGCATCCGCTGGGACCTGAACGGCGGTCTGAGCGAGAAGTACGGCCACATCTACAACTTCGATCCCAAGCTCTTTGACGCCGGCACGGCCGCCGATCCCAACAATCCCGCGGGCACCTTCGCCAACAACGGATACGTGATTGCCAAGGACAACAACGACACCACGCTGACCGGGCGGCAGTGGGGCCTTGGCCCGCGCGTGGGCTTTGCCTGGTCGCCGGAGCGGTTCAACAACAAGGTGGTGGTGCGCGGCGGCAGCGGCTTCTACTACGACCGCGGCGAGCTGTTCACCTACTTCTCCCCCGGCTATGCGGCCGGCGAAGTGCACGGCGGGCCGTTCGGCGTGAGCCAGTCGCAGCCCTATGTGAATGCGCAGACCTGCAACACGGCCGACCTCACCTACTACGAAGGCTACATTCCCACCTGCGATCCGGCCGACGCCAACCTATCCGAACCCTGGGGCTCGACCCTGGGACCGGCGCCGACGGGCAAGGCCTCTGACATTACCCAGTACCTGCCCAACGCGGCCGCCGTTGCCGAGGGGGCGATTCCCTTCACCATGGGCGCCTACGACCCCAAGAACAAGCTGCCCTATTCCATCAACTACACGCTCGACGTGCAATGGCAGCCACGCAACGATCTGGCCATTGAAGTGGGCTATGTGGGCAACCTGGGCCGCCACCAGGTGATTCCGGTTCCCTTCAACCAGGCCAACATCGCCAACCCCGGCAGCCCCATCCGCGGCCAGAATTACACCTACGGGTACACGGTGGTGGACTCCGACTACAACCCGCAGCCGCTTGGGGATGGCACCAATTATCTGACCACCTACGAAGGCGGCAACGTGGATTTGCGCGTGCCTTATATCGGCTACTCGTCGGAGTCGATCGACTTCCGCGCGGCGGGCATTTCGATGTACAACGCGCTGCAAGTGCACGTGGACAAGCGCATGGCGCACGGCCTGCAAGTGGGCGCGAGCTACACCTTCTCCCATGCCACCGACGAGCAGAGCGCCATGGGCCTCTTCTACAACGGCGACAACCCGGACAACCTGCGCGGCGGCTACGGCCTGTCGGACTTCGACCGCAAGCATGTGCTCAACTTCACCTACACCTACCAGTTGCGCAGCTTCTACGCCGAGGATTCGCTGAAGGGCGCCTTCGCCAACGGCTGGAGCCTGAACGGCCTGACCGTGTTGCAGAGCGGCCAGCCGTTCAGCATGATCGACTACACGGGCGCGGTGGGCAGCATCTTCTACAGCGTCTTCGACGGCGTGAACAACCCGATTGTGCCGCTGGCCAAGGGCTGCACAGCCAAGAGCGCCACCACCGGCGCCTCCGGCGCCTTCAGCACGCCGGCGCTCAAAGCGTCGTGCTTCACTCTGCCCTTGCTGAATCCCGGCGACCTGAACGGCGCAATCCCCCTGAACGATCCGTATGAGACCACCTTTGTCTCCCACGGGCAGCGCAACATCTTCCGCCAGGCGGCGCAGAGGCGCGCGGATATGTCGCTGGTGAAACTGACGCCGATTGGAGAACACACCAAGCTGCGCTACACGCTGGATGTCTTCAACCTGACCAACACCACCAGCTTCGACGTGACCGGAGAGAACGTCTCGCAGAACGCGGATTACAACAACTTCCCCGTTCTGGGAACGCCGGCCTTGCCCACCAGTTGCGACAACACCAACCAGGGCCTGTATAGCTGCCCGGCGGGCCTGGGCATCACCCTGCACACCATCGGCAGCCCGCGCCAGGTGCAGATGTCTCTGCGGCTGGATTTCTAAAGCGGCTTCATCGCCACAACGCAAAAGGGCGGCCCATGGGCCGCCCTTTTGCTTGCGCCAGGCCGGGGTTTTCGGCTTCCTGCTGAGTCCAATCCATTCTGCCGCTCAGGACAACGTCGGGCTGCCACCCAGTACACAGGAATCCAGGCGGGTGCCCCAAGTCTCAGGATGCGGTATCCAGCACAGAAGATGGGTGCCCCAGGTCCCCCGATTTTGGGGACCTGGGAAACCACCGCAGCCGGCCAGACACAATCCGCGCTATCCTTACCCGTTATGACGCGTGGACTCAACCGTTACCAGCAAACCGGAGACTGCCACTTTCTTACCTTCAGTTGCTACCACCGCCTCGCCTATCTCGGTAGCGCGGAGGCCCGCGATCTCCTCGGCGGTGCGCTCGCTCAAGCTTTCCGTCTCGCTGCGCAGCGCCGAGAGGCCCTTTTGGCAGGCGCGCTACTACGACTTCAACCTTCGCACCGCGGATAAGTTCACCGAGAAGCTGCGCTACATTCACCGCAATC
>Ga0302193_10001614_pt1 | contig 19154 bp, 19 predicted proteins | sample II_Bog_E3_3_FD_200228 | JGI IMG/M metagenome (GOLD analysis project Ga0302193, IMG submission 200228) | Peat permafrost microbial communities from Stordalen Mire near Abisko, Sweden - II_Bog_E3_3 | ecosystem: Environmental > Terrestrial > Soil > Wetlands > Peat | place: Sweden: Abisko...
TCGCCAAGCTCGCCGCAACGGGCTGCGCGTGACCTGCGAGGTGACGCCGCATCATTTTCTGCTCACCGAGGAGCATGTGGGCCTGTACAACACCAACGCCAAGATGTGTCCACCGCTGCGCGCTGAAGCGGACAGAGACGCCATGCTTGAGGGCATTCTGGACGGGGTGGTGGACGCGATTGCCACCGATCACGCGCCCCACGCCGTGCATGAGAAGGAAGTGGAGTTTGAGCAGGCGCCCAACGGCATCACCGGCCTGGAAACGGCGCTGGGGTTGAGCCTGCGCTGGCTGCACGGGGAAGGCAAGCTGCCGCTGGGCCGGGTGCTGAGCCTGCTGAGCGCGCAGCCGGCTGCGCTGCTCAACCTGAAAGGCCGCGGCACCCTCACCGTGGGCAGCTTTGCCGACGTGGTGGTCTTCGACCCCAAGGCGGAGTGGACCTACAACGCGCGGGAAACGCGTTCCAAATCGCGCAATACGCCCTTCGATGGCTGGGCCATGCAGGGCAAGGTCCGCTGGACCATCAGCGAAGGGCGCATCGCTTACAAGAGCGAGTAGCGCGGCTATCTCAAAACGGGAGTTGCCCGGCTACGAGGCCTTGCCTCTCAGTTCCTGCTCAGCGCGGAACCAGTCTTCCGCGTCGTGGCCATGCACGCCACCGCGCTCTGCCCAGAAGCGATGCGCCAGCTCTGCTACCTGTTCATAAGATGTCGATATTGGAGTGACGTTCTTCTTTTTGCTGGGCGCGACTGCACGGGGTTTGCGCGGTGTGGCGGCTTTCTTCACGGTGTCTGCCATTAGGGATCTCTCTCCTCTCATGCGGGCCGAAAATCTGCCCATCCTCTACAGGGTAAGATGCACATGGCAAATCCTGGAGGGGTAATCGGCTGGGACGAATCATTGTCGTCAACTCAAAGTCCAGAATGGGCCTGACGGGTTCCATCCGCCGCTCCGTCCCACGCGCATCGGCCTGCGCCAGAAATAGATTGCCCACTCCGCCCACAATGCCTATGCTTGACGAGCATCTTCGCGGCCGGCAGGATCTTCGCGCAATGTTGGCCGATTCGGGCAAGAAAAAATCTGGCGCGGGCAGGGTTCGGAGCAAAGACAAATGAATAAACGCGAGTTTCTGAAGGCGTCGGGAGCGGCGATTGCCGGCGGCATGCTGTCCCACCGGCTGGCGGGGCAGGAGATCACCGCGCCGCGTCAGAACTGGGCCGGGAATCTGACGTACAGCACCAACCGGCTGTTCTCGCCGGGGTCGGTTGACGAGGTGCGGCAGGTGGTCAAGAGCTGCGCCAGGCTGCGCGCGCTGGGCTCACGCCACTCGTTCAACTCCATTGCCGACAGCACGCAGAACCAGATCTCGCTCAAACGTCTCGATCAAATCGCTCTGGATGAAAAGGCGCGCACGGTGACGGTAGGCGCCGGAATTCGCTATGGCGACCTGGCGCCTTATCTCGATCAGCATGGCTACGCGCTGCACAACCTGGCGTCGCTGCCGCATATCTCCGTGGCCGGGGCCATTGCTACGGGCACGCATGGCTCCGGCGTCCACAACGGCAACCTGGCGACGGCGGTTGCCGCGCTGGAGCTGGTGACAGCCGATGGCCAGGTGCTGCGGCTTTCCCGCGAACAGGACGGCGATGCGTTTGTGGGCGCGGTGGTGGGCCTGGGGGCGCTGGGAGTGGCGACCAGCGTGACGCTCAACCTGCTGCCGACCTTCCAGGTGGCGCAGTCGGTCTACGAAAATCTGCCCCTCGAACACTTGAGGGATCATTTCCTGGAGATCTTTTCGAGCGGCTACAGCGTGAGCCTGTTTACCGACTGGCAGCAGCACCGGGCTACGCAGGTGTGGGTGAAAAGGCGGCTGGCGGCTGGCGACAAAAACGCATGGGAGCCGGAGCTCTACGGCGCTACGCTGGCGACGCGCAAGCTGCATCCCATCGGCAGCCACGACGCCGAACCATGCACCGAGCAGCAGGGCATCCCCGGGCCCTGGTACGAGCGGCTGCCGCACTTCCGCATGAACTTTACGCCGTCGAGCGGCCGCGAACTGCAAACCGAGTACTTTGTCCCGCTGGACCGCGGCTACGAGGCGATTCTGGCTGTGGAAAAACTGCGCGACCAGATCACGCCGCATCTGTATATCACCGAGCTGCGGACCATTGCCGCCGACCAGCTGTGGATGAGCATGGCCTACCAGCGGGCTTCACTGGCGATCCACTTTACGTGGAAGCCGGAGTGGCCGGAGGTGAGCAGGATTCTGCCGCTGATTGAGAAGGAACTGGAGCCATTTGCGGAGCGTCCGCACTGGGCCAAGCTGTTCACGCTGGCGCCCGCGCAATTGCAGGCCCGCTATGCGCGGCTTGCCGACTTTGAGGCGCTGGTGAAACACCACGACCCGACGGGCAAGTTCCGCAATGAATTTCTCAGTAACAATCTATATTCGGGTTAGATGGTGCAAATCCGCGCTGCGAGCCGGCCGGAGTTGCTCCTGGAAAGGACCCCCCGATGGCGACGTTGCCGTTTCCCTGCACCGCAGCCGCGCTGAGCGCGGCCGGCGTTCAAAACGCGATCGACACACTGGGCATTGACGCAGCGACCCTTTGGGCCATGCTGCACGTCGAGAGCCTGGGCTGCGGTTACCTGGCCAGCCGGCGGCCGCAGATTCTGTTTGAGCGGCACATCTTTTCGCACCTCACCGGCGGCGTATGGGACGCCACGGCGCCCGACGTGAGCAACCCGCAGGCGGGTGGGTACGGCGCCAGCGGAGAATTCCAGTACTGCCGCCTGGGCAAGGCGTATTCCCTCGATCCCAATGATCCGGCAGACCCCAGCATTCCGACAGCCACGCGCACCGCGGCGCTACAGAGCGCCTCCTGGGGCCTGGGGCAGGTTCTGGGCACGAACGGTGTTGCGGTCGGCTTCAGCTCGATTCAGGACATGGTCGAAGCGATGGCCGGCTCCGAGGATGGGCAGCTCCAGGCCGTGGTGGGATTCATTCAGGCCAACCACCTTGAAAATGCGCTCCAGCAGCAGGATTGGGCTACCTACGCCGCGCACTACAACGGTCCCAACTACGCGCAGAACCGGTACGACACCAAGCTGGCGCAGGCTTATGCGCTCTATCAGGATGCGACCAAGATGCCCGACCTGACCATTCGCGCCGCCCAGCTGATGCTGATGCTGCTCGGCTTTGACCCCAGTGGGATTGATGGCGCGATGGGCCCGCATACATTGACGGCGCTGCACAACTTCCAGAGTCAACAGCAGCTGACTCTGACTCTGGGGATTGATGCAGGCGTTGTGGCGACTCTGGCGGCGCAGTTGCCAGCCGCGCCGGGGATGCTGCTCGGCTAGAGCAGTTTCGGACTGCTTGGCTACTGGGCGCTTATTGTTTTGTGCTCTCCCACCCATTGCGCAAAGGACGCACAATGGATGGGGCACGGCGCATTCTCTTCACACTGCCTTGAAAATGCTCCGGTGCCTCGTTGGCACGGCCGGCCTGCGAGGGATGGTCGCCGTCTACCCTTTGCGGCGGTAGAGGATCTGGAACTCGTAGCCAGGGTTGGCGGGGAAGAGACTGGCGACGTGGCGCAGCCGCTCGGCGAGGGCGGGAGCGGCGAGGAGCGGGTACTCGCGCTCGCGCAGGTCGTGGTAGTCGAAGTCGACGGCCAGGGAGAGCATGTAGACGGCCAGGGCGTCAGAGAACGCCGACTCGTAATAGCTTGACCGGGAGCGCTCGTCGATGGTTTTGGGGCCGCTGCGGCTGTCCAGAGCCCGAGCGTCCTGGGCGCGACGGCGCGTCTCCCAGGCGTCCTGGCTGGTCTCGCCGCGCACCTGCGCCTCGGCCTGGGACCAGACGAGCGCAGAGAAGCTCTCCGGCACGCCGGCTGCATCCACAAAGTTGTGCGCGACGTTGATGAAAAACTCGAACGCGAGGCCGAAACGATCTTCAACCAGGCGAGTGGAGAGAAAAACCGCCTCGGTTGAGCCAAAGGTGGCGTTGCGATGGCAGATGGCGCGGTCACCCAGGTCGACGGTGTAGGAGGGCGCGACCATGACCTCGCCGGTGTCGGCGATGGCCAGGGGGACAAAGAAGTAGGCGCGGTTGGCCAGGGCAGCGGAGAGCGCTGCCGGCACGGCGCCTACGAGACGCTCGAGGTCGGTGTCGGAGACGCGCGTCTCGCCCCAGGCGGCATAGTGGATGCCGTTCGCGGCTTCAGAGGGGGTCGTCTGGGTGGCCACCTTCTCGGCGGGCCAAAGCTCGATTTGTGCGCCGGTCGACATCAGCTAGTATTCTAGACGAAGAGGGCCATCCCCATGACAGAACTGGTTCAATCGCGGCGCGGCGGCAAGGTTCTCGGCTTTCCCCTGGAGGGCTTCGGCCTGTTTACCAGCCTGCTGCTTTCGCTGGCGTCAGCGTTTTTCACCTTCTTCGCCACGACATGCATTGCGATTTTCTCTCTGCTGGGCTGGAACATCTTCGGCCATCACGCGGTGAACTACGCGGACAGCTATTTGTACGTGGGCTTTCCCGCAGGTGTGGTGGTGCTGCTGGTGGCGCTGCCGGTGTTTGGCGTGCTCTGGGTGAGGGCGAAGGTGCGCAGCTAGAGCAGTTCTCCAATTCATGTGCTCTGTTTAGTTGCGTGCAAGGTGGCTTTTTCTTAAGGAAAAAGCCACTTATCATCGTGCTTTCGGTGCACAGCAATTGGAGAACAGCTATAGGCGGGACTTCGACCCGGCTGCTGCCGCGATGCATTGGGGGCCGCGCGTTCCCAGGTCCCTCCGCCGCGGCGGACAAGGGACCAGGGGCACCCGGCTTCAGCGATGTCGAGGAGAGGCTACGAGCCGGCCGGCTTGGGATTGGCCTTGTCGTAGCGGGCCAGGCGGATCTTCTTGGCCAGGCCGATCTTGGAGAGCAGCCAGATGCCGTAATAGTTGGGGTCTACCTCGTACCAGGTCTGGCCGTGCCTGGCGGAGACGGGATGGGCGTGGTGGTTGTTGTGCCAGCCCTCGCCGCCGCTCACCAGCGCCACCCACCAGTTGTTGCGCGAGTCGTCACGGGTCTCGAACCGGCGGCTGCCCCAGAGGTGCGTGGCGGAGTTGACGAACCAGGTGGCGTGCAGGCCGAGCGTGACGCGCATGAATGCGCCCCACAGGAGCATGCCAACGGCGCAGGAGGCACCGCCAAACAACCAGCCCAGGCCGAAGAGCAACACGCCGCTCACCACAAGTGGAATCCAGTGCCACTTGCTGAGCCAGACCATGAAGCGGTCGCGGGCGAGATCGGGCGTGTAGCGGCCCAGCAACTCGGTCTGCATGTGCAGGGTGTTGCCCCAGAGAAGCCAGCCGGTATGCGCCCACCATCCGCCTTCGCGAGGGGTGTGCGGGTCGCCGTCCTGGTCGCTGTGCTGGTGGTGGACGCGATGCGTGGCCACCCAGAAGATGGGTCCGCCTTCAAGGGCCAGCGTGGCGCAGACGGCCATGGTGTACTCCAGCCATTTGGGGACGTGATAGCCGCGATGCGTGAGCAGGCGGTGGTAGCACATGCCGATACCCACGTTGATGGCCACGACATAGAGCACCAGCATGACCACGAGCCGCTCCCAGGTGAAGAAGAACAGCGCCGCCAGCGCGCCGATATGGAATGCGATGATGACTCCGAGGGTGAGCCAGTTGACGCCTGCGCCGACGGATGCGGCGCGCCCCATGCGCACTTCAAGCTTGGCGGGGACGGCGTGAACGCCGACCGTGGCAGTGGATTCAGGGACTTCGGGCAGGGGGGCGATTGCGCCCAGCGGAGCTGCTTCGGGATTGGGTGCGGTCAGAACTGAGGCCATCGTGAGCGGAGATCCTTGGGGAGCGGCAGCATGCCCACTCTAACTCCCATTGTATAGGAAGCCGTGCACCCGAATGGTCAAGGACGCACGGGCCTACTCGGCAAACAAGAATATTTCGCCCGGAAGCGATCAATCGAGAACACTTTCGGGATGCGGACGGAAAAGTCTGCGCTGAATTGCTCAGCACAATGCCGTGCCGGCGCGACTGGCCGGCGGCCGTTTATTGGCTGCTTGCCGATTCCACGTCGCCACCGGCGGTGACGAAGAGCTTGTCCGCCTGGCCGCGCAGCACGCGGTAGAGGGCGAACTGGCGCTGGGTTGCGCCGCGCAGCTCGAACAGCAGCTCGCCGCGGTTGTCGGCCATGGCGTCTACGGCGTCGACCAGGCGCATGCGCGGCTTTTCGTCGAGATGCGCGCCGTCGGTCACGTTCTTCAACAGCACCCGTGCGTTGCCGTAGAGGTCAGGCTGGGCGATGAGGGTGACGAACTTCTGCTGAGCCGCCGGACCGGCGGTGTGGGCGCTGAGCACCAGGGTGGCACCGGAGCCGTAGGCAAGCTCGAAGACGCGGAACTGCTCGTCTTCAAGCGGAGCCGGCGGCGCGGGCGGGGTGGCGGACTTCTTCGCCGCCGCGCGCCGGGACGCGAGGCTGGTTGCGGGCCTGGTTGCTGACTTGGGTGCAGGCTTGGTTGGCGCGGGCGGCGGAGTCAGGCCCAGGGCATCGCGCGCCAGCGCTTCGAGGGAAGCCTTGAACTTTGCCTCGTCGTCGGGATTGGACCAGGCGTAGCTCCAGGGATGGACGGGGATGGCCTTCGAGTCAGAGACAGCGACCGTCTGCTGCACATCGGGGGGAAAGCCCATCAGCGTGGGCGTCACGTCAATGGCGTCGCCGCTGGACTTGCCGCGTTTGAGGCGGGGACGGTCAGGATCGGTGTCGCCGGCGATGGACTCGACGTCGGCCGTGTCGGCGGGCTGCTTTTTGCGGGACTTCTTGAGCACTGGACGGTCGGGATCGTCGGGAGCGCTGGCTGCGGCGGAGTCGTCCGTAGAGTCACTTGTCTTGCGGTGCAGCGTGGGCTGGTCGGGGTCGGGGCTGGCCGGCGATTTGGTGGAACTGGCGGTGTCCGATTGCTGGCCGTTGTTGGTGCCCGCGCTGTCGGTCGGCGCTTTCTTGTGGAGCACGGGGCGGTCCGGGTCGCTGGGCGCGGTCTGGGCGCTTGTGTCGCCGCCGCTGGTTGAGGAGCCGCTGCCGGGCGAGCTGCTAGTGGGCGCGTCGTCTGCGTGGTGCTTGCGGTGCAGCACGGGCTCGTCGCTCTGGGTGTCGTCGTCATCGGCAAGGTGGACTTTGGCGGGCGACGGTTTGGGCCTGGCACTGGGCATCGGCTTCCACTTGCCCAGGCCCACCCAGGAGCCCTGCTGCTGGCCGGCGGTACTTACGTCGAAAAGGCCCAGCGGCTGGCCGTTCCGCTCCAGCTCGTACTCGACCTCGGGGATCAGGGCCATGGGCTCGGGCCGGGCCAGGTAGATGCCGCCATCCTGGAGCTCGCCTCCGTCCAGGACAGCGACGGGAATGAGGCGGCTGGCCTTGGGCTGGCCCTCGTCGCCGGTCCACTCGAGCACGGCGATGGAGCGCAACTCGGGAGCGGCCGTGCTGTCTTTGGCCACTTTGCCGACGTATTGGGCGGCGCAGGGCAGCACGGCGACGAATGCGGCCAGTGCCAGGAGCAGCGGCATGCCGGCCCGCGTTACAGGACGCGTCGGGGTTCGGTTTATCAACAAGCTTTTCATCCTACTCAATGACATCTGCCGCCTGCGTCGGGAATAATCGAACCTGATGGCGGCTCCGCTGGGGCCGGCAACTGCGTTTAGCATACGAGGAATCTCTCCATGGCACAGACCCCGAAGATTGAAGTGAACCAGAAGGTACCCGACTTCACCCTCCAGACGGATGAAGACAAGACCACGAGCCTCTCCGCCTATGCCGGCAAGCCGGTGATTCTGTTCTTCTATCCCCGCGCCGACACGCCCGGCTGCACGATTGAGGCCTGCGGGTTCCGCGACACCTTCACGAAGCTCCAGAAGGCGGGCGCGGTGGTGCTGGGCATCAGCCGCGACACGCCCAAGGCCCAGGCCAAGTTTCGCGCCAAGTACGATCTGCCCTACACGCTCCTTGCAGATGTAGACGAGAAAGTTTGCAATCTGTTTGGCGTGCTGAAGGAAAAGAACATGTATGGGAAGAAAGTGTGGGGCATTGAGCGGACTACCTACGTGATTGGCCCCGACCAGACGCTGCTGCACATCTTTCCCAAGGTGACGCCGGAGGGCCACGCCGAGCAGGTGCTGGAACTGATCAAGGAATGGAACAAGAAGCACAAGTAAGGCCTAGGACGCGAGCGACGAGCGGCGGAATTCCCGGACGCTTGCTACGCCGCGCTTTCTTTGAGGCTGCGCCGGAGCTGGTGGCTCCGCGGCTGCTGGGCAAGATTCTTGTCCATCGGATCAAGAATGAGAGCGGTGGGGAAGACCACGGTACGGCCTACGTTTCCGGCCGCGTCGTCGAGGTCGAAGCCTACCTCGGCCCGCACAACCAGCCACCCGATCCGGCGGCTCATACCTATCGCGGACCTACACCGCGCAACCAGGTGATCTTCGGCGCAGCCGGCCACGCGTATGTGTACGCCATCTATGGCAAGTACTTCTGCATGAATGTGACCTGCGAGCCGGAGGGGCGGGCGGGCTGCGTGCTGGTGCGGGCGCTCGAGCCATTGCATGGGCTCGCGCAGATGGAGCGGAATCGGGGATTGGAGCCCGGCGCTGTACCCAAGGAGCTCACCAGCGGACCGGGCCGGTTGTGCCAGGCGCTGGGAATCACGCGGCCACTCCACAACGGGCTTGACCTCACCGACTCCGCTTCGCCGCTGCAACTGAGGGATGACGGCGAGGTTGCCGATGAGGTGGGCGTTACGGCGCGGATCGGCATCAACGTGGCGGTCGACCTGCCGTTGCGCTTTGTGCTGCGCGGACACCACTGTGTCTCCGGGCCGCGCGGCATGCGGTAGCAGGATGCGGCGGCAGGCTTGGCTGAAAAATCGTGCAGCGCGCCAAGAACCTTCAGCCAAACTTAAAGCTCGCTTGCTAGGATGGTGTGCATTCGTGCAGAGTCTTGCCCCACCAGGAGAAACCAGCTTGAAAAAAACTTCGTTTTCCTTGCCCTTTGCGGCCGCTGCCCTGGCGATGGCCGCGGGCTTTGCCGTCACCGCCGCAGCCCAGGCTCCGCCGGCGCCCCCTGCCGGTGGGCCGCCGCCAGCCCATGAGCACAGCTTTCCCAAGCCGACCAATCTTAAAGTGCTGCCGAAGACCATGACCGGCGAGCAACTGCACGAGCTGATGCACAAGTGGGCCGGATCGCTGGGCACGCACTGCGACCACTGCCACACCACCGACCCCAAGAATCTGGATGAGCACGGCCATCCGCGGTTCAACTTTGCCGACGACTCGAAGCCGGAGAAGCTGACCGCGCGCACGATGTACAAGATGACCGAAGAGATCAACAAGAATTACGTGTCAAAGCTGCCCCACGCGGACGAACCGGTGAGCTGCGCGACGTGCCATCGGGGACACGAGAAGCCGGAGCATTTTGTGCTTCCCGATCCCGAGCACGGTGGGCCGCATCCGCCGCCGGGACCGCCGCCGAGCGGACGGTGAGCCGGCTGGCGATGCAGATTTGGGGCCGCTCTAGCAAAATCACGATCGCTGTACCCTGAGCCAGAACATCAACGTGTTGATTTCCTTAAGAAATCAACACTGCGCACGCAGCTCAACTGGGCACTGTTATCGTGATTTTGCTCTAAAGGCCCCATTGCGAGCGGAGATCGTTCATGTTGCCGGGGGGGTCAAAGAAGGGCAGGCCGGGGTCTTCGCTGCGCAGCTGGTCGATCCCCTGTTTCTCGTTTTGAGGGCTGGCGTTCCCGGCTTGGGGAGCATCGCCGTCAGCTGCCTGGTCGCGCGCCCGCATCAGCGCGATGAACAGGGATTCGATCTCACTGCGGTCGGCTTCGTTGATGGGGACTTCCGAGTTGGGGTAGGTGTTCATGGCGTTTCCAATTTCTCTTCCTATCGGCAGAAACCCGGATGCGGTGAGAGAAGTTGCGCTTTTTCGGTTGCGCAGTCATTGGAACGCCCTTATTTGCCAGGGAATCGATTACGAATCGCGGCGAAAATCTCCGCTCTTGCCGCCGGTTTTGTGTTCGAGCTGGATGTTGCGGATGACGATGCTTTTGTCGAGCGCCTTGGTCATGTCGTATACGGTGAGCGCGGCAACGGAGGCTGCGGTGAGCGCTTCCATTTCGACGCCGGTTGGCCCGACGGTGGCAACCGTGGCCGTGATGCGCACACCGCCCTCGACCACCTCGGCCTTCACGTCGGCGTGGGTGAGCGGCAAAGGGTGACACATGGGGATGAGCTCGGCGGTGCGCTTGGCGGCCTGGATGCCGGCAAAGCGCGCGACCTCGAGCGGATTGCCCTTGACGTTGGCCGGCAGCGCGGCCAGAACGGCGGCGGAGAGCTCGACAAAGGCCGAGGCGGTCGCGGTGCGGCGGGTGGCCTGCTTGGGGCTGACATCGACCATGCGGGCCTGGCCGGACGAATCGAAATGGGAAAGGTCGAACGAAGGATCGGGCACGAAATCTCCTCATGACACGATAGCGGAAACGCCAAACACGATTTTAGAAGAGCAGAATGCCCGCCATTTGACCGGCCGCGAGGGACGCGGTTTCCTCGGGGATGACGAGGAAGCAGTTGGAGCGGGCGAGGGCGGCCAGGTCACCGGAACCCTGCCAGGGGACCAGAGCGACCTCCGCTTCAGGACCGGCAAAGGTGCAGGATGCGGGAAGAAAGCGGGTGAGGCCGGGCTTGGCGCGCCGGTCGGTCTGGGCCGACACGCGAGCCATGGCAAAACGTGGTCCCCGGTCGAGCCGGCCCGCAAGCGCGGCCAGTATGGGAGCGGCAAAGAGCAGGAAGGTTACAGCAGAGGAGACCGGGTTGCCGGGAAGGCCGAAGAGCGGGAGGGCCGGCGCGCCCGCTGCGCGTGGTATCTCCCCAAAGACGAGAGGCTTGCCGGGCTGGATGCGCACGCCTGTGAAGTGGAGCCTGGCACCCATGCGGAGGAGCGCCGGCTCGACCAGGTCGAACTTGCCGGCGGAGACGCCGCCGGAGATGAGCAACAGATCGGCCGTTGCGGCCTGGGCGAGGGCGAGATGGAGGGCGGCGGCCGTATCGGCGGCCGTGGGCAGGAGCCAGGGCTCGCCGCCCGCTGCGGCCACCAGGGCGGCCAGCATGGGCGCGTTGGAGTTGCGAATCTGGCCGGGGGCGGGTTCGGCGTCAACGGCAACCAGCTCATCGCCGGTGGTGAGGATGGCGACGCGGGGCCGGGCGTAGACGTCGAGCGCGGCCAGACCGCAGGAGGCAGCCAGGGCAATCTGGGCGTAGGTGATGGCGGTTCCGGCGGGCAGCAACTGGTCACCTGCGCGGGCCTGGGCACCCTGGGCGACGATGTTCTCTCCGGGAGCGATGGTGCGCGAGGGCAGCAGGCGCATCTTTCTGTCTGAGACATCCACGTGCTCGATCATCACCGCGGCGTCGGCACCCGCGGGGACGGGCGCGCCGGTCATGATCTCCCATGCTGCGGCAGGCGGCAACGGGCCGGCTGGGGCCTGACCAGCGCGGGTTGCGCCGGCTATGGGCAGCGGGGTGTGGGTGGAGGCTTCCGCAGCGCGGCAGGCGAAGCCATCACGCGTGGAGCGGGCAAAGGGCGGCTGATCGCGGTCGGCGCGGAGAGCGGACGCCAATACCCGGCCAGCGGCGGTAGCGAGGGAAACGCGCTCTGTTGGGAGCGTCGCGCGCAGTCCAGCCGTACAAGCGGCAACTGTTGCCGCGGCTTGCCTGTAGCTGGGCAGCGGAAAGCTCATGCAATGGATTGTAGAGGTTCGCGGCAGGCGCCGCGGAGCGGACGCCAAAACAGGAGGGGCGCCCGCCGCGGCGAACGCCCCAGGTGCTGCCAGAGGGAAAGGGTTACTTCTTGGCAGGCTTTGTTGCCTTGTAGCTGTTGTCGATGGCGACGTTGAATCCGGCCAGAATGCCCTTGACCTCTCCGGCGTAGACGCCGTCGGGCGCCAGCGCCAGGTACTTCTGGTAGGCCTCCATGCACCCCGGGGGCGGAACCAGCTTGTGGGTCTTGTCGTCCATGGTGGTTTTGCCGACCAGGCCGTTGCCCTTGAGGTAGTAGAGCACGGGCTGGTTGGGGTCTATGGCGATGGCCTTGTCGGCCGCGACCACCTGGGCATCGGGCTGGTTGATCTGGAAGAAGATGACGGCTTCGTTCTTCAGATAAAAGCCGCCCTGGGTGGGGTTGACCTTGGCGGCTGCGTCATAGGCGTCCTCCGCATCCTGGATCTTGCCGGTGCGCGCATAGGCCTCGCCCAGGCCGCTGTCTGCCAGGCCCTGGATGGCGAGGCTTGGCTTTTTGGAGGCGGCTTCAAGTTCGAGGGTCTTCTTGAAGGTGGTGATGGCATCGTCGTACTTCTTGAGGCCAACCTGGCCCTGTCCCAACTGCGCCCAGAGCACCGAAGCATCGGGCTTGGCCGCAGTGTCTTTCAGCATCAGGGTCTCGACCTCGGTGAACTTGGCGGTCTTGATCTCCTGCTCCTTGGCATCGACATCGGCCTTGGCGGCCGATGCGCCGAGGGTCTGAACGGCCGTGGCGTGCGCCGCATCGGCGTCCTTGATGTCCTGAACCACCACGCGCAGATCGGCGTTGAGGTTTTTGATCACCTCATTGGCCTTCATGGCCTCGGCGTTGTGGGCGCGCAGGTCGGCCAGCTGCTTCTGCTGGTCGGGAGTGAGCTTGTCAATGAACGCCTTGCGGGACATGTCGACATCCTGCTGGGTGTCCTGGCCCTCGATGATCTTGATGCCGTCAAACTGGTCCACGACCTTGTCGATAGGCGTATCTACATTGCGGAAGAGCAGGGTGTAGGTGCCGGACGGCGCTGTGCCGGTATAGTCGCCATTGGCATCCACGTGGAAGGTGTACTTGGAGGTGTGGCCACCATCGGTGGACAGGCTCACTGACCCATCCCTTTGCGATGAGCCGGTGGGATTGGTGACGTGGCCGTGGATCTTGCCTGCAGCGCCGACGGGTCCGAGCGTCTGCGCGTTCTCAGGCGGGGTAGGCGTCGTCTGCGCAAGCGCGGGCAACACGGCAAACGCCAGCAGGCCCAGCCCCAACAGGCCCAGCCCAGGTGAAAAGTTGCGTTTCATGTTCTTCTCCTTGGGAACCCGGGACAGCAAAGCAGCCCGCGAGCTCTGAAAAAATCTGTTTTGCCAACTCAGCCGGGATGCTCCGCCACAGGCGCGCTTCCCAAATTCGATGATTCCCGCTCCGGTGGTTGAAATCCACCGATTCAAATCCGAGGCCTCAAATCCAGCTGCTTCCGTGCAGAACTCCTCACACGGACCGCAACCCGAGGGCACGACCCAAGGTAAATCCAATGGATGGCCAAGCACAAGGGGACAAGTCACGATGTGCAACCGAGGCCTGCCCGGCCGGGTCTTTCACTCTCTATGGTAAGTGCGCACGGTCGGCCTGCATGTGGCATGGATCACACACCAGAGCTCAGCCACTAGAATAGACCCATGGCTACGACCATCCGCAGCGCTGAGAAAGCCGACGTTCCCTTGATTCTGGAGTTCATTCGGGCGCTGGCTGCCTACGAGCGGGAGCCGGGCGCGGTGTCGGCTACCGAAGACGACCTGCTGCGGCATGGGTTTGGGCCCAATCCGTTCTACTTTTGCCTGATCGCGGAGCGCAATGGGCGGGCAGCCGGCTTTGCTCTTTACTTCTTCAACTACTCCACCTGGAAGGGCCGGCCGGGGCTCTATCTCGAAGACCTGTTCGTGCTGCCGGAGCTGCGCGGGCTGGGCATTGGCAAGGCTCTGCTGGAGCGGGTGGCTGCGGTTGCGGTCGAAAAGGAGTGCCCGCGTTTGCAGTGGGAAGTACTGGACTGGAACACGCCGGCGATCGACTTTTACCGCGCCATGGGAGCGGAGTTTCTGGATGAGTGGCGCAATGTGCGGGTGAGCGGCAATGCGCTGCTGCGCCTGGCCGGAGGGGAGCCGGCGCGATGAAGATTCGAGTGATTGGCGGCGGACTGGCCGGGCCCGAGGCGGCGCTGACTGCGGCGCGCCTAGGCTGCCAGGTTGACCTCTACGAGATGCGCGCGCTCATCGACGGCAAGCCGCGCCTGACGCCTGCTCATCAGACGACCGAGTTCGGCGAGCTGGTCTGCTCCAATTCGCTCAAGAGCGAGTCGCCCAACACGGCTCCCTGGCTGCTGAAGCAGGAGATGCGGCGCGCCGGCTCCGCTCTCTTGCGCATTGCGGACGAGACGGCTGTTCCGGCAGGCCATGCGCTGGCCGTCGATCGGGTGGAGTTTTCGCGGCGCATTGCAGAGGCTATTGCCGCCGAGCCGTTGATTCGCGTGATCCGCGAAGAAGTCACGACTCTCAACGAGGACGACACTGAGCAGATCACAATTCTCGCCACGGGGCCGCTCACCTCCGACGCGCTGAGCCGCGAGATTGAGCGCATCACCGGCTCAGGCCGCCTGGCCTTTTACGACTCCATTTCGCCGATCGTTGACGCCGAGACCATCGACATGGATCGCGTTTACTTTGCAGCGCGCTGGGACAAGGGCACCGCCGACTACATCAACTGCCCTATGGATCGCGCCGAGTACGATCGCTTTCTCGATGCGCTGCTCGAGGCCGAGGCCGCCGAAGCCAAAGAGTGGGAGAAGCTGGACTACTTCGAGGGCTGTCTGCCCATTGAAGTGATTGCCCGGCGCGGCCGCGACACGCTCCGTTTTGGGCCCATGAAGCCGGTGGGGCTGCGCGATCCGCGGACGGGCAGGACACCGTGGGCGGTGGTGCAACTGCGCAAGGAGAACCTGCGCGCGGACAGCTACAACCTGGTGGGCTTTCAGAATCACCTCAAGTTCGGCGAGCAGGCCCGCGTGCTGCGGCTTATCCCGGGCCTTGAGAACGCGCGCTTCCTGCGCTATGGGCAGATCCACCGCAACACGTACATCCAGGCGCCACTGCTGCTGGATGCGTGTCTGCGCCTGAAGGCGACGCCGCGGATCCTGTTTGCCGGCCAGCTCTCGGGCGTGGAAGGCTACACGGAGTCGATCGCGACCGGGCTGCTGGCCGGCCTGTATGCGGCCGCGATGGTGCGCGGCGAAGAGCCACTCGCGGCGCCGCGCGCGAGTGGGCTGGGTTCGCTGGTGCACTACATCACGCACGCCGACGCCAAGAATTTCCAACCAGCAAATATCACTTTCGATCTTCTGGAAGCGCTCGAAGAAGAGCTGCGCAAGAAAGTTCGCGACAAAAAGGAGCGACATCGCATGGTGTGCGAGCGCGCGCTGGCGGCTTTTGACGCCTGGTGGAGCGCAGCGCCGCACACAGCGTCCGGAACTGCGCACGTAGAATTTGCGTAGGTTTGGACTGACGCCGTGCTTTCCCCCGGAAAGGACTCCCCATGCCCGCCATCTCCGCCGTGAACGCTGTTTCGCCAGCAATTCAGCGTACGAAGGAATTCCTGTTCAAGCCGTTCAGCTGGGCCACCTATCTGAAGCTTGGCCTCGTTGCAATCATCACCGAAGGCTCGAGCGGGAGCCTCAACTCCGGTTCGCACAATAGCTCGTCCTCTGGCTCGTCCTCCGGGCACATGCCCAGCTTCCCTGGGTCGTTTCATCTTGAGCCGCAGTGGATTGCGCTGATTGCGGCAGCGGTTTTGTTTGCGATTGTGATTGGCATGGTGGTGGCATACCTGATTACCCGGCTGCGCTTCGCTTTTTTCTATTGCCTGATCCACAACACGCGCCAGATCCGGCCCGGCTGGTGGCTTTATAGCGCGCAGGCGGCGCGCTTCTTCTGGCTCAACGTGGTGGTTGGGTTCGCGTTTCTGCTGGTGCTGGTGGGGATCGCGCTGCCGTTTGTGTCGGGTTTCATGCGCCTCTATCACGAGCGTCAGCAGACCGGCTCACTGGATGTGGGCCTGATGCTCTCGCTGGTGTTGCCATTGATTCCGATCTTCACTTTGTTCCTGATCGCCGGCGTCGTGACTGACATTGTTCTGCGCGACTGGATGCTGCCGCACATCGCCCTGGACGACGCCACGGCCGGCGAGGCGTGGGCCCAGGTGTGGGCGCGGGTGCGGGCGGAGAAGCAGCAGTTCCTGGCTTACGTGCTGCTGCGCCTGGTGCTTCCGGTGCTGGCGATGATTGCCCTCTTCATCCTGCTCATCGTTCCCGGGCTGGTGCTGGCCGGCTCGCTGGCCGCAGTCGAGTTCGGCCTGCACTCCGCGTTCGCCGACGCCCACGGCGGCGAGGCGTTTGTCGGGTTGATGCTGGAGATTTTCTTCGGAGCGCTGGCCTTCGGGTTTGCGCTGCTGGCGAGCATCTGCCTGGGTGGCCCCATCAGCACGGCGAAACGCGAGTATGCGCTGGTGTTTTATGGGGGGCGCTATCAGCGGCTGGGCGAGACGCTCTATCCGGCTGCCATGCCTTTGCCGCCCGAGAACGGTGCAGCGCGTTTCGCCTGACGCGCGCAGGTGGCCGACGCGGTTATGGTAGGCTACGGCAGTCGCCGAGCCTATCTGATGAACGCCTACTCCGCCTCCGAAGCAATCTGGCCTGCACTGGAGCGGACGTACGTCTATCTTTTCCGGCCGTTCAAGGTGGAGAGGTTTCTCAAGCTGGTTGCGGTGGCAACGCTGTCTGAGGGGTTTCTGGTCAGCTTTCGCTTCGCTGTTTCAGGGGCAGAACCGTTGGCAGGGAAGGCTACCGGGCTGCAGGATTTTCTTCTTGCGCCGAAGGGTTTGCCGGTAACCGCTGTTGCGGCCGTGGCGTTGCTGGCACTTGGCGTTTATGGCTTTCTGCTGGTGACGCGGCTGCGCTTCGCCTTTGTTCACTCGCTCATTCACCACACCGACGCGTTTCGATCGGCCGCCCGGCTCTACGCGGACGAGGCAGACCGCTTCTTCTCGGCTTCCATGCTGGTGTGGCTGTCGCTGCTGGTGGCGGCCTCATTGGCGTTTGCGGCGCTGGCCGGGCTGGCGTTGGCGCTGGGGGTCACGCCGGGCAGCAAGTTCGGCCCGGGCGCGTTCGTCATCCTCTACATTCCTGGCGCTCTGATGGGGCTTGTGCTGTTGCTCGCCGCCGGCGCGGCAGAGGTGGTGCTCAATGACTTCATCTTGCCGCACATGGTGGTTGAGGGCGCGGCGTTCCGCAAGGCCTGGGCCGATGTGCGGGCCTTGATGGCGGCCAACCGGGAGAGCTTTGTGCGCTATTTTCTGCTGCGCATGGGGCTGCCGCTGGCGGCCGGGCTGGTGCTGGGGTTGCTGGCGTGGGTTGTGGAGTCGGTGGTGTTTGGCACTCTCGGGATATCAGCTGCGGGCTTTACCGCGATGCTCAACGGCGCGCCGGGCTGGAGACTCTGTGTGTCGGCGGTTGTGCGGGCGATCTTTGCGCTGCTTGGCCTGGGCGCGGGTGCGGCCATTGCGGTCAGCTTCGCCGGGCCGCTGGGCGTCTTCATGCGCATCTACGCGCTGGCGTTCTACGGCAGCCACTACAAGGCATTGGGAAACCTGCTCGATCCGCCGACGCATGCGGCGGAAGTCCATGCGCAATCTGACTGAAACGAATCGGCGAATCGAGAATGAGGGAATTTTGAAGGGAGATTCCTTAGGCTTCAGGACGGCGTACGCGCGCCTGCAAACGCGCTCCCAGCGCGCCGCCGCCTACGGCGAAGAAGACCAGCATGGAGACCAGCAGCAGGATGGCGCTCAGCATGGCTCCGGCGCGGCCTTCGGCAGAGAGCAGCCAGCCTTTGTAGATCGCAATCGTCTGCGCATCCACGCCTGCGGCGGCCCACTGCGCGGCCACCTCGCCGGAGACGATGGTGGACCAGGTCTGGTCGAGCGAGTTTCCCTGATGCAATCCGAAGCGCATGGTGAACAGGGTGATCCCCGAAGCCGCGGCGGCTGTCCATCCGCCTACCAGGCCGGTGACCAGGCCGATGCGCGCGCCGGCTCCGGTGGTGATCCACGCGGGGCGCTGGCTGCGCAGGTAGAGCGAGACGACCCAGGCAGAGGCGACCGACATCCACAACAGGCCGAAGATGCTGACCGGGGAAAACAGCGAAGACAGAATACCTGCCGGGACCGCCAACACAACACAGAGCCGCAGAGCCCGTTTCCAGTCCACTGTGCCGGCGTCGCGGACCGGCTCGGTGAAGCGCTCAGGAGGCGCCTGCCCGGGCACGTTCTCTGCCGAGTACTGGAGCTGCGGCAGGCCGCAGGCGGGGCAGAAACAGGCTTCGGCCAGAATGGGCTGGTGGCAGCGGGTGCAGGTGATTTCCATACAACTACGAGCCTATAGCATTTGGGCGCGCAGATGTGCCGGTTGGCGGGGTCGATTGGGCGGCCAGAACGGATTGCGGAAACCGGCTATGCGTCTTCGACCGGCAGGTGGACACGGGCAGCGACGATTTCTTCGGCGGCGGCGACGGCTTGCTCGAGCGTCATGTGGGTTGAATCGAGGGGGATCGCGTCGGGCGCGGGCTTGAGGGGCGAGTCGGCGCGGTTGCGGTCGCGGTAGTCGCGGGCGCGCAGGTCGCGGATCACCTCTTCAGGCTGGACGGCGGGGCCGGGGCCGAGCTGGTCGAAGCGGCGTAGGCCGCGGACCTCCGGCGCTGCGTCGAGAAATATTTTAACGTCGGCGTGCGGGAAGACGACCGTGCCGATGTCGCGGCCTTCCATGACCACGCCGCCGTCGGCGCCTAGCTCCTGCTGCAGGCGGACCATCCAGGCACGGATGGCGGGAAAGACGCTGACCCGTGAGGCGGCGTCGGTGACGGTTTGATTGCGGAGCAGGCCGGTCACGTCTTTGCCGTCAAGCAGGACGCGATTCCCGTCATTACCGGGTTCGAGGCGAATGGTGGTCTGGGCGGCGAGCGCTTCGAGGTTAGCGCTGTCGTCGAGGGAGATGCCGGCGTGGAGGGCCTTCAGGGCGAAGGCGCGGTACATGGCTCCGGTTTCAAGGTTGAGCAGGCCGAAGTGGCGGGCCAGGTGGCGGGCAATGGTGCTTTTGCCCGCCCCCGATGGGCCGTCGATGGCGACAATGACTTTCCGCTTGGAAGAGTGGGCGGGCAAGTGGCTTTCCTCCGCACTCATCCGCGCTTCTTCGTCTCC